>Ga0114906_1000087_pt1 | contig 57245 bp, 49 predicted proteins | sample MalvirDeepMed_M9_FD_89687 | JGI IMG/M metagenome (GOLD analysis project Ga0114906, IMG submission 89687) | Marine viral communities from the Global Malaspina Expedition - Malaspina viral metaG DeepMed_M9 | ecosystem: Environmental > Aquatic > Marine > Oceanic | place: Mediterranean Sea...
GTGTTCACCATGCCATTGTGCGGCGGTATGTGCGCGCCGGGCTTCAGGACAGAGAACAGAACCGACGGGCATTTGCCGTCCGCGAAATCCAGCGGAACTTGCTCCAGCGCCGCCGCGGTCGCGGGGCAGCGCGCGCAGTTCTCTTCCACCTTGCGTCCATCTTTCCAGAGATAGAAGGCGCTCCAATCCGTATTGTCGAGCAAATGATGATCCTGCGCGCCGAGATGTCCGCTGGTGCGTTCGATGTAGGGACGGAAGCTCGCCTGATCTTCGGCGAGGACGGCGCGGAGTTCATTCTGGATCACTGGAGTCTTGGCTTCCAGATCCGGCACCCAGTCGAACGCGCCGGGATCATAGAACTGGATCTGGGGCAGGCCGGGGAAATAGTAGCGCCGCGGCTCCTGCAGGAAGATGCGCTGCCGGCCGAGCAGGATGTCGAGCGATTGATGAAATCGTGCAGAGCGCTGGTCTGGCGGGATCAGACCATCAAGGCGCGCGGCATAGTCTGAGGCATACTCCGCCAGCCGGGCCTGAGCGCGCTGGAGACCGGCCTGAACCGGCGGCGGCAGGTTTGGGGCCTGCGCCGCAAGGGATAAGGCCGCGCGATAGGCGTCTGATGCCGATTGTGTGTCGCCACTGGAATGACTGACATCGCCGAGCAAGAGCAGGCTGCCCAGATCATTCGGGGCCTGCGCAAGTATGGTGCGGAGCGCATCAGCTGATCCCGCCCAGTCGCCCGCACGGGCGCGATCCAGCGCGGTTTGTTTCAATTCGGCGAGTGAAAGCGTGTCAGTCATGACCGGAAGGTCAGCCACTTTGCCCCAAACCGTCAATAGGGGCAGCGGAACAGCCCTTAAGATGTGGACGAATCTGTCCGTCTCGGCTATCGGGCGCCATGACTGAGCAAAGACATGAACGCGCCCTCATTGTCGATTTCGGCAGCCAGGTGACGCAGCTGATTGCACGGCGCCTGCGCGAGAGCGGCGTCTATTGTGAAATTCACCCGTTCAACAAGGTCAATAGCGCCTTTCTCGACGCCTATGGCCCGCAGGCGGTGATCCTGTCCGGTGGCCCGTCCAGCGTGACCTGGGAAGACAGCCCACGCGCCGATGACGCCATCTTTGAGCTGGGTGTACCCGTGCTGGGCATTTGCTATGGCCAGCAGGTGATGATGCAGCAGCTGGGCGGCAAGGTGGAAAGCGGCACGAGCCGCGAATTTGGCCGTGCCTTCATCGAAAAAGTTGTCGATGATCCGATCCTGTCAGACCTGTTCCACGCGGGCGATAGTGAGCAGGTCTGGATGAGCCATGGTGATCATGTCGCCGAGATGGCGCCGGGCTTCGGTGTGATCGCAAAATCGCCGGGCGCGCCCTATGCGATTATCGCGAACCCCGAGCGGAAATTTTACGGCACGCAGTTCCACCCGGAAGTCGTGCATACGGTGCATGGTCGTGAGCTGCTCCGCAATTTCACACATGGTGTTGCTGGCCTGAAGGGCGACTGGACGATGGCGGCGTACCGCGCCGAGGCCATCGAGAAGATCCGCGAACAGGTGGGCAAGGGTCGTGTGATCTGCGGCCTGTCAGGCGGCGTGGATTCCTCCGTTGCAGCGGTGTTGATCCATGAAGCGATTGGTGACCAGCTGACCTGCGTCTACGTCGACCACGGCCTGATGCGCCAGGGCGAAAGCGAGCAGGTGGTGACCCTGTTCCGCGAGCATTACAACATTCCGCTGGTACATGTGGACGCGTCTGACCTGTTCCTGGGCAAGTTAGACGGCGTGTCGGACCCCGAACGCAAGCGCAAGATCATTGGCGGCCTGTTCATCGACGTGTTCGAGGAAGAGGCAAAGAAGATCGGCGGGGCGGACTTCCTGGCTCAGGGTACTCTGTACCCAGATGTCATTGAGAGCGTGTCGGCCCTGGGCGGGCCAAGTGTCACGATCAAGAGCCACCACAATGTCGGTGGCCTGCCTGAACGCATGAACATGAAGCTGGTCGAGCCGCTGCGTGAATTGTTCAAGGATGAAGTGCGCGCGCTGGGCCGCGAGCTTGGGCTGCCGGAAAGCTTTATCGGGCGGCATCCATTCCCGGGACCGGGCCTTGCCATCCGCATTCCGGGTGAGATCACACGGGAGAAGGCCGATACGCTGCGCAAGGCGGATGCGATCTATATCGACGAAATTCGCAAGGCCGGGCTCTATGATGAAATCTGGCAGGCCTTCAGCGTGCTGTTGCCTGTGAACACGGTCGGCGTGATGGGCGACGAGCGTACTTATGAAGCCGTGCTCGCCCTGCGCGCCGTGACCTCAACCGATGGTATGACGGCGGATTATTACCCGTTCGAACACGACTTCCTCGGCCGCGTGGCCACGCGCATTATCAACGAGGTAAAAGGCGTCAACCGCGTCGTCTACGACGTCACCTCGAAGCCACCCGGAACGATTGAGTGGGAATGATTCCGCGTCTCTCGCGGACTATCGCGAACGATCAATAAATCCAACAAATACAATAGCTTGATACCGATTTTCGTTCGGTGTCTATCGCCTTCTATCGCGGGCCAACGGAACATTCTGACGGTATCGCCTGACGGTATACAAATTGCCTCTTCCTGCCTAAAGTCAAAATACCGTCAGCCCATTTTGGCGGCCTGACGGTATTTTTTCAGCATAACGCATTGAACAACAAGCGTTTTGTTGTCGAAAAATGGCCATTTTGGCCTGACGGTAAAATTGGTGTGAAGGAGGCGCAACATGCTGACCGATATTGCAATCAAGTCGTTGAAATCAAAGGATAAACCCTACAAGGTCGCAGACCGGGACGGTCTCTATGTGTCCGTCGCGCCGACGGGCACCAAGACCTTCCGCTACGATTACCGTGTGAACGGGCGCCGGGAGACGCTGACCATCGGGCGTTATGGCAAGTACGGGATCACGCTGGCGGCTGCGCGCGAGAAGCTGATCGATGCGAAGAAGCTCGTGGATGAGGGTGTCTCACCCGCCAAGGAAAAGAAGCGGGCCAAGGCCAAAGCGAAATCCGAAGGGACGTTCGGGGAGCTTGCTCAGCGCTGGCTCGCTGAGAGCGAGATGTCGGACTCGACCCGCGACATGCGTCGTCACATTGTCGACCGTGACCTTATCCCGGCGTTGGGCAATTACACCTTGCGCGAAGTGACGAGCGAGGACGTCCGTCAGCTCTGCGACAAGATCAAGAAGCGGGGCGCGCCTTCAACGGCGCTGCACGCCCGCGAGTTCATCAAGCTCATCTACGCCTTCGCCAACCTGCACGGCATCCGCGTCGAGAATCCCGCCGAAGAGGTCGATCCCCGTTCGATCGCGCGTGTCCGGCCCCGCGACCGCTCGCTCACGCCGCTGGAGATCAGGGTCCTCTATCGCGTGCTCGAAGAGATCACCGCCAATCCGACGCTGAAGCTTGGCGTGAAATTCATCCTGCTGACAATGAAGCGCAAGACCGAGGTTGCCCATGCGACCTGGGACGAGGTCAGTTTCCAGGATGCGGTCTGGACCATCCCGAAGAAGCGGATGAAGACGGGCCTCGATCACAATGTCTATCTGTCAAACCAGGCGCTCGATATTCTGGTGGCGCTGAAAACCTGCGCAGGCGGATCGAAATACGTCTTCCCGTCGCGCTACGACACGTTCCGGCCGATATCGAATGCGACCTTCAACCGGATCACCGACAGCGCCCACAAGCTGGCCAGTGAGATGGAGCTGCCGCTGGAGCCGTTCACGGTTCATGACCTGCGGCGCACGGGCTCGACGCTGCTCAATGAACTCGGCTTCAACCGCGACTGGATCGAGAAGAGCCTCGCCCATGAGGACCGGCGCTCATCGCGCGGGGTCTACAACAAAGCGGAATATGCGGACCAGCGCCGCCACATGATGCAGGAATGGGCCGACATGATCGACGCCTGGGCTGCGGGCGAAAGCCGCAAACCGAACATTATCCCGGAGAGCATGGCGGTCTACGCTGCTGATCCTAGGGTGGGGTGAAAGTCGCTGCCTAAAGGTGAAAAGCTAAGCACAAATCCTGGGTACGATTAAGAAACGTCGCTATTGCTTTGACCTATTTTCATTCTCAAGTGACCTTGGATGTCGAAAACAAGAAACAATCACTACGTGCCCGAATGGTACCAGAAAGGCTTTTGGGAGCCTGGCGAAACGACGCTCGCCTATTTGAACTTGACGCCGGAAACGTTCAAACGACCTGACGGATCGTCGGGTCGCAAGCACGCCCTGCACCAAGCGCCGCCAGCCCGGGCGTTTGTTCAAAAGGATCTGTACTCGACTTTTTTCGGCGCGACCGTGGACGATGAAATTGAACGCAGACTTTTTGGCGATATCGACACAAAAGGCTCGCGTGCGGTTCGAGCGTTTGCCGTAGGTGATCCTGCGGAATGCCACCGAAATTTCGAAAACTTCTTTGAATATATCGACATCCAAAAGCTCCGCACGCCGAAAGGCTTGGGGTGGTTGAGGGCGCAATATCCGTCTCTGTCTCAGAACGAACTCATGATGGAGATGCAGGCCATACGGATGATGCATTGTACGATTTGGACCGAAGGGGTTCGGGAAATCGTTTCCGCAGAAGACGCCGAGGTCAAATTCATCGTTTCAGACCACCCGGTGACGGTTTACAATCCGGGCGCGCCGCCGGGATCTAAGTTCAGCGTTTTTCCGCTTGAACCTGGTATTGAGCTGAAAGGCACGCAGACGCTGTTTCCGCTCGATCGGAACCACTGCCTCATCCTGACGAACCTCGAATATGCACAAGATCACGCTGTCGATCCTCTATCGAAGCGGACATTTGCACGCCGTTTTCGAACGTCGATGGTTCGTACCGACGCGTTTATTCGGAGTCGGAAGCTCACGACCGAAGAGGTTCAGGCGGTCAATCAGGTGATCCGCAGCCGAGCGCATAAATATGTGGCGGCTGGCGATAAGGACTGGCTGCCGGAACCGGTGGGCGATCCGCGCGCCTGGAAAGGCCTTGGAGAGGTCTTACGGCCTCCAACCGACAAGCTGTTTGGGTTCGGCGGAGAAATGTATGTCAGCTATGAAAACGGGGATGTGCATTACCAGGACGCGTTCGGTCGGACGGAAAAAGAACGCGATTTTCTGAAGAAGTCCCCGATCAAGGAGATACTCAAACCAGGCGATCCATGCGGTTGCGGGTCGGATAGGGCTTATGGAAGCTGTTGTAAACCTAAGCCGGTTCATCTGCGGCCGGCTTGGGACGTCCTGAGCATTCGAGAACGCAACCTGGCGCTTTTTCGTGGTATCGAGAACATCTTGGAACTTCGCCCTGATCAGGATTGGACCGAGGTACGCAGATCCATCACGGACGATAAGATCAGCAAGATCTACTCCGTTTACGAGGCGCTCTGGCCCCTGGAAACGGACTTGCTGTCCTTGTTGCCAAAGCCTGACGGGTCCGCGCGGGCGGTTTATACGGGTATGCTGGACGCGAGGAAGATCAGTGAAACGGCGATTGGTGCCCCCCTTATTTTTGGCGAAGTTCTGATCCAACACCCGTTCGTCAACCCACGGACCGTCAAAGACGATTTCAACCCGGTCAAGAACCCGCAGGCGTATCGTCAGGAAGTGCTCAAGAGCGTTCTGCTCTTCATGCAATTGATGCCTTTGGTTGAGATTGGGCTCGTCAACCTCTTCCCCGATCCATGGGATTTCGACCACTACCTTCGCCGGCACACCATGCATCTTGCAGAGGAGCGCTGGCGCCTTCTCAAACCGTTGATAGCTGACGATGATAGCGGTTTTAAGGACCTCGCCTCGGAGGAGTTTAGCCGAACGCTATGCCAGCTTTCGGAAGACGGCCAGCGTGCCATGCTGAAGCGGTACTCGCCTGAGCTCGATGAGGGTCAAGTTGAAGACATGCTTCGGGGCTTTGAGGCGCTGAAAGAGAATGATCCGTTCGCTGTTCTCCAGGCGGGTGCTCATCTTGATGGTGTAGAGGGCGGGCAGTATTCAATGTTCAAGCTCGCCCCCAATTTCGAGATGACGATGTACGTGGCTCAAGCCACGGGCGCTGCGATCATCACCGATCATCCAATGCGCTGGAAGGAGCTTTTGTTTACCTTGCTGATGAGGGACGGCGATCCGGCTGATCGGCTGCCCGCTTTAACCAACACGATTGCACGGTCGCGCTTTTCAGTCGCCCAGCACTACGGAGAAGTTATTGAATGGTGGTGGAAGGATCGCCCGCAGCCCCATGTGCCGATCTTCCGTGACGCTTACCGATATCTGAGACGCGTCGACGCCAAAGGTGTGAAGCCAAATTTTGAACAGCGGCTCGCGGCGCAGTTCACACGGGCGCACGAGGCCTATGAGACTGCGATCCGGAAGGCCGATTTGATGCGTCGAGAAACGCGCATTCAATGCGCGTTTCCGAAAGGCGGGATCTATGACAGCACGATTTCGCGGCTATTGTTGATGTCGAGTTCCGAACACCATGTGCAAAGCGTGCCGATGGCTTTTTTCTTCGCCCCAACCCCGACCATCGGAACAACGCATTAGCCAGATTGTCTCTGCTTCCGGGATTCTTGAGCCTACTCACCGCATCCGATAATCAGGATGCGGCCCGCAGCCGTCTCGGCCCTTGCGCCGTTGTGCGTCGATCCATTCAAGCACTTCGGCGAGGGGCCAGACGACGCAACGGGGCGTCAGATAGAAGCGCTGTGGGAATTCGCCCTTCTGTTCCAGTTCGTAGATCGTCGTATCGGAGAGCGGCACGAGCTTGCGAAGCTCGGGCCTTCTGACGGTTCTGCGCCTGAAAATATCGGCGGGCGTGATCCGTTCGGGGTCGGTCGATGTGACAGGGGCGGGGACCTTTGGGGGCGGGTTCAGGTCCCGCGCGAAATTCTTAAGCCCCGTGCGCCCGCCCTCCTTTACGCGATGCAACATGACGCACTCCGATTATCCCGTCTTCGCCCGGTTCCACACCATGACGCCGGTGCCATCCTTCTCGTTCTCGAAGAAGGCCGCGCGCATGGGGCTGGCAAAGCTTGGGTCATCGAGCTTGACGGCGAGGTAGGGCGTTTCGCCATCCTTGCTTTCCTGACGCCAGGCCGCGCCGAGTTCGGCACCGCCGGCATAGAGCCGGAAGTCTGGCGCGCCGTCCGAGGCCTTGTCCGTATTGGGAACAAGCTGGGCTTTGACGTTGATGGTCATGGTTCGGATGGTGCCAGTATAGCTGCCATCCTTCAGGGTGAAGGTGCCGATCTGTGCCATGGGGTCAGTCTCCTTTGCTGGCGTTGGAATGAAGGGCGCGGCGCGCCCGTTTGAACCCGGCATCGGAGGCCAGGAAGCTTTCGATCATGGCCGGGATCAGCGCTTCGGGCTTTTCCTCTGCGCCATAGGTCTGGCGGTAGATTTCCGCATAATCGCTGAGCGCGCTGGCGAGCTCCGGATCAACCGAAAGGCTGAGGCGCACCGGCGTGCGGTCGGGTAATTGTCCGAGACGAAGGGTCATCGTTTGGCTCCTTGGGGATGGGGTCTGAGAATGAGATCGCGGGTGACCACCACGCGCACCGGCCAGCCGGGCCGCACGCGGATTGTCGGCTGAATGCCAAGATTGCGTTCGACGACGCGCTGACCGGCCTGGTTCATAGTGTCAGTGGTGCCGCGGCGGATGGCGCGTTCCAAGTCGCCGTCACCGTCTGCACCGAGTTCCGCGCCGACGCCGAGAATGGTCGCCAATCCTGCGGCGATGAACACGCGGTCCCAGTGATGATCAGTGCGGTCAGACAGCCCGGCAAAGCCCTGCGCGTCCGCGCCGGGCGCGGATATGATAATGGACGAGCCGTCCGGGAAGATGATCCGGTCCCAGGTCACGAGCGCGCGGTCCTGACCGAACGAGACTTCGGACTGGTAGCGCCCGATCAGGCGCGAGCCCTGCGGGATGAGGAGGTATTGGCCGGCGACCGTGTCATAGACGGGCTGGGTCACCTGAGCGACGATGGTGCCGGGAAGATCGGAGTTGATGCCGGTCACAAGGCTTGCCGGTATCAGCGTGCCCGCCATGACCTGATAAGGCGAGGCCGGGTCTTCCACGCCGTGCGGATTGTAGATGTCGCTTTCCGCACCCTCGCTCGCAAAGGCGAGCTTGCGGGACTGGAGATTGGTATCGGCGGGCTGCCCGAAGGCGGACGGCGCGCCCTGCGGCAGAGCAGCGAGCGCCAGGAGTTCGGATCTGAGGTCGCCTGCAGGATCGCGCCACGCGGGGTCGGAGGCAGATACGGACTGACCTCCTGTTTCAGACTCAAGCCGGAAAAAGACCGGTGCGCGAGCCGCTTCATCGGCGAGCGCAGCCTCGCGCATGCGCCGGGCACGTTCGGCTTCGTCCGCCGGGTTGGGGCGAAAGTCGTCCTCGAAGCGGGTGACGTATTCGGGCTCGATGCCCAGCTCGCGTTCCGCGCGTAGCATCGTTGCCCCGAGATCGCCAGACAGCGGCGGGCCGAGAGGGGTGATGGGTTCGGATTCAGGCCTCAGATCGCTGTAGCTGGTCGGCAATGATGAAAGGCCTTCGGGCTTTCTTGTGTTCGTCGTGTTGTAGAGCTCGCGGCGGGCGTCCGGATCTACAGCGGTTGGGGGTTTGAGCGCGACACTCATGGCCGCAAACAGGCCAAGCACACCGAGGCCTGCGCCGACCATCAGCACCTTGCGATTGATCCGTGTGACGGGCTTCGGGCTGGAGCGGATCTTCAGCCGCTCGGCATGCTCGTCAAAGGGGATGGGTTCGGACATCTTCCTAGCCCCCGAAGATCGCGGCCAGCGGCGAGCGCCGCTCGTTCCGGGAGATGCGGACGACCGTCTGGTTCCGCTCGCCAAGCCGAAGCTCAGCGGCGCGGAACAGCCGGTCGACGACATAGTAATTGCCGCGCACCCGGTAGTTCACCAGTTCGGCGTCGCCATCAGAGCCAAGCACGAAGAGCGGCGGCATGTCTGTGGTGGCGATGTCGTCTGGCATCTGGATGAACACCTGACGGCCATCATCGAACACGCGCACCGGCTTCCAGGCCGGGCTATCGCCGGTCATGCGGTAGTTGAAGTTCAGGCCTTCCAGCGTCAGGCCGCGCTCAATGCTGCCAGCGTCTCGTGCGATGGCGCGCTCATTCCTTGCGGTGAGGCCTGCCAGTTCATCGGCAGGGTAACGCCAGGAGAGCGCGGCCATGTAGCCGCCATCCGTGCTTTCCAGTTCCAGATGATAGGTCCGCCGATCGGTGGCGATCATCAAGTTTGTGCGGATACCCGACGAGATGGGTTTAACCAGAACATGCGCGCGGGCGGTGTTGCCGGAGCCGGAGATCGTGTCGCCGACCACCCAGCGCACCGTGTCACCCGCTGAGACTGAAACGAGTTCCTCACCGGGCTGCAGCGCGATGTCGCTGACCTGGCCGGGGCTGGCATAGAGCCGGAAAAGCGCACCTTCGGTATATGGATAGACCTGGATTGCGTTCACATAGCCATCGACCGAGGGTTCGATCAGGGCGCTGCTGCGGCCTTGCTGGATCGCTTCGGCGGCAGAAACGGGTTGGGCGCTAACGGTGCGGGTATCGGTCCGGGTCACGCTGCCATCAGCATTTGCGGTGATACTCGCGCCGACGGGCATCATCTGGCCGGGCAGCGGCAGCTGTATAGCGGTTTCGACAATTTCCACCGGATAGTCAGTCTCATCTTCGACCGGCGTTGCAGCGACAAAGGCGCTGGCGTCGATGGGTTCGTGTTCGGTCGTGGCGCAGGCGGTGGTGAGCGCGAGGGCGGATGTGGCGAGTAGAATACGAAGCATGGGGATCATTCTCCTGTGACAAGGTCCTGACCCCAGTTCAGGGCATGGACATAAAGGCCGAGCGGATTGGCGCGGAGCGTCTCTGCGTCGGTGGGTGGTTGGGTGATGATTGTGAAATTGCCGGTGAACCTTTGGGCACGAACCAGCGCGCCATTCTCATAGGTCTTCTCGATCCAGCGGGCCTGGAAACTGTCATCGGAGACGCGCACGACGCTGACGACATCCACGGTGCGCGACTTGCGGCCAACATCGGCAAAGGGATCATTGGCGGAGGCGTATTCATTGAGCGTTATGGCCGCGCGGTCGGTCACGAAGTCATAGGCGCGCAGCCAGTTCTCGCGCACGACGACCGGATCGACACTGAGGCCCCGCACATGCTCGATGAAGTTGGCAAGGTGATGGGCGATCTGCGCATCGGTCGGTGTGTAACGCTCCGTTGCCGGCGCAATGGCTCTTGCAGCGCCCGTTTCATCGACTTCCACGACATAGGGCGTGACGGTGGACTGCATGCTCCGCCAAACCAGCGCGCCGGAGGTGACGAAGCAAAGCCCGAGACAGCCAAGCGCCATGAACCGCCAGTTCTTTGCCTGCACGCGGGCGGAACCAATCCGGTCGTCCCACACTTGACCCGCCTTCTGGTAGGGCGTCTCGGGAAACGGGCTTGGCCCATAGCTGGAGGAAGATCGCCTGAAAGCCATCGTCTAGTCGTCCTTGTCTCTGAGGGTTGGGTTCGCGCCGGAAGCGCCGCGATCACCGTCGCGCAGGGAATGCGCGGCCATCTGGCCTGCCTGACCCATGCGCTGACTGGTCTGCATGCGCCGCGCCCAGCCGGGGCTTTGGGATGAAGATGATCCCGAGGCAGAGCTTTGCATGGATGCGGTCTCAGATCCGCCGGTTGCGCGCCAGGCGCCCTGACTGCCGCGCTGGTAGGCCTCGCGCATGGATTGGGCAGGACGACTTGCAGCGCGGCGCATGGCGTCGCCGCCTGCGCGTGCGACACCGGCAAGGCCTGCTGCCACACCTACCGCGCCGCTCGCACCTGAAGCGACCGATCCCAGCGTATAGGAGGTGCGCGCCGCGCCCGCCATGCTGGCGCCGGCCTTGACGGCGCTTGAAGCACCGCCCGCGACCGCGCCGACGGCAGCGCGGCCACCCATCCCGGCGACATAGGTCCCGGCGGCGACACCGGCCGCCGCGCCTGCAGCGGACCCCGCGCCAAGCTGCGGGGCGCCTGTGATCAGCCCGCTCGCAATGCCGGGCGCGAAGATGCCCATCCAGAAGAAGACAATCGCGGCGAGCACCGTGCCCATGACCTGCGCCAGCGTCACATCATCGCCGGTGCGGAACGCGTCTGTGACAGACGAGAACAGCGTCGAGCCGATCCCGATGATGACGGCGAGCACCATGAGCTTGATGCCTGATGTGATGACATTGCCGAGGACGCGTTCGGCGAGGAACGTCGTCTTGTTCCAGAGCGCAAACGGCACGAGCACAAACCCGGCCAGCGTCGTCAGCTTGAACTCAAGGATCGTGATGAAGAGCTGCACGGCGAGCACGAAGAAGGCGACCATGATGATCGCCCAGGCCACGAACATGACCGCGATCATGATGAAGTTATGGAAGAAAGAGATTGGCCCCAGCATGTCGCCGATCTCTTCCATAAGCGGCTGACCGGCATCGAGACCGACACTGGCAATGAAGCCGGGGCGCAGGAGATCATCGGCGGTCATCGTGCCGCCGCCTGCAGTCACGCCGAGCTCGGCGAAACTGTCGAAGACGATGTTGGCTAAGAGCGAGAAATTGCCAATGATGAAGGCGAAGAAGCCGACATAAAGCACCTTTTTGAGGAGCCCGGCGATGACGTCTGTGTTCTGGCTGAGCGCCCAGAACAGGCCCGCCAGCGTGATGTCGATGGCAATCAGCGTGGACGACAGATAGGCGACATCGCCCGCCAGCAGGCCGAACCCGCTGTCGATGTAGGCAATGAACGTTGCCAGGAAGGTGTCGATCACGTCCATGGGCCGTCACTCTCCGAGGAAGGCCCGGGTCCGCGCGCGGCCGCGTTCGGCTTCGGCGAGCTGGCGGGCGCGCTCCAGCGCTTCGGCGCGGTAATGGGCCGCCATCATGGCTTCCATCTGCATGAGCTGCTCGGTCTGCAGGGCCTCGATCTGGTTGCCGGCCTGCGCCACCTGGAGATTGCCGACGGCGGACTGGCTGTCGGCGATCAGCCGGTCGAGGCTGTCACTGTCAGCCCGCGCGGTTGAGACGACCTGCGCTGTGACGGTCAGGCTGTCCCTGTAAGCCGTGCGGGACTGCCGCCAGCGGTCGCGGGCCTCCTCGACGAGGACGGCCTGACGCGGCGGTTCGGCGCCATAATCTTCCGGGTAGATCTCTTCATACTCGCGCTCGATCTCTTCGACGCGGTAACCGATGCCTTCGGCCTCGCGCATCAGCTCCTCGATGCGGCGCATACGGCGCAGGATGTCGTCGGCGATAGAATTCGGCAGTGCTTCCAGATCGCGCGCCATGTTTTCCAGCATTTCGATTTCATGGGTGAGCTGCTGGATCTGCTGGTTCACCTCCTGGAGGGACCGGATGGCCTGGTAGATGTTCTGGATATGGTTCGCCGGGTCATAGACTGTCCATTGGGCGGAAGCGGGCGGCGCGGTCACGACGCTTAGGGGGAGTGCGCAGAGCGCGACGGAAAGAAGAAGACGTTTCATCGGGGGATCCTATTCGGCGGCGATGGCGTGGATTGGTGAGATCGGATCGGCGGTGTCCGGCGCATGTCCCGGCCAGCGGGTCAGCAATTCCGCTGCCCAGGGCAGGCCCTTCTCGATCAGCCAGCAGGCAGCAAAGCCGTCGCCTTCCGTCTCGGCCCAGATGCGGTCGAGCATGGCCTGATCGTCGGGCGAGGACGCACCGCAGATCGAGAGCGCGATCGGCCCGAGGCCGAGATCGAAGACGCGCGCGCCCAGCGGCGACTGGTAGTAATAGTCACGCTTCGGCGTCGCCCTGCTGATCAGTTCGATCTGGCGGGCATTGAGGCCGAAGCGCTGATAGGTCTCGCGGGACTGTGGTTCCTGTGCACGTTCATTGGGCAGGAAGATGCGTGTCGGGCAGGACTCGACCAGCGCAGGCGCAATGCTTGAGTTCGCAATGTCGGCAAGGCTTTGCGTGGCGAACACAACAGACACGTTTTTCTTACGCAATGTCTTGAGCCATTCGCGGATGCGCGCGGCGAACATGGGATCATCGAGGAAGAGCCAGGCCTCATCGAGGATGAGCAGCGTGGGCTTGCCGTCAAACCGCGCTTCAAGCCGGTGGAACAGGTAAGTGATGACCGGGGCCACAGCGCCCTTCGCATGCATCAGCTCTTCCATCTCGAAACATACTGTATCGGCGAGGGAGAGGCTTTCATGATCGGCATCGAGCAGCCGTCCATGCGGGCCTTCCAGCGTGAACGGGTGCAGCGCGGATTTGAGCGTGTCGTCCTGCAGCATGAGCGTCAGGCCGGTCAGCGTGCGCTCGGATTGAGGCGCTGAAGCAAGGGACTTGATGGCTTCCCAGAGCTTTGCCTTGAGGTCTGGCGTCATGGCGACGCCTTCATTTGTGCAAAGACCAGCCAGCCAGTCGCCGGCGAAACTCGCCCCATGCTCGGTGTCGATGTCCTTCAGCGGCTGGAGGCTTGGCGCGTCGCTGCTGCCAAGATCGACATGCGCGCCGCCCATGCAAAGCGTCGCCGCGCGGGCCGAGCGGCCCTTGTCGAAGATAAAGACCTGGGCGCCCTCATAGCGCTTCCATTGCAGGGCGAGAGCGGAGAGCAACACAGACTTGCCCGCGCCGGTCGGGCCGACCACGAGCGTGTGGCCGACATCGCCAATGTGCAGGTTCAGCCGGAAGGGTGTTGTGCCATCGGTCTGCGCCTGAATGAGGGCTGGCGCTTGCAGATGCCGGTTGGTGTCTTCGCCCGCCCAGACCGCCGAGAGCGGCACCATATGGGCGAGGTTCAGGGTGTGGAGGATGGGCTGGCGGACATTGGCATACGGATGGCCGGGCAATGAGCCGAGCCAGGCATCAACGGCGTTCAGGGTCTCGCGGATCGCTGTGAAGCCGCGGCCATTCACGATCCGCTCGGCAATGCGGATGTGTTCGTCCACACCGCGCCGGTCGGGATCGGCGACTGTAATGGTGGTGGTGACATAGCCATAGGAGACGAGATCACTGCCGAGCTCCTGCAGGGCTGCATCGGCATCGGCAGCCTTGTTGTCGGCGTCATTGTCAACGAGCGCGGCCTGTTCATTGAACAGGGTCTCGCGCAGGACTGCGCCGATGGATTTGCGCTTGGCGAACCAGTGGCGGCGTTTCTTGCCGAGCACCTTCTCGGCTTCGGCTTTGTCCATCGCGATGAAGCGCGTGGCCCAGCGATAGGCAAAGCCCTGACGGTTCAGCTCATCGAGAATGCCGGGCAGAGTGGACGCCGGGAAACCGAGAATGGTCAGGGTGCGAAGGTGAGCCTCGCCGATCATCGGCTCCAAGCCGCCCGCAAAGGGTTCATCGGCGAGAATGGCGTCGAGAAAGACGGGCAGCTCAGGCGTCACGACCGGATGACGCTTGGTCGAGATCGTCGAATGGAGGTAGGTCAGCGTCTCATCATCATCGAGCTTTGCAATTTCGGCGAGGCAGGTGGACAGAAGATCGAAAACCCGCGCTGTGTGCTGCTGGAAGGTCTCCAGCCTATGACGCCAGGTGGCCGCATCTTCGGTCTCCGCGCGCTGGATCAGGGCCTTCTCGGCGCGGCCCGTGGCGTCGGCGGGCGGCAGCCAGAGCAGCGTCAGATAGTAGGCGCTCTCAAACCTTGTGCCGGATTCTTCGGCCTGCAGCGCGCGTTCCTGATCGATCAGCCAGGTCAGCGCATCTGGAAACTCCGCCTCCGGATAATCATGCACTTCATGGCGCTGGGCCTCGAAGAAGAGCGCCCAGCCCGAGCCGAACCGGCGCAGGACATTGTTGACCCGCGCCATGACGGAGACGAGTTCTTCCTCTGTCGAGCTTTCGAGGTCAGGGCCGCGATAGCGGAACGTCGTCTGGAAGCTGCCATCCTTGTTGAGGACGACGCCCGGCGCGACGAGACAGGCCCAGGGCAGATAGTCCGCGAGCAGGACCGGGGTTTCTGCATATTCCTTGAGATTCAGCATGTCAGATGCTCCTTGTGCCGCGTCGAACGGCCCGCAACGGCCATGAAATCCGGATCAGAGCGCGCCATGAACACCGCTGCCGAATGCCCGATCGCCCAGAGCACAAGGCCGGGTATCCAGAGCTGGAGGCCAAGGCCTATGGCGGCGGCGAGCGTCCCGATGGCGATGGCGGCCGTGCGCGGTGCGCCCGCCATCAGGATCGGCTCGGTCAGGGACTGGTGGAGGGGGATTTCATAGCCTTTGCATTCGCTAGTGCTCATGCGTTCCTCCTTCGAAACGCTCCTCGAGCGTTTCGTTTTCCTGCGGAAAACCAGTCGTCACCATCAAACAAGCGCTCCGCCGCCGAAGCTGAAGAAGGTCAGGAAGAACGAGGTCGCGGCGAACGCGATGGACAGCCCGAACACGATCTGGATCAGCTTGCGCATGCCGCCGGAGGTCTCGCCAAAGGCCAGCGTCAGGCCGGTAATCGTGATGATGATCACCGCCACGATGCGCGCGACCGGTCCCTCGATCGAGGTCAGGATCTGATCGAGCGGGCCTTCCCAGGGCATGCCGGAGCCTGCCGCATGGGCGGGACCGGCGAGCATGAGGCCGAGGCCGATGCAGGCCGCGACCTGAACCGTTCGGTTCAGGGTCTGGAGGTGGGTGTAGAGGGTCATTGGGTTTCTCCATGTTGGACGAGGGATAGAGCGCGGGAGACAAGCGGGGCGGTCTGGTACCCCTCGCCGTCAAAGCCGGTGACACGCAGCGCCTCTTCGACGCGCCGTTGGCCGCCCGCGCGGCTCATGAACACGACGACATCGATGGCTTCGGCGATGAGATCGAAGGGCGCGCGGGGTGTGGCTTCCAGCGTCAGCTGTTCCAGCCGGGCCAGGGCGCCGTGTGCGGAGTTCGCATGCAGCGTCGTGATCCCGCCGGGATGGCCGGTATTCCAGGCCTTCAGAAGATCGAGCGCCTCGGCGCCGCGTACCTCGCCGACAATGATCCGGTCGGGACGCAGGCGCAGCGTTGAGCGGACAAGGTCCTGCAGGCTGGTGCTGCCGCGATGGGTGCGCAGCTGGACCACATTCGGGGCGGCGCAGCGCAGCTCGCGCGTGTCTTCGAGGATGACGATGCGGTCATCATGCAGGGAGGGGGCTGCCAGCAAGGCATTCGTGAACGTCGTCTTGCCAGAGGACGTACCGCCCGCGATCAGGATGTTGGCGTGGTTGGCAATCGCGTCTTTCAGGGCCTGTGCCAGTGCAGGCGCGAGCGCGCCCTGGGTGACATAATCGCCGAGTTCAAACGGCGTCGTTGCGGGCTTGCGGATCGAGAAACACGGCGCCGTTGAAACAGGCGGGAGAAGCCCTTCAAACCGCTCGCCGCTGCCGGGGAGTTCGGCAGAGACGATCGGGGACGTGCGGCCTGCGGCCTCTCCCACCCCGGAGGCGACCAGGCGGATGACCCGTTCCCGGTCGCAAGGGGCAAGTGTGTGCTGCGAAATGATGACGCCGATGCCCGCCTTTTCGATCCAGACCGAGCCGTCGGGATTGGCCATCACCTCGATCGTGTCAGGCGCTTCCAGCGCCTCGCGCACCACCGGGCAGAAGGCCGTGCGCAGCATGGCGGTGCGCCGGGTTTCTGTTTCGCTATGGTGCGCGGATAGCGACATGGACGGGGCCTTTCGTGGACCCCTCAATCATTCCAGCAACACCGCCGACGCATCAGTTCGAATGCGGGCCAATGAAAGCAAAATGCAGCAAGCCGCCGCAAACCTCTGCAAAGCGCGTAGTAAATAGACGCGCAAATGCTGAACCCATCCGGAGCGAATACAGTCCGATTGGATGCGCCATTATCCTTAAGTTGGGCGTGCGCCGAATGAATCGCGCAAAAGTGGAATGAATTTTGCTCTCTCCTCTGCAAGTGGAGGAGAGAGCATGAAGACCTTTGCGCTTGAAACCAATGCGGAAACAGCCGCTTACGACTATCTCTCGCGTCTTTCATCGGACCGCTGGGCCTGGGAATATGTTCGTCGCAATGACGACTTTCGCGATGATGCGGCAACCCGCACAGACGATGACATTTCCGAAAAGAAGGCTGACTGCGCCGATATCCGCATCCTGCGTTCGCGCGTGCCGCAGACCCTTGCCGAGCGCTGGGGCCTCATCTTCATGCCCGATCCCGATCTCAACGGCTTCGAGGCCGACGCGGTCTGGAGCCACTATGTCTTTCCCGACCAGGTCGAGGTGAACTGCACACCGCGCAAGCCGGGGCAGGGGTGCGACATCTGGGATCGAACCGTGCCTCATTGCGATATCACGCACATTACCGACCGGGCGAGCCGGGAATATCTCCTCCTTCGAGGAAATGACTGCGTCGTGCAGGTGCGCTGCACCGGCATGTCCCTGCTGAGCCTCGAGCCAGTCCGCATGAAGCTGCAAATCTCGGACATGGTCGCCTATGAGCGCAAACTGAAGCTCCAGAAGGAAGCCTTCCGGCTTTATGGAAAAGGACCGAACACATCGGCGGCGCGCTGGACCAAGACGACCCAGATCCTGCGCAATGGCGTCATCGCGCTTGATTGCCTGAAGGCCGGCATGAGCCAGCGGGAGATCGCCGCGCTGCTCCACGGACCGAAGGCGGTCGCGGAGGAATGGGGCGTCGATGGCAGTTCGCTGCGCGCATCCGTGCGCTATGTCATCTCTAAGGCTCAGGGCTTGCGCGATGGCGGGTATCTGATGGAGCTCCTCGGGGCGCGCCTGGGCGGAGATCGTCAGGCAGCCTGAGTCGTTTGCGGCCTGCCCGCGCCGGGGGCGCGGGGCTGTTCGCCCGGCTGGCAGGGCGTTGAGAGGCATCATGGCGGTCCGGGGTGATCGCCGACCTTCGCCCGGCGCTCGGCCCGGAGCCGCAGGAGCCATCCTGCGCCGACCGGCCCGGCGAGGCTCAATGAGGGTCCGGTTGTTCGTTTCGAAGACGTGGTGCTGGGTCTCGCCGGCTGGCCGCGCGCCCGCGCTTCCCACTGGCTGGCGCCAGAGGGGTCGCGGGCGCTGAGGGTTCAGGCCATCAGCTGTTCGAGTTTTGATTTCCGCTTTTCCCAGTCGGGCATGACTTTCACGAGAAGGTCGAAAAAATCCGGCCCGTGATGCGGGTAGATCATATGGCAGAGCTCATGGGTAATTACATAATCGATGGCATCGACAGGTGCTTCGATGAGGCGCGTGTTGAGGATCAGGCGACCGGCCGACGACATTGAGCCCCAGCGCTGGCTAAGCTTGCGCACGATCAACGCCTTTGGATTGACCGCGTCAGGGGAGGCAAACCGCTCACGGTTTAGCTCCAAACGGTCCTCAAACTTCATCTTCGCCCGTTCCCGATACCAGGCCTGGACCATGTCCCGTATATGAGCCGTCGTTTTCGGCCTGATGGTCTCAATATCGATATAACCGCGGTAAAAGCGGATCCGATCGATCAGGCCCGGTCTGACTTTCAGACGATACTGCCGTCCTAAATAGAGATGGGTTTCTCCGGCGATAAACTGACGCTCGGGGGTTCTTGGCAGGAACTGCCGGAAGAATGCCTGTTGCTTCAATATCCACGCCGCGCGCTTCCTCACTTTTGCGTCGATATCTTCCACCGCCGCGAGGGTGGGGGCCGCGATGCACACGCTCAAATCTGATTCGACAGCGATCTCAAGGGTTTTCCTGTCCCTCCGGTCCACGGCGAACATGATTTTGTGTGAGCCGTAATCAATCTGGCGCAACTCGACGCTCATCCAGGAAACCGCGCACGGGCGAGCTTCATCAGATCCAGTTCAAGTGTATCGAGTGTCTCTACATCAAGCACGACGCCTTTCTGGTCCCTCAGCACATCAAAGAAGTAGTCATCGATCGCGTTTCGCATCCGGTTCTGCGCAACCTCGTTCGACCAGATGTCGACGATATGATGGGCCCTGACGATTCCGATGAGGTCCAACGCGACCTGGGCTGTGTCGGCTTCATCGAGCGCGGTCCCGTCCTTGCGCTCAAGTTTTGATTCCAACACGCCGAAAAAGGCTTGCCCGTCATCATTGCCCCTCAGGGCGTCTGGCACGCGGCGTCCGCGATCCTTGGAAGCGACTTTCTGGGCGAGGTCCATCACGCTGTTTAGATAGTCGCGTTCAGACAGACGCCGTGCCCGGTATTCCCTGATTGTCTCTTCTAGAAGTGCGGAGAATTTCGCGTAAAAACTCGGATCCTCATCCATGCGCTCTGTCAGCGTGCGGCGGGTCGCGCTCGCGATCCGGTCTGCTTTCGAGGCATCGGTGAGACCAGCTTCCTCCACAACCGCCTGGAGAGCTTTCGGGTCGTTGATGTTGACGACTTCGATGATTGTTTCGGCTGGCATCGCGATGACATGGTCATCGAGCAGCTTCTGAATCTTCGGCTCGAACTCTTTGACGTCGACGGTTTCCTGATAGCGCAGCTGCACCGATCTGCGCAGCTCAGAAAAGCGCTTCCAGTCTTGCTTCATCTTGTCGAGTGTTTCCGGCGCGAACACGTCTAGAGCCTTGTCCGACGACATGGTGATGTGGAGACAGCGGCCAAAGGCCCGGAAGCGCGCGTAAAAATCCTGGCGGATGGCTTCATCGCCGAGGAATTGCTCGAAGGCTTCCATATCCTTCTTGTTCGCGACCGGCTTGAAGAGGTCCCAGAGCTGGTCATGCAATTGCGGGAGGCGACGGATCTCTTCTTTGACGTCGTGAACCGTTCCGGCGAGATCGGCATCATCATAGCCTTCAAACGCCGTGTACGTGGTCAGCGCCGTGTCGAGCTCGCCAAGCAAACCTTCATAGTCGACGATAAAGCCGAATTGCTTCTCTGTGTCCCCGTCCTCGAAGAGGCGGTTCACCCTCGCAATGGCCTGGAGGAGATTGTGCTCGCGCAGCGACTTGCAGACATAGAGAACAGTGTTCCGAGGCGCATCAAAGCCGGTGAGAAGCTTGGAGACAACAATCAGGATCTCCGGATCGCCAGAACCTTTGAATGCCTCGATGATGTCGCGGTTGTAGGCGTCTTCGTTTTTGTAGCGGGCCATCATCAAGGACCAGAAGCGCCGGACGAGGTCTTTGGACTCTACGTCCACTTCCTCATTGCCTTCGTTTTCATCGGGCGGCGAGATTATGATCTCGCTGGTGACATGACCGATCTCGTCGAGCTCTTCCTTGAACCGGACAGCTGCGGCCTTTGACGGCGCGACCAGTTGCGCCTTGAATCCTGTCCCCTGCCAGTGTTGGCGATAGTGCTCGGAAATGTCGAACGCTTTGGCTCTGATCGCTTGTCCAGTTTTCGACAGCGCATCCATGCGGGAAAATTTGCGCTTCAGATCAGCTTTTTGCTGGTCGGTGAGGCCCTCAGAGATCTTGTCGAACCAGGTGTCGATCACAGCGCCGGTGATTTGCTGATCGACGAGCCGACCTTCATAGAGCAACGGAACGACCGCACCGTCCGCCACGGCTTCATCGATCTTATAGTGATGGATGAGTCCGCCGAATGTCTTCAGCGTGTTCTTGTCCTTCTTAAGAAGCGGCGTGCCGGTGAAGCCGAGATAGCAGGCCTTGGGCAGGAGCCGGCGCATCTTCATCGCAAACTGGCTATGCCCCCCATAACGGCCAGTCTGCGTGCGGTGGCTTTCATCGATCAGCACAAAGAGGTTGGCATCTTCATCCGGTACGTCGCCATGGCGAAGTGCGGTGTCGAACTTGTTGATGATGGTGGTAATGAGCGGCGTTCGCGCACGAATCAGCGAGAGGAGGTCCGAGCCGCTGGTCGCGCGCACCGGGTCCATATCACAGGATTTGAACGTACCCCTGATCTGTTTGTCGAGGTCATCGCGGTCGGTCACAATCACAATGCGTGGATTGGTGATCGCTCGGTCGAGGGCGAGCGCGCGGCCCAGCATGACCATGGTCAGCGACTTGCCGGAGCCTTGCGTGTGCCAGATGACACCGCCCTTGCGCACGCCTTCGAGATCGAACTGTTTGACGCGTTCAACGGCCAGCTTGATCCCGAAATATTGCTGATGGCGGGCCACCTTGCGCACGCCGCCGTCGAAAACGGTAAAACGCCGGACCAGATCAAGCAGCCGCTCAGGCCGACATAGTGCGTACAGAACGCAGTCTTGCTCCGTCACGGCGCGCTCGCCGGCCGCCTCCATCTCGTCAAAGAAGCGTCGAGCAGAGGCGAAGGCTCCGGAGAAAATGGCGCCCCGTTCTTCTGGTGCAAGGGTGCGATTGGCCGCGCGGGCGATCTCGTCCTCGCTGTCTTCCTCATCGCGCCAGGACTGCCAGAACTTCCTTGGTGTTCCGACCGTCGCATAGAGCGCCTCGGTCCGGCTCATCACCATGAGCAGCTGGGCGAAATGAAACAGCTGCGGGATGGCGTCTTCGCTCTGATAGCCGATCAGCTGACTGCCCGCCTTTTTGAGGCCTGCCGTCGGGCGCTTGTTCTCGATTACGACGAAGGGAATGCCGTTCACATAGGCGACGATATCGCAGCGCTTGGAGGAACTGCTACCTGTGCGCTCGACAGAGACTTCGGCGGCGACGTGGAAGCTGTTGTTTTCAGGATTGTCCCAGTCGATGAAGCGAAAGCTGTAGCTCTTTGAATCCCCGTCAATGGTTTTGGTGATCGTCGTACCGAGGATCAGCGTGTCATAGACCTCCTGATTGGTCGCCTTGAGCCCCTTGATCCGGTCGGGTGTGGGTTTCAGGCGGCGCACAGCCTCATGGGCATCTTCGAGATCGAATTTGTAGCTCTTGCCGCGATACTCAAACGCGTTGAGGCGCAGAAGCTGCTCCACAAGGATATCGTCGAGCACGACATTGCGCAGACGTCCGCCGCGCTGGCGATTGACCTCCTCCTCGCTGAGCGGGGTGAAACCAAGAGCGACCAGCATCTGTAGGGCTGGGATTTGCGACTGGTGCTTTTCCGCGGGGTTAAAGGCGTTGGAGGTCATTAGGGGCGACCTGCTTGGTTGAGGGCGCTGAAAAATGGATAAATATCAATAAGTTGTGGCTTTCTTGTGTGTCCGGCATGCCGTGACGGCATCTCACGCGATGTGGAAAATTCTTGACTTATTAGGTCTTTCCGGCCTATAAGGCTCTTGAGTTCGCTGCCTACCGGCTTCGAACCTATCGAGGCTTCGGGCGCTGAGCCAGCGTAGCAAATCAGCGCCCGCTTTACTTCTTCATATCGCATTGTCATACGCCTCCCGTGTCCAGCGAGGGGACTGCCGGATTTTGACGGCGCTATTTTCCGCCTTGAAACATGTAATGAAGTTCGCCTTGAGCGTGCCGTCGCGTTTCGTGCTGAGCGCAAGTACGATGACAAAATCCTGGACCACGACGGTCACGCGTCGTTTAGGGTCATGACATTCACGCTGTCTATCCCATCCCTGGACGCATAGGGCATTGGGGTCGGCGAGCGCTGCCGCGATCCAGTCCATTCGTTCGGCGCGCACTAACGAAAATATGTCATCGGCTCCACGCCGGTCTGAGCTTTCAAAGAAGGCGTGCTCGAACTTGTCCGGGCCGAAATAGACCCGTATGCCGTCGTGTGTCGTAATCACCGCGCGGGCGAGCGTTCGGACATAGTGCTGCCGATACGCGCCTTCATCATCGAGCTTCAGGAGCGTGGGCATCACCACCCTCCTTGCAGTCGAATACGAAAAATATTGAACTTCCGTTCGGCCGCAGCCGTTGGACCTAGCCTATGTCGGTCAAGCCGTCGCTCAAGATGCTGAACGACGAGGGCTTTCGCGGCACCTAGATTTTCGCGCTCATTCATCCTCGCGCTGGCAGCACCAAGCAGCACGTCGCAAAGCTGCAGCAAAACAACCTCTGGCGAAGGCAGAGACTGCACTGCTTCTATTTGCGATGTGCGGTTCGCATGGCCGAGGACGGTCTTTAATGTGGATAACCGTGAGCGATCCCGGTTCAGCTTGAGATCGCAAAATATGCTGTAATTGTTATTGTCCAGAATCCAGTGATGAATGGCGTGGTAGTAGAACTTATAAAAGCCGAGTTCCGCGTCGCCATTGAGGCGACCCATATTCACCTCGGTGCGGTCCACGGCCACGCAGCGGAACCGCATATCCAGACCGAAGCTCATGAACAGATCGATCAGCTCGATGTAAAATGCCTGCTTCGCGGGTGATATCTTTCGCCATTTTATTTCGCCGTAGACGCCGTGTTTTCGACGAAGCTCTGCAATCCGCGTCTTCGCCGTCTCACGCATATCGGCAGGCAGCCAGAGGCTGCCAATCATCAGAAACCGCCCGTTTGGGTTGGCCGATGTAAAGAGGTCGGGAAGCGTCTCATCGCAATAGACTTCAAATTTCATTCCGCAGCCTCCGACGCGTCAGCAACGGATAGAAAATCACGTAGCTGTTTGAGTTTGGCCAGCAACTCATCGAACGTGACGATCTGAACGTCGCGGGAATTGGCTCGGATAAGTTCTAGAGATTTCTTTTGGTCGTCGTCTTCGGGCACAAGTCCGATGATAACGCAGCACGCGACTGCGTAGCTCGAAAGGTCATTGCGCCTGGAAGCGACAACCTTAGACGCGAAGTGGAGTTGGAATTGATAACGCTGGTCGAGCACCTGGCTGATGGCACCGCTAAGTTCCTTGTCCGGACCGTATACACCTCCCCGATATGCTTTACGCGTATCAAGCACAGGGGTTTGCGGCTTCTTGATTTCGAAGAGTGCCGTGTTTCCTGTCAGATCGTGCTTGTATAGAAAATCGGCTATCTTCTCGCCGTCGCCAGAGAGCTTTTTTCCGCCTACGGATGCATGTCCTTCGACCTGGATAACCGGATAGCCGAACACAAAGGACAAGATAAATGGATGCTCGGTGAAGAAAGCCTGCCACTCATCTTCGCTGAGTGATTTCGCGATCATGTCTTCGTACTTCGCAATAAGCGCATCGAGGGTAGCTAGCTGCACTTCGTCGCGAAGGAGGGCGAGCTTTTCGGGCTGCGATTGGGCGATCCTTTTTGCACTCGCCGTCACCATATCGACGAGGGCTTCATGATCCTCTTCGTCCAGCCCTTCTTCATTCAGGAGCACGTCCTGAAACTTACGGGTCATCGGATTGCGGCGCATCCGGATGGCTTTGTCTTTTTTGGCAACCATTGGCGCAAGCATGTTGTGGACAGTGACGTCCTTCACATCTGACGCAGCATTACGTGCATTGTTCGCTATGCGATTGATCGCCTTTCGGGCGTCTTCGAATTCCCGATGAGACAGGACAAATGTCAGAGTGTCTTCGTCATAACTCGAACCTCTAGTCTTGGAAATCACGAGGGTGCGAGCGTTTGTGAGCTTTTCGATTTGCTCAACTATGAACCTGTAGTCAAAAGCCAAACCAAGGCTAACGTCATAGTCTTTTACGAAACCAGACGGCAGTGACTCCAATCTCGCGGCAACATCATCTGGCGACGAAATCCCGGTCTTCTTGAAGCCTTCCAGCACCACTTCGCGGATTTGTGAGTATCGATCATCCAGAAAATCGACACGCGTACTATCCAAAACCATAACAGGGTGCATCGTCAGCCGGTCGTTCGCTCTATCGACCGTCAGAATTTGGACTTCGTGCCCCGGTTGGTATTGATCCGAGGCTCTAGCCCTTTCGATCTGGACTTTGGAAAGCTTCAGATAGACTTCGCGTAGGCCGTCCTTTCGCGTTACAACTCTTAGGCGTTCGCTATGATCGTCTTCGTCGTAAAACCTAGCCATGCTGGCGCTCCTCGACACTCACCCGCCATTCGCCGGTGAGGAGCTTTTGCATCAGGCCGCGTTTCTGGCGCTGAAGGGCGGTGATTTCGCGGGCGGTGGCTTCGACATCGGCGCGGGCGGCTTGGATCACCGCCATGATTGCGCGCTGTTCTTCGATTGGCGGCAGCGGAAACGGAATCTTCGAAAATTCCGACCAGCGCAAACTGCCGCGGCGGTCTACAGATGCGCTCGTGCTGACTTCGAAAATGTGCCGGTAAAGGCTCGTCTTCAGAACGGCGAATGCATAGTCGTTGTCGATGAAATCAGGATTGAAACGGAAGACCGTGTAGATTGGGCTGACCAATCCGATATCGACCAGGTTCTGAAGCCCGATTGAACCTTCTTCAACGTGATTGCTCGGAAAGCCGAATTCACCGCGCCGGATAACCTTGTAACCGCTGAGGTCTGAACTGAAGACCTGCTTCTTGAAATACTCCAGAGAGCGAACGAACCCGTCATACTTCGAGCATGAGAGCACTTCGTGTTCATCGTCGCCATTGCGCTCGGACACTTCTCTCGCAATTTCGCCAACCGGCTTGCAGTCCCAAAACGAAGGCAGATCAAACCAGCGATACTTTTGAGATTGCCCCTGATCATCAAAGTCAGACAGCTGACGCGCTCCGAACACCATCGAATAAGTCAACGCATCGCGCCGCCGCTCTTTCGCCGTGCGGAGGGCTTCCAGCTTTTCGATGGCCTCATCCCAGGTCCGGAGGATTTCGGCGATGCGGCGTTGTTCGGGGAGTGGGGGGAGTACGACAGGAAACTTCTTCAACTGCGTTGAGTTGATGCTGGCGAGATTTGTGCTCTGCTTGGACGAAAGCTGAAAATACCGTCTACCGTGTTCAGATGAAGCTTGGGCGGCGAGTATCTCGGGAAGTAATTTTTCCTTTTGGACACGAACGGAAAAAACGTGGTTCTGATGCAGGCATGGCTCGATCTGCCCCTGCCAAACCGTGCCACGGCCAAGTTTGTCGAAATCGCCGCCCTCCGTAAAAAGAACGTCGCCCGTCTGAAGCCGATATCTTGCTACGTCTGACGGGCGAACAGTGATCTCTTTGATGACGTCAAGGTCAACATGGCCATCCTGAACGTTGGCTACCCTCAAATATGGTATGCTAACATGTTCACCGTTCATCGCCTTGCCTTTGGCGATGCCTGTTTGAACATCCGCCACGTCCTCAAGAGGGACGAGCGTCCAAGTTGAAGGTGGGTTAAAACTAAGCATCAACACCCAACTCCTTCAGATATCCGGCCATGCGGCTGCGTACATCGGCAAGCTCGGCCTCGATGGCGTTGATCTCCTTCTGCACAGCGGCGACGTCGATTTCCTCTTCGGGTTCGAACGTGTCGACATAGCGGGGGATGTTGAGATTGTAGTCGTTCTCGGCGATCTCCTCTGGCGTCGCGACATAGGCAAACTTGTCCGCGAATGCGCGGGCGGCATAGGCGGCGAGCACTTTTTCGATGTGCTTGTCTTCGAGCATGTTCTGCGTCTTGCCCGGCGTGAATTCCTTGCTCGCATCGATGAAGAGCACATCCTTGCGCGCCTCATTCGGCCCGCCCTCTTCGCGGGAGCGGTCAAAGACCAGAATGGCGACCGGAATGCCCGTGGTGGTGAACAGGTTTGCGGGCAGGCCGATCACGGCATCGAGGAGGTTTTCTTCGATCAGCTTCTGCCGGATCGTGCCCTCCGAGCCGCCGCGGAATAGCACCCCATGGGGCACGATCACCGCGACGCGGCCAGACTGGCGCTTCGCGATCTCGATCATATGGGTGATGAAGCCATAGTCGCCCTTGGACTTGGGCGGCACGCCGCGCCAGAAGCGCTTGAACGTATCCGTATCAGCGCCCTCTGCGCCCCAGTTCTTCAGCGAAAAAGGCGGGTTGGCGACGACCACGTCATATTTCATCAGGTGGTCACCCTCCACGAGCGTGGGGTTGTTCAGCGTGTCACACCATTCAATGCGCGCGGCATCCTTGGCATGCAGGAACATGTTCATGCGCGCCAGCGCCCAGGTCGCGCCGTTCACTTCCTGGCCATAGAGCGCGAAATTGTCCGAACCAACTTCTTCGGCGGCTCGGATGAGAAGCGAACCTGACCCGCAGGCAGGATCGCAGATCGTGTTGCCGGGCTTTGGCCCTGCGAGCTTGGCCAGCAGGCGCGAGACCGGCGCAGGCGTAAAGAACTCGCCCGCTTTCTTGCCTGCATCGGAGGCGAAGCGGGAGATGAGATAGATGTAGCACTCGCCAATAATGTCCTCGCTCACGCGGCTCGGGCTGAGGTCAAGCTCGGGCTTGGCGAAATCCTCAAGCATGTTCTTGAGGCGGCGATTGCGGTCCTTGGGGCGGCCGAGATTGGACTCGGAATTGAAATCGATATTGCGGAACACGCCTTCGAGTTTGGCGCGGTTGGTGTCCTCGATCTTCTCAAGCGCGATGTTGATCAGCTCGCCAATGTTCGGCTCGCCTCGCTGCTCATAAAGATCGTAATAGCTTGCCCCTTCCGGCAACACGAAGCGTTCGCGCTCAAGGCGGCGGCGGATACGGGCGTCGTCATCGCCATATTGCTCGCGGTACTGCGTGACATGATCGGCCCAGAGGTCCGATATGTATTTCAGGAACAGCATCACGAGGATGTAGTCCTTGTATTGCGCCGGATCGACGGCGCCCCGGAAGGTGTCGCAGGCGGCCCAGGCGGCGTTGTTGACCTGTTGTTGTGTGATCTGGTCGCTCATGCGCGAACTCCCTTTGTGTGTTGTTGGGCACCCCGGTGCGCAGCGTCCGCCAGGATCATACCGGTCAGGCTATGGCGCAATTCGGCGGCCTTGTTTTCAAGATGTTTGGCGCGGTTGGCGAGCCGGCTTGTTTCAATGATGGCGTCTTGCGTAGCGAGATCCGGCACATCGATTTCCAGTTCAGCGAGGACCGCTTTCGGGATCATGCGCAGGGACGTGCCGCGTGCGCGCCTGTCCAGCACGGTCTGGGTGGCCGGATGGTTGATCGCCCAGACGAGATAGTCAGGTCGGATACGGCCCGTGTCCGGTTTCAGGAGAAGCAGCGGCAAGAGGACCGCAGCCAGATGCGGCCAGTCGTCCGGCACAGCGCTCGCCGTGTTCAGCAGGCCGCGTGACCGGAACAGGACATCGCCCGGCCCGGCAAAGTAACGCTCCTTGAGTGGGGCCAGGTCGTAAGAGCGGGGTTCGACCTGTTGCCAGTCATCGGCCTCGTTCAGGTCGCCCATTTGCAGCGCAGGAACGCCGTCGGCTCGCGCGCTGAGGCGCCCGCGGGCGGTGTAGCCGGACTGAATTTCGCAAACCTGATCGATCCGCACGGGAAATCCTCTGTAGAACACGCAACAGCATTTAGGTGGCGATTCTTCGTCCGTCAAGGGAAATAGTGCTGTTTATGTTTCTACAGCAGTTTTATCTCCCTCCGCCTCAATATTTGTTCCCATCAGTCAGGTGGGCGGACGGTGCGTCTGCCAGAGCGCGGTCGCCGCGCAAGGGGGCGGGACTTTGTCATCTCTGATCGTCTTTGGGCGTCATACCTACAGCTTCCCCTTGCGCGCCGCCCTGATGCGCTCCGGCTGAGCACCTCCTCGCCGCCCACCCGACTGTCGGGAAAAGAACGCGGGCGGGAGAGGAGACTGACATGACTGACCAGATTTGCACCCACGCGCATGCGGCAACGCCCGCACCCGCGCGAGCCGATAGGCCGCGCATCTATGTGGCCTGCCTTGCAGCCTACAATTCCGGCTGCCTGCATGGCCGATGGATCGACGCGACCACCCCGGACGAGATTTGGGAACAGGTCCGCGCCATGCTGGCGGACTCGCCGGAGCCGGACGCCGAGGAATGGGCGATCCACGACTATGAAGGCTTCGAGGGCGCGAACCTGTCCGAATACGCCTCATTCGAGACCGTGTGCGAGCTTGCCGATTTCATCGAGGAGCATGGCGAGCTTGGCGCGAAACTCATGAGCCATTTCGGCGACGACCTCGCCGAGGCACGCGCCGCCTTCGAGGACTATGCGGGCGAATATCGCAGCGCCGCAGACTTCGCCGAGAGCCTGCACGAGGACACCGGCACCGAGATACCGGAGAGCCTTCGCTACTATATCGACTGGCAGGCCCTTGCCCGCGACATGGCGCTGAATGGCGAGATCATGGTGTTCCAGACGGGCTTCGATGAAGTCCACATTTTCTGGTCACGGTAAGGGAGGCCTTGGACATGACTCCCGAAACCACCCGCTATCGTTTCACGCTCGAAGAATTGCAGCAGGCCGACGACTGGTCGGAAGGCTTTTGCCTTGCCTGCCGCGCCCCGCGCGAGTGCTGCGAACCTGATGCGAGCGCGTATCCTTGCGATGAATGCGGCGAACATGCCGTCTACGGCCCGCACTGGATCGCGATTGCCGGACTCTTCAAGGAGGGCGCAGCATGACGTTCACGCAGCGCTTCCAGACCTTCGTTTGCGAGGGCGACAACATCTCTTGCGAGGTCGCAGGCTTCGAAATCGTCGCGCGCATTGTGCGCGATGATTGCGGCGACGCACCCGACGAGCGCCAGGACGGATTCTGGCCTTCGCTCTACAAGGACGCGCCGGGATTTATCGGCCCCGGTCCGAACCACCGGCAACGCTTCGCCGAGGCGCAGGCCAAGGCCGAAGCCATCATGGCGGCATGGCGCAAGGATGAATGGTTCTTTTGCGGGATCGTTCTTTCCGTCGCGCTGGAGGGCGTCACTTTGGACGCCCATGCGGCGAGCCTTTGGGGCATCGAGGCGAACTATCCTGACAGCGACAACGCTTATCTGACCGAGGTCGCGCGGGAGCTTCTGCCCGAGGCCTTGGACGCAGGCCGCGCCGCCGCCCGCCGCCTTTGCGCGGCGCTGGAAACCAGCGGGGCGCGCGCCTGACGGCGCGCCCCCAATCTCGAAACCCCTCAATCAAAAAGGAGCCAGATCATGGCCCAGCCCATTCTCCAAACCATCCCCCTGTCCGAGCTTCGGATTTCAAAACTCAACATGCGCCACAGCCGCAAGAAGCCGGACGTGTCCGACATATTGCCGTCGATCCGTGAGAGCGGAATCCGGCAGACACTTCTGGTCCGCAAGGAAGGCGATCACTTTGGCGTCGTCGCCGGACGGCGGCGCTACTTTGCCCTCAAAGAAATCGAGAAGGAGACCGGCGAAACCCCGCAAGTCCCCTGCGCGATCATGACCGAGGAAGACGCCGCGAGCGCCATCGCCGCTTCCGTCATCGAGAATGTCGGACGCCTGCCAGCCTCGGAAATGGAGCAGTACACCGCTTTCAAACGCCTTCACGATGAAGGGCGAGGCGTGGACGAGATCGCTGGCTACTTTGGCGTCACAGAGCTTCTGGTGCGCCGCGTTCTGGCGCTCGCGTCGCTCGCAGAACCGATCCGCAAGCTCTACGCCGAGGAGGAGATCGACCGCGAGACGATCCGCGCCCTGACGCTCGCCACGCCAGACCAACAGGCCGAATGGCTGCGCCTCTATGAAAACGAGGACGAACGCGCCCCGCGTGGCCGCAACTGCAAGGCGTGGATCACCGGCGGGGCGATCATCACCACCGACAAGGCGCTGTTCGACATCGCAGACTATGACGGCCAGATCACAGCCGACCTGTTCGGCGAGCATGGCGTCTTCGCCGATCCCGATGCCTTCTGGAAGGCGCAGTCCGCCGCCATTGCGCAGCGCATCAAGACTTACAGCGCCGATGGCTGGCGCGACGTGGTCTGCCTTGAGCGCGGGGCGATGTTTCATCGCTGGAATCACCAGACGCGCACCAAACGCCAAGGCGGCAAGGTCTATGTCGAGCTCCGCCATGACGGTACCGTGACCTTCCATGAGGGCTACATCTCTCAGGCCGAGGCGCGCCGGCAGAAGAAAGCGAAGGCTGGAACGGACGATGCGCCCGCCGCGCCTGTCAAACCGGAAATGTCCGGTCCGCTGGCGGAATACATTCTCCTGCATCGCCATGGCGCAGCGGCGGCAAGCCTTGCCGCGCAGCCTGCCATTGCCCTGCGCCTGATGGTGGCCCACGCCATGACCGGCAGCGCCCTTTGGCAAGTCCGCGCTCATGAGTGCGCCAGCCGGAAGGAGGACACACGCGCCAGCCTTGAAGGCTCGAAAGCCGCCGCCGAGATAGAGGAAAAGCGCGCCCGCATCGCTTCCCTGTTTGAGGCGCTGAGCGTGTCCGGCGAGGCGCGGCGCAATGGCGACGCCTACCGGCTTTGCGAAATCTTCGCCGCCTTGCTCGCCATGTCAGACGAGGAGGTCATGGAGGTGCTGGCCTTCACCATGGCGCAGACACTCGAAGCAGGCGGGCCGGTCGTCGAGGCCGTGCTGCATGTCTGCGAGACGGACTTATCCGAACATTGGAAGCCGGACCCAGCCTTCTTCGACCTGCTCCGAGACAAGCGCGCGATCAATGCCATGGTCGCTGACATCGGCTCGAAGTCACTGGCAGAATCCTGCGCGAGCGACACGGCCAAGGTCCAGAAAGCAATCATCGGCAACCGGATCACCGGCAATGGATGCGACCCCAATCCCGACTGGCGTCCCGCATGGATGCAGGTGCCGCCAGCCTGCCTTGTCGAGGGGGCGGGTTCTCCGCCCGCCGACGCATGGGCGCGGATTGCGGGCCTGTTCGAGCGCGGCGAAGACATTGACCGGGCCGGGACGCAAGCCTTCGATCAGCCACACGCCGCCTGACCTTTCAGTCTCCTCGTCAGGCGGAGGACGGAACCGCCCGGTGACTGTCGCCGGGCGGCTTTCTTGTTTTCAGCGTCTTCATCCGGAGGTCTTCTTTTGTCCTGTAAACATTGCGCGGACCAGATTTTCCCGGTGGGAGAAGCTCGATGCGAGCACGCCTAGAATGTGGAGCGCGACGAGGGCGAGCGTCAGATAGGTGAAGGCCGAATGGACGGACTCGAGGATTTCGCCGGAACCGTCGCTCTCGTGTTCGCCGTATTCGTGATCGTCATCATCGCGTGAAATGCTCGCCGTCCCTCGATCAGGATCGACGGTGTTCTGTTGAGTGGAAACGAGTCCCGCCAGCGGCCCCTGACCCTCCTCGACCGCAAGCAGCGTCATGCCGGAGAGGGTTGTTGCGGCGAGGGAAAGGAGCAGCGCGATGATCATCGCCGCGCCTGCTGGATTGTGTCCGAGATGACGTTCGGCCTTCCCGGAAACAAGGCCGCTAAGATAGCGGAAGGTGGCGCGAGGCCCCGTCACGAAGGAGGAAAACCGGGCGTGTCTGGTGCCGACGAACCCCCACAGAAGGCGTACCATGACGAGGCCAGCGACCGAGTATCCGGCCCAGTGATGAATGCCCTGAAACTCGTCGCCGCTCAGATATGCGGTAAAGAAGGCGATAACGATCCCCCAGTGGCCGATTCGTACAATCGGGTCCCAGACCCTTACGGACTGCTTCGTATTTTCCTTGGTATTCATGACCCATCCTCGACGCTATAGGGATGGCTCATGGATAAATCCGGGAGCCCCGACGGCCTATTCGTCAAATGACAGGCGGGTTGAATTCCCGACCAGGAAAGGCCCGCCTATGTCGGATGACGCAGACCAGAACCGGCTCAGAATCACCTCGGCGATCGTGTTCGGGGTCATTGCCATCCTGATTGCATCTGACCTCCTGCTTGACAGCCGTGATGGAGTTGGCTGGTTCCATGTCGCGCTCGAGGGCAGCGTTCTGCTGGCCGCGCTCGCCGGCGTATTCGTGATGCTGCGGCGCTTCCGACGGGTGGATGCTGACCTGGCCCTTGCGCGGGAGGACGCCGAGCGTTGGAGGGCACAGAACCAGTCCCTTTTGCGGGGTCTGAGCGAGGCGATCCGCGAACAGTTCGATATCTGGGGCCTGACCCATGCCGAGATCGAAATCGGTTTCCTGCTGCTGAAAGGACTTAGCCATCAGGAGATTGCCGATATCCGCTCAACGAGCGAACGCACCACGCGCGAGCAAGCCAGGTCGCTCTATCGCAAGGCGAGCCTTTCCGGTCGCAACGAACTCTCAGCGTTCTTTCTTGAGGATCTTCTGCAGAGTGCGGTTTCGGGCCGTTAGGTGTGCTGACAAGCGGTGTGGGGTTTGGCCAGCGTTGGTTCATCCGTTTCCACCTGATGCGCACCGAACCCCTTGTCCCCGTCTCATGCCGTGTGACCTGGACGACGCCTGTCGGGCCTTGAAACCGGCCCTTGCGAAGAATTTTCCCCGCCGCTTTTCACCCCATGGCGCTTGCGCCATGGGGACCCCGAATGCGCGGCTCCTCGCGGATCAAAATTCTTCTCCGGGCCGGTGCTCCACTGCGTTTCGCCCGCAAGCGGTTCAGGCCCGCCCTGCGTCGCCCGAGCGGTCCGGCGTCGACGGGGACAAGGGGTCCCCGGGACGACATGGAAACGAAAGGAACCACACCATGGCCAACGCACTCGGATATGTCAGCGAAACCAAATCAGGCTTCGAAGGCGCTCTTGCAATGATGAACCTCTCGGCTGCCATCCGCATCGAGAAGAACGCGGAGAAAGCCGCAGACGGACAGCCCGACTACCGCATCTTCGCCGGAGAAACTTCGACCGAAATCGGCGGCGGATGGCTTCGCAGAGCCAAGGGTTCAGGCCGCGAATATGTCTCGATCACGCTCGCAGACCCGCAGATCGGCCCGCGCAAGATCTACGCGAACCTCGCCCCCGTGAAAGGCAAGAAAGGCCGCCACGTGATCCTCTGGAACCCGCGGGATTAGGGGGTCCGATCCATCGCAACCGAGCCGCTCCGGAGATCGTCTTCGGAGCGGCTTTTTTCGTGCTCAGGAAGGGGGAGAAAATGCGCGGACGCGATTTTCTCCCTCCAGACCGGCGCAGTTCGCGGCAAGTCTTTGCCAAGCCTGCAGGACGAAAAGGAGCGGCTGCAATGACACGAAACAGACGGAATGATGATGACTGGCCGGAGCTTCTCACCGTGACCGAGGCGGCAGAATTTCTGCGCCTGACACGCTCGACACTGGATCACTACCGCTGCGAGGGCAGGGGGCCGATCTATCGCAAGCATGGCGCACGTGTCTTCTATCCGAAGCCCGAACTCATCGCCTGGTCGGAGCGCAACGCCTATGCCTCGACGTCCGAGAAGATCAGGACATCGAAGTGAGACGCCGGGCGCTTTTCCTGACCGGTGCGGGCGCTGGGCTTGCGCTTTTCGGCCTCGTGTTCTCGCCAAAGGACAGGCTGATCTGGAACCGCACAGACAGCGCGCCGCAAGGGCTCTACTGGCTGAGCGACGAGCCATTCACCTATGGCCGATGGGTCGTCGTCTCGGGCCAGAGCGCTGAAGCACAATGGGCTCAGGAGCATGGTTTTGTCGGCCGGGGCTGGCCTTTGCTGAAGCAGATTGCAGGCCTTCCCGGCGATGAAATTTGCCGCGTCGGCGCAGCGGTTTCGCTCAATGGAAGGGTCGTTGCAGAAGCGCGGGAGGCCGATTCCAGAGGCCGCGCGCTGCCGGTCTTGGAAGGATGCAGTGTCCTGCAGGAGGACCAGTTCTTCCTTCTGAACAAGCATCCGGACTCTCTCGACGGGCGCTATTTCGGAGCCATCGAACGCAGCGAGCTCGTGGGCGTGGCGCGCCCGCTCATGACGGCGGATGAGTGACGGGACTGCAAGCGCATGCAAGGCGATACAAGGCGATGCAGCGAGAGGACAAGCGGACCCGGTAGGGCAAGATTGAAGCTATGGCACCACATGGCGCCTAACCCCTTGTCTGCACATCTGTTTTTTGGCGCCCTTTGCACAGCATTGTGGTGCATGTGTTTCTGGAAACGCGTTGAAATTACTACGAATTCCATGGTGTGCGGATTGAGCGGCCTGCAATGAGCGAGGAAAGACCTTTCACGCCGCGACTCGGACGCATACGCGATCAAGGCGCGCCTGCAGGCAAGCGTCTATCACGACAGTTGAACAAGACCGGAGCGAGACTTTCTAAAGTCTCTCGGAAGTCTGCCTTTACCGGCGCACGTTATGGCACGGGTGGCGCGGCCCGAACCGGCGGTTCTCGCTACAGGCATTTGTCCCGCCAGCAAATGCGCCGCGTCATTGTCAAAGTGCATATCGCAAGAGCGCGCGGCGCAGGTCCGGGCCTCTTTCGCGCCCATGTCAGCTATCTGCAGCGCGACGGTGTCGATCGCGAGGGAGAAGGCGGCGTGCTTTATGACCGCGACCAGGAGGGGATCAGCCCCCGCGACTTTCTGGAACGCAGCGAGCATGACCGCCACCAGTTCCGGATCATCGTTTCGCCGGAGGATGGTGCGCGTATGGGTGACCTCAAACAGTCAACCCGCGAGCTCATGGGCAAAATGGAACGCGATGTCGGGCGACGTCTCGATTGGGTCGCCGTCGATCATCACAATACAGGTCATCCGCATACCCATATTGTTGTGCGGGGTCGCGACGCCCGGATGAAGGATGTCGTCATCGCGCGGGACTATCTCACAAAGGGCCTTCGCGAAGCTGCCGAAGAGCTTGCCACCCAAAGGCTCGGACCAAGACGTACTCTGGAGATTGCGGGTGCGCGCCAGAAGCAGGTGGATCAGGACCGCTGGACCGGGCTCGATCATGAGATCGAAACGAGATTGGAGAACGGCGTATTCGGTCCAGGTGGTGCAAGCTCAAGTAAAGAGCGGTTTGATCGGTCCTTGCGACTCGCGCGCATCAGGCACCTTGAATCCCTTGGACTTGCTGAACGGGACAGAACGCTCTCCTGGCGAATGAAACAGGACTGGCAAGAACAGCTGAAACGCCGGGCGCGGCGCGGTGATATCATCCGCACACTTGCCGCTGAATTCGGGGAGCGTGAGCCCGACATTCGATTTGTTCAGGACCGCGCAAAAGATGCCGCTCCCATTCGTGGGATCGTGAAGGCTTATGGCCCGGAGGATGAACTTCGCGATACGCGCTATCTGCTCGTTGAAGATTTTGATGGCGGTATCTGGCATGTACCCGCTGCAACGGTCGATGTTCACGCCCGACCGCCGCAAGGCGCTGTGGTGGAGCTCTCCGAAGCAAGAGCCATGGCGCGTGCCTCGGACAAGGCTATTGCCAAGGTCGCAGAGCAAACCGGCGGTATCTGGTCGGAAGACTTGCACGCCCGCCATGATCCTGGATCAAAACCGGCCTATCATCTCAGCTTGAAGCGGCGGCTCGAAGCCTTGCGACGGGCAGGAATTGGGGAGCGCCTTGCGACCGGCGAGTGGCACGTCGGCGAAGAGTTTCTGGAGCGCGCAGCGGCATATGAGGCGCGCGGATCCGGCGGCGTCAAAATGAGTGTCCTGTCCTGGCTTTCACCGGAGATGCAGATCGACCGCTTTGGCGCAACCTGGATCGACGACCTGTCAGAGGGTGCAGCAGCGCAGCAGCAAACCTTGAAGGACTTGAAAGCACGTCGGGAGATCTGGCTCCGCGAACAAGGCTATCTGGGTTCCAACCAACCAGAACTCATGGAAGAGCAGAGAAGCCAGCTGCGCGCTCTGGAACTGCAGCGCGAGCGGGACGCGATCGGGGCGGCCTCAGGCCGAACCCCTGTTCAGCTAGCGAAAGGCGACCGTTTTGACGGAAAACTCGAAGGTCATGTCGATCTTGCAGCAGGGCGTATGGCGATCATTGGCAACGCAAAGGAATTCGCACTGGTGCCATGGCGTGGCAGTATTGGTCGGCAAATGGGGCGCGAGATGACCATCAAGCGCACCGCGTCAGGTATTGGTTGGAGCGTGGATATAGGGCGTTCCAGAGGGCTGTCCCGCTAGACGGTTTGGATGGCTTTGCAGAGCGATGCAGGAAATGGCGCAGAATCCCGCTGGTCCAGGACCAGTCTCAGCAATCATCCTTGGGAGAAGACAAATTGCTTTTTCAAGGAGGCGCGCCGTGACCGGCACAAAGATACTCATTGGCCAGATCATGGTGGTATTCGCACTGATCATTGGCGCGGTCTGGCTGGCCACACAAATTACCGCTGACGCGCTTGGCCATCAGGCTGCGCTCGGCGCGCCTTGGTTCATTGCAGGCGAGACACCAATCTATAAACCCTGGCGGCTGTTCCAATGGTGGTACGCCTATGAAGCCTATGCGCCGGAAGTGTTCGCACGTGGCGGCCTGATCGCGGTCTCCGGTTCGGCGCTCGGATTTCTGGCCGCGATCATTGGTTCTGTCTTGCGCAGTCGCCACGAGCGCCATGTCACCACTTACGGCTCGGCGCGGTGGGCCAGCGCACCCGATTTGAAACGCGCCGGACTGTTTGCGGACAAGGGCGTGTTCCTGGGACGTTGGCAAAAGCGCTATCTGCGTCATGATGGCCCTGAACATGTCATGGCGTTTGCGCCAACACGCTCAGGCAAGGGCGTGGGGCTTGTGGTGCCGACCTTGCTGTCCTGGACCGGCAGCGCCGTCATCCACGACATCAAAGGCGAAAACTGGGAACTCACTTCTGGCTGGCGCTCAAGTTTTTCGCGCTGCATTCGGTTTGATCCGACCGACAGGCGCTCGCCGAAATACAATCCGCTTATAGCTGTGCGCTGCGGCGAGCGCGAAGTGCGCGATGTTCAGAACATTGCAGACATTCTGGTTGATCCAGAAGGCTCACTCGAGCGCCGTAATCATTGGGAGAAAACCGGACATGCCTTGCTGGTCGGCATTATCCTGCACGTGCTTTATGCCGAAGAAGACAAGACGCTCAGCGGCTGCGTGCGGTTCCTATCCGATCCGAAACGCTCCTTTGCCGTCACACTCCGTATCATGATGACGACGCCGCATCTGGGAGATAGAGGCGTTCACCCGATTGTCGCGCAAGCCGCACGCGAGCTTTTGAACAAGTCTGAAAATGAGCGCTCCGGGGTTCTGTCCACGGCCATGAGTTTCCTGTCGCTTTATCGTGACCCAGTCATCGCGGAAGTCACCAGCCGATCAGACTGGCGCATCGAGGACCTGGTTGAAGGGGAGAGCCCGCTTTCGCTCTATCTGGTCGTCCCGCCATCCGACCTGTCTCGGACGAAGCCGCTGATCCGGCTGATCCTTAACCAGATTGGACGCAGGCTGACGGAAGATTTGCCCGAAAAGAACCGCCGGAAACTGCTCTTCATGCTGGATGAGTTTCCTGCGCTCGGGCGGCTGGACTTCTTTGAAAGTGCACTCGCCTTCATGGCAGGCTATGGCATCCGCGCCTATCTGATCGCTCAATCCCTGAACCAGATCGAAAAGGCTTACGGGCCCAATAATTCGATCCTGGATAATTGTCATGTGCGCATTGCTTTCGCGACCAATGATGAACGCACCGCCAAGCGCGTCTCTGATGCGCTCGGAACAACAACGGAACTCCGCTCGCAGAAGAACTATACCGGTCACCGGCTTGCGCCCTGGCTCTCTCACTTGATGGTTTCACGCCAGGAAACTCAGCGCGCGCTTATAACGCCCGGCGAGGTCATGCAACTTTCTGCCAGTGATGAAATTATCATGGTGTCCGGAGCGCCGCCCGTGCTCGCCAGGAAGCTTTGTTATTTCAAAGACGCAAATTTTACGAAACGAGTCTTGTCGCCAGCGCCCGTCGAATGGGACGACGCCGCGTGTGACGCAGAGTGGACATCCATTGTTGCAGCGCCGCCCTTCAAGGAGCCGGAGGCTGAGGATAGGGAACATCCTGATAGTGTGTCGCTGAAACGGACTCGAGAACCTGAGCACACGAATGATGATCTGCCGGAAAAACGCACTGCCGAGCCAAGCGTTGATGCCGACATCGACGATGAGGTTGATCCGACCAGCGATCAAAACCTCGAAGCCGTAAGACGCGCCGTTGCTGCGGATCGCGGCGACCCTGACGTCCTTCCGGGGTTCTGAGTGGATGGGAAAGCCGCGCGTCAACATACGGATTTCGACAAAGCTCTATGCGCAACTGTGTGAGGCAGCTGACAAGCCAGGGGTGACAAAAACGGCGATCGTTGAAGACGCACTGAGAGCATGGTTCGATCCAGAAGCGCGTTCAGTGCTGGAAGAGCGTTTGCTCGCCCGCATGGACGCCTTCGATCAGCATCAGGCGGATATGGAAAAGGACCTAGCCTACACTTACGCCACGCTGTCGCACTTTGTGTACTATTGGCTTACGCGGACCGAACCTATTCCTGAGGGGGAGCGTGATATCGCGCATGCGCTGGGGCAGAGGCGATTGGAGTATTTCAATGAGCAGGTGAGCAGCAAAATGTCTGCCGCGCCTGAGCCGGCCGCCTAGACGGGAGAAATGGACCCATCATAATTCTCGGTTCAGAAGTCTTGATTCGGAAGTATGGATACATTTCACACGAGCAGGCGCTGGCTCGATGGTTTCGTTGCGGTGCGAGTTCCGTACATGCCCACCAACCGAGACAACAATATTACCGTATACAGAACACCAATGACCGCCTCGAACGCGGCGGCGGCTTGAGGGTAATGCCCTTGAGGGGTGATATCGCCATATCCGAGTGACCTAGCCCCCTGAACTGCAGCCATGTTTTAGTTATAGAACTAGGCTGTTCAGGGGGCTAGGTCATCTGGTCGGACGATCGCGGATGTCGGGCATGGAAGGATTTGAGCAGGATAAGGCCCTCTCGTATCGCGGAATGACGATCTGTTGGCGTGAACTGGTATGACTCTAACAGAGCCATCTTTCACCAGAGTTCATAATCTACTTTCGCGTCCTTGTGCATCATAGCGGGAACGGAAACACGGAGCACAAAAGGGCTCTTGGGAGGATATATATGAACCAGAAGTTTAGACTCAATTTGAGCGGCGCAGCAATTTTGCCGATCGCCATTGCCCTTGCCACGCCGGCCTATGGGCAAGTGGCAGATGTCCCTGCCGAAACAGAAGCGGAGCGGGAAGCAAGACTGACAACAGTGACTGTTACGGCACGTAAACGGGACGAGACGCTGATCAATGCGCCGGTGGCCGTGACCGCCGTTTCCGGAGCAGAGCTGGAAGCGCAAGGGGTCACGAACCTTGAGCAGATTTCCGCGCGCGTGCCGGGCCTGCAGGTCGGTCGGGGAGCGCAAACCTCGAACATCTTTATCCGAGGTGTCGGATCTGGTATCAACAAGGGATTCGAGCAATCGGTTGGCCTTTATGTGGATGGCGTTTATCAGCCGCGCAGCCGCCAATTCTCACAGTCCCAGTTCGACCTGCAGCAAGTCGAGGTTCTGCGTGGGCCCCAAGGCGTTCTATTCGGTAAGAACACGGTTGCTGGCGCGATCAAGCTTGAAACGGCCTCGCCAGAAGTCGGAGAGGAACTCAATGGTTGGGTCGGTGTCACCTGGGAACCAGAATTCAATACGCAAAGCTACTCGGGCGTCTTTTCCGCGGGCTTGGCGGATAATTTGGCAGGCCGGTTGGCAATTCGTTATACGACAACTGACGGATATGTTGAGAACCGTGTCTTTGATCGCGACGAAGCCGAGCGCGAAGACATGTTCGCCCGGGCGACGCTCGCCTGGCAACCAACGGAGAGTTTAAACGTTGAGACGAAACTGAGCTATCTTGAAATGGACGGGGTCGGTAAGGAGCTTACCATTAATGCGATTGATGATCGCCTGCCGACGCCTAGCACGATAGCGCTCTCACAAATGCTTCATCCAGACTTTGGAGTTTCTACTGGCGATACCGCTTATGTCAGCTTCAGCGGCAATCCCGCATTCCGTGTCGGCGATCCTCCAATCTCCGACACGGAGACAACCGAATCATTGAGCGGATCTGTGAAGGCAGAATGGGAGTTCGATAACTTTACCCTCACTTCGATTACTGGCTACTCCTCTTTCGATTTCGCTCAACATCACGATGTGGATTTTCTGCCTGTCAGCTTCATTCACAATCTTGATGAAGAAGAACTGGACATGTTTAGCCAGGAACTTCGCATTGCCACAGACTGGGATGGGCGCATAAATTTCTTGGGCGGGCTGTATTATGAAAACCAGGATGCTTATCTTGAAGCCACAACGGCGTTCAATGGCACATTTGGCGTTTTGCCAACATCGATTTTGCCCGGCGGTATTGTTAACGTTGCTCAACGCACTTTCTTCGATCAACAAGCCGAAACGATTGCGCTTTTTGGCGAGCTTGGCATTGACCTGACCGACAGCGTCACACTTGAACTAGGTTTGCGTTACTCCGAAGATGAGAAGAGCATCGATAAGAGTGTTGTTGTTGGAGCCGGCACACCCCGAGACTTCGTTGGCCTTGTCACACCCGCAGACACGATCGGGTCTGCCGATCTAACCGAATATCTAACCGCCGCCGCTACTGTTGGAGGTGCAGATGGATTGAACTCTGCAACGACTTTTGCCGCATTGCTCAACCGCTTTGCTGCTGACCTCAACGATACGCGAACAGAAGATCATTTTGATCCATCTGTAAAACTGCGCTGGCAGTATGCTGACAACGGGTCGGCCTATATTTCCTATTCCACTGGCTATAAATCTGGTGGTTACAATTTCAGTCCTGACACGGCGGAACCGGATGGGAGCCCGCGTCCGGGTCATGAATTTGATGATGAGAAAGTCACGGCTTGGGAAGCTGGTATCAAGCACCAGTTCATGGGTGACCGTGCTCGCATCGGGGCAGTCATTTTCCGAAGCGAGTTAGAAGACCTGCAGGTAACCTCGTGGAGTGGGACAAGCTTCGTGGTTGGGAACGCGGCTGAACTTCAAGTGCAGGGGCTGGAACTTGATGGCCAGTTCCTTCTCAGCGACGAAATCGAGATTGGCGGTGCGTTCGCCTATCTCGATCACGAATTCCAGTCCTTCCCAGGGGCAGGGTGTTCAGTCATCGAAACGGGCTTGGGCACATGCCCGGATTCTGCAGGTGTGGGTACCAAGGACCTTGCCGGCGAACGCGGGGCCTTTGCGCCCGAGTTCAGTGGTAACGTCTATCTCGCCTTCAATCGCAGTTTCGAGAATTTCGATCTGAATGCCCGGATTGGAGCCAACTTCAAGGACGAGATGTTCCTGGATGGCGACCTCGACCCGAACGCGTTTCAGGAAGGATATACGAAATTCGATGCTCATGTCGGGGTGGAGTTTGGCCGCTACGGATTCCGTGTATTCGGTCGCAACCTAACCGATGAAGCCACCTATACCGCCTCGGTCGACGCGCCACTCAGCCCGGGCGTGTATGTTGGCTGGATCGAAGAGCCGCGCGTGATTGGTGCCGAAGGCCGTATAAATTTCTGATCGTCTTGTAGCAGCCTCCTTTCCATCGAAGGGAGGCTGCTCCAGACTTGAGCAGTTGAAAGCTTACAATAACAGGTCAGGAGCTTGCGAACATGAAACTCGATGGAAAAGTCGCTGTGGTTACAGGTGGTGCCTCTGGACTAGGCGCTGCTGCGGCGCGCAGTTTTGTTGAGCAGGGCGCACGCGTCGCGCTCTTCGATCTGAGCGAAGTCGCAGGAAACGCGCTCTGTGGCGAACTTGGAAACAAGGTCTGCCAGTTCTTCAAGGTCGATGTGACCGATGATCAGTCAGTTGCTGAGGCAGTTGAGAAAACGAGAGATCAGTTCGGCGCAGTTCATATTGCCGTCAACGCGGCGGGCATTCCGGCCCCGACCAAAATTCTCGACAGGGAAGGCAACCCTTGCGAACTCTCCAAGTTCACAAAGGTGATAATGGTCAACCTGGTCGGCACGTTTAATGTCATGAGCAAATGCGTTGCCGAGATGGCAAAGAACACGCCAGATGATCAAGGCGAGCGCGGCGTTGTAATCAATGTGTCATCCGGTGCCGCCTATGAAGGGCAAGTCGGTCAGTCTGGCTATTCGGCGTCCAAAGCGGGTGTGATCGGCATGAACATGCCGGCGGCGAGGGAGCTCGGAGCCGTCGGCGTTCGGGTAAATGCGATCGCGCCGGGCTTGTTCCTTACACAGATGGTCAAAGGCCTGGGCGACAAAGTGGTTGCCTCATTGGTCGATACAATCGAGGCGCCACGCCGGGCTGGAGACCCGATGGAATTCGCGCACGCATGCCAGTTTATCGTCGAGAACGGTTACCTCAATGGCGAGACGATCCGGCTGGACGCGGCGACACGGCTGAGGGCGAGATAATGGGTGTTGAGAGCGGCATCACCGAGCTTGAGCGGGTTTTCGCCCTGCAGCGCAGCCTCACGCGTCAGCAGGTGTCGCGCAGTTATGAGGCGCGCATGGACCTGCTCGCCCGGCTCGGCAAGATGTTCGAGACGCATGAAGACGAACTGATCGACGCCGTCGCTGCCGATTTCGGTATGCGCAGCCGGTATGAAACCATACTGACGGACATCATGTTGGTCCTGTCGGACGTAAAATTCGCGCGGCGCCATTTGAAACAATGGATGAAGCCGCGCAGTGTCAAAACCGACACGTTTGGATTGCCGGGATCTTCGCGCCTAATTCCGCAACCCCTTGGGGTCGTCGGCATTCTCGGAACCTGGAACTATCCCTATGGCACAGTGTTCGCCGGTGCGGCGGGTGCGTTGGCGGCTGGCAACCGGATTATTGCCAAGCCGAGTGAAATTTCGGCTCATTCAGCTGAAATTTCGCAGAGTCTTGTTCGCAAGTATTTTTCAGAAGAAGAGATGGCAGTGGTAACCGGCGGCCCGGATGTCGCGCAGCAGATGACGTCTCTTCCATTCGATCATATTCTCTTCACCGGTTCGCCCAATACAGGTAAAAAAGTCGCCCAGTCGGCCGCAGCCAATTTGACACCAGTGACGCTTGAGCTTGGCGGCAAGTGCCCCATTATCATTGATAAAAGTGCTCATTTTCCAGAAGTCGCGCAGAGCCTTGTTTTCGGCAAGCTCCTCAACGCAGGACAAACGTGCATCGGTGTCGACTACGCATTCGTTCCAGAAGGGAGCGTAGAAGACTTTGTGTCAGCGCTCGCCAGGCAGGTGCACAAGTGTTTTGGCGAGATCGAAGCCAATCAGGACTATACAAGCATTATAAATCACCGGCAGTTTGACCGTTTGCGGGGACTGGTTGATGACGCCCGCGCAAAAGGTGCCGGAGTGACCAATCTCGCAGGCAGTGGTGATGGCATGTTCGAGGCTGCTCATCGAATAGCCCCGCTGGTTGTGACCAATGTTGCAAGCGATATGGGGCTGATGCAGGAAGAGATTTTCGGGCCGATTCTGCCGATCCTGACCTATCGTACGGAAGACGAAGTAATCGAGTACATCAATGCTGGCGAGCGGCCACTGGCACTTTACTATTTCGGTAAAGATAGTGCAGGTCGACGAAAAATCCTTGGCGAAACTCATGCTGGCGGCGTGACCCTGAACGGCACGGTGATGCACGTCTTCCAGCGCCGTCTTCCATTTGGCGGCATCGGGCAAAGCGGGATCGGATCCTATTTGGGGCCGGGAAGTTTCGAGCGGTTCAGTCATTTGAAGCCGGTGTTCTCACAATCGAAGATCAGTGTGCTTAGCCAATTGCTGCCTCCCTATTCTTCGAAGACGGGCCGGTTGCTGAATCTATTTAGAAAGCTGCTCTAAATCGATCCTGTACGCGGCAATCTTAGGGTGGTGTAGACAAAAGGGAGGACAGTCTCTGTGTTCGGAATTTTCTCAAAAAAGCGCAATGACCGTGAACTGGTGCCTGTTGACGTCGCTCCAAGTTCTGCTGCAGCATTGGTTTCGACAGAAGGCGGGCGACTAAATTACAGCCGTATCATGCAAGGGCTCGCGGAATCCTTCGGGGATCGTGAGGCGATTGTGAATCTTGAGCGTGGCCGCCGGCTGAGTTTTCGTGACTATCACATCATAACCAATCAGATTGCACATATTCTCAATGGAAACCTGAATCTCGGCGCGGGCGACCGATATGTCTGTATGCTGCAAAATGACAATCTCTCCCTGTTCCATTGGGGGTCAGCTGCAAAAGCTTATGCAACATGTTGTCATGCCAACTACCTCGACAGCCTGGAAACGCATCTCGGCCAGATCGACATCGTCAAGCCCAAAGTCGCGTTCATCGAGAATGACCTCCTGGCCTCCCATGCTGGCCCGCTTACCGAACGCGGCATTCAGATTGTTGTGATGGATGCTCTGGTCAAGCCATATTCAGGCGTGTTGGCCCTTCCCGATCTTTTGGCGAACGCGTCGACAGAGAACACAGATATTGAAATCGATGATCGAACGCACGTCGTGCTCATGCGCTTTACAGGAGGCACGACTGGTGACAGCAAGTGCGCGAAGTATTCAATCGACAACATTCTGGGGTGCCGCGATAGTTTCCTGACACTTCCAGACCCGGATTTCTTCGATGGCTGCCGCATGCTGCATATAGCTCCCATTAGCCATGGCAGCGGTATGATGCTTTTGCCGGTTCTGTTCAGCGGTGGTTGCACGGTCACAATGAACGCGCCCAGTCTGGAGAACTGGTGCCGCTATATCCAGCAAGAAAAGATTTCCCACGCCTTCATCGTACCGACTCTGGCGTACCGCCTTTTGGAAATGCCCGAAGCCCGAGAATATGACCTGTCCTCATTGCGCACGGTGTTGTATGGCGCGGCCCCCATGAGCCCGGCCAAGGCTAAGCTCCTGGTTGAGCGGTTCGGTTCAATATTCACACAAGTGTACGGCTCCACGGAACACCTGGCGGCAACCCTCTGCCTGAGCAAGAAAGATCATATCGTAGACTCCGAGACTGAAGGCCGACTCGCGTCCGCGGGTCGACGCTCAACCGGGATCGAACTGTCGGTTTGCGATGATGATGGCAATCCAGTTCCTGTAGGCGAACTCGGCGAGTTCTATTTGCGATCGCGCTCAACCTGTCTTGGCTATGAAGGCAATCCAGAGAAGACGAAGGAGGAATTCGTCAACGGATACTGGAAGTCAGGGGATATCGGATATACGGACGAAAACGGATATTGCTACCTGGTTGATCGGAAGAAGGACATGATCATCACGGGTGGTTTTAATGTCTATGCGACTGAAGTTGAGGCCGCAGTCAACTCCCATCCTGGCGTTTTGATGTCGGCGGTTGTCGGTGTTCCCCACGAAGAATGGGGCGAGGCTGTACATGCGGAAGTCATCCTTAATGACTCTGTTGAGGTGGCCGAATCTGACCTGATCGCCTATGTAAAAGAGCAGATCGGATCTTTCAAAACACCAAAATCCGTGTTGTTCGTGGAAGAACTGCCTCTGAGCGTCGTTGGTAAGGTGTTGCGAAAGGATGTACGTAAGAAATACTGGGGCGGCCAGGTCCGCAGTATTGGTTGAAGCGTGTACAATCCTGTTCAGAAATTGGACAAACCGTCATGAACCGATAAAGCTCGTCATCGAAGACGGTCGTACAGGACAATCGATATTTGAACAACACATCATCAGGTAAGGCGCAACCAGAATTGAGTGAGACGCGGTCAGTCATTGCATCCTGGCTCATACAGATTGTGGCCATATTGGACGAATTTGACTTTTCCATTGATGTGCCAGATCTACTCCGGCGTGCGGAAGTTGATCCTGATATTCTCCAGGACCCGAATGCCAGGGTGCGGTCTAGACGATTCAGTCGCTTCATTGAGCTCATCGTAGAGGCGACAGGTGATGAGACGATCGGGCTGAAGCTGGCCGAGCGAAATACGCCCGGCTCAATGCATGCGCTTGGGTATTCATTGTTCTCAAGCCGAACGCTGGAAACATTCTTCCACCGGTTTGATCGTTTTTTCAGGCTAATTTCTCATTCTGCTGAGACAAGGTCTGAAATCAGGAAGGGGTGCCTCATTCATTCCATTGAACTCAAGGAAGACGTGCCGCCGGTCCGCCAGGATGTTTTTTTGGCGACGGTGCTTCGCTTCGTCAGAATGGTTTACCGAGCGGACTATTCTCCTGTTTTGGTAAGAATGCGTCGTCCGAAACCTGGTAAGGTCGCGATGGATGAATTTGATGCCTTTTTCTGTTGTCCGATCGAATATGGTCACGACAGTCTAGAGCTGCATGTGGCCGAGAAGGACTATACGCGCGTGCTGCGCGGCGCGAATTCCGACATTGTTCGAAGGAATGACCAGATTGCGATGGAATACATTGCCCGGTTCGATGAACAACAAATTATTCCGCGGATCCGGGCGGCGATTGTCGAAATGCTACCGGATGGAGCTGTCTCCCTGGAGTCGGTTTCAAGAGAGCTAAATACAAGTAACCGAAGTCTTCAGCGCCAATTACAGGATGAGGGCACAACCTTCAACACCGTGCTCGACGATGTTCGCCAGCATCTCGCTATCGGCTATTTGCGGACAGGTCGTCGGTCCATCAAGGAGATATCGTATCTGTTGGGATACAAGGACCCCAGCAATTTCTCCCGTGCGTTTCGCCGGTTAACGGGGCAGTCCCCGCAGGAATTCCTCGAGAATGAGCGCCAGCTGGACGACAGCTGACATCGCTAGAGCTCTGCATTGCCTTGGGCGGCTCGACTGACGACGCTTTGGCGCACGGTGACATGCGTCTGATGTTCAATAAGTTTTCTGGCCCGATAAAGTGAAGCCTCATCTGGAACGGGCCAAGTTTTGGAGCGAACGCGGCCCAATGCTTGGAATTGGACAATTGTCGTTTGAAACCCTGAAATTTGAGGCGGAAGATTCGTGTGCACGAATTACCCTGACGCGTCCGGGCAGCATGAATGCACTGTCCGCTCTAATGGTGAATGAACTTGCGCAATGTGTGAAAGATGTTGCCGAGCGCGATGAGATTCGAGTGCTGACTATCACTGGGAGCGGGCGCGCCTTTTGCTGCGGTGCTGACCTGAAGGGCGTTTTGGGGGAAGTTCAGGCTGGTGACAATACCGGGTTTCTTGGCTTCCTTCGCGACATTCAGAACGTGTTTTTGGCTATTCGTGCTTTGCCGAAGCCGACAATTGCAGCGCTCAATGGATTGACTTTGGCCGGCGGACTGGAGCTAGCCATGACCTGCGATGTCGTGATGGCGGCGCGCAGTGCGCGGCTGGGCGACGCCCATTCCAATTTTGGTGTTCTGCCGGGCGGCGGGGGATCTCTCTTGCCGAGGTATGTTGGCGAAAAGAAAGCGAATTATCTCCTATTCTCCGGCGATCATTGGTCGGCGGAAGCGTTTCGTGAAGCCGGATTTGTAAGCCAAGTTGTTGAGGATGACGACTTGTCATCGGCTGCAGAGGCGCTTGCTGCAAAGCTGGCGGAGAAAAGCCCGCTTGTACTTCAGCGTATGAAGGAGATGGTTGCCGGAAGCGCACACTTGTCCGCGCGCGAAGCCATCGCGTTGGAAATGCGCCATCTCGAAGCGCATGCAAAATCCGCTGACTTCCTCGAAGGGCTTTCAGCCTTCAGTGAGAAACGAACACCGAAATATTCAGGCCAGTAGCGGCCATCTGTAGATGGGGAGAGAGTCTTGTCGGATAGTAAGATTTATATTGTAGGCGTCGGCATGACGCATTTCGGGCGGCATCTGGAAACAAGTATTTCTGAATTGCTGGACACCGCCATTTTGCGTGCGGCGGATGATGCAGGCTGCACCAAGGCCGCCGTGGAGGCAGTTTACCATTCCAGTGCGACCCAAGGTTTCTTGCAGGGACAAACCTTTGTTCCTGGCCAGGTTGCGCTCAGCAAGATCGGGCTGACAGGTATTCCCGCATTCAATATTGAAAACGCCTGTGCGTCCAGTTCATCCTCCTTTCACCTTGCTGTTCAGGCGCTTAAGGCTGGTATGCAGGACGTTGTCCTGGCGGCGGGTGTCGAGAAAATGAACGTGCCTGACAAGGCGAGGATGTTCGCTGTGTTCGATGGCGGTTGGGATGTTGAGACACCTGAGGAGAATGCCAAAAGGCTTCTCCAGTTGGGTGAAGGTGTTGCCGAACCGGAGGGATCGGAATCTGAACGCCCTTATAGCGTATTCATGAAAATCTACGCAGCGTTCGGCCGGAACCATATGAAGCGCTATGGCACGACTCAGCGCCAGATTGCTGCGATAGCCGCGAAAAATCATCAGCATTCAGAGCACAATGAGTATTCGCAATACCGTCAGCCTTACACGATTGATGAAATTCTTTCAGCACCTCCCATCACTTACCCTTTGACGCTGCCAATGTGCTCACCGATCTCGGATGGTGCTGCAGCGGTCATCCTTTGCAATGAGGAAGGCTTGAGGAAGATTGGTGCCACTACGTCACGAGCCGTCCAGGTTATGGCCAGCGCCGTTGCAAGTGGAAACCCCGCGCGCAGCGCCGATGCACCGGAACGCCATGTTGCGCGAATTGCCGCTGAGAGGGCGTATGAAATGGCCTGCCTTTCACCAGAAGACATGGACGTTGCCGAGGTGCACGATGCAACCGCGATTGGTGAGTTGATGCACGCCGAGAACTTGATGTTAGTTCCGATCGGTGAAGCAGGCCCGGCAGCGGAACGCGGGGACTTCACGATTGGCGGCTCAATCCCGATCAATCCGTCTGGCGGGCTGGAGTCCAAAGGCCACCCCATCGGCGCAACCGGGCTGGGGCAAATTCATGAGCTTGTCACCCAATTACGCGGCGAAGCTGGAAAGCGCCAGGTTGATGGTGCCCGACACGCTATCCACGAAAACAGCGGCGGCCTAATTGGCATTGAGGAGGGTGTTGCTGTGGTCAACATTTTCAAGAGGGCAAATGCATGATTGGGGGATTAGATATTTTCTTTGACAAGGCTGAGCTCGCCGCAATCGAAAGCCTGCGTCGCTATCTTGATGAGCAGCTGGAGCCGGAACTGGCTGCGCATGGGGAAGACTTCGTTCCAAAGGACAAAATGCAAAGCTGGACGCAAAAGCTGGCAGAATTTGGTCTCGTCAACGCCCCACAGCCGGAATCTGCCGGCGGGCTGGGGTTGTCCTGGAAGCTGCACGTTCAACTAATTGAAGAGCTTGCCTATAGTTCGGGAGACTTGGCGATAGCCGCACTTGTTAATGGCAGCGCAGCGTCGATGCTGGTCAAACTCGCGCCGGAGCACATCAAGACACGTTACCTGCCTAGATTGTTGGCGGGGGAACTTTTTGCGTCTGTCGGCATTTCCGAGCCGGATGTCGGTTCGGATGTCGCGGCGGCGAAAACCAGGGCTGTGCGAGATGGTGACCATTGGGTGATTTCTGGTGAGAAAACATGGATCACCAATGGTGAGTACTCAGATTTTTTCATCTGCACCTGCCGAACTGGCGAGAACGAACTGACCCATATCCTGCTCGATCGCAATGAGCATCCTTATGAAGTCCGCGGTATTCCAAAGATCGCGCTCAATCGACAATCAACATCACAGGTTTTTCTCGATGATGTGCGCGTTCCGGTCGAGAATACTATCGGTGAAATAGGCTCGGGTCTGAAGAACACGCTCACCCTGTTCGAACGCGCGCGAGTTCACGTCGGGTCGTGGGGCTATGGCATGGCGCGGCGCGCGCTTGATGAGTCAATAAAATATGCAATCGACCGTTCGCAGCATGGCAAACCAATTGCCGGCCACCAGCTCATTGCAGAAAAGTTAGCTGTAATGGCCACAGAGATCGATGCAGCGCGCCTGTTGTCTTTGCGCGCAGCGGGCATGATTGACGCCGGACAGCGCTGCGACAAGGAGTGCGCAATGGCAAAATGGTACGGTACCGAAATCGCTGTCAGTGCAACGCGCCAGGCAGTACAGATTCACGGCGGTAATGGCGTCACGAAGGAGTTCATTGTCGAGCGCCTCGCCCGCGAAGCGATGATCGCACCCATTCCGGATGGAACGACTGAGATCCAGAAACTCCTTATCGGGCGGAGCCTGACGGGCGTCTCGGCGTTCAGGTGACGTCCCGTGTCTAAAGGGCCTCTGCAGGGCATTCGGATTGTCGAAATCGAGGGCATTGGGCCGGCGCCCTTTTGTGGCATGCATCTGGCCGATCTGGGCGCGGATGTCGTTCTCATAGAGCGAAAGACCAAGGGCTCCGATCCGGGATCGACTTTGCCTGTCGGCATTCTGAAAAGAGGCAAGCGCTCGATCGCTCTGGACCTGAAAGACTCTGAAGACCGCGCGGTCGCGCTGGATCTGATTGCGACGGCGGACGCCCTGATCGAGGGCATGCGGCCGGGAGTGATGGAACGCCTGGGCCTTGGTCCGGAAGTTTGTCTGGGGCGGAACCCACAGCTTGTCTTTGGTCGCATGACGGGCTGGGGGCAGGCGGGACCGCTCGCCCAGGCGGCTGGACATGATATCAATTATGTATCCGTCAGTTCAGCTGCCTGGTTTGCAAGCCCAACTGGAACGCGATCACTGCCGCCACCAGGCTTGGTCGGGGACATTGGCGGCGGTGCGAACTATCTGACGATTGGCATTCTCGCGGGCATTCTAAAGGCCAGAGCCACCGGTGAGGGCGATGTGATTGATGCAGCGATTGTCGATGGGTCGGCGCATATGATGAACCTCATCTTCGATTTGCTGCCCAGCGGCATGATGCAAGCCGAGCGCGGGCGCGGCTTTCTGGATGATTCCCCTTGGTACAGTTCCTATCGCTGTGCAGACGGGCGTGACATCACGCTTGGCGCGCTAGAACCGAAATTTTACGCAGAACTTCTACAGCGCCTCGGTCTTACAGGCGATCCCGACTTCGAAGACCAGTATGATCGTGATAGCTGGTCGAAGCAGTCAGAGAAGTTTCGTGCTCTTTTCGCAACCGAACCATCTGCATACTGGCAAGACTTACTAGAGGGGACCGATGCATGCTTTGGCCTTGTGGAAAGTCCGATCAGTGCACCTTTGCACCCTCATAATCTGGCGCGCGGAATCTTTGAAAACAGCCAGGGTTATGTTCAGGCTGTTCCGGCCCCGCGTTTCCAATCGAACGTGCAGGCAATCCCCGGTCCAGCACCTGAGCATGGTCAGCACCAGCAAGAGCTGCTCAAGGAGTTGAAAACCCGCAACTAGATCCGTTGCAAGTAGGTGTCCCAGGCTTTGTCGCTGGCACAAAATGACGGAACATTGGCGTTGCGCGGGGCTTGAGAAACTTCGCCGTTCCAGTGCAATCTTGCTTGGTATGAGAAAAAATCCAGAACCTCATCCACTGGGGTGTCCGGGAGGACAAAATGAACGGCAAAAAAATGCCCGCTACAGCGCTGAAAGTCATTCTGACGGGCGCTACGATCGGTCTTCTGGCTGCCTGTGGAGGGGCGGTCGACTCTGGCGACGCTTCCACACAAGCCTCCCAGGGGATCAATGAGGAACGTTTGCTCAATGCCGCAGGCGAACCACATAACTGGCTTACTCATGGTGGCACGTTTTCAGAAACGCGGTTTAGCGCGCTTGACGCCATTAATCTGGAAACAATCGACCAGCTGGATCTTGCCTGGGCGGCACCGCTTGGCAGCTATCGTGGCGTAGAGGCAACCCCGATCATTGTTGATGGTGTCATGTACACTACGGGTTCGTGGAGCGAAGTGCTGGCGCTTAATGCTGCCACAGGAGAAATTCTTTGGCGCTACGATCCGGAGGTTCCCCGATCAAAGGGCGCACATGCTTGTTGCGATGTCGTCAATCGCGGCGTGGCTGTCTATAACGACAAGGTCATATTCGGGTCGCTGGATGGTCGTCTGATCGCTCTTGATTCAAAGTCAGGCGAACAGATCTGGGAGACCCGTACTGTACCGCTCGAAGAACCCTATACGATCACAGGGGCGCCTCGCATTGTGAAAGGCAAGGTCATCATCGGAAATGGCGGTGGTGAGTTCGGCGTTCGCGGATTTGTTGCAGCCTATGATGCTGAAACAGGTGAACAGGCCTGGAAGTTCTACACTGTGCCGGGAAATCCGGATAATGGATTCGAAAACGAAGCCATCGAGATGGCTGCTGAGACCTGGACAGGCGAATGGTGGAAGCTGGGCGGTGGCGGGACTGTCTGGGACAGCATGGCATTCGATCCTGAACTGGACCTCCTCTATATCGGCGTTGGAAACGGCTCGCCCTGGAATCAGAAAGTACGAAGCCCGGACGGCGGCGACAATCTGTTCCTGTCATCAATCGTCGCGTTACGTCCAGACACAGGAGAATATGTCTGGCACTATCAGACGACGCCGGGCGAAACTTGGGACTACACAGCTACGCAGAATATCATTCTAGCTGATCTTGAGATCGAGGGAGAGCTTCGTCAGGTGCTGATGCAAGCGCCGAAAAACGGCTTCTTTTATGTCATCGACCGAATAAGCGGCGAACTTATTTCCGCAGAGCCATTTGTTCCCATTAACTGGGCCACACATATCGATATGGAGACCGGGCGTCCTGTTGAAAACCCCGAGGCGCGCTATCTGTCTGGTGGACCTGCGCTCGTCAAACCCAGCCCATTTGGTGCCCACAACTGGCACCCCATGTCATTCAATCCGGAAACAGGGCTGGTATATATTCCCGCACAAGATGTTCCTTTCCTCTATTCCGATCAGATCGAGGGCGAGATTGCCCGCTTTGACCGAGACGCATTCAATATCGGTGTCAGCCTGACAGACGCATTACCGGAAACAGAAGAAGCACGTCGCACACTTCTGCGCCAACTTGTCCAAGCACATCTTGCTGCCTGGGATCCGGTAGCTCAGAAAGAAGTCTGGCGTGTTCAGCATGAGCGAATGTGGAATGGAGGTACGCTGACAACGTCTGGAGATCTGGTATTCCAAGGCACGACGAGCGGCGTTTTCAATGCTTACAACGCCAAAACAGGCGAAGAACTGTGGTCGTATCCGGTTGGTGTCGCAATGGTCGGTGGACCTGTGGCGTATGAGGTCAATGGCGAGCAGTATGTTGCTGTATCAGCTGGTTGGGGCAGTGGTGCCAATTTGCTCGCCGGCTTCTATGTCGGGCAGACAGGAGGCCCGGTTGAAGGCCATGTACTTGCCTTCAAACTTGGCGGAGAGGGCGAGCTAAACGTCGCCGCGCTTCCGCAGAAGGCAACGCCTGAGCCAGCGCGACAGCCGCATTCGGCTGAAGCGGTTGTACGGGGCACAGACCTCTACGGTCGATTCTGCGGTGTCTGCCATGGCGGCGCGGCCATTTCGTCCGGAACGCTCCCCGATCTGAGGCAGTCAGCGACTCTCGGGATAGACACTTTTGATGCTTTCCTCCTTCAAGGGGCCGGCGAAGCGATTGGCATGCCCAACTTCGCCGGCCGCCTAAGCCAACAGGAAGTCGATGATATTGAGGATTTCATCCTCTCTCGAGCCTGGATGGCGTTTCAAGACGAGCAACAGTCGACGTCTCAAGCTGAATAGTATTCTGACAATTCGCTAAACCAGTACAAATCTGTCACTCTGGGAGACAACAAATGAAACCTCATATCGCTGCTGCTGCAGTCGCAATCGTAGCCGTGCTTGGTGCATGCTCCACTATCCCAGTCTTTGATGCGTCGGGTCCGGAGTTTCCTCCAATGAACCCAAATCTGGTGGACAGCGAGCTTGCCACCACGCATTTTAATCCGGCTCAACAGGATTCCCTTCCGTTTGCTGGGCCGGTCGGTATTCACGAGATTGATGATGAGGGTATTCAAAGGGTCCCGGCAGGGTTGGTGAACCTCACGCTTATGCAATTACCAACTTATCCTTCAGGTGAGCAGGTGGCCATCTCCGCCAACAATAATCGTATCTCCAAAATCCTGATTAGCGATGGCAAGTTTCAACTGATCAATGCTCTGCCTGTGGAAGGTCAACCCTTCATGTCTGTCGAGGATGCTGAACGTATCGCCGTCGAAATGGATAGTACGGCCTCAGAAGCTGAACTGCTTGGCTATCTCAATCGGAACTATCCACGTTATGTTGAGCGGGTCGTCGCCAGAGCAGCAATCTATAATGTCGTCGACCGCAATGGTGACTTCTACACTGTCGTCAACAACGATGTCGTCGTTTATGGTGATGCCGAACCCGGCAATCCGCTGTCACCACTGGTGGAAAAGCGCCGCTTTCAGCTGCCGCGCGAATATTTCAATCCAACACTGGAAGACCCTGATGCTGTGTTCGGATTGAATCTGACTTATGATGGCATGCTGGCGCTGGTGACGATGGGCGGCGTTGTCGTCATCGTAGACCGAAATTTTGAACAGGCACCGATCATTCATGAGTTGGCTGACGATGAGCAGGTTACGAACTCGATCGCCATTGATGAGGGTGGTGGCATTTATGTTCTCTCAAATAGGAGGCTCCATAAACTGGTTTGGGACGGGGAAACACTTCACTCTAGAGGGTATGGCGCGTGGTCATCAGAATACGATTCCTTCACCGGCAAACTTGGCGGCGTGAGTCTCGGCAACGGATCAGGCTCTACGCCCTCACTTATGGGCTTCGGAGACGAGGAAGACAAACTTGTTGTCATCACGGACGGAGAGTTGATTATGAATGTCGTCGCCTTCTGGCGCGACGATATTCCAGAGGATTTCGTCCAGAAGCCAGGGACCAAATCGCGTCGAATTGCCGACCAGATTCAGGTTAGTTTCGGAAAGTCTGACCTTGAGCGCGCCCAGTCTGAGCAATCCGTTGCGGTATATGGCTACGGTGCCTTGGTGGTAAACAACACATTGCCATCGCCATTGCCAACAATGCTGGAGAATGTTGTCATGTCTGGTAGACTACGCAAAGGACCGACGGGTGCTGAAAAGTTTGAATGGGACGTTGAAGCTGACCGCTGGGTGCGTGCCTGGGCAAATCCCACTGTATCGAGCCCATCAACCGTCCCCATGATTTCTGGCGGCGCCCAACAGGTCTATGTCAATGGTTTCGTAGACGGAAAATGGGAGGTCACAGGTCTTGATTGGGAGACGGGTGAAGCCGTTACACGGCTTCGCCTTGGTGATAGCCACATTTACAATGGCGCTTACTCTGTCATTCACCTCCTGCCGGGCGGCGATATCGTTCTTGGAGGATTGCTGGGCATGATGCGGATATCGGTCGAGCGCTAGGTGTTGACTTTAGTATGATGTGTTGAGTTTCGGCGCTCTGTGCATTGTAGTTAGCGGTGAAATCTAGTTCTATAGATCAAGCTTGATTTGGCAGGGAGTACAATCCGCGTTAACTATGGCTATCGGTGCCGGTGAGCGGCGTCGAACTCAAGCGGTCTACAAAACTGTGGACCAAAATCAGACCGAGCTGAGGACCAAGAATCGATTACACTTCCCGTAAGTGATTGAAAAATATGGATAAAAAATATGGAATGTGGCACGTCACTCGTACCACACTTAACCATCTAACCCATTGATTTAGAAGCAGAAAAATTCTGCGCGATCGCGATGCTCCGGGTTTGGCGCGACATTCGGGGCTCGAACCTTGAACGCCGCGAATAGGCATCCCGCGTTTTCGTCGTTACCCTGTTTGGCGAACAAGCCTGACGATGAATTTGCGATGACGTTCCTGCTCCAGCCCGTGAAGAATGATGAGCCTTCTCTTGCGGGTGCGCCCATGATTGGCGCGGCTCAGAAGCTTCTGGCTTATTTGGCTGAGCATGATGCGATCGGCCTGACGAAGGGTAAGGCGTTTCAACGCAAGTTCGTGCACTGGGCGGCTGCCGAGTTAGTCTGGCCGGGCTGGGAAGAGGACAAGCTGTTCCTCGTCAACAAGGTGCTGAATGAGTACGATTTCCCGCCGCTCGAAGCCTTGCATTTCGTTCTGCTGAAACTCAAGCTGATCCGGCATTACAAGCCGACCTGTCGGCTCACCAAAGCGGGCAGGGAGATCGCTGACAAGCCCGGCGATCTCTTCAACCTGATGATGCCGTTCTGGCTGTTCGAAGTCGATCATACTGGTTCGTCCCGGATGGCAGAGCCGAGGCTTGGCAACTGGGATGTGTTTCTCGGTGTGCTGAACACCGAGGCGGTGCACGGCGTGACATGCGGCGCGCTTCGGGAAATCCTCTATGGTCCACCGGACGCCGCACAGCCCTATGACCGCTTGCCGGGAATGATCTGGTCACAGGTGCTTCAGCCGCTGTGCTGGATGGGGTTACTGGCCGAGACAATGTCAGACGATCGACAGCATTTCGCTGAACGCGTCTACACGACGACCGGTCTTTGGTCGGAGGCATTCTTGTTCCCGCTTGATGGTCAGGTCGGTTTGGTGACGCTGCATTGAAGTCATCACTTCGAGCAATCGGAGCCGCGCCCGTCGGGTGTGGCGCAATAGGTCACGAAGCGGGCGGCAAAAGTCTTTGGCCGGGCAGTTTCGGCGTGTCAGGCGATATTGTTGGGAGGAGCCTCGATGGAATTGATGTCTGCTTCCAGCGCTGCGATCGTTTCCAGAATGGCGTCGAATGGCTCGGGCGCATCGAACAGCATTTCAGCCATTTGCATGTAGTCAGATCGAAGTGCGGCCTCGAGTGCAGGCGCTGGAGCGAGTCTGAGCGTTGGCGGCCGGGCCGTCTCATAATTTGCCCATGCCGCCCGGAAGAAGACGGATTTGTGGA
>Ga0114906_1000088_pt1 | contig 57233 bp, 54 predicted proteins | sample MalvirDeepMed_M9_FD_89687 | JGI IMG/M metagenome (GOLD analysis project Ga0114906, IMG submission 89687) | Marine viral communities from the Global Malaspina Expedition - Malaspina viral metaG DeepMed_M9 | ecosystem: Environmental > Aquatic > Marine > Oceanic | place: Mediterranean Sea...
ACCGTTATCAATACCTGGCTCAGACAGTACAATCGTATCAGGCCTCATCAGGCGCTCAGTATGCGGCCACCGGTTCCAGAAACCCTTACGCCAACTGGCCCATAACAAGGGGGCTGGACAGTGATCGTGCCGGTGCAGTCATCGCTGCGATGGAAAGCATCGAAACCGATTACCAATCCCTCGATGGCGCACTGCCCAAGTCCGAATACCAAGAACTTGGCGACGACGACCTTGGCCAGCTATTGCGGACCTTCAACGATCCCGCGTTGCAAAAAGCTGACGGCGACGTGTTCGGGCGCATCTATGAGTATTTCCTGACCCAGTTTGCCGACCAGAAAGCCCACGATGGTGGCGAATTCTTCACGCCCGTTTCAATCGTTCAAACACTGGTCAATGTCATCGAACCCGACCACGGCAAGATCATCGACCCCGCCTGCGGGTCTGGTGGCATGTTCGTGCAGTCCGCACACTTCATCGAAAAGATGAAGGCCAACCCAAGCGACCGCGTGACTTTCTACGGGATGGAGAAGAACCCGACCACGATCCGCCTCGCCAAGATGAACCTCGCGGTTCACGGGCTTGAGGGTGATATCAGCAAAGCGATTTCCTACTACGACGACCCGCACAAGGACAAAGGGCCGTTTGATTTCGTCATGGCCAATCCGCCCTTTAATGTGGACGAAATCGACGCCGAAAAAATCAAGAACGATCCGCGCCTGGAGTTTGGCCTACCTGGAGTGAACAAGGGTGGCAAGGTGTCAAACGGCAACTATGTCTGGATGTCGTTCTTCCATTCCTATCTGTCAGACACAGGCCGCGCAGGCATTGTCATGTCATCACAAGCATCATCGGCTGGTGGTGGTGAGGCCAAAGTCCGCGAAGCGATGATAAAAACTGGCGATGTCGATGTGATGATCGCCATTCGCGGCAATTTCTTCTATACGCGCTCTGTCCCGTGTGAATTGTGGTTTTTCGACAAGGGCAAACCTGCGCACCTCAAAGACAAGGTGCTGATGATCGACGCGCGCAACATCTACCGCAAGGTGACGCGGAAGATTTTTGATTTCACGCCCGAGCAGCAGCAGAATATTTCCAGCATCGTCTGGCTCTATCGCGGGCAGAACGAGCGGTTTCTGGCACTGGTGAAGGACTATCTGCAAACCGCCTTCACGCAGATGCAGGCTTGCGACTTTAGCGGGTTTGAAGCGGCGCTCGATGCTGTCACGAAAGCGCACAAAGACGAAGAGCTGCAAGGACTCGCAGCGACAGTCAAAGCGGACATCGAGGCTCTGTGTACAGCGGCGAAAACCGCCTTCACCAATCATTGGGAGAACACTGCGAGAGACAATGAAGGCTTGAAGGCGTCGAGCGTGGCGTTGGAGCCTGTGGCAGATCAAACCAAAGTTCTGGTGAAAACCATCGACCATCTCTTCAAGCTGGCGACCCGTGTGCACGAAGCCGATATTGCCAATGGCACCAAGCCAGCCGAGGGCAAAAAGCGCCTGAACGAACTTGACTCGGCGCGGCAGGAGGTGACCGAGCACCTCAAGCAAGCCCGCTATTTCCACACCCAGGGCGAATGGCTGCAAACGCGTTTTCCCGATGCGGAACTCTGCGACGTTGAAGGGTTGGTGAAGCTGGTTGATCGCGCCGAACTTGAAGCCAATGACTGGAGCTTGACCCCAGGGCGCTATGTCGGCGTTGCTCCAGAAGAAGAGGACGAGGATTTCGACTTCGAGGAAGCCTTGCGCGACATCCACATCGAGATTGACGGCCTGAATGCCGAGGCGGCTGAACTGGCAGCAACGATCAAAAAGAACTTTGAAGAGCTGATCGTATGAGCTGGCCGACTGTACGATTAGAGGAAATGACCGAGCGGGCGCGCTCGATCACTTATGGTGTCGTTAAGCCAGGGCCGGAAGATAATGAGAACGGGGTTAGGTTTGTTCGCGGTGGCGATATCAAGGATGGGAAAATCGCTATTGGTTCGCTTAGAACCATAACCGAAGCTGTTTCGAAGCCTTATTCTCGAACCCTACTTAGGGGTGGTGAAATTCTTGTTTCCCTTGTGGGAAACCCTGGTGAAGCTGCGGTAGTTCCAGACGAGTTGGCGGGCGCAAATATTGCTCGTCAGGCGGGAATGATTGCACTTCGTCCCGAATTTAATGCGAAATTCGTTGAGTATTTTCTGCGCTCCCCAAAAGGGAGAAGTGAGCTTTTTCAACGTACAAAAGGTTCTGTTCAACAAGTAATAAACCTCGCGGACCTAAAAACCGTTCAAGTTCCCCAGCCCAATGAAGTGGTTCAAAAACGCATCGCCTTAATCCTCGCCACCTACGACGACCTGATCGAAAATAATCGGCGGCGGATTGCGTTGTTGGAGGAAGCGGCGCGGCTTTTGTATCGCGAATGGTTCGTCCATTTCCGCTTTCCCGGCCACGAGCACGTCAAAACTATAGATGGAGTGCCAGAGGGATGGACACCTACGACAATTGGTGAACACTGCCCGTTAGTATACGGAAAGGCATTGAAGGCCGATACGCGCATTTCAGGTGATTGTGATGTCTACGGATCGAGCGGTATCGTTGGCAGCCACAATAAAAATCTTGTTTCCGGGCCAGCGATTGTCGTTGGTCGAAAAGGTAATGTCGGCAGCATCTTCTGGGCAAGACGTGACTTTTGGCCCATCGATACAGTCTATTATGTGTCACCAGAAAATTCTGATTTCTATACATATTACGCCCTGCAACATGTCACCTTCATCAATACAGACGTTGCGGTTCCTGGCTTGAATCGCGATTTTGCCCATAGCCGAAAGCTATTGATCCCGACTGATGCCCTCCTTGAAGGGTTCCATGCGCAAGTTGAACCTATCCAAGCCCAGATCGGATTACTGCAACGCCAAACAAATGAACTTGCAAAAGCTCGGGACCTTTTAATTCCCCGTCTTATGGATGGCAGATTAGAAATTTGATAACATGAACGATTACACCGAAGACCAATTAGCCCAAGCGACCCTAGCAGAATATTTGCAGGACGAACTCGGCTGGCAGTCTGTCTTCGCGTTCAACACTGAAACCTTCGGGCCGGAAGGCACGCTTGGCCGGAAGTCCGACCGCGAGGTGGTGCTGACCCGTCACTTGGGCGAGGCGCTGATCCGTCTAAACCCTGGCTTGCCAGATGAGGCCTACACCTATGCCCTGCGCCAGATCACTGACACTTTGGCCTTTCAGTCAACCGTCCAGACCAACAGCGAGAAATACGAGCTGATCCGCGACGGGGTGGTCGCCAGCTATAAAAAGAACGGCGAGATCAAGAAGACGCGGCTGAAGATCTTCGACTATGCCAACCCCGAGAACAACAACTTCCTGTGCGTTCGCGAGATGTGGGTGAGTGGCCCCAACGGCCACCGCCGCCGTCCCGACATCATCGGTTTCGTCAACGGCCTGCCAATGATGTTCGTGGAGCTGAAGCGCCCCGACAAATCGCTGCGCCGCGCCTATGACGACAACTTCAAAGACTACATGGACACGATCCCGCAGCTCTTCCACTTCAACGCCTTCGTGGTGCTGGGGAATGGTGTTGAGGCTAAGATTGGATCTCTTTCCGCAAAATACGAGCATTTCAGCGACTGGAAACGCCTCGCTGAAGGTGACAAAGGCGTGGTGCAGATGGAGACCCTTGTGAAGGGTATCTGTACCAAAGCTAACTTCCTCGACATCTTTGAAAACTTCATTCTATTTGATGACAGCACGGGCAAGCTGATCAAAATTGTTGCACGCAACCATCAGTATCTCGGTGTGAACCGCGCGATGCAATCAGTCGTCGATCGCAAGAAACGGGACGGAAAGCTCGGAGTATTTTGGCACACGCAAGGCTCGGGCAAATCCTATTCGATGGCGCTATTTGCGCAGAAGGTGCGTCGGAAGCTCGGCGGTGATTTTACCTTTCTGGTGCTGACGGACCGCACCGATCTCGACAATCAGATTTACAAGACTTTTGCTGGCGTCGGCCTGGTGAACAACGAGAAAGACCCTTGCCGCGCCGAAAGCGGCGCGGTTCTGAAACAATTGCTCAGCGAGCAGAAAGCATTCGTGTTTTCACTGGTCCAGAAATTCAATCAGGAGATTGAAGAAGGCCAGGCTTATTCTAACCGCGACAATATCATCGTCATGACCGATGAGGCGCACCGCACACAATACGGCACGCTGGCGATGAACATGCGCGATGCGTTGCCAAATGCCAGCTATATCGGATTTACAGGTACGCCCTTATTCACGAGCGATGAAATCACGCAGCGCGTCTTTGGTGGCTACATCTCCACCTATGACTTCCAACGTGCCATCGAAGACAATGCGACCCTGCCGCTTTACTATGATGCGCGAGGAGACAAGCTCGGGCTCTCAGCCGAAGGCTTGAACGAGAAGCTCGCAGCAGCCATTGCGGAGGCAGAAATCGCCGATGCGGATGTAGCTGCAAAACTCGAAAACGAATTAAAACGCGAATATCACGTCGTCACCGCCGAAAAACGGCTTAAACATATCGCCCGGGATTTCTCGACCCACTATTCGACCAACTGGGAAACCGGCAAGGCGATGTTTGTGGCGATCGACAAGATCACCGCCGTGCGCATGCATAACTACATCAAGGAAACATGGGCTACGCGAGTTGGTGAGCTGGAAGCCGATCTCAAGAACGCGCGAGATGATCAAGACTTAGCTCTACGCCAACGCCAGATCGACTGGATGAAGGAAACCGAGATCGCTGTTGTCGTCAGCGATGAGCAAGGTGAAGTCGACAAATTCCGCAAATGGAATTTAGACATCGGCCCCCATCGCAAGCTGATGAAGGATGGTTTTCTTCTGGAAGATGGAAAGCGGCTTGATGTCGAGAGCGCATTTAAGCGCGAAGATCACCCATTCCGCATAGTGATTGTCTGCGCCATGTGGCTGACAGGCTTCGATGTGCCGTCACTTTCGACCCTCTATCTCGACAAACCGTTGCAGGCGCACACGCTGATGCAGGCGATTGCCCGTGCCAACCGCGTGAAGGAAGGCAAGAACAACGGCTTGATCGTCGATTATTGTGGCATCTTGAAAAACCTTCGCAAAGCGTTGGCGACCTTCGCAGGTCATACGGGTGAGGGCGGTATGGGTGAAGGAGACGGACCAGAGAATGACCCTCTGCACCCTGAAGAGGAGCTGCTGGAAGAATTGGCAGAAGCAATCGAGTTTGTACGCCAGCAATTGAATGACAATGGCTTCGAACTTGAAACGCTGAAGACCACAACAGGATTTTCAAAGAACAAGGCGTTGGTTGATGCCAAAGAAGCCGTCAATGTCGATGATGAGAGTCGCAAGAAATTTGAGATTTCGGCGCGCTCGGTGTTCAGAAAATACAAAGCATGCCTGACATTCGATGGGGTTCAGAAATATCGTGCGGACTGTGAGGCAATCGCCTTCCTGTACAAGACGCTGGAAGAGGACCGTGACAATGCTGACACTTCAGCAATCATACAAAGGCTAAATACTATTGTCAGTGAAGCCATCAATGTGAAGGCCGACCCAGAGTCAGACGACAAGATTTTCGACATTTCGAAAATCAATTTCGACCTGCTTCGCAAGGAGTTCGCCAAGAGCGAGCGGAAGCACACAGACGTTCAGGATATGAAGACGGTGATCGAAAACCGGCTACGCAAAATGCTGGAACAAAATCCGCTTCGTACTGATTTCCAGGAACGTTTCGACGAGATCGTTCGCGACTACAACAAGGAAAAGGACAAGAACACGATCGAAGCCACTTTCGAGGCGCTAATGCGCCTGACTGCCGAGATGTCGGAAGAAGAGAAGCGACACGTCAAGGAAGGGTTGGAGACCGAAGAGCAGCTGGCGGTCTACGACATGCTACTGAAGCCGGACCTAATTAAAGCAGATATCAAAAAGATAAAATCAGTTGCAGTGTCGCTCTTAAAGGAGCTGGAGAAGCAAATTGTGGAGGTGCAAGACATCTTCTCGAAAGCATCGACACGTGATCGATTTAAGCAAACAATCTATGACTTTTTGTACGACGACCGCACAGGCCTTCCGACGACATCATACAATGGCGAAGACCTAAAGGCGAAAACAACGGACCTGTATCAATTTTTCGAGCGTCGCGTGCAGCAGCGAGAGATTCTGGTCGATGTGTGAGATTTACAGCGAAAATCGATGGACTTTATCGCCACGAGTGAGGCGCGAAAAGTGAGGGGGCCCAATGTATCTTAAGAAAATAACGAAGCTCCAAAACATCGGGAAGTTTCACAACGCGAGTATTACAGGCGGCGAGTACAGTAAGTTCACTCTATTCTATGCAGGAAACGGTCGGGGAAAGACGACGCTTTGTGCCGTATTGCGTTCATTGAAGAGTGGCGCCGCAACCCTTATTGAGGATCGACGAACATTGGGCGAGACCGCCCCGCCCGAAGCGCAGTTGCTTCTCGACGGTAGTGTCGCTGCATACGCGAACAGCAAATGGAACGCCACAGTAGATGCGCTGCATATTTTCGATGGCACCTTCGTGACCGAGAATGTTCATGCGGGCGAAGAGGTCAGCACGGATAACCGCCGTAGCCTCTACAGGATCATCGTCGGAACGAAAGGGGTGCAACTCGCAGAGGAAATTGATGCGCTCGATGCGAAGGTTACAGAGATCACAGCGAAGATAAGCACGGAGAAGAAAGCCCTTCAACAACACGTCTCAGGCAGTCTGACATTTGAAAAATTTCTAGCTCTAGCTGACGACCCCGACATCGACCAGAAGATCACCGCCCAACTAGGAAAGATCAAGGCGGCGACCCAGGCGACCGAGATCGCAGCAAAATCGCTACTTGAGGTCAAGTTCATTCCTTTGTTGCCGGACACCCTCTTGCCCTCACTGGAAAATACATTTGCGGGCGTTTCCGCAGACGCAGCGAAGATTCTGGAAGACCACCTGTCGAAACACAAATTTGGTGAAGACGGCGAAGGCTGGGTCGCTACCGGATTGCAGCACGTCCATGAGGATAGCTGCCCATTCTGCGCGACCAGTGTGAAGGGAAATGTGCTCGTTGAACTTTATCGGAAGTATTTCGACGAGGCTTATGGGACATTCAAAGCGACGCTGATCGAACTTCATGACGAGGTCGAACAGAACCTTTCCGAGGCCGCTGCGCTCAAGGCAAAAGCCCGGTTTTCCGACTTGGCAAAGGAAGTCGAGTTTTGGCGCGGCTTCGGGCAAGTCGATTTTGATCCAGCGCCGTCACTCGACAGCTTGGTGGACAAGCTCGCAGTTCTTTTTGCTGAGGCAACGAAGGTACTTGAGGCAAAAATCGCCTCACCGCTTGAGAAGGTCGATGCCAATCAACTCGAAAAGGCGAATGACGAGTGGCAATCGCTAGTGGCGGAGTTAGAAGCATGCAATGCCTCTCTTGTCGCTGCAAACGCCGGAGTGCAGGCGATTAAGGCTGCAACCGCCGCCGTAAACAAAGTTGCGCTCGACAACGGTCTTCAAGAGTTGGAGGCGATCAAAAAGAGGTACGCCCCGAACGTTAAGACGCTCGCGGATGGGTACAACGCACTAAAAACGGAAAAGGCCAAGCTGGTCGCTCTAAAGGACCAGAAGAAGGATGAGCTGGACGTCTACGACGCGACGGTGCTTCCGAAGTATCACGATGCCATCAATGCGTATCTGGCGCAGTTCGGTGCAGGCTTTAGCGTGATGAAATCAGAGAAGAACTACGTCGGCAAAGTGCCTCAGTGGATGTACACGATCGAGATCAACAAACAGGCTGTGGACGTAACTACGAAGCCTGGATTGGGCGAGGCGAGCTTCCAGACCGCGATGAGCGCTGGTGATCGGAGCACACTAGCGTTGGCTTTCTTTCTAGCGCAACTTGAACTCGATCCGAACCTCAAAGACGCGATTGTCGTGTTTGACGATCCTTTTACAAGCCTTGACGAGTTTCGTCGTGTGATGACGGCGAAAACCATTTTTAGGATCGGTCAAGACGCATCGCAAGTGATCGTTTTTTCTCACGACAAACACTTCTTGAACGATGTACACAGCAAGATCATCGGCGCTCAATGTGCTACTTTCCAGATATCGAGCGCCAAGAAAAATTCTTCGATCGAACCGTGGGATTTGAAGCGCGAGGTCAAAGAAGGGTATCTCCAGGACCACATGGACCTGAAGGACTTCCATGATGGTCACGCAGGGGATGCAAAAGCTATGCGCACTCTCATGCGCCCATTGATTGAAAAATATATTCGATACCGCTTTCCCAACGAGATTCCCGATGGGAAATGGCTTGGCGATATGCTGGGAATAATTGCCGCCGATCCGAGTCATCCCCTAACAGCGCTATATCAGGAGATTGACGACATTAATCAGTTTACCGCGCCCTATCACCACGACCCAAACACCCCCTTCGATGAAGACGAGGTAAGAACATTCGTCGGTAGAACACTTGCCGTCGTAGGAGGCTGCTAGGGCTGGCCTGGGTCATGTCGCTCAATTTAGATTAGGTGTCGGCACTTATTTGCGGCGAGAACAGATGTCGAAGGGCGTTCAGAAGTTTTTCGTATCGGTAGTTCTGCTCCTTGCCCGCCAGAGCATTTTTCAGGAATCTATAATAGCGCTCAGCTCGCTCAAACTCTTGAATCGTCTCTGCATCGGTTATGACTGCCGGCGTGCTTGCAACGCGGCCATCCCCTCCAATGCGGACATAAAGGGCATCTTGTTTGCGTTTGTCCTTTTTCCCCTCGGCTACAGCCAAGGCTGATCTGTCATACGGCTGGTCGGCAACGTGTTTCTGTACGCCTGACTTCCACCTTGCGATCTTGTCGTATCTAAGGATCTCCGCTGCACTCCTAACGTCATTGGGCAAGTGCTCGCCGGAGGTGACATCGACTGCGATGGCCTTCTTTAGCTCTTCATATTCTTCCCAGTGCAAAATGATGTAGTCCATCCACATCCCGACAAGATGCTTGCATGCATGATCCCTCATGGCGCGCTGCACTTCGGCATCAAAAGCTATAATGTCTTCGACGATTAGAAAAAGGAGGAAAGCCTTGGCGAATTCTTCCTGAGCGATAGTGACAATGAAGTAACGCGAGGATGAGGGGGAGCGAAATTCAAGGTCATAGCTCTCGTGCAGAAGCCGGTCTCCATTTTCGATACAAGCCGAAATGGATTGTCTAAGCAAATCCTGATCTGGTATGTGCGATTGCGCCATAGCATCAGCATACACCGCTGTGCGTTCGCAGTCAGCAATTTCAGCGTGCCCTTTCAGGTCGGGCTCTCGTGAACCAAGCCCGCAAGCGGTCTTGGCCATTCGGCTTCGATCCTTCGCGCAAGTCTTAGGGCTCCGCCCTCACCGCGCTTCGTAAAAAATAGACGGTCTCCCGAGGCTCAGGGCCAAAGCCCTTGCGCCCGCCGTCGATTTTTCACTCCGCTTGGACACCCGCTGTTCGCCACGAGGCAGGGTTGCATGTGCAACCCATACCCTACGGGAGATCAGTAAAATGAAAGACCAAACGAGTGAAATCAGAATCTATGTTGCCTGCTTGGCAGCCTACAACAATGGCATCCTGCACGGGCGTTGGATCAACGCTGATCAAGACGCTTGGCAAATCTGGGACGAGGTCAATGCGATGCTCAAGGACTCGCCCATCGATGAGGTGGCTGAGGAATGGGCAATCCATGACAATGAAGGTTTTGAAGGTGTCACCATCAGCGAATGGGAAGGCTTCGAGCGCGTCTCAGAGATTGCCGCATTCATTGCCGAGCATGGCGAGCTTGGCGGCAAGCTGATCGAGTATTTTGGCAGCCTTAAAGATGCACAAGACGCAATCAGCGATCAGTATGCGGGCGAATATCGCTCCACTGCAGACTTCGTGCAGGAGATGACGGAGCAAGGCACAGAGATTCCCGAGAACCTTCAATACTACATCGATTGGAACGCGATGGCGCGGGATTGGGAAATCAACGACATCCTGACCATCGAGACGGGCTTTGAAGCCGTCCATGTGTTTTGGAGGACTTAGATATGGGAGATCAAAAATTCACAGGCTCCGAAAGCCATGAGCATAGAGGCTACAACCCAGGTCATCCATGGTATTATTTCCTCGGCGGGCGGCCACGCCGTCCCCGAGAAATTCTAGAAGCAACCCGCCAGAGCGGTTATCAGGGATATGCCCGCGAAGACATCAAAGCCGCTCACGCGATGGCAGAGCCTAAACGCTCAGAAACCCTGCGTACTATGCGTGACAAGTTCAAAGCCGATCTGGTCAGAGACATCAGCCGCTACCGTGAATGCGTCAGGCAGCTTCGCAAAGGAGATTGGAAAATTCCTGACGGGTCAGAGGTTGTGTCCAGCGGCGACATCCACACGGCGTTGAGCCTGAAGCACAATCACATGGTCAACAACTTCGCCCACCTGATACTGCTCGATGAACTGCTGGCGAAGCAGGCAGACTTGTTTGGAGTCTAGCCCACCAGATCCAGCGCACTCATTCTGTGGTAGAATAATTTTCGCCAAAAGATCTGCCTAATGACCATTATGCGACCTTGAAGTGAATTGAAATTGTTCCGCCCTCGAAATAGTGATACAATGTCATTGTAAAGATTATTATTTTTAACGTATAGATTTATCTTGATGAAAAACCGATTTATTGTACTTTTTGCTGTCGTTTCAGGTGCTTTAACATTTCTAGCCATTGCGAGCAGTAACGCGCAGGAAACCTCCGCCAGCTTCGCGGGTGGCAGCGTAAAAATCGGCGATGATAACCGCGTCTGCGCGCCCTCACTCGAAGGCGCTATCCGCTATACCGCTGCAACAAACATCATTGAATTTTGTAACGGCACAGCTTGGACAGCTGGAAGTGGTGGCAGTTCACTTTGCCCTGTTGAAGAGCCGATTGAGGTGGATGGTGTGGATAACACTTATGGACAGGGTGTCTGGCAGCAGGGCGGTTACATTTTTATAACTCAGGATGCTAATAGCGGAACCGCAAAGATTCTTGCTGATGACGTCACTACGGGTTTACAGGTCGGGTCATATAATTTTCCAGGCGGGCGCACTCCTCGAGAATCAAGCATTTGGGGGGATGGCACCTATGTCTATGTAGGCGCTGGTACCTACCTTTATGCTTTTAGCTTCGATGGTACGACTTTTACTCCCGTCTCCGTGAATACGGGCCAGAATGTAAATGATATTCGGGGGGACGGCACCTATATCTACATTGCCAATGCCGCAACCGGGATAGCAGCCTATACATTTGATGGCACGACACTGGCGCAGGCGGGAGCCTCTTACAACACGTCAGGCACCGCACGAAGTATTTGGGCGAATGCCACTCATGTGTATGCTGTGAATCAAAGCTCAGCCCTCGGAGTGTTTACCTTTAATGGCACTGCGTTTACTTTGGTTGATGCCCAAGGCGGAAGTTACGACATTTTAACGGGCGATGATAATTACATCTATGTGGCAAATTACTATGGCGATTCTGACGTTTTAACATTTGATGGTTCGTCTTTGACTGACACAGGAGTCAACCTTACAAAAGTTCGCGCCGCCTCGAATGGTTATGTGTACACTGGAAATACCACTGCGGTCGTTGTTTACGCATTTGATGGGACTACAGCAACTTATGGGGGGACGTATGCGGGCGACAACATTACAGTCCGAGATATAAATGTAGGTGATAATGGTCGTGTGTACGAAATGGGCTCGTATGGCGGAGTTATATCACTACCAGATTGTTCTTTTTGATTTTTTGAAGCCGCCCTCGCCGCGCACGCCCTCAAAATAGTGATACAATGTCATTGTAAAGATTATTATTTTTAACGTGTAGATTTATATTGATGAAAAACCGATTTATTGTACTTTTTACTGTCGTTTCAGGTGCTTTAACATTTCTAGCCATTGCTAGCAGTAACGCACAGGAAACCTCCGCCAGCTTCGCGGGCGGTAGTGTAAAAATCGGCGATGATAACCGCGCCTGCGCGCCCTCAATCGAAGGTGCCATTCGCTATACCGCTGCAACCAACATCATTGAATTTTGTAACGGAACAGCATGGACATCGGGAAGCGGTGGCAGCACCCCATGTACAATTGGCGATGCAGTTGGTGACGGCATCTGTGCCGGCCGATATCAAGATCAAAACCTCATAGCCGCCCCCGCCGGGTGTAACAATGGCGATACAGTGGCTGCCGATTGTGATGGTACGGATGATTTAGAACCATGGGGATATAATGGCTGGGGCGATTTAAGCAACTCACTCGTCGATATGGTACAAGCCAACGCCGATTACAAAACCGAAATGGGCGGGACAAACTCTACAAAAGCAGCTGGAAGCTGCGAGGGTTTAGCCCTTGATGGAGAAACCTGGTACCTGCCAACTCTTCCACAATTGCTCATTTTGCAACAGAACAAGGGTACTGGAAGCTGGACAAATGGCGGGTTCTCCGCTGATGATTATTGGAGCGTAAATATTCGGGGCTCGAATCAAGCTTTGGCCGTCGATTTTAGCGATGGAGATGTTTCTAGCGTAAATAGTGACTGGGCGAATGAATCTTTCCGCTGCGTCAGACTAGAATGAACGATCCACTTAAGCTCCACGAGCACGGAGTATTCGCGTGCGCCCTGTGGAATCAATGTTAGCCTGATCCATCATAGAACGGGACTTGATTGCGCAAAGGGCGATGCTCCGCCGTTGCTCGGCGGCGTTCTTTGAAGGCCGCTTTTTGTTCGTCGCGCGTCGGCTCCGCTCGCTTCTCGAATTCAGCGCGCTCTTTCGAAACCTCTCGATGTTGCACGAGCAGTTTTTCGCGCTTCTGGGCCTCACGCTGTTGGAAAAACTGTCGCTGCTCACGTTGACGCTGGATAAGAGCTTCTTTTTCGACCTCATCGCGCGCTTTTGCGTGCAGGGCTTCGGCCTCATTCTCGCGCTTGATCCGCGCATTCTCACCGTTCAGCCATGACCATGCGCGCTTCAACAAACCGCTCGGGAATTTCGCTTGCCGCTCACGCGCCTCATTGACGCTGCGTTCTTCAATGCGCTTAAGGGCTTCGGCACGCTCAGAGCGCTGACGCTCGATAAGGGCTTGCTTCTGGACGCTACGCTCAGCCAGCCGCTCGGTGTTACGAACCTTCAATTCATCTGCAAATCCGACCATTTTATCAGCCATCTCCCGCGCATATTGCGATTGAACGGCCTGAACATCAGGAAGGTCTTTTTCTGAGCCTAGCCGCTCACGCAGGGCCTTGGCTTTCACGCCAACCCAGCGCGGGACACTCATCACCTCCCCTTCGTGATCGAGCACCACAAAGTCCCGCCGATCACCACGCGCGAGTTTGAAGCCTTTATCCTGCAAGGCATGTTCGAAGGCGGCGCGTGTATCGCTCATCGCCCAGGCCGCTTGAAGATCGGCCTTGATCTCATTGGCGTGGCGACCAATGCGCTTAGCCTGCTGATATTGTTCAAGAGTGTAGTTGAGCGGGTTGCGCTCTTGAGAATTGATCAGGCCGCGCGGAACATCCCAGCCATGCTCAATAAAAAGCTCTCGGCTGACATCACGCATCTTGAGCCGATTGAACGGCATGGGGATGGCGCGCATCTGCTCGGCATTGATGCGACTCCATACAACGTGACAATGACGGTCCCGATGCTCGCCTTTTTCATGAAAAACGATCACGCGCGGCTGGCCTGAGAGCCCAAGAGCTTCTTCTGCCTTGGCAATCGCCTGCTCAAAGTCCTTTGCGCTGGCATTCGCATCTTTTGGCGGTGAGAGGCTCAGGGAGAACAGCGGCTTCTGGCACCGCGTGCCTTTGGCTAGCGCTTCAACCTCCTGAAACGCGCCCCGCACGTTATCGGACATGAAGCCCGATACGTCATGCACATGAACATGCTCGTTCTCATCTGTGCGCATCAGGTGGACAGCAAGCTCACTTCCACCCCCGCGCGCATTACCGTGCAGGATCATGGTCAACCACCCCGCAAGCCCAGCGCGGCCATGATGTCCTGCCGCAGCGATTTCAGTTCAGCGCAAGTTTGATGCAGTTCCTCGATAAGATCAGGCGTCACAGGCAGCGCGCCGATATTGGCCGCTTTGGCAATCTGATTGAGGTTCTGAGAGATGCGCGATTGACCCAAAGCCCCCAGAACCTTGCCTAGAGCCTCACGATCTACCTGCCGCGCCCGCGAGCGGTATTGCGCGCCGGAGAACAGCCGTGACTTGATATACGCGCCTAAAGGCTGGCCATCAGCGTTGGCTTTGAGTTCAGCGCGCTCTTGCTCCGTCAGGCGAAGCGAAAATGGCGCGGTCCTTTTAGGGAGGGGAATACGCGCTGCGATCTCCTCATAGCTCGCCGCTTTTGAAAACGTCACATAGGTCTTGGGTCCGCCAGGCCGTCTCATAGTCCCAGCTCCTCAAGTTCTTGCTTGAAGGGCTTAAGTTGTGTTTCAATGTAAGCCAGTTCGTCGAACAGAGTGTTTAAGTCCACTCCGTCCGGCGGCACCAGGATTTCCCCTCATTTCGCAAGAGATCGCTGACGCGGATGTGGTCCCTCTCGGGAAACGCTGAGCCTCAGTTCGATTTGGCGAAATGGACGTGCATGAGAGACGAGCACGCCGCATGAAATCATGCTCACTCAGGCTCACCATCAAACTTTGGTATATCTTTTGCCTTGCCCTCGCGCGACGCCCGTGAAAACAATTGCCGATCAGTCACGGAAGGAAGCAGCCCACATGAAGGCGTACGTCATTGGAGACTACATCAACACCAAACAACTGGCGCCGGTAGACCGTCCCGATCCGACGCCCGGCCCCGGTGAAGTCCTCATGAAAGTGCGTGCAACCGGTCCAAATGCGCGTGACTTTCAGATCTGGACAACCGGCACCGCCATGGGACCCCCGCCCAGCGAGCGCGTTGTGTGCGCAGACAATGCCGGCGAAGTTCTGGCCGTCGGCGCAGGCGTCACCAATGTAAAGCCTGGCGACCGCATCTCGACGATCCATTACAATCAGTGGATCGATGGCCCGTGGGACTTTGAAATGCGGCACATTGATCATGGGCAAACGATTGATGGGTTCATGCAGGAGAAGGCCATTGTATCGGCCGAGGCTGTGGTCAAGCTGCCCGAGAATATCTCCTTTGAAGATGCATCCACCCTGCCCAGCGCAGGACTGACGGCATGGAACGCCGTGGTTGCCACCGGCCAGGTCAAGGCGGGCGAAACCGTTGTCACGATCGGCACGGGCGGAGTTTCCGTTTTCGCCATGCAATGGGCAAAGATGCTGGGTGCACGCGTCATCGTTACCTCGTCCAGCGACGAAAAACTGGCGACGATGAAAGAGCTGGGCGCGGACGATGTCATCAATTACCGGACGCATCCGGAATGGTCCAAACAGGTGATGGAATTAACGGGTGGCCGCGGCGCTGAAGCTGTCATCAACAATGTCGGCACATCTGAAATGGATCAGTGCCTGGAATCCTGCGCATCCGGCGGCCGGATGATGTTTATTGGGCACAGCCCGGTTTCCTCTGACCGCGAAGCCCGCGCGATTCCCCCGCTCCTGCGCCTTCCTTTGCTCATCATCAAGAACATCGATATTCGCGGCGTGATCGTTGGTAGCCGGAAAATGTACGAAGATCTGATCAACGCAGTCTCAAAGCACAACATCAAACCGATCATCGACCGCGTCTATGATTTCGACCAGGCCAACGAAGCCGTCGCCTATATGGCCAGCACCGACAAGATCGGAAAAGTCGTCATTCGCGTGAACTGATCCCTTGCAAATCATCAAGCGCACCGAGCCGATCCCACATCGCCGGTGTGTTAGGATTTCGAACTAGAAAGGGTGGTCCTCCGGGCCCGCCCTTTTTCTTTTGTCTCTGACAATGTGCAGGGATCAGGCCAGCGTTTTTTTCAGGGCGGTGGCCCAGCCGCGGCGAAGGCGGGCGGACGCGGTCTTTTCCATTTGGGGCTCGAACCGCGTGCCCGGAACGGTGCGGCTGGCCCAGTCATCGGCGGATAGCCAGCCCAGCTGCATCCCGGCCAGAGCTGCCGCACCAAGCGCTGTCATCTCGCGATAGTCCGGCCGCAGAATAGGCCGCTCGCAAATATCGGCTATGAATTGCATCAGCCAGTCATTTGCAACCATACCGCCATCGACGCGCAGCTCCTTGATCGCGACACCGTCTGCCTCGAATGCGTCGAGCAGATCCCGCGTCTGATACGCAACGGATTCAAGGCCAGCGCGGACCAGATGCTCCGCAGTCGTGGCCCGCGTAATGCCCGTGATCGTGCCGCGGGCATCCGCTTCCCAATGCGGCGCACCAAGTCCGGTAAAAGCCGGGACGATGTAGACACCGCCATTGCCTGGCAGGCTGGCCGCTATTTCCGCGCTTTCCGCCGCATCTTCGATCAGGCGCAAATCATCGCGCAGCCATTGGACGATTGTACCGGCATTGAAGATCGACCCTTCCAGCGCCATCGCGCCCCGGCCCGGCGCTTCATAGCCAATTGTGCCCAGCAGGCGGTTGACCGATTGCGGTCGATCCAGCCCGCAATTGGCCACCAGGAACGCCCCGGTGCCATATGTAATCTTGGCTGTTCCCACATCCAGGCAAGCCTGACCAACAAGCGCAGATTGCTGGTCACCCGCCGCTGACAGGATCGGCAATGCCTTTCCGAGCAAGGCCGCAGCACTCGTTCCAAAATCATCCGCGTTCTGTCTTATCTCTGGAAGCAGGGGTTTCGGCACACCCAGAAGGCTGCACATGGATTCGCTCCAGCCAGCATCCCCGCCCAGGCCAAGGCGGTAGAGCAAGGTCCGAGACGCATTGGTCACGTCCGTAACGTGGGATGCACCGCCGGTCAGCTTCCAGATCAGGAAGCTCTCGATTGTGCCGAAGGCCAACTCTCCCGCCTCGGCGCGCGCGCGGGCACCATCCACATTATCCAGTATCCAGCCAATCTTCGTGCCGGAAAAATAGGGATCGATCAGCAGGCCCGTCTCTTCGTGCACAGCGGCTTCATGACCCTGTTTGCGCAGGCGGTCACAGGTTTCTGCCGTGCGACGATCCTGCCAGATGATGGCCGGGGCGACGGGCGTTCCTGTCGCACGATCCCAGACGAGCGTCGTCTCGCGCTGATTGGTGATGCCGATGCCGGCAATACGCTCTGCGCCGCCCGCCTCCGCAATCGCAGAGCGGCACACGCCGAGCGTCTTCTCCCAGATCTCCTCGCCGTCCTGCTCAACCCAACCATCATTCGGATAAGTCAGCGGCACCTCTTCCTGCGCCAGCGCGACTTCATTCAGGTCGCGGTCGAACACGATTGCCCGCGTGGATGTGGTGCCCTCATCAATGACGAGAATATAGTCGCCCATGTCGCCTGCCCTCTGGTGTTTGAGACAGGATGGACCGGTGCGCGCCTGCCGGTCAACGCGCGTTGCGCTGTGCCCCGCGATCCCCAAACCACCAAAGTGTTGCCGCGGTTGCCGCGAATGTAGCCGTCTCGACGATCTTCGCCTGCTCTGTCTCAGGCGATGCGAGAAAGACCAGCCAGGTGATCAGCCATAACAGCAGGGTCAGAATGGGCCGGGTCAGCGCACGTACGGCATTCACCCAAGCGTAGCTTTCCCCAATCGCCGCCTCCGCCTGTATCGACGCCGCCAGCCCCTGCCAGCGACCCGAGGTTTCGGCCAGCCGCTCTGCTGCTTCGCTCTCTTCCCGGAGCGCCTGCAACTCCATTCCAGCAAGGTGGGACTCATGTTGCCAGCGGGACCGCTCATGCGCCTGCGACTGGCGCTGTTCGAAATATCCGGCGGCGCGGCCGATCATCGTACCGAGCAGGCCGAACACGCCGCCCCCTGCCGCGCTCGCGGCCAGACCGATCAGCTCCGCCATTTTGACCGGCTCCTCTTATAGTACCAGCGCGCGGGCTGTTCACGCCGATCCAGATGCAGGAAGTTTCGCCCGAGACCGATACCGGTGAAACCGAGTTCCTCCGCCGCAGAGAGGAGCGCGAACCGGTCGTGGCCGATCAGGGAAATGTCGACCGCCATTTCCAGATGTCGGGATTGCGGCGCGCCGCCAATCTCTGCGTTCCATCCTTCGCATCGATGACCGGAATTGATGAACAAGGGGCCCCCGACCCGAGCGCGCAATGTCTCCAGCGAATCCAGAAATTTTGAATCATGCCAGTACTCGCCTTCACAGAACTGGCCGGCGCATTTGCACGCGAGCTCTCTGGGAGAAAAATGCGGCCAGCGCCAGCCATGCGCATCGAAGAGGGAAACAGACGGGATCAACATGTCCCGAGGCTGACACGGGCCAGTCCCTGCCGGATTGGAAACGGCGCAGAACATACAACGCCCCTGAAATCACGCGGATTTCAGGGGCGCCTTCAATGTTCAGTTCGGGGAGAAGACGAACCTACTCCGCAGCCACCGGAGCCACGCCGAACGCCTGACGCTTGGCAAGAGCGGCACGGGCCTCGTCATATTCCCGGGCCAGCTTATCGACGAATTCTGACGTCGGCATCCGCTTGTCGATGGCACCAATGCCCTGGCCACACCCCCAGATGTCTTTCCAGGCCTTGGCTTCCTGATTGCCGCCGGACCCGAAATTCATCGCGCTCGGATCACTCTCAGGCAGATTGTTGGGGTCAAGCCCGGCCTTTGAAATGGATGGCGCGAGGTAGTTGCCATGTACGCCGGTAAACAGGTTCGAATAGACAATGTCGCCCGCTTTGGAATCGACGATCATGTCCTTGTAGCCATCAACAGCGTTCGCTTCGTCACACGAGATAAAGGCCGAACCGATATAGGCAAGATCTGCGCCGAGCGCCTGAGCCGCTGCGATGGAGCCGCCATTGGCAATGGAGCCTGACAGCGCCAATGGTCCGTCAAAGAACTGGCGAATTTCCTGAATCAGCGCGAAAGGCGACAGCGTGCCGGCATGGCCGCCCGCGCCTGTGCACACCGCGATCAGGCCGTCCGCGCCTTTTTCCAGCGCCTTGTGCGCGAAGACGACATTGATAATGTCGTGCAGCACAATGCCACCATAGGAATGGATGGCGTCATTCACTTCCTGGCGCGCACCGAGCGAGGTGATCACGATCGGCACCTTGTACTTCACGCACATTTCCACGTCGTGATCGAGGCGGTTGTTCGTCTTGTGGACGATCTGGTTCACCGCGAATGGCGCAGCCGGGCGATCCGGGTTCTTCTCATTGTATTCGGCCAGTTCGGTCGTGATCTTGTCGAGCCACTCGTCAAGCACGTGTTCCGGCCGGGCGTTCAGCGCCGGGAAACTGCCGACCACGCCTGCCTTGCACTGGGCAATCACGAGGTCCGGATTTGAGATGATGAACAGTGGCGACCCAATGACCGGGATGCGCAGATTCTGAAGAATGGGGGGCAGTGCCATGAGAAATTTCCTCACCTGATAACGACGTCGTTTACGTAAACGGAAACTATCGCTTGATCCATGTTGGGCAAGGCGTGACGTTGCGGAGACCTCTTGCCCTCAACTGCTGTTCAGGCCAATGTATCGGGCATCCACAACAGTGCCAAAGAATATTGTCCGAGGGAGAATAACGGAATGCGAAACTTCAGCCTTACTTTTGGTAGCGCTATCATATTGGCGGCAGCGGCTGCCTGTTCCGGCGAACCGGCAGACCAGGGCGCCGACACAGAGGTCGCCACACCACCCGCCGAAGTCTCAGAAACAGCTGACTCCGAACCATCGGAGTCGAAATATCTTGTCCAACCGCTTGTCTCCGAAATCTTCACCGCAGACCCGTCGGTGCACGTTTGGGACGATGGCCGCATCTATGTCTATCCAAGCCACGACTATGACGCCGACATCCCTGAAGATGATCTCGGCAGCCAGTATGCGATGCGCGATTATATCGTCCTCTCGATGGATGAAGTCGGCGGCGACGTGACCATCCACGATGTTGCGCTGGATGTGGACGATGTCGCCTGGGCCGCGCAGCAGATGTGGGCCCCGGATGCCGCGCACAAGGATGGCAAATACTATCTCTACTTCCCGGCCAAGGATGCCGATGGCGTCTTCTATATCGGCGCCGCCGTGTCTGACAGTCCCACCGGCCCGTTCACCGCTGAGCCGGAACCGATCGAAGGTTCGTTCTCGATGGACCCGAGCGTCTTCGAAGATACGGATGGCGAATACTACATGTATTTCGGCGGCATCTGGGGCGGCCAGCTGCAACGCTGGGCGACAGGCGAATACAATGCTGATCCAAGCCTCAACACCGATCTCGTCAATGATGATCCCCTGACCAATGATGACGAAGCCGGCCAGCCGGACGATGTCGCCCTGATGCCGAAAATCGCCCGCATGGGTGACGACATGGTGTCCTTTGCAGAAGCCCCGAAGGACGTGATGATCCTTGATGAGAATGGCGATCCGATCAAAGCGAAGGACCATGCACGTCGCTTCTTCGAGGCGGCCTGGGTCAACAAGATTGGCGACAAATACTACCTCTCTTATTCAACGGGCGATACGCATCTGATCGTCTATGCGACAGGCGACAGTCCCTATGGCCCGTTTACCTATCAGGGTGTCGTCAATCAGCCAGTTGAAGGTTGGACCAATCACCACTCAATCTTCGAGCATGACGGGAAATATTATCTGGCCTATCACGACGTTCAGCTGAGCGGGAAAAGCCATTTGCGCAATGTGAAGATTGCCGAACTGACGATCAACGAAGACGGCACGATCGAGCCCATCGATCCGATGCCGGGCGAATAATCACGCCCGCCTGTCCGACGAAAAAGAAGCCGGTACGGAATTCCCGTACCGGCTTTTTCAGTTTGCGCGACTAATAACTCTCACGCATTGGAGAGAACTTCCGACTGGCCGGGGATCCCTCATCCCCCGACCAGCCGGTCCTGCATCATGGCCAACCAGCTTTGCTGGCGATGAAGCATGGATACGATGTCCTCTGAATCCCCGTCTTCAATGAGACGATCCATCCAGAAGCCCAGAATGCGGGTGTGCGTTTCCATCCAGTCCCTCAAGGCTTCGTGCCGGGCTCCTGCCGCCGCGAGCGGCTCTGAAACAGGCTGAAACGGCAAGAGCTTGGCGGACATGACTCACTCCCTATCTGAGAACAATTCTCATTCTCATGGAGTCGAGGAAGAGAGTCAAGCGACCAAGTGTCCTTGACCTATCGTTAGCAGTTCACAAGCGCCCCCGGATTGGACTAAATCCCCGGCATGGCAGATGATCTCCTTCCCCTGAGCAGCGGGTTTCCCGACGCCACCGAAGCCGAATGGCTCGCCAGCGTCGACAAGGTCCTGAAGGGCCGCGGCATTGATTCGATTACACGCAAAACCGTGGACGGGCTGGAGATCCACCCGCTCTATCGGGAGAGTGATTTCCCCGCAGCCACCGACCCGCTGGGCGCGCCAGGCGCGGCCCCGTATCTCCGCGGACCCACCGCCGCGCCAGACCGGTTTGCGCCCTGGGATATTCGTCAGGCATTCGCGCATCCATCACCGGTCACAGCGAATGAAGAAATCCTGCGTGATCTTGAGCGCGGGGTCATGTCCGTCGAACTGAAGCTCGATTGCACCGGCGCAAATGGCGTACAGATCACCACGCTGGAAGATCTCCGCACAGCGCTGAAAGGCCTTCGCGCCGACATCGCCCCTATCGCACTTGACCATGGCGCAGGCTCTGGTGTCACCGCGGCCACGCTGCTCGGTCTGTGGGGACAGGAGCAAGATACTCCCGCCAGTCAGAAATTCGATTTCAACATGGACCCGCTCGGGTGCCTTGCCCGCACGGGCAAGCTGTCGGGTGGATTGAACGCCACCTTTGCGCGCCTCTCGGCAGCGGCCAACAGCCTTGGCGACGCCTATCCGGAAGCCGGCCTGATCCGCATTGATGCCCGCATGGTGCATGAAGCTGGCGGCTCCGACGCGCAGGAGCTGGCCGCCCTGATCGCCAGCGCCGTGGACACGCTGCGCCGGCTGGACAATCGCACGGATATCTCTGCGCTTGTCCCACGCATGAGCTTCGCAATCGCGCTCGACAGCAATTACGGTCTCGGTGTCGCAAAACTACGCGCAGCCCGTCGTCTCTGGGCGCGTATTCTTGACGCCATGGAGCTGCAACCTGTTCCCATGCGTTTGCAGGCTGTCTCGTCTGGTCGCATTTTGTCGCGTTATGACGCCTGGACGAACATGCTGCGCACGACGGCGGCGGCGTTTGCGGGTGCAGTGGGCGGCGCAGACATTCTCACCATCCGCCCCTTCAATGAGGCGCTCGGCATTCCCGAAGGCCTCGGGCGGCGCATCGCGCGGAACACGCAATTGATCGCGATGGAAGAAAGCCAGCTTGGCCGCGTGGCGGACCCGACCGGCGGCGCATGGTTTACCGAAACCTTTGCGGACGATCTGGCCGAAGCAGCCTGGAAGGAATTCCAGACCCTCGAAGCCGAAGGCGGCTATGCCGACTCCCTGATCGCGGGCAGCTTCCAGAAACGGATCGCCGAGAAGCGCGAGGCGCGCGCCAAGGACATCGCCAAACGCAAGGTTCCGATCACGGGCGTCAGCGAGTTCCCGCTGCTGGACGAGATCGCCGCGCCGGTCGCGGACGCGCCCTCCGTCACGCCAAAGGACGGCATCTCGAACGAAGGCTTCGCGCGTTTCGTGACGGCTGACCTGCCCGCAGACGAGGCCGATGCCACCGCCGAAGCCCTGCCGCGCATTCGTCTTGCGGAAGACTATGAAGCCCTGCGCGATGCGGCGAGTGCTGCGCCCAAGCGCCCAAGCATCTTCCTGGCGACGCTCGGCCCGCTTGCCGAACACAATGCCCGCGCAGACTTTGCCCGAAACCTCTTCGCCGCTGGCGGCCTTGAGGCGACGCAGCCCCCTGTGCCGCCGCAATCCCCATCCGAAGCCGCCGCTGCGTTCAAGGCCTCCGGCAGCAAGATCGCCTGCATCTGCGGTGCCGATGCGCGCTACGAAGACGAAGCCGTCGAAACCGCCAAGGCGCTGAAAGCCGCTGGCGCACTGCAAATCTGGCTCGCTGGCAAGTTCGAAGGCGACAGCATCGATTCCAACATCTTCATGGGCTGCGATGTGCTACACACGCTGAAACTCGCCCACGCAAATTTGGGAGTGGCCCAATGACCAATTTCCCCGACTTCACGAAACTCGATCTCGGCACGCCAGATGCAAAGGCCAAGTCGCCAGACCTTGGCGAGGCTTGGGAGACGCCGGAAGGTGTCGCCGTCAAATCCACCTATACCGCCGACGACCGCAAGGGGCTCGACTTTCTGGACGATTATCCAGGCCTTGCCCCCTTCGGACGCGGGCCTTACCCGACCATGTATACGAACCAGCCCTGGACGGTTCGTCAGTATGCTGGCTTCTCCACGGCGGAAGACTCCAACGCCTTCTATCGCCGCAACCTCGCCGCCGGTCAGAAAGGCCTCTCGGTCGCCTTCGACCTGGCCACACACCGCGGTTATGATTCCGACCATGTCCGCGTGTCCGGGGATGTCGGCATGGCGGGCGTCGCCATCGACTCCATCTATGACATGCGCACCCTGTTCTCGGGCATCCCTCTGGACAAGATGTCCGTCTCGATGACGATGAATGGCGCGGTGCTCCCCATCCTCGCGCTCTACATCGTCGCAGCCGAGGAACAGGGTGTCGGCCCGGAAAAGCTCGCGGGAACCATTCAGAACGACATTCTGAAAGAGTTCATGGTACGGAACACCTATATCTATCCGCCCAAGCCATCGATGCGGATCATTTCGGATATCTTTGCCTACACCTCGCAGAACATGCCGAAATTCAACTCGATCTCGATTTCCGGCTATCACATGCAGGAAGCGGGCGCCTCGGCGGATCTGGAACTGGCCTACACCCTCGCCGACGGCATTGAGTACATCCGCGCCGGTGTCGCTGCCGGCCTCGATGTCGATGCCTTTGCGCCGCGCCTGTCCTTCTTCTGGGCCATCGGCATGAACACCTTCATGGAAGTCGCCAAGATGCGCGCCGCGCGCCTGCTCTGGGCAAAGCTCGTGAAGGAAGAGTTCAACCCGAAGAACCCGAAATCCCTCAGCCTGCGGACACACTCGCAAACCTCCGGCTGGTCCCTGACCGCGCAGGACGTCTACAACAATGTCATCCGCACCTGCCTTGAGGCCATAGCAGCCACGGGCGGCCAGACCCAGTCGCTGCACACGAACAGCTTCGATGAGGCCCTCGCCCTGCCGACCGACTTCTCTGCCCGGATCAGCCGCAACACGCAGCTCTTCCTGCAACAGGAAGGCGGCGCCTGCCAGACGATCGACATGTGGGGCGGCTCCTACTATGTCGAACGCCTGACGCACGACCTTGCCGAAAAGGCCCTCGCCCATATCGCCGAAGTCGAAAAGATGGGCGGCATGGCCAAGGCCATCGAGGAGGGCCTGCCCAAGCTGCGCATTGAAGAAGCCGCGGCCAATACGCAGGCGCGCATCGACAGCGGCACGCAGACCGTGGTCGGCGTGAACAAATTCCTTCTGGACGAGGAAGAAGACGTCCCTGTGCTGAAGGTAGACAATGCCGCCGTGCGCCGTATGCAGCTGGACAAGCTGGCCCGCCTGAAATCCGAACGCGACGAGGCCGAAGTCACTGCCAAGCTGGACGCAATTGCCAGGGCCGCCGCTGGCACCAAAGGTAACTTGCTCGCGCTGGCCGTGGACGCCGCCCGCGCGAAGGCCACGGTGGGCGAGATTTCCGAAGCTGTTGAGCGCAGCCAGGGTCGTCACCAGGCCGTCATCCGGTCCATCAAGGGCGTTTATGGCGGCGGCGTGAAGGGCGACGACAAGGCCGAGGCCGCCGCAACGCTTGCTTCGGATTTCGAGAAGAAACATGGCCGCAAACCGAAGGTCTACATCGCCAAGATGGGCCAGGACGGACACGACCGTGGACAGAAGGTTGTCGCCTCCGCGCTGATGGACCTTGGCTGGGATGTCGAGATCGGCCCGCTTTTCCAGACACCGGAAGAGGCCGCCGCTGACGCTCGCAAGGCCGGGGTCGACATTGTCGCCGCCTCCTCGCTCGCGGCGGGCCACCTCACGCTGGTGCCGGAACTGAAACGCGCACTCGGCAATGAAGGCGCGGCGCACACGCAGATCATTGTCGGCGGCGTCATCCCGCCACAGGATTTCGACGCGCTCTACGCCGCTGGAGCCTCCGCCATCTTCCCACCGGGCACCGTCATCGCCGACAGCGCCATCCGCATGCTGGAAGTGCTGGACGGAGACGACGGCGCGAAGACAGCGGCGGAGTGAAGGAACGGGCGTCCACCGCAGGTTATGCCGAGGAGGCGCCCGACCTGTTTGTGCGCTATGAGGCGCGCGACGCGGCGGCGGTGCATGCGCCGTGGGCGGAGTTCCTGCCCAAGCCGCCTGCTCGCGTCCTGGACATTGGCGCTGGCACGGGACGGGATGCGGCCTGGTTCGCACGCACGGGTCATTTCGTGCTCGCGGTCGAGCCTGTCGACGCCCTGCGTACTGGCGCAGCCGAGCTTCATCCTGAGCCCAGCATCATTTGGCTGGACGACGCATTGCCCGACCTGACCGCCACCCGCGCACGGGGAGAATCCTTTGACATGATCCTGATGCATGCCGTCTGGATGCATTTGACCGAAGCAGAACGCGCCGCCGGCATGGCAAACGTCGCAAGCCTGCTGAAGCCCGGCGGACGCCTGTTCATGAGCCAGCGCCACGGGCCGATCCCGGAAGGCCGCCGCATGTTCGACATTTCCGGCGACGAGACCATCGCCCTCGCCGCCCCGCACGGCCTGACCAATCTCTATTGCAACCGGGCTGGCTCGATCCAGGCCGAGAACATGGCGATGGGTATTGAATGGACGAAACTGGTTTTCCAAAAAAACTCTTGAAAGCCCTCTCGGCCCACCCCAATTATTATTGATAATCAATAATAATGGAGCAAGACATGATCGTTTCGACCACCCCGACCCTGCAGGGCCATGACATCACTGAGTACAAAGGCCTCGTGACCGGCGAAGCCATTATCGGCGCGCATATCTTCAAGGATCTGTTCGCCGGCATTCGCGATGTTGTGGGCGGCCGCTCGGAAGCCTATGAGAAAACGATCCGCGAAGCCCGCGAAGTCGCCACACGCGAAATGTGCGAGGAAGCCGCCCGGCGCGGCGGGAATGCCGTGGTCGGCGTGGACATCGACTATGAAGTCGTCGGACAGGGCGGCTCCATGATGATGGTGTCGGTGTCCGGTACGGCGGTGACGATCAAGGCCGGCAGCTAATCCTTTGACTTGTGGGCCAGTGCTGCTGCATTGGCCTCCCAGTTCTGCCCGTCGAACTTGTTCACGGTCACGTCCAGTGTCTGCCAGTCATCAAGGCATCGCCACGTCACGGCGAAGCCATCCTGGTTTGAGCGCGGCACGTAGAAACTCTTGATGCCGCATGTCTTGCAGAAACGGTGCTTCGCGCCGCCCGTGTTGAACGTGTATTCGGCAAGGTTCTCCGCCCCCTGAAGAAGACGAAAGCGACTGGCTGGCACGATGACATGAATATTTCCGCTCATCGCGCAGATCGAGCAGTTGCAATCCTCGACCTCGAAGGCCGCCGGCACATCCACCTCGAACCGCACCGCGCCGCAATGGCACCCGCCCGCCTGCGTGTTTAGTCCGGGCAAGGTCACTCTTCTTTGCTCATATGGCCCACATAAGCGTCGAGAATGGCCATGAACTTATCCACATCCTCGGTATCGAAATTGGCCTCATGCTTCAGGTCGAGGGAATAGTCGACGCCCACCGCAAAGGACTGCTGGTCCGGGCGCGGCAGGATGAAGGCGCGGCCAAACGGGTAACTGTCGTTGAAATGGTTGGTTTTTTCATGCATGGCGAGGTCTGGCACCCCTGCCATTTCAAACGTCGCAAAGATCATCGCGCTCGCGCAGGTCTTCGTTTCGTCGCAATCCATCATGCGCACCGAATACTTGAAGTTACCCTTGGTTGCATCGAGGAGAGCAACATCATCGCGTACCCACGTAAGCTCCACGTCTTGGCCGCCGGCGCGGGTCAATATGGTTGAGGCATTCTCCGGAGAAATTGGCCAAGCCAGCACAGGCAGAGCCATCATCACGGCGAGTGCCGCGCAAATTCCGCTTCTGATCATGTTGTATCGTCTTCCTTGTTTCATCCCATCCAGACTGGCGGGCACCGGTCAATCCAGGGCTTTGCCCGTTCCAGCTGGCCAGCCAGCGAGAACAGCAATTCCTCGCTACCACACCGCCCGCCAAACATCATACCGATCGGCAGGCCCTGCGGTGCAGTTTCTGTCGGATCTGTCCAATGAAGTGGCACAGACATGGCGGGCGCGCCAATCTGATTGAACAATGGGCACAGCGGCGCAAAGCTGCCAACCGCCTCGCTCATCTGGTCTGGCGGCGCCGTCAATGCCAGCACGCCCAGCTCATCCGGCGCACGGAAGGTCGTCGGGGTCAGGATCAAATCGATGCCCTGATCCTCCAGGAATTGTTCGAACTGTATGGCGGTCAGATTGAACAGATTGTTCGCCCGTGCCAACTCCACCATCGGCACAGTCCGTCCCAGCCCCGCCATCGCGAACGTGATCGGTTCCAACTCATCCTCGCGCACGTCCCGGCCAAGCATGGCGGCCCGCGCATCAATCGCCGCGGCGACATTGGCCGAGATGGTGAACAGCGCCGCCTTGCCAAGCGCCTCACCGTCCAGGGATGGGGCGGCTTCAACCACTTCATGGCCCAGCTCTTCCAACAGGCGAGCTGTGGCCTCGGCACCCTCTTTCGCCTCGGCGCTCATTTCCGTGCCGTTCGGTGCGGTTCGCCAGAGCGCAATCTTCAGCTTCTTCGGATCGCGCGAGACCGCGTTGAGATAGGTGCCCTCCGGCGCCGGCGCGACATAACGACTGCCAGTCTCCCGGCCATGCGAGGCGTCGAGCAGGGCGGCATTGTCGCGCACGGCCTGGCTGACGGCATGGACCGTCGACATGCCGTTCCAGTTTTCTGTCTGAAGCGGCCCCATAGGGGTGCGCCCGCGTGAAGGCTTCATGCCGAACAGGCCCGTGCAGGACGCCGGAATACGGATTGATCCGCCGCCATCGCTGGCCTGCGCCAAGGGCACAACTCCTGCCGCAACCGCCGCCGAGGCGCCGCCGGACGATCCGCCAGACGTCCGCGTTACATCCCACGGGTTGCGCGTCTGGCCGTAGAGCGTGGATTCCGTCGTCGTGGTCAGTCCGAATTCAGGGCTGGTCGTCTGCCCGAACATGACCAGGCCCGCCTTGCGATAACGCTCTGTCAGGACCGAATCCCGCTCGGCAACATGCCCCTTCCAGCTGACGGACCCATTGGTGAGCGGAGCGCCCTTCAGGGCAACACCCAAATCCTTTGTCAGGAACGGGACGCCTGCAAAGGGGCCATCCTTGGGCACATCTGCCAGCTGCGTCTCTGCCATGTCCGGATAGAGCGCGGAAAAGCAATTCAGCTGCTCCTGCGCGGCACGGGCGCGGGACACCGCCTCGTCCAGCAACTCTTTTGACGATACTTCCCCAGTTCGGACCAGCTCCGCCAGTCCCATCGCATCAAACGCCGCATATTCCTTCATTCCGCCCTCCTGTTTTGAAGGCAGTTTGGAACGTGAAGGCAGAGAAGGAAACCCCTAGTCCTGTGGTGGTGGCGGAGGATCACGCCGATCACGGCTGCGCCGGTCCGGCCCGCGCGCCAGCAAGTCCGCCATGGCGGCGCGCTGATCTGATGGCAGAGCCTCCAGACGCCCGATCATGGCTTCATGTGTTGCGGCGTGCACGTCCTGCTCACTGGACCGCAGAGCGGCAAACGCTTTGCGAACCTGCTCTGCGTTGAAGGGTTCTGTCTTGAGGGCCTTTGCAAGCTCCTCCCGCGCTGCGTTGCGCACTTCGCGTTCAGGCCGCGATTCCCGATAGGATTCACGCATCAAGCCGAACATGGCCCGGCGAGTGTCTGGTGAAATGTCGCGCTCGACACTCGGGCGATCCCTGCCCCGGTCACGATCCGGCATCTGGCGCACGAGCATTCCGGCAATCAATCCAAGCAAAAGCAGGTTGAACAAGAGGGAGACCGTCAACCAGAAGGAAATGCGGCGCGGTTTCGGCGCGGACGTATCGCTCATTGCATCACCTCTTCTTCAAGTTCCAGCGTGTACGTATCAAACCCGAGCGCAGCATAGACAGCTGCTTCGGCTTGTTCGTCCTGCGTCGTGACTGGCTGCGCAACGCTCATCCCGGCGAACAGGCCAACCGTGAGGGAGGCCAGAGCCCCTGCCGGAATCCAGACCGGCAGCTTCCAGCGAGATGACCGGGCCGACCGGGGTTTCGGTGCAGATGCAATCAACGTTTCGCGCAAGGCAGGCGATGGCAAGACATGAGGAATGTCTGCAAACAGACCATCCAGAGCCTGCGCCTCAGACAGCGCTGTTGCAAACCGGGCGGGGTGGTCTGCCATGCGCGCTTTCGCGGCGGCTCGCTCGGCCTCCGGGAACATGTCCGGATCTGCCCCATAGGCTTCGATCAGGGCCAGAACCCGCGCGTCTGTGATCATCTGTCCGCTCATGATGCGGCCCTCTCCAACAGGCTGGCTCTCAATGTGCGACGTGCACGGGCCAGCAAACTTTCCAGCGCCTCCACGCTGACATCCATGATGTCTGCCGCTTCGGCTTGTGAGTGTCCCTGCAATGCGCACAGCGTCAAGGCAGCGGCCTGGCGTTCCGGCAAGTGGGAGATTGCATCCTCCACGGCGCGGACGCGCTGGGACTGGTCCAGCAATTCTGCTGGTGTCATGGCCGGATCGGTGCGTTCCGGCAGGTGTTCCATCGTTACTTCCCGGCGCTTGCGCAGCCGATCATAACAGAGATTGAGCGCCACCCGGTGCAGCCAGGTGGAGAATTTCGCCCGTGGCTCCCAGGTCGGAAGCGCTTTCCAGGCGCGGAGGAAGGTTTCCTGCGTCACGTCTTCCGCCTCCGCGGCATCCCCCAGCATCCGGGTTGCCAAAGCGAGGACGCCGCTGCTGTAGCGGTCGACAAGGCTGGAGACAGCAGCGGGATCGCCCGCTGCCGCTCGTGTAATCCGGTCGAGGTCTGAACTGAAAGCCAAGACAGGTTTCTTAACCGAAGACGGGCCGGAAGAGGTTGGTCATCTCGTGAGTCACGCGAACACATCACACGCTTCCGGCCCATTCAGCAAGTCCTACCCTATTCCGGGCGTGGGCCGTCGCCCCGCTTGTGCCACTTGCCGTGACGCTTGCCCTTCATCTTGGACTTCATGTCCTCCATTTCTTCGGCGGTGATCACGCCATCGCCATCCGCATCAAGCTTGTCGAAACCGGGATGCCCGCGATCATCGAGTTCGTCGATGCTGATCGTGCCATTGCCGTCTGCATCCAGCTTGGCGAACATCTCAGCCTTGCGCTCGGCTCGACGTGCTGCGCGTTCAGCTTCACGTTCCGCCTTTTTGGCTTCGTGATGCGCATCGAGTTCGGCCTGCGTCACGGCGCCATCGCCATTTGCGTCGATTTCAGCGAAACGCGCCGTGCGGTGCGCTTCCATTTCTGCTTTGCTGATGTTGCCGTCAGCATTGGTGTCGATCTGCTTGATCATTTCTTCCATGCCACCGCGAGGGCCATGTGGGCGGTCTCCACGCGGACCATCACCCGGCTGGGCCAAGGCCACAAGCGGCAGGGTCAGCGCCGCAATGGCGGCAATCGAAGCAGTTGCGAGAGTAGTGCGTTTCATTTGGAAAAACTCCGTTCGTTTTACTCACCCATCGCGTATTGAACGGACCGGCCCGCCTAATCCGTCGCGGGCAAATGAAGTTTTTCTGCGCAAAGCGCATGAACCCTTGATTTCAATGAAGATATTTCTGCTTCCAGCGCTGCAAAACTGTCGACGCCCACTGAACGACACAGGCGATCCTTGAGGCCTTCCGGCATCACGCCAGCCTGCACATCGCTGCCCAGTGCAAGGCGATGCACCTGTTGAAGCGATTGCAGGAAGGTCACGCCCTCGATCAGCATGGATCGTTCAGCGTCCGGCAGGGTAGAATGCGCAATCGCCTCGCGCGTGTTGGCACGGATCGCCTCCGGCTTGCCACTCAACAACATGTCCTGCTGCACGACAAACTCGGCGTCCACCAATCCGCCTTCGGCTGTTTTCAGATCCCACAATCCCTTGCCGGGTTTTTCGCGGTAGAGCCGCTGGCGCATATCGCTGACGTCTCTTGCGATGGTGCCGTCATCCTTTGCGGCCCGCGAGACAATCGCCTCGCATGCAATCGTCATGATCTGATGACTGAGCGCCTCATCCCCCGCAACGGGGCGCAGCCGTGTCAGGGCCATATGCTCCCACGTCCATGCGTCTTTATTCTGGTACCGCTCAAAGGCAGGCACACTCACCGCCACCGGGCCTGCCCCGCCAGATGGGCGCAGCCGCATGTCCACTTCGTAGAGATCACCCTCCGCCGTCGGCGCAGTCAGCGCGGTGATCAGGCGCTGGGTAAACCGTGTATACCAGGTCTGGGCCTCCATCGGGTCGGCGTCGTAGATCACGATCAGGTCGAGGTCCGATCCGGCGGTCAACTCCCGTCCGCCCAGCTTGCCCATTGCGAACACCGCCCAGCTGCCCGGCCTCGGCCCATACCGATTGGCCGTTTCCCGCTCCGCCGCAGCGGCCATCTCCCGAATGGTGTCATCGGCCAGGTCAGACCAATGCGTTCCGGCGTCCCGTGCCTGAATCAACCCGTGCAGCAGACGGTGTCCGATCAGGAAATTCTGTTCACGGTGATACCGCCGCCACGAATCCAGTGCGCCGTCAAAGCTGACATGCTCATCAATCACCGGGCGGGACGGCTCCTGATTGCTGACCAGTGCCTCCAGCAGGTCTGGACGCCTCGACAGGATCTGTGCCAGGCGCGGAGCCAGGGCCAGGGTGGAGACAAGATCGTCCAGCAATGTCTGCTCTGCCAGCAGCATCGACAACGTCTGCACACCCGATGACAGGCCCTCGAAAAATCGGGAGAACCAGCGAAACGCCTCGTCCGCCTCCCCCGTCTTGCCCATGGCCGCCAGCATGCCCGGCAGCAAGGCCGTCAGCAATTCCCGCCCACGCGCCGTGCGGGTGGCGGGGACGCGGCCCCGGTGCCAATTGCGGATCGTGTCGATGGCGGCGCTCGGATTGCTGAAGCCAAGTGACGCCAGGGTTTCGATTGTGCCCGGATCATCATCCACACCCGTGAAGACGAGATTTCCGAGCGAATGATCCTCCAGCGCGCGATCCTCATGCGCGAACAGGCGATCATAATGCGCCTGCACACAGCGGCGCGTGGCTTGAAGATCGCGGTCGAAGGCCGCGAGATCGTCGTAGCCGCACATCAACGCCACATCGCGCCGGTCGTCTTCTCCGGCGGGCACAATATGGGTCTGCTCGTCGCGGCGCATCTGGACCCGGTGCTCCAGATTGCGCAGGGCCAGATAGGCCGTATTCAGCTCATCCGCCGTGTCCGGCTCGACAACACCCGCCTTCGTCAGGGCTGCCAGCGCGCCGAGCGTGGAATTGTCCCGCAATTCAGGCTGGCGTCCGCCAAGGATCAGCTGCTGTGTCTGCGCGAAAAATTCGATCTCTCGAATGCCGCCCGGCCCCAGCTTCACATCGGGTGACACGGTTTCGAAGTCGGCCCGCCCCACCTTGCTGTTGATCATGCGCTTGATGGCCTGAATGTCGCCAATCGCCCAATAGTCCAGATTGCGCCGCCAGACGAAAGGCGACAGGATCTTCAGGAAACGCGCTGCGCTCTCCCGATCGCCCGCCGTGGGCCGCCCCTTGATCCAGACCATGCGCTCCCAATTCTGCCCGACACTCTCATAGTAGAGGTCCGCCATCCGTGTAGAGACAGCCAATGGTGTGGAGGATGGATCGGGACGCAGGCGCAGATCGGTCCGAAACACATACCCGTCTCCGGTCAGTTCCTGCATGATGCGGACAATATCGCGCGCGATACGCTGCGCGGTCTCCCCGGCTTCATAGTCCCCGGCCATGAACACGCCGGGTTCGTAGAAGACACAGATGTCGATATCGCTGGAATAGTTCAGCTCATACGCGCCCATCTTGCCAAGCGCGACAGCAAAGATACCCGCCCCGCCCACACCGCGGCGCGCCAGTGTCACGCGCAGGGCCGCCTCAAGACAGGCCTCGGCAAACTCGCTCAGCGCCCGCGTTACACTCATCACGGGCAGTATGCCGGACAGGTCTTCTGCCGCCAGCGACAGGTGCAATTGCGCCTTTGCCTTGCGCATCACGGTCATGGCCTCGGCCTCCGGCAAGTCCGCCGGAATATCTCTCACCGCTTGCAGCGCATCGCGCCAATGGCCGCGTGTGCCCGTCTCGTGCAGGCGGCGCAGATAAGGCGCAGATGGCAAGACCCGCTCCAGCGCAGCTTCTGGCGTGTCGGCGATGGGCGAAATCGTCAGCATACAGGTCTCACACTCTTGGCAGGCGAAGCGTGGCCTTCAGGCCCGGTGCGTCCGCGGGTCCGTCCGCATCATCCAGGATCAGTGCGCCGCCATGCATGTCCGCCACCGAATCCACCAGTGCCAGACCAAGGCCCGAGCCCGGCTGGGTCCGCGCGGAATCCATGCGCTGGAAGCGTTGCACAACGCGTTCGCGCGCCTCAACCGGCACACCGGGCCCGGAATCGATCACGGTCATGTCCACCGTCCCATTCGGCCCGCGCGTGATGGAAAAGCTGATCTCGCCGCCTTCGGGCGTATACTTCACCGCATTGTCGAGCAGGTTCGAGAGCGCCTGTCCAACAAGGTCCCGGTCAGCAAGCACGACCAGATTGCGCGAAATCTGGCTCTTGAAGCCGAGCCCGGCCTCCTCGCACGCCGGATCAAACAGTTCGGCCAGCTCTTCACCCAGTTCGGAAACATCCATCCGCACCCGCTCGCCTTCTGCGCCCGCCTCAAGCCGGGCAAGGCGCAGGATGGCGTTGAAGGTGCCCAGCACGCGGTCCACCTCCAGCACGGTCTCTTCCAGGGTCGCCTCCGCGCTTTCCCTCGTCATCGGCTCTGACAGGGCAATCTCCAGCCGGTTGCGCAGACGAGACAGGGGCGAGCGCAGATCATGTGCGATGGCGTTGCCGGTGTGGCGGGTGGAATCGACCAGCTTCTCGATCTGGTCCAGCATGGCATTGAGGCGTGAGGCGAGACGGTCAAACTCGTCACCAGACCCCCGCACAGGCGCGCGGCGCCCCAGTTCTCCGCCCATCACGGCCTCCGCCGTCCGGGCCAGTTCATCCGCCCGTCGTGCAGCCCCGCGGGAGATCAGGATACCGCCCAGCAAGGAGAAGATCAGCCCGATCGGCGCGGCGATGAAGATTGCCCGCTGGATCCGTCCGACAATCGCAGTCTGCTGTTCGGTGTCAAACGCGACCAGCAAGGCCCCGCCATTGTCGCGCAGGCGCACGATGCGGCCCGCCGCTGGCCGGAATATCTCCGTACCGTCCGGTTCATGCTGCAGGAATTCGAAATAGACGGTCTGCACATCCTCTTCCGGCGGCGTGGTTGGCATTCGTCCGAAATGGCCGGCAATCTTCCGGCCCGAGGAATCTTCGAGATAATAGAAATAGGTGGAGCCCGTCCGCGTCATGCGCTCCAGAACTGACTGGCTGAGCCGCTCCATACCGCCGGTAAAGTAGGCATTGCCGAGCTGCTCGAATTCAAGGTCCATCCGCCGCTCGCTCTCCGCGCGGATGTAGTAGACCGTCGAATAATAGAGATAGACCAGCAACGCAGCCGAGAACGCCGCAAACATGGCGCTGTAGATCAGCGCCAGTTTGAACGTTGTCGTCTTCAGGAAAGTCGGCAGGGCAAGTTTCATACAGCGCTTGGTGCCAGCCGCCTGCGCGGGCGTCTAGCCCTGCAGGCGATACCCGGCGCCGCGCACCGTATGAAGCAGAGGCTCATCGAATTCCTTGTCGATCTTTGCGCGCAGGCGGGAAATATGCACGTCGATGACATTGGTCTGGGGGTCGAAATTGTAATCCCACACCTTCTCCAGCAACATCGTGCGCGTCACGACCTGTCCGGCATGGCGCATCAGATACTCCAGCAGGCGGAATTCGCGCGGCTGCAGGTCAATCTTCTGGCCAGCCCGCGTCACCTTGCGGGTCAGCAGATTCATTTCCAGATCGCCTGCCTTCAGAACGGTGATTTGCTGCTCCACCGGCAGGCGGCGGCCCAGCGCCTCAACGCGCGCGGCCAGCTCCGCCGGGGCAAACGGCTTGGCCAGGTAATCATCCGCGCCAACCTTCAGGCCCTGCACCCGGTTCTGGACATCGCCCAGCGCCGACAGGAAGAGGGTTGGCGTCTTGCCGCCAGCCTCACGGTATTCCTTGACGAGCGTCAGGCCATCTTTCTCCGGCAGCATCCGGTCCACCACAAGCGCATCGAACTCCGATGATCTTGCCAGGGCCAGGCCACTGTCGCCATCTGTGGCCATGTCGACGCGGTGGCCCGCCTCAACCAGAACCTTCTCGATAAAGCTGGCCATTTCAATATCGTCTTCAATCACGAGTACATGCATGGCGTCTTCCTGAACTGTCTCCAGCATCAGACCCTCCTATTCGGCGTCCGACAAATCAATTGTGCGATAATTCGTGATCTGCCCGATACGGACGGCGACCAGAACTTTCGTGCGCTTGGCCTGCTTGGCATCGCTGATGGCCTTGCGCAGGGCATCAACGCTCGTTGCGGGCTTATTGTTCACTTCGAGGATCACCATGCCGGGTTGGAAGCCTGCTTCTTCAAGCACACCATCCTTTGAAACCTTGGTGATCAGGAGGCCATTCTCCCCGGCTTTCAGGCCAAGGCGCTCGCGCAACTCGTCATCCATCTGTTCGAACGTGCCGCCGACTTCGGAAACCGCCTGGCCATCTTCGACCGCGTCATCCGATGGGGACGAACTTGAAGGTGTGATGTTCGCATTCGGATTGCTCGGGCGTTCGCCCACGGTCACGTTGATCGTCTGTTTCTTGCCACCGCGAATGATCTCAAACCGGTTGGCGGTGTTCGCGATCAGCTTGCCGACAAGGCGCGTGGTGGACGTTGCGTCCGTCACCTTGTCACCATTGACGGACAGGATGATGTCACCGCGCTCCAGTCCGCCCTTCTCGGCCGGGCTGCCGCTGGTGACATCTGCGATAATCGCGCCTTCAGCATCCTTGATGCCCTGGGCTTCCGCCATGTCTTCGGTCAGGTCCTGGATCGCCACGCCCAACCAGCCACGGGACACTTTCCCGTCCTTGATCAGGGCCTTGGTCACTTCATCAGCCAGTTCTGCCGGGATGGCAAAGCCGATGCCAACCGAACCACCCGTTGGGGAGAAGATCGCCGTGTTTACGCCGATCACATTGCCGTTCAGGTCAAAGGTCGGGCCGCCGGAATTGCCGCGATTGATCGAGGCGTCAATCTGAAGAAAGTCTGTATACGGGCTATCGGGGCCAATCTCGCGACCGTCCGCCGACAAGATGCCCGCCGTAGCTGTGCCGCCTAGGCCGAACGGGTTACCCAGCGCCACGACCCAGTCGCCTTTGCGCATCGTGTGGGAGTCGCCGAAATTCACGAAGGGGTATTCACCCCCTTCCGTCACGCGCAGCACCGCAAGATCTGTCTGAGCGTCCTTGCCGACGAGCTCAGCATCCAGTTCGCGCCCATCCTGCAAGACAACCTGAATTGCGGTCGCGCCGTCCACGACGTGATTGTTGGTGACGATGTAGCCATTTTTCGAGATGAAGAAGCCTGAGCCGAGCGAACGCCCTTCCTGGGTTTCCGGCTCTTCTTCCTCTTCCTGGCGGCGTTGTTCCATGAACTCGTCCAGGCCAGGCATGCCGCGGAACTGTTCGAAGAATTGCTGCATGTCGGCCAGGCGGCCAACTTCGCGCTCCGTGGTAACATTCACGCTGACAACCGCAGGCTCGACCTGCTCGATCAGGTCCGCAAAGCTGAGCGGTGCACCAAGCGGGGCTTCAATCTGAATCGGCTGGGCGCCGGCCTCCGGGCTGAAGACCTGTGGGGCCAGAGAGAAAGAGCCCACCATCGCGACGCCTACCAGCGCTGCTACCATGGCCTGTCTCGATATGCCGATTGTCTTCATTCCTGTCTCCAAGTCACTGAAAAATTTGCCGGTATTGGGCATGTGGTCCAAACATTAACCTGCCACAAGCATTGTGGTCATTAAAAGACAGCAAGGTTATTTTGCCTGAATTCCCCATAATTGGCACCGCACCACACGGTATTCCCTCAACTGCCCGATGACTGCGGCGAAATCAGGGTAAATCTGAGGGTAATCCTCCACCGCGCTGTTTCCCCAATAAATTTTTCGCATCCCCGGTGAATTCCCTTGTAAGACTCGAATTTTCGGCCCATTCTGTAATAACAACAGGCTTTGGGGGGTATTTCCGCAATCACGCCATGTCTCTTTTGCCGCCAGTCGGCACTAGGGACCGGGCGTTTGCATTCGGTCGTGGAGGGCTGCCCCCAAACAAGTTGCCGGCGTCGCACAGGCCCTTACGGGAACTGCGGCATATGCCTCCGGAGGCAAAGGTCCCTGCCAGGACTCACCTTCCGGGCCATTGCAATCGTCAAGCGCGTCCCCACCCAGCTGACGAGTGTTATGGAGCGGCGTCGGCATCCCACGACAGGAAGACTCCCCACTCACCGCCGCGCGTTTTCTGGCGCGCCTTGTTTGCTGGCCACTCTTGATTTCCCTAGGCGCGAATGCTCTTGAGCGAGCATTGCCCCGGCCGGGGAAAGGACAGACACGCATGTCAAAACCACTTTCTCTCTTGCTGACAGCGCTGGCCACAGCCGCGCTCGGCATCTCTGCCTGGATGTTCGCGCCGCCGGGAACGCTGCTCCTGACGCTCTGCCTTGGCGCGCTCCTTCTGGCGCTCAGCATCATCGACATTCGCAGCTTCACGCTGCCCGATCCTCTTACAGCCGGAATTGTCCTGCTGGGCATCGCCATGGTCTGGCTGACACGCCCGGAGGAATGGCGAGCGCATGCCATTGGCGGCCTTGCCGGATATCTCGTGCTGGTCGCCATCGAAGTCGGCTATCGCCGCCTGCGCGGGCGGGACGGCATCGGGCGCGGTGATGCGAAACTCCTCGGCGGTCTTGGCGTCTGGACGGGGTGGATGGGTCTTGCACCCATCATGCTTGCGGCGTCTGCTTCGGCCTTGATCGGCGTCATAGCGCTGGCCGTGACAGGCATTCGCAAGGCAGATGCCGACACAGCCATCCCGTTCGGGCCGTTCATTGCGCTTGGTGGATGGGTGGTCTGGCTTGGGGCGCCATACCTTCTGCCAGCTGGCGTCTACTAGACGTCTTCCGGCGCGATCGGTTCAACCGGTGCTGCCTTGCGAGAGCGGGCAATCTGCAGGCCGATCCAGCCGCCGATCAGCAATAATGCGAATGGCAGGCCCCACAGCATCCAGCCAGCCACGCCCTCCGCCTTCGGACGGAACAGAACAAACTCGCCATAGCGATCTTCAAACCAGGTGCGAACCTCTTCGTCGCTTGCGCCTTCCCCTACAAGGGTGCGAACACGTGCGCGCATGTCCTCGGCAATCGGCGCAGAGGATTGCGAGATTGGCTCATTCTCGCACGCCACACAGCGCAGCTCCCGCATCAGATCCTGCGCGCGGACCTCTTGTTGCGGATCGTCCAGCGCCACGTCTTCGGCAAACGCCGCACCCGCCAACAAGACACTGATCAGGATAATGATGATCTGCTTCATGCTTTCCGCCTCGGCCACAGGCTGAACACACCGCCCAGCGCCATCAGGAGTACGCCGAAGTATAGCAGATCAATCATCGGGTTGTAGTAGACGCGGAACACCCAGCGCGGTTCGCCCTCCACCATGCGCTGTTCGCCCAGCGCCGCATAGAGATCGCCCGTGCCGGTCTTGTGGATCGCGGTTTCCGTGGTCGGCATCTGCGCGGCCGGGTAATAGCGCTTCATCGGGGTCATCACTGCGCGGGATCCACTACGCGCAGCCGTCAGAACCGCGCGGTCAGCATACCAGTTCGGTCCCTCAATCGCGCGCACTTCATCCAGTGTCAGCGTCCAGCCGATTACCTCGGCCGAGCCGCCTTCCGCCAAGGCCACCGTGGTTTCATAGCGTCCGGTCGTCTCCACAACGGCCCCGATCACGAACAGGCCCAGCCCCAGATGCGCCAGCGTCATGCCCCAAACACGCGGCGGCAGTCGGAAGATGCGGCCCGGCGTGATCGCCCGGCGCTTCAATTCCCAGACAGAGCCGAGCACCAGCCACACGCCCAGCGCAAGACCAAGCGCTGCGCCGATGGAAATGCTCCACAGGCCAATGCCCAGCGCAACGAAGACAAGCGCCAATGCTGCGCCGCCGACGGCCCATTTGGTCCAGGATTTCAGGTCTGCCTTGCCCCAGGCCCAGGCCTGCACGACCGGCAGGATGATCAGCAACACGCCCAGCATCGGCGTGAAGGTCAGATTGAAATAAGGCTCCCCGACAGAAATCGTGCGCCCTGCGGCCTCCGCCATCAGCGGGAACAGCGTGCCCAGCAGCACGGTCAGTGTCGCCACGATCAGCACGATATTGTTCGCCATCAGCGCGCCTTCACGGCTGAGCAGCGCCCAGGGTTTGCCACCCGCCAGCTTTGGCGCGCGCATCGCGAACAGGACCAGCGCGAAGCCACCATAGGCCAGCAATCCGCCCAGCAGCAGCATTCCCCGTTCCGGGTCGACCGCAAAGGCGTGTACAGAGGTCAGGATGCCCGAGCGCACGAGGAATGCGCCCATGATCGAAAACAGGAAGGCCAGCACCGCCAGCAAGGCAGACCAGGCCGCAAAGCCTTCGCGCTTTTCCGTCACGACCACCGAATGCAGCAATGCCGCCCCAATCAGCCACGGCATCAGGGACGCATTCTCCACCGGGTCCCAGAACCACCAGCCGCCCCAGCCAAGCTCGTAATACGCCCAGTAGGAGCCGAGCGCGATGCCCAGCGTAAGCGGAATGAAGGCCGCCAGAGACCAGCGCCGCGCTTCCCGCGCCCAGACGGCATCAATGCGCGCCTCCATCATGCCCGCCGCGGCCAGCGCGAAGACAAAGGAATAGCCAACATAGCCGAGATACAGCATGGGCGGATGAATACTCAGCGCCGGATCCTGTAGCAGGGGATTCAGGCCCGCGCCCTGAAACGGGGCCGGGTCCAATCGCAGATAGGGCGAAGATGCAAACAGCAGATAGGCCAGCGATCCGACCGCCAGCAATCCCTGCACGCCCAGCGCCCGGGCCTCGAACAGGTCACGGCCTGTGCGCATCCACAACGCCCCTGCCGCGCCAAAACCGATCGTGACAAGGCACCACAGCGCCATGGACCCTTCATGATTTCCCCATGCCCCGGCGATCTTGTAGAGCATCGGCTTCAGCGTGTGGGAATTGTTCGCCACCAGCGCGACGGAAAAGTCAGATCGTGCAAAGGCGATGATCAGCGTCACGAAGGACAGCGTCATCACGCCAAACCCGGCATAGGCTGCCAGCGCTGCGAGGCGTCTTTCTCCTCTCAGTCCGAACAGGCCCTGAGCCAGCGCCGCTGCCAGCGCGAGAAAGGCCGCGAAATGGCCGAGTTCGATCATCCGGCTGCGTCCAGCGGTTTCAGTTCGCGGGGTTGGTAATTCTCGTCATGCTTGGCCAGGATCTGCCGGGCCGTGAAATCGCCCTCTGGCCCGAACTGGCCGGTGGCAACCACGCCCTGCCCCTCGCGGAACAAGTCTGGCGCAATCCCGGTATAATTCACGCGGATCGTGTGGGGGCTGTTATCAATGACCGTAAAGATCATGGTCGCGCCATCATCGGAATAGGTCAGCGAGCCCGGCTCAACCCAACCACCAACCTTGACCACCTTGCCCGTTTCCGGCTGGCCATTCTCGGCCAGGATTTCCGGCGTATAGAACAGGTTCGCATTCTCGCGCAGCGCCATAAACGCCAGCGCCGCCGCCGCCAGAAGCAGCAGCGCCGCAATGCCAAACATATAAAGCCGTCGTGTCCGTGCGCGCATGAAAGGTCTTATAGGGTGTGTTGGCCCATGTGGGGAGTGCGGCGAATGTAGCCGGTTTATTCGGTTTCCGGTGCAGCGGCCTCACCACTGCCCAGCGCCTCGATCATCGGGGCGAAGCGTTCGCGGCGGGGGTCGTCTTCCGGCAGGCGGGAATAGATATAGCGCATGGCCTGTTCGGCCTTGGCCTGATCCCCTGCCTGCGCCGCGCCCATGGCCGCCCACATGCCGGCCCGCACCTGTGTTTCGTCCAGCTCATAAGCCTTCGCAAACAGACGCGTTGCCTCCGGTGAAACGGCGCCATTGTTCAGATCCACCAGCGCATCGGCCAGCGCCAACAAGGCAGGAACATATTCGCCATCGCGCCGCAGGGCGGACTGATAGGCGCGCGCCGCATCTGACGTGCGGCCCTGAGATCGCAGGATTTCTCCAATGAAGAAATGTGGCTGCGGGTCGTCCGGGCGCTCCTGCACAGTGGCTTCCAACCGCGACAGGGTCTCCGCCGGCGTCAGCGATTGCGGATTGGTCTGTATCTTCTCCATCAGGCCCGCCTGACGATCCTTCATGGGCTGGTCGCCCATGCCGGGCTTCCCGATCAGCAAATAACCGCCCACCGCCACGGCGAGACAGACCACAAGAATGATCCAGTTCGTCCGCGTCATGGTTTCGGAAACCTCAGCTGTGCTTTCAGGCCGCCAAGCTCCGCATCGCCCAGCTCCAGTGAACCACGATGCAACTCGGCCAGCTCCTTCACGATGGACAGGCCAAGACCCGTACCCGGCGTGGTCTCATCCAGGCGCACACCGCGTTTCAGGGCGCCTTCGCGCTCCTCCGGTGACAGGCCCTTGCCATTGTCCTCGACATCAATGGTCAGGGCCGCTGCCGTGTCGCGCACGCGCACCAGCACTTCGCTGCTCGCCCATTTGCAGGCATTTTCCATCAGATTGCCGACCATTTCCTCAAGATCCTGTTTCTCCCCCCGGAACACGGCCCCCACCCCGCCGTCAACAGACACGTTGACGCCCCTCGCATCATAGAGACGGTTCAGCATGCGGGCGATGCCATCAATCACGGGGCGCAATTCGGTGCGTGCGCCAAGCGTCTGCGCGCGCGCCACCATCTGCGCCCGCTTCAGGTAATGTTCCACATTGGTCTGCATGCTTTCGGACTGACGGCGCACCACATCATCCAGTTGTGTCTCGCCGGTCGCTTCATTGCGCAAAACGGCCAGCGGGGTTTTCAGCGCATGGGCCAGATTGCCCACATGGGTCCGTGCACGCTCTACCACCTGCCGGTTATGCTCCAGCAGCTTGTTCAGCTCATCGGCCAGTGGGCGCACTTCCGCGGGATAGTCTTCAGACAGTCTCTGCCGCGTGCCTTCGCGCACTTCGGCAATGTCGCCCCCGATCCGCCGCAAGGGTCGCAGGGAGAATGAAATCGCCACAACCATTGCCGCAAACACGCCTCCGAACAGGGCAATCATCGTGACCAGCAAGAGGCTGCGGAAGCGGCTGGTCGCTGCATCATTCGCGGCCCGGTCTGCTGCCGTGACAAGGATCAGCGGTGTCTCGCGGTTCTCGATCAGGATCGCGCGGGAGGCCACCCGCACGCGCTGGCCTGCCGGCCCCTCAAAACGGAAGTTTCCAAACATGGTCAGGCCGGGATTCATCAGTGTCCGCTCAAGCTGGTCTTCATTCAGGGGCACTGGCTCGTCCCACAAGCTCCGTGAGCGGATGTCGCCTGCAATACTGCCCTCTGAATTCACGCCAACAATGGACCAGTATCGGCCGGAATATTGCGTGCGAAAACGTACGTCGCCTGCAAAGAATTCCCGCTGGGAATCCGTCACCCGGCCATCTTCCAGAAACGCGTTCTCGCGGGTCATTTCCCGTGTCAGGCCGACCAGGGTCTGCTCCAGGTCTTCTTCCAGCAGGCTCAAGGTCTGCGCGCGATACACGGCAGACAAGGCAATCGCCCCGCCAATCAAAACGACAAAGCCCCATATCGCTGCGGCCAGCATGATACGCCGGGCCAGCGACAGCCGGGTCCAGCGATCCATCAGGCTTGGTTTGGAAGCGGCGCTGTCGCTCATGCTGAGGGCTCCGGCGCGAAGCAGGCCTTATCCGGCGACGCGGGCTTCGGCATCCGGCACAACCAGGCGATAGCCAAGGCCGCGCTCTGTCTGAATCCGGTCCGTGCCAATCTTGCGGCGCAGGCGGCCGATGAAAACCTCGATCGTGTTCGAGTCACGGTCAAAATCCTGGTCATAGATATGCTCGACCAGTTCCGTGCGCGGCACGACGCGGCCCATATGGTGCATCAGGTAGGACAGGACGCGATACTCATGTGCGGTCAGCTTCACCGGTTCGCCATTCACACTGGCCCGTGCAGCGCGGGTATCGACCACCAGCTTGCCAGCCTCCAGCGTTGCGGCGGAGTGACCGGCGGCCCGGCGCAGCAAGGCACGCAAACGCGCCAGCAATTCCTCCGTGATGAAGGGCTTGGTCAGATAGTCGTCCGCGCCCGCGTCAAAGCCTGCAACCTTCTCGCTCCACGAATCGCGCGCGGTCAGGATCAGCACCGGGAAGGACTTGCCGTCCGCGCGCCATTTCTTCAGGACGCTGACGCCATCCATCTTTGGCAGGCCCAGATCCAGGATCACCGCATCATACGGCTCGGTATCGCCCAGGAAGTGGCCGTCTTCGCCATCGGCGGCCAGGTCGACTGCATAGCCGGATTGCGACAGCACGTCGGCCAATTGGCGACGCAGGTCTGAATCATCTTCAACAACCAGGATACGCATCAATACGTCCCTCCGAATTCAAAAATACACTGTCGGGTCATGCGCCCTGCCGGTCAAGCACGCGGCCAGACCGGGCGTCCACCGTGAACCGCATCTTGCGACCATCGCCGGTCATCCAGTCGATCTTGTAGCGCGGATTGCCGCCATTATCGAACAGGTCTGCGTTCAGTTGGTAACCGCCATACTGGCGCTTCAGATTCTGGAAAATCTGGCTGAGCGGCACCGTTTTGCCTTCGCGTACCGAATCGCGCGCCTGGCCCGGCGACCATTGGTTACGCCAGTCCTGCGCGATCGCCGGTGGCGTCATCACAAGGCCCAGGGCCAGAAGAAAGGCAGAAATCCGTCTCATGGCTTTGCTGTATAGGCATCAGGCTCTGAATACCAAGTGAACATATCCGCGCGGATTCCTTCACTTTCAGCAGACAGCAGCGCATCGACGTGCGCCTAGCCTTCGCGCTTGCGTGCGCGGCGGGCAAGCGCTTCGGCTTCGACTTCGGGGTCCGACGCGATGACCAGCCCGCGCATCACCCCCTTCATGACCGCCGATGTCCGGTCGAAGACTTCCAGCTTCGCGAAGATGCGCTTCACATAAGTCCCCACCGTGTCCGGGCTGAGGCTCAGCGTTTCGCCAATCGCGGCATTGCTGCGTCCCTGCGCCATCCAGTGAAGCACGTCGAGTTCACGGCTCGACAGATTCATCTCGTAATTCAGCTCCAGCGTCATCAACTGGCAATAGCGCAAATAGGCGGTCTGGGCGGCCACCTGGAACAATTGCATGTCCACGGCATGAAGGCTGTCCTGGCCAGTCTCGGAACTTGCCGCGATGAAACCGACCCGCGCCGCAGGTCCGTAAGTTGCGACACAGACACCTTTCTCCATGCCCCAGCTTTTCAGGTCTTCCAGATACGTCGTCTCGTTCTGGTTCAGCACCACATCAGAAGGCAGATGATCCCAATGAAAGGCCGAGCCGATCCGCACGGCGATATCCGGCAACGGGTCATCCATATGGCGCGCGTCGAGATAGGCGTTTTCCCATTCAAGCGGAAACCCGGCATTCACCAATGTCCGCCCTACCGAGCGGTCATGCCCGATGGGAGACAGGCAGATCACGCGCGGCATGCCCATCATGCTGAACACGGAAACAGCTTCGGCTCGCAGATCCTGCAAAGACCGCGCAGTCAACAAAGCTGAAATACCGTCCAACATGTCGCTCACCTTTCCAACACCCCGAACGATGCTAGATGGCTTCCCCTGTTCGGCAAGAAAAAAGCACCCTCTCCCTTTCGGGGTCGGCGCGCCGGACCATTTCATCGAATGATCCGGCGATGCCGAAAGCGCGCACAATGCACGCCTGATGGTGCCTGCGTCCCCCACAGCCACGATGGCAATCTATCTCAATCTCCGGCTTTCGCCAAAGAGATTCCTCCATCATGGGTGGAGCGCGCTTTCCATGAAAAAATGCAATCGATGGAAACTTTCAGCATCCAACTGCTAAAACACGAATTCATGATCTGACATTTTGTCCGTACATTTTCGCCAGGCCAAATCGCCCGTCCTGTATATTTCACTACACGATGAAAAAATCCCGGACTTCAGCGCCCGGCTGCCTGGCCGCAATTATGGTAAACGCGACCAATCTGATTTCCCTTTTGGTAACGCAACCACGTCAGTGAGATTGGCGGACTGATGGGTTTACCTTTTTTATGTACAATGTGTTGACTTGCATAACGACCGAGCACGATCTCTCGCACGTTATTGCCGCGCTTCTGGTTCTGACGTTCAGCAATTGCTGTTCGCTTGTCGTGTTCCGCCGCAGCATGGTGGCCGTACAGCTGCAGAACCAGATTTTCTGGGCGATTGCTGCTGGAACGGTCGTCGGCCTGGGCATCTGGTCCACGCATTTCATCGCCCTGCTCGGCTACAAGCCCGGCTTTGAAGTTGTCTTCTCGGGCGGACGCACCATTCTCTCCGCCATGATCGTGGTCACCGGTTTCGTGACCACTGCGCTATTGATGCGGATGAATTCCGATGTCCTCGTGCGGGTGCTTTGCGCAGCGATCGCCACCGCCTCGGTCGCCGCCATGCACTTCTGCGGCATGACCGCCCTGAACGCCTCAGCCATCATGGAATACGACCAGATGATGGTCACGACTGCCCTGGTGCTCGGCTTCATGGGATACGTTGCGACCTATCTCACCGGCGCGAACCCCAGCATCCCGCGCAGCACCCTGCTGGCCACCGTGTTCAGCATCATCGCGGTTCTCTCCATCCATTTCATCAGCGCCACCGGCACCACGATGATCCCGGTAAAGGGGTTGGAAATTCCAGCAATCGCGCTGCGTTCAGGCGGCCTCAGCATCATTATCGCTCTGGCCATGCTGCTCGTCGTCTTCATCTTCGCGATGGCCGCAGGGCTCGACAATCAGTTCCAGCGCATCCGCAACAAGGAACAGCGCAAACTCTTCGTGCTGGCCGATGCCAGCAGCGAGGGCCTGTTCGTAGTCGCCCCGGACGGCACGATCCTGTCCACCAACTCATCCGCGCGCACCATGTTCAAGGATGACGGCCCCGACGCACGCAAACTGGAAGACCTTGGTTTGACGCCGGAGCCAGAACCAGAAACAGAACAGATGCTGGTCGGCAAGAAGATCCAGGACATCCTGCAGATCAAGGATGAGGACATCACCTTCGCCGGCAATCACGATTTCGGTGAGCGGCGACTGCGTTTCTCTGACGGTCGCGAAATGGTGGCGACGGTGTCCAGCCGCTATGTCAGCGAATCGGATGGCGATTTCATCGTCTTCGCGGTTCATGACATGACCCAGCGTGTCCGCGCAGAAGCCCGTGTGCGTACGCTGGCCTATCGCGACTCGCTGACCGGCCTCTACAATCGTGTCGCCTTCAACATGGCGCTGGAATCTGCCGTCAGCAAACGAACAGGCACCAACCCGCATGAACTGGCCGTCCTCATTATCGACCTCGATGAGTTCAAGGAGGTCAACGACCAGTACGGGCATGGCGCAGGTGATACGCTGCTGAAATCCATCGGGCGCCGCCTGTCCAGCCAGCTTGAAAAGAAAGACGTTCTCTCACGTCTCGGCGGCGACGAGTTTGCGGTTCTCCTGCGCGGTCGCAAATCCCAGGACGAGATCACGGATGTCGCCAGCCGCATCCTGACGGCCCTGTCAGCCCCCATCGCAATCGGGCGTCGGAACCTGTCCAGTGGCGGCAGTATTGGCATCGCCATGGCCTCCAGAGGCAATCACAGCGCAGCGCGCCTGCTCACCTTCGCAGACCGCGCGCTCTACTCCGCCAAGGAAGCCGGGCGCAATTGTTTCCGCTTCTATGACGCCGAACTGCACAAGCAACAGATGGAGGCACGCAATCTTGAGCGCGCCTTGCACAAGGCCGTCGAGAATGACGAACTCGTGCTCCACTTCCAGCCCAAGGTGAATGCGGCGACCCGGGATGTTGTTGGCCATGAAGCGCTAGTGCGCTGGAACCGTCCCGGCATCGGCCTTGTCGGCCCGGACACATTCATTCCGATTGCTGAACAAAGCATGCTGATCGTGGAGATTGGGCGCTGGACCATTCAGGCCGCCTGCCGCGCGGCACGCCACTGGGGAGAGAATGAGTCCGTCGCCGTAAACCTCTCCGCCCGCCAACTGCTCGATGCAGACCTGGTCGATACCGTCCGCACAGCGCTTGCCGAAACGGGCCTGTCGCCAAACCGGTTCGAACTGGAGATCACGGAAACAGCCATCATCCACAACACCCAATTGGCCACCAGCATCCTGCTCGACCTGAAGAGTCTGGGCATCAAGATCTCGCTGGATGATTTCGGAACCGGCTATTCCTCGATGAGCTATATTCAGGAATTCCCGTTCGACCGTATCAAGATCGACCGCTCTTTCGTGACCTCCATGAATGTCGATCCGAAATCACGCGCCATCGTGGAAGCGATCATCCATCTCGCACACTCGCTGCAAATCCCCGTCGTCGCGGAAGGCGTTGAGACAGAGGACCAGGCCGAAGCCCTCGCACGTCTCGCCTGTGAGGAATTGCAGGGCTATCTGATCGCCGCGCCGGCGCCGGTAGAGATCATCTTTGAAGACGACACGCTTCTGTTCGAACCGGCACAGGCCTGATCGCCTAGCGACCCTCGGCCCAGTCCTTGAGGCCGGGATCTTTCGGATCGGACAGAACAATCTCCAGCCGCGCATAGAGATTGCCCGGCGTTGAGGTCTGCACGCCCTTGCCCCGCAGGCGAAGCTGAGACCCGGTATTGGACCCCGCAGGCACTTTCAGCGTCACCGGCCCGGACGGGGTTTTCACCTCCACACTGCCGCCCAGAACAGCGGTCTTCAGGTCAATGGCGACCGTCATGCGCAAATCCTTGCCATCGCGCTGCCAGACCTTGCTCTCAGGCACCTGGATTTCCAGCAGCGCATCTCCCGGCGGGCCACCATTCGGAGAGGGCTCCCCCTGGCTTTTCAGGCGCAGCGTCTGGCCAGTTTCCACGCCGGCCGGAATGTTCACGTCCAGCGCCGTCCCGTCCGCCATCGTCATCCGGCGGCGTGCGCCGGTGACGGCGTCCTCAAAATCAATCGACACGCGATAGCGCACATCCCGGCCCTTTGTCGGACCGGCGCGGCGCGAGCGTCCACCGCCGAACATGCCGGACAGGATGTCCTCAAACGGGTCGCCTTGTGCGCCGCCAAACGGATTGCCGCCGCGCCCTTCCCAGCGATAGGAACCACCCCCCTGCCCATAGGGCTGGCCGCCGCCGCCAAAGCCGGTCGGGTTGCCGCCGCCATCGATCTCGCCGCGATCGAATTTCGCCTTCTTGTCCTTGTCGCCCAGAATGTCCCACGCGAGAGAGACGCGCTTGAACTCTTCCGCCTTGGCCTTGTTGTCCGGGTGCAGGTCGGGGTGCAGGTCCTTTGCCTTCTGGCGGTAGGCCTTCTTGATGTCGGCATCACTGGCCGAACGGTCCACGCCGAGCACTTTGTAAGGGTCAAGAGCCACGGGCCGGGCATCCTTCTGTCTGCGAGTCACTTATCCGCACACAGTTAGGCCCTCCCGCAGCGTATTGAAACCCGGAGATTACCTTACCGGGTCGACCCGCGCGGCATAGCACCCCGGCCGGGCATTGTGCAGATGAAGATAGGCAACGCCCTCTTTCGACAGCATGTCCGGTATCGCCGTGGCCAGGTCAACGCCTTCCGCCACATCCGCTGCGACCATATCGTGCGCCTCATTAAAGGCCCGGATCGAGATCAGCCGCAATGTGAGGGATTCCGGCACCTCGCCCAATTCCGGCTGGGCTTGCGTCGCACCCGCCCGCACGAATATCGCATGGGACGCGCGGTAGGGCGTCGCCTCACCATGGTGGCAGTGGTGCAGCAGGAACACCGTCTCCCCGATGTCTGCATCCTGCAGGCTGACCCGGCACGGATAGCCGGGATTGGCATCCACAACCCGCTTGTGAATGTTCTGCGCGGCCAGTTCCGCATCAGACAATTGGGTCAAATGGGCGAACTGGCCTGCTGGCAGGGCGCGGATCTGGAAAGTCATGTCGGGGTCCTTTGTGCTTCATGAAACACCCTGTCGGCCGCGCTCCGCTCACGCCACCCGATACATGCTACGCCCCGCAGGATTGCCACGCCCCAATGCGCCCGTCCGGCCCAATCTCTGCCACGCGCGCAGCAACCGCCCCAACAGGCCAGACGGCGGATGGCACTTCGACAATCTCCGACGCGGAAAATCCTGAACCGAAATCGAACGCCACCGCGAACCGGCCTGCGTTCTCCGCTTCCGGCAGGGCCCAGCTTTCCGGCACATCCGCCCCGCGCCGCGTCCAGCTCAACTGGTCGCCCACGCGCCTCAGATGCGCAACCGGCCAGGGCCGGCCCGCCTGATCCTCGAACGTCTCCGCCATTGCGGTATCGTCGGTGACCGCTTTCCACATCATCTCCACGCCGAGCGTCTCGCCGCCAAGGCGCGCCCGCACCACAGCGGCATCCAGCATCACCAGCCGCGCGCCAATCTGGGCCCTGCCCGGCACGCTGCCCCTTTGCCCCCTCAACAGGCCGCTGAGCTGCCAAACATCCGGCGCAACAAGGTCCGCGCTCTGGAACTGGATGCACTCCCAGCCCGCCTCCGTCTCAAGCAGGGCCGCGTTGCCGCCGGACAGCACCTGCCCCTCTGGCAGGCTCGCAAACTCTCCCCCCGGACAATACACACTCAGAACCGTCGCAAGATCCCACCGCCCGACGGGCCCCGGTCCACACGCATCCGTCAGCCGTCCGATCACGGCAGGCCGGGAGAGGCGCGCCACCTCATTCAGCGCATCCTCCGCGAGCCCGGCCAGAACCGCCACCTCGCCCGGCCACGGATCGACCCAAGCCGCGACAAGTGGGCCGGTCTCCTCTCCAAATTCCGGCAGGTGCGGCGCGTCCATGATGACCAGATCCACCCCGCCAAACACTGCTGCCTCCGGCGGCGCGCTGCCGGCCTGTCCCGCACGGACACGCGGCATCGGTGTCAGCTCCTCATGGCAGGTGAGCGCGCGAACACCGCCGCGATCCACCACATCGCTCACCCGCCAGACCGCGCCATCCTCCAGCCGCAGCCCATCGCCCGGCTCCAGCGCCAATGCCGACAGCGGCAGCGCACAAGTCAGGCTCTCGCCGCTCGCCGCCGCGTCCAGCAAGGCCCCCGCCACGGCCTCCGCCCGGCTTGCCCCAAGGGCCAGTGGCAAGGTCACATCCTGCACAAGCCGTGCATCGCCCCCGCCTGCGCGCGCTTCGGCCAGACCCGGTTGGTAGTCCGCCTCAAGATCAATATATGACAGGCGAAGGCGCGCGGGGGCCTTGTCCAGCAGGCCGCGCGTGCGCTGTGCCCCCGTCTCGGTCAGCGCCGCCGCCGACACGTCCAGCACCTCGCCCTCACCCGCCATGCGGAACACCAGTGCGCCATCACGCTCCACGCACTCAAACCCGTACGCCACCTTCAGCGGCTCAAGCGCCGCGCGCACCGAATGCACCCCGTCGAGGCCATAGCCCTCAACCACGCCGTCCAGTCCGGAGACGTCAACATCTTCCACGCCGCCCCGCGCGCAGATGTCCGCCACCACATCGGCCAATGGTGCAAGGCCCGACCGGCCATTCAGCCAATGCCCGCGCGCCCAGTTTCCGCCATCACTCCAGACCGCCTCCTTCAGTGGCCAGGCTGGAAACGGTCGCCCATCCCACACCCAGACATAGGCGGCCTCCACCAGCGGCTCAGCCTCCCAATGCGGCAACACCGCCGCCAGCGCCCGCCTCTGGAACACCTCGTCCCGCGCCCCGTTGGAATAGGGCGGCAGCGCGCTTTCGCTGCTCTTTGGATCAAAGAACACGTTCGGCGCATTGCCGCCCTTGTCGACCGCCGCAAAGCCGATCTCCATCAGGCGCACAGGCTTCATCCCCGGCACCCAGCCGGTTGGCGCGGCCTCGCGCACCCCTCCGGGACGCTCATGATGAAAATGCCCAGCCCAGCCCGCAACATCTTTCTGGCGGAAGATAAAGTGCTCCCCATACGCACCGTCCTGAATGGACAGGCGCGTCTGTGCATCGCGCGCCGTGCCATCGGCATAATACCAGTCATACGCCTCGCCGCCTGCAATCTGCGATGCCAGATAGGCGGGGTCGTCCGCCGCCCCATATCCCGCTAGGGCGTCCAGGTGCGCCGCGCCGTCGCGCCAGTCGCCAAGCGGCGGATACCAGTCCACCCCGACGAAATCCACATCCGCGCTTGCCCATAGTGCGTCGAGCGGGAACAGCACATCCCCTGTTCCGTCGCCGGGCACATAGGCGCCATATTCGGTCCAGTCCGCCGCATAGGAAACGTCCGCCCCCGGCAGGATCGCCTTCACCTCCACCGCAAGGGCCACCAGCGCCTCCACAAACGGAAACGCGCCCGCCTCGTCCCGCACACGGGTCAGCCCCACCATCTCGCTGCCGATCAGGAACGCCTCCACGCCGCCCGCCTCAGCGGCCAGCTGCGCATGATGAAGGATGAACCGCCGGAAACCATTTGCGCCGTTCACGAAGGCGTCGATCTCGCTGCGCGCCGCCGCTGTGCCATCTGCCGACACGCCAATCCGCCCGCGCCACGGAAAGCCCTCGCTATCCATGAACAGGAAGGGCGACAGCGTCACCGACAGGCCTCGCGCGTTCATCTCCCGGATCGCGTCGATCACGCACCGGTCTGCGGGCGTGCCACCATAATTCGGATTGCCGCCTTCATCGCGCGAAATGACATAGGCATCCCCCCGCGCGACACCGGCCACCTCCCAGGCATAGGGCACCGTCATACGCTCGCGCATTTCCACGCCGGGATGGATATCACACGTCCCCGCCGCAATGCTCGTCCCGAACCAGCCCACGGTCAGCGCCACATGGGAAACACGCGGCAGATCTGTCTCCAGCTGGTCCAGCGAGACAAGAAAGTCCGCCCGCGCCTCACCCGACCACGCATTCAGCGCACGCTCCTTTCCGGCAAACACCTGCTCGCGCACAATCTCCGTCGCATAGACAAACTCACCCGACGCCGGGATGATGTTCACCGCCGTGACGACATCCGAGAGCCCCGGCTCGGCCCCACCCGGCGGCACGCACTCCACCTCGAAAGAAAGCTGCGGCAACCGGTTGCCGAATGCGTTCAGCGGCAAATCCTCGAACACGATATAGGCCGTGCCGCGATAGGCCGGCGCCTTGCCCGTCCCCTCGATCATCTCGATCAACGGGTCCGGCGCCTGCACCTCATCGCCGGGATAGACGCGGTGCACGACGCCAGACAGGTCAAACGCCTCACCATTCGCCCAGGCCCGCCGCACGCCGAAAATCGGCCCCTCGCCCAGTGCCACGGCAAAGCTGACCGAATAATCATACTCGGTCAGCTTCGGCCCGCCCTTGCTGCCGGCGCGGCGGGTTGTCTTTGTCTCCTTGAAGCGCGCCGCCCAGATCACCTGACCGCCCACCCGCATCCGGCCGTAAACGGAGGGTAGCCCCGCGCCTTCGCGCGCCTCCATCACGGGCAGGGATTTGACACGCGGCCCCTCTTGCGCCGGGGCGAAATACGAGCCGACCGCCCGCCCGGCCAGATTGCCGAGAGACTTGCCAATCGCCGCGCCAGAGAGTTGCCGCCCAAGCAGGGTCAGCCCTTGCGGCAGGGCCTGTTGCCCGATCGCCTGCCCGACACTTGAAAACACGATCTGCGCCATTGCCTAGTCCTCCACGCCGGGAAAGCTGAACGCCGCCACGGCCCGCCTCTGCCACCACGGCACCAGCCGCGTCTCCACCACCGCCCGCCCCCAATAGGCATGCACAATCCGCCCCGGCCCAGACAGCACGCCGCAATGCTTGGCCGGCACACCGCTCGCCATACGGAACACCAGCACATCGCCCGCCTTTGCCGCGCTGACCGGCTTCTCCACCAGATACATCCGCGCCGCCGCCAGCAGCGTGTCCTCGCCCGTCACTTCCGCCCAGTCCGGCGAGTAAGGCGGCACAGGCTGCGGCTCCGACCCGATCAACTCCCGCCACACCCCGCGCACCAGGCCAAGGCAGTCACAGCCCGCGCCCTTGCGGCTGGCCTGATGGCGATAAGGCGTGCCAAGCCAGCCCCGCGCCGCCGTCACAATATCCTTACGTCTCATCGCCTGCCCCCATCATTGCCGCTCGCCGCAGGGCCGAGCAAAACGAAATCAGCCCCCGGCAGATGCGGAAATCCGCGAAAGTTCTGCGCATTGCCAAAGACATCCGAACACGTCGAAAACCGATGATCACAAGCCAGTCTCGGAAACGCATCCACATTCACGCCGCAGCGTTCATCGCCCAGCACGGCGTCGCACTGGCGCGCATAGACCCGGCCCAGCGGGCGCTCGAACTCCGCCTTCCGGCTGACCAGCTGCGCTTCAAACCCGGCCTCACCGCGCGTCACGTCGCTCAGCCATCCGCTCCACACCGTCACGAACAAATCCGGCCGTTGCCAGTCGGCGCGGATCACATCGACACGCGCGCCATCCCACTTGCCCGCCGCCAGATCGGCTTCGGTGATCGCCTCATGCGACAACGCCCCGCCCGCCGCCGCATGGCCTGGCCTCAGATCAGCAGACTGCGCAAAACTCGCCCCCTCCAGCGCCGCGCCGGACTGGTAGAGAATGCCACCCACCTCTATCGCCTGATCATGCTCCGTCACCGCCAGCAAGAAGCCATCCGCGCGCGTGATCCGCCAACAGAGACAGGTCGTTGCCGCCCCGCTGGCCAGACGCTCTGCAAATTCCTGTTCAATGATCCGCATGGTGCCTATCCGATCAACTCGACCAGAGGCACGCGCAGCGCCTTGCCTGCGCCAAAGCCTTCCAGCGTGATGTCTAGCCGGTCGGTGTCGAACCGTACCGGACAGTCGAAGCGATACCCTGCAGTCACCGCCCCGCCCGGCGCTGGCGCAGCATCCAGCGTCACCTCCCCCGTCGTCGCGTCCAGGCTGAACTCCGCTATCACGCCATCCACGGCTACGAGCACGCTGCCCGCCACCGGCTTCAGAATCCGCCGTTGATGATCGCCATACGCCTTGACCAGCTGGAACCGCGTCGCCACCCCATCGCCTGTGCCAATCCGCTGATCCGTGGCCGAGGGCATCTCCCCCGCGGCGCAGGACCGGTCATCCAGCGCGTCACGGAACCGAAACCCGTAGAGCCGTCCGCCGCGCGCCTCGAAAAAGGCCACAAGATGCTGCAACGCATCCAGCTTCAGCGCCGCGCTGCCGACATCCCACCGCCGCCGAGAGCCCGCCCAGACCGCATTGCGCACTTCCGCGCCACTCGCCAGATTCACCACCTCCGTGCGCCGCTCCGGCCCGCCTGTCGCGGCCAGCGCCAGCGGCACGGGAAAGCTCACCTCATGGAAATTCGTCACACTCACAGGAACCGCCCCCCGCCTGCCACGATCCGCGCCAGCAATGCGCTGAGGGATGCTTCGCTGCTTTGCCCGGACTGCTCCGCTCCCGGCGCATAGTTCATGTTGAGGGTCACCGCCTGCTGCGCGCCACCGTCCGCGCCTGCCATCGCGACAACACTTTCCGCCGCCACGCGCGCCAAATCTTTCAGGATGCTCTCGGCCATGCGTTCAAAGTCCAGCTCGCCAGACCGTGCCGCTTGCCCCAACGCGGTCTCGATGCTCTGCCCGGCCTTGCCGAACGCCGCCTCCAGCGCTTCAGCCGCCTGCACGCCCGGCCCTTCGGCAAGGCTGCGGAAGGCATCGCCCGCGGCGGTTAGGTCATTCTCAAAATCGTTCATCACTTGCCTTTCTTTCAACCTTGCCGCTCACCCCGGCGCAGGCCGGGGCCCAGCGCGTGACGTCCGCACAGCCTCTATCGGGATCCCGGCCTGCGCCGGGATGAGCGGTTGGGTGAACATCCGGAAACCCCGCCATCAATTCCGTGAGCCGCCCAGCCTTCAGGCCCGCTCCCCGCGCCGCCAGCCATCGCCACTCTTTCAGCGACAATCGCCAGAAATCCGCCGGGCGAATGCCCGCCGCCAGCGCTGACCGCATCATCTCCGACCAGAGCAACATCAGCCCGCCAACCCCAGCCGGAACGCTTCGGCCACAGCCCGCGCCGCAGCGCCCGGCGCCATTTGCTGCGCGCCCAGCTGCCCGGCAGTTTCCGCTTCGCCGCCGCCGCGCAACAGGGCCGCCAGCACAATCATCAGATCTGCCGCCGACAGCGCCCGCATCCGCGCCTCAAGGTCGCTGATCCGTACACATCCGAACGCCGCTTCAATCTCCGCCAACGCGCCCAGCGTCAGGCAAAGCCGCCGCGCCTGCCCACCGATCACCAGCTCTGTCTCGCCCCGCGCCGCATTCATGGCAGCACCTCAAAACCCAGCCGCCCCGCGCTCTCCAGCGTCACGGAGAATTCCGCCTCGCCATCATGCGCGCCGCTCCAGCTCAGCTCGGTGATCTGGAAGGCGCCTTCGAGAATGCCGAAATCCGGCAGGATCAACTGCCAGTCCGGCGCCTCGCCCGCAAAGAACACCGCCCGCATGCGGGCATCGCTGGCCGCATCCTTGAACACGCCCCGCCCGGTCACACGCGCGGTCTTCACGCCCGCACCGTCGATCAGCTCCCGCCACGCCTCTGCGCTGTCGGCGCTGGTGCCGTCCACCATCCCCGCCGACAATTGGATACGGCTTGTCCGCACCCCGGCCAGCGTCGTGAACCCGCCTGCGCCATCTGCAATCTTCAGCAGGATGTCCCTGCCTCTCTGGCCTGCCATCAGCCTGCCTCCTCTGAGATAATCCGAATCCGGATGATGCCGCGAAAGGCGCGCTTGTCGGCGGTGCGCATCACATCGCCATAGACGACATGCGCCAGCACCACATGCACGCCCGGCACGCTCCAGGCCGCGCCCTCAACCGCCGCTCGCAAGGCCGCCACCGCCGCCTTCGCGCCTCTCAGCCCGTCTTCCCGCGTGAACACGGCCAGCGTCAGTCGGTGCTCATGCCCGTCCACCAGCGCCGCCCCGGCGGGTGTCACTTCATGACGCTCCAACTCGGCATAAGGAAAGAGCGGCGCATCGCTTTCGGCGTCGAACACGCGCGCGGGCTGGCCGAACACGGATTGCACGCCCGCATCTGCGCGCAGCAGCTCCATCAGCGCCGCCTCAATCGCTGCCTCGGCACTCATAGTCTCCGCTCCCGCCGCGCCGCCAGGATGGCGGAGACCTCGTCCGGCAGCGCCACAAAGGGCTTCAGCCGCAGCCGCCCGCCACTCAGCGCAAACCGCGCGGTGTAGAGCTGCGCGGCCCCCTCGGCATCCAATGTCTCAACCGAGACCAGCGCCGAAGCCGGCCCCGGCACCAGCCGCATGCCGGTCCGCGTCACGCCCGATGGCCAGCGGTCGAACCGCCGTTTCACCGTGCGCATAACGAGGGCCAACCCCGTCTCCGCCTCCAGCCGCGCCCGCGCCGACGCGATCAGGCCGGTGACGAGATCATCCTCGCCCTCATGACCGATGCGCAGATAGGCCTTTGCCGTATCGAGAGACAAAGCCTCCCCGTCCGGCGGTGAGATCACCGTCAGATTGTTCATTCTTGTTTCCTTATGGTTCTTTCTTCCCCCGCCTGCGGGGGAAGTGGGCCGGGCGCGACGCGTCCGGCTCGAAGGGGGCCTGC
>Ga0114906_1000089_pt1 | contig 56823 bp, 57 predicted proteins | sample MalvirDeepMed_M9_FD_89687 | JGI IMG/M metagenome (GOLD analysis project Ga0114906, IMG submission 89687) | Marine viral communities from the Global Malaspina Expedition - Malaspina viral metaG DeepMed_M9 | ecosystem: Environmental > Aquatic > Marine > Oceanic | place: Mediterranean Sea...
CCACGGTGTATATCCCCAAGCCCTCCCGAAATCCGAAAGGGCAAAAGTGGACGACTTTTACGCCGCCCGCGACAACACTATGCCGTCGCTACCGTGGCCGAGTATTGCTCCGCCGTTCACAGGGGTTGTGCGCCAGAAGTAATACTGTGGACCCTTCAGCGCCGTGTATGGCCGCCATCAGCCGTTCTGTATCTGCTAGATAAAGGCGGTCTGTGAAGATTCGTTTAACAGCGGAAGGAATTTCCAAAAGTTCGAGCGTTTCCGACGTTCGCCGAGATGCAGAACATAGTGCAAGGTCAGGTCTGTAGTCTTCGGCGTCGAGCCATCGCCCGATTGCATGTGCGTCTTGCCGACCTTTGTCATCCAAAGGCCGGTCAAAGTCCGTCGCGATCCCCGCCGGCCAACCTGCTTTTGCATGGCGCATCAGAATAAGGCGTCTCATCAACGTTTCCTTAATGTATCGGCCGCATAAGCAAGAAGCTCAAACAGCCGGAAACAGGGGAGGGGGCAGTATGCAGTAATTTATATAGTCGTTGTTACTGGCCGCGGATAATGCTCCCTGCGCCATGTTCGGTGAAAAGCTCCAACAAGCAGGCGTTAGGGGCTCTCCCGTCCAAAATTACCGCTGCGCGCACGCCACCGTCGATCGCATCAAGCGCAGTTTGTGTTTTGGGTATCATACCACCGGCAATCGTTCCGTCTGCCACCATCTCGCGTATCTGGCTCGCTGTTAGCTCCGTCAGTACGTCGCCTTCGGCATTCTTCACGCCTGCAACGTCGGTGAGCAGCAGCAAGCGGTCTGCCTTCAGCGCAGCTGCAATCGCGCCCGCCGCAGTATCGCCGTTGATGTTAAATGTTTCGCCGTTGCGGCCCATGCCAAGGGGCGCAATCACCGGGATAATCCCTTTGTCGGCTAGATCGCGTAGCAAACGGGGGTTTACTTCGGTCGGTGCGCCAACCAACCCCAGCTCTGGGTCCTCTTGGTCACAGATAATAAGGCCGCTGTCCTTGCCAGACACACCGACGCAACGCCCACCCTGTGCCGTGATCGCTTGCACAATGCGGGCGTTCACAAGGCCCGACAGAACCATCTCAACGATTTCCATCGTGGCAGCGTCGGTCACCCGTTTGCCGTTTACGAATTCGGACTTGATGTTCAGCCGGCCGAGCATGTCATTGATCATCGGGCCGCCGCCGTGAATGATGACGGGGTTCACGCCGACCTGGCGCATAAGTGCTACGTCGCGCGCGAACTCTTCCATCGCATCGTCGCTGCCCATGGCGTGACCGCCTAGCTTGATAACAACGGTCGCGTCAGCGTAACGCTGCAAGTAGGGGAGCGCTTGGCTCAGGGTGCGTGCGGTGGCGATCCAGTCGCGATTCATGTCTTGTTTTCTCATTCTCTGCCTCGGTAAACGCCGAAGTGCTCGTCACTCCAACGTCGCGATAATGGCACGGAGCGTAGGGATGCCCCAGCCCTTTTCAGAAGACGTAACCACGATTTCGGGGTAGGCGGCTGGGTGCTTGGCAAGCGCACCGCGGACCTGATCCAGAACCTTCTGACGCTCAGCTTCTTTAACCTTGTCGGCTTTCGTGAGGACACATTGAAAAGTCACGGCTGAGCTATCCAGCAAGGACATGATTTCGTCATCGACCTTCTTAACGCCATGCCGCGCGTCGATCAGCACAAACGCCCGGCGGAGCGTTTGCCGACCTGAAAGGTACTGTTTCAGCAACCGTTGCCATTTTTCGACGACGGGTAGAGGAGCGTTTGCATAGCCATACCCGGGCAAATCGACGAGGTAGTGATCGTCGGCCGCGGTAAAATAGTTGATCTCTTGCGTGCGCCCCGGCGTGTTGGACGCCCTTGCCAGCGCTTTTGTGCCCGTCAAGGCATTGATCAAAGTCGATTTACCAACGTTTGATCGCCCTGCGAAACACACCTCCATCCGGTCGGCGGGTGGCAGGCCGTCCATCGCGACAACGCCTTTCACAAACAGCGTTTCGCCTGCAAATAGCATGCGGCCTTTTTCGGCTGCATAGGCATCAGGCTCTTCGGCGATGCTAAATTGGACTTGCATGAGTTAAAGTACCTTTACCTGGTCGCTAAGTGCGACGGAGCCTGTGTGAATGACCTTAGCGTATACGCGGAAATCTTGGTGACCCCAAGTGCTCAATACGCGCAATATGTCGATGTCGCGCTCGCCGTTGTGTCGATTCGCGGTGGTCGCTTGGCACCGCTTGGTGGGGTCCCGTACACGTAGGACAGTTTCGCCACGTGACACGTCGTTCCCGACCCAATCAAGCTCGCTCCATGGTGTTGCGGTATCAAACCAAATGGTGCTTTTGACCCGGTGCTCAAATTTGCACAATGCGACCATTCGTTCCCATCTAGACGCGCCGCGCCATGCGCCACCGCCCAGGTCTGGTTCCACGGCATCGACTGCCCCGTGGAGGGCGCTGTATGATCCAGCTCTTCGCGACCGTGGCTTTTGAGCGGGTGGCGATAGAGCTGGGTCACCGTTGTCATTATTTCGGATCACCCTTCCGTCCGAATTTCATGCTGCCTTTAATATTCCCTAGGATATCAGGCTTATAGCCCTGGCTGCGCATGATCAGGTACTGCTGCGTAAAGGTAATCGTGTTGTTTGCGATCCAGTAGACGACGAGGCCAGATGCGAAACCGCCAAGCATGAACATAAAGACCCATGGCATCCATGCAAAGATCATCTGCTGCGTGGGGTCCGTAGGGGCCGGGTTCAGTTTCTGCTGCAGGAACATCGAAATACCCAGCAGCAGCGGTAGGATCCCGATAAAGACCAATGCAAGAACGGTCCCTGCTTCGGGCGCAGCCCATGGCAGCAGTCCATAGAAGTTGAAGATAGATGTCGGGTCTGGGGCGCTCAAATCCTGAAACGGGCCAAAGAAGGGTGCGTGGCGCAGCTCCAACGTGACGAAGATCACTTTGTAGAGGGAAAAGAAAATCGGGATCTGCATCAAAATCGGCAGACAGCCGGCGGCTGGGTTCACTTTCTCGCGTTTATATAGCTCCATCATGCCCTGTTGAAGCTTTTGACGGTCGTCGCCTGCATCCTTTTTCAGCTTCTCCATCTGTGGCTGAAGCTCTTTCATCTTCGCCATCGAAACGTAGGATTTATACGCAAGTGGGAAGAGCAGAGCTTTGATCAGCAACGTCAGGCCGATGATCGCGACACCCATGTTGCCGATCAGCAGGTTTAGATGGTGAAGTACCCAAAAGATCGGTTTGGTCAGGAAAAAGAACCAGCCCCAATCGATGGAGTCGATGAATTTGTACACGCCTTGCGCCTCATAGTCGCGCAAAATTTCCCATTCTTTGGCACCGGCGAACAACTGTGTGGTGACCGTTGCTGTCTGCCCGCTTGCGACAGTTTGCGTCGGCATCACGGATTCGGTTTGAAAAATCTCAGTGCGTGGCAGGTACTTGACTGATAAGCGCGTTGGCTGTGCCGGATCCGGGATCAGGTTGGTCATGAAATAGTGCCCGGTGAAGCCGATCCAGCCGTTGGTTACACCGTCAATACGTTTGGATGGCACGCCGTTCACGACATCCAGCTCGGGAATGTCATCCCAAGCGGTCTCAAGCAGTTCACCATTGTTCATGGCGACAAGACCCTCGTGAAGAATGAAGAAATTCTGCGCGTCGCTTGGAATACCGTGGCGTGCAATTAGCCCGTAAGGTGCAAGTGAAACCGAGTTTTCGGAAGTGTTCTCAACCTTCTGTTCGATCTTGAACATATAGTTTTCGTCGATTGAGATGGTGCGTGAGAAAAGCTGACCGGCTTCGTTATCCCAAGTGAGCGTGACAGGGGTTTCGACTGACAGCGTTTCACCTTGGCTAAGTGTCCAAAGGGTGTTTGGTCCTGGAACCTGTTCAGGGGCAATCCCCGCACCTGGAGCCCAGCCGTAAAGCGCATAGTAGGCGTCGGGTGTGCCTGCAGGTGATAGCAAGCTTACGATGGGAGCATCGTCTTCGATAGTTGTGTTGTAATCCTTCAAATGAAGGTCATCGACCCGCCCCCCTAGCAGCGAGATTGAGCCGGAAATGCGCGCCGTTTCAACGGGGATACGCGGCGCTTCTTCGAGAGCTGCCGTTGCTTCGTCCGACGCGTCGGTAACATTGTCGGCTGCGCCGGCACTTGAAGGGACAACAGCTTCTGTCGAGGTCGCGTCCGTCACTTGCTGTGTGGCAGCCGGGTCAGTGACGGTTTCGGTTTCCGGAGGCGGAAACAACACGAACCATCCTAGGATGACTATGAAACTTAGAACCGTCGCGAAAATGAGATTCTTGTTTTGATCGTCCATGTGACCGTCACCTGATGCCTGTAATATCAGCGTGGGTTCAACAGAGTAAGGCACCAAAGGTCAAGTAGATTCGCCTTTTCCCCTTTGGTGCACACTGATCTGCCGAAGCCAAACATCAACGAATGCCACCTACCACACCGGGCAGACGTGTCAGTTTTTGGCTATGTGTATGCATCCAAGTGGTCGCTTCGTGTATCTGCATGGGCGGCGCGATGCCGTCGCCTTGAACATGGTCGCAGCCCAGTTGAGACAATAAGCTATGCTCTCCGGCGGTTCGTATATCACAGGCCAGAGTTTCGACGCCTAAATCATGAGCCATCGCAACTACCGCTGACAGGATGCGGCGACGGTTGGGGTGGTTATCAACGTCATTAGTGAGAGACGGGTCGATAATAGCTAGGTCAACGCCGCATTTCTGAATGGTCTCAACGCAATGTGGGCCGCTGCCAAAACCGTGAAGCGCGATACTGCATCCTAGCGTGCGAAGGTCACGGCATGTGGAAATCAGTGGGTGAGAAGGCGTATGCTGGCAAAGGTGTTGCGGTAGGGCTAGTCGCAAAGTACCGGGTTTGACGTCAAGACGATCAAGTTCCCATTCCAGTTTTGCCGCCAGCTGCACGTCATCCACTTGCTCGGTAGAAAGGCTGCATGTGATGAGAATAGGAAAGTGAGGCGCTCGTTGCAGGGTTTTGGCCCTGTGCAGCGCGTGGGTCAGACTGCTGAAGTGACTGAAAAGGGTTTCATCCTCTGCAATTTCCGAGGTGCTGACCGGCGCGGTCATGTCGGTGTTCATGCTGGTGTGGCAGGCCGGAACTGCAGAAAATCCGGTGATCATGCCGGAATGGGTGGATATCTGAGGCTGAAATAGAGTTCGAGCGTGCTGCCTCGGTTCCCGAGGTGTAGGATCGGTGCCGCCGCTTGGTCGGGCAGTGGCCGTCCTATCCAGGGGGCGCGGGTGCGTTGGTTCTGATGGTGTATTACGCCAGCTATCTGAAGCCAAATACAGCAAAGGGGGGGCGACAAAGCCGATGATAATCAACCCCTGCCAGCCGAACCAAAATACGGACAGCGCAAACCCAAGCAAGAGCAAGAGACCAGCGGGTAGATGGCGGCGGGTTGTGCCGCGCCTCGAAAGATTGGGTTTAAGATCGTGTTGCAAATGAAGCCTCGGCTGACAGTGTTACCGCCATACCGATAGCCCTTGCCTCTGACCAAAAGATTAATGTTCTGCCTTTGATCTAAAGGATTTGAATTAAACCCTCAGCTTTTCGAGGGTTTACTTGTCTCGACTGAGTCCTGCAAAATCAAACAGGTTCGGATCCAACAGATGCGAAGGGCGTGCGTTCATCAGCGCGCGGAACATCACCTGACGGCGTCCGGGGCTATTCGCCTCCCAGCCGTCTAGAATCGATTTTACCTGCTGGCGTTGCAGACCGTCTTGCGAGCCGCACAAATCACACGGAATGATTGGATAATTCATGGCAGTAGAGAATTTTTCGCAATCGACCTCCGCAACATGGGCGAGGGGGCGGTATAGGAACAGATCGCCTTCTTCGTTCACGAGTTTTGGCGGCATGGTCGCCAAGCGCCCGCCATGAAACAGGTTCATGAAAAACGTCTCTAGAATATCATCACGGTGGTGGCCTAGGACAACAGCGGTACATCCTTCTTCGCGTGCGATGCGATAGAGGTGCCCCCGACGAAGCCTACTGCACAACGCACAGAATGTGCGGCCCGCGGGTATTTTATCCATGACGATGGAATAGGTATCTTGGTATTCGATGCGGTGTTTGACACCCATCTTTTCAAGAAACGCGGGCAAGACCGTGGCGGGGAAATTGGGCTGACCTTGATCGAGGTTGCAGGCGACCAGTTCGACGGGCAGAAGACCGCGCCATTGGAGCTCGTGCAAGATGGCCAGCAGGGTGTAGCTATCTTTGCCCCCGGACATGCAAACCAGCCATTTGCCGCCGGGTTCGATCATCCCGTATTGCTCAATCGCCTCGCGCGTTTGTCGCACAAGACGTTTGCGCAGTTTGCGAAACTCGGTGCTTTGGGGGGCACCGTTGAAGAGCGGGTGAATATCTTCGGGTTGATCAAGCATGGGCTTGGCTTAGTGCAACTGGGTTTGCCGATCAAGCGCCAGTGCATGTGTATGGCGGCGATTGGTGATGTAGGGAAAAGGAGTGAAGAGGAAGGGCTAGTCCGGTACGTTGTCGATGCCGCTATCGCCCCAAGGGTGGCAGCGAGCGATGCGCTGCAGGGTGAGCCAGCCGCCCTTGATGCCGCCATGTTTAGCAAGTGCTTCCAGCGCATATGCGCTGCATGTCGGGTGGTATCGGCAGTTGTGGCCAACCCAGGGGCTGAAGACGAGGCGATACCCTTTCACGGGCAGCGCCAAAACGCGCGCCAAAGGGGTCACTTTTTTGAACCAGAGTGTTGCTTGCCGTGGAGGATCCCCAAGGCTTTGGTGAAATCCGACTGCAGTTTGTCAAAGGGGAGGGAAGCCGTGGCATCGCTGCGACCTACGAGGACATAATCCATACCGTCGCGTCCCTCGTGAGGGAGCGTCAGGCGTGCGACTTCGCGTAGACGTCGTTTGGCCCGATTGCGCGCGACGGCGTTGCCCACTTTTTTAGAGCAGGTGAACCCAACCCGTATGCCATCGGCTTCGCCCGCTGCGCGTTTACGCATCTGCAGGATGAAACCGGGCATGGCGACCCGAGGGGCGCGGGACGCCCGTTGAAAGTCGGGGCGATTTTTGAGCGTTTGCACACGTAAAGAAACCGCCGGAAGGGTTTCCTCTGGTGTGGCGATGCTGCCATCCATAGGTGCCTCCGACGGTGTCATATCTTTTTGAAACCGAGGTCGCGTATTACGCGCTCAGTTCCTTCCGGCCTTGTGCACGGCGCGCGTTGATGATCTTGCGACCCGCTTTGGTTGCCATGCGTGCGCGGAAACCGTGGCGCCGTTTGCGCACAAGGTTTGAAGGTTGATAGGTGCGTTTCATCGCTCCGACTCCACTTTATACTTTAGCACGCGACCAGATTCGGCGCGTCACTGTCATTTCAAGCCCTGCTCCTAAAGCTGCAGCACGGGCAAGTCAAACCCTTGGTGCCGTTATTTCGGCCTTTGCAACAAATTAAGCCAGCTTATCTGCGCAATGTTACAGTTTTCTTGGGAATTGCCGTGACATCGTCATAAAAGCCGCCTTCACATCAACCACACGTGAGCACCCTATCTGACTGGCGATATTTGACCCATCTAATAAGGAGCAACTTATACCCTTTTGAAAGTGACCCGACAATATGTCCGCACAAGCCTCTGAAAAGCCTTCGTGGTTTCGCTACTTGCCCTTTGTGGCCATCTTGGCGGTCGCGGTGATCGGCTATTTCGCCCTGCGCGATTACCTTACCTTCGAGACGCTGCGCGACAACCGCGAGGCGCTGATCGCTTTTCGTGACCAGCACTACGCGCTGACGATCCTCGTTTTTCTGGGCATTTATATCATGATTGTGGGGTTTTCCCTTCCAGGGGCGAGTGTGGCAACAATCACTGGCGGTTTTCTATTCGGGACAGTGTTCGGCGTTCTGGCAAATGTCACCGGCGCGACACTGGGGGCGGTCGTGATCTTTCTTGCCGCGCGTATGGGTCTCGGAGAGACATTGAAGGCGCGCATGGACGCGTCGGAGGGGCTTGTGCGGAAGGTCAAAGCGGGCATTGACGAAAACCAGTGGTCGATGCTTTTCTTCATACGATTGGTGCCCGTGGTGCCCTTCTTTGTGGCGAACCTTATTCCTGCCTTTCTGGGCGTGCCTCTTTATCGCTTTGTGATCTCTACCTTTCTAGGGATCATTCCCGGGTCGCTTGTGTTCACCTCAATCGGTGCTGGGCTGGGTTCCGTTTTTGCACGGGGTGAAACGCCAGACTTCGGCATTATATTCGAACCTCACATCCTGCTTCCTATTCTGGGGCTTTGCGCTTTGTCGGTGCTGCCCGTCGTGTTGAAAGCTGTCACCGGCAAAAAGGAACTTTTGAAATGAACCGCATTAAAACCGACCTGTTGATCATTGGCGCAGGCTCCGGCGGGTTGTCCGTCGCGGCGGGGGCGTCACAAATGGGGGCGGATGTTGTGCTGCTTGAAGGGCACAAGATGGGCGGCGACTGCCTGAACTTTGGTTGCGTGCCGTCGAAGGCGCTGATTGCTACGGGCAAAGCGGCCTATGGGCAGCGGCACAGCGCGGAATATGGCGTGGCCAATGCGGCGGGCGAGGTGGATTACGCCGCTGCAAAAGATCATGTGGCGGACGTGATTGCGCAGATCGCGCCCGTCGATAGTCAGGAACGCTTCGAAGGCTTCGGGGTTAACGTGATCCGGGAGTACGGGCGCTTCATCTCCGAAGACGAAGTGCAGGCCGGAGATACGGTGATCAAGGCGCGGCGCATCGTCATCGCGACGGGATCATCGCCGCTGGTGCCCCCGATTACAGGTCTGGATAAAACGCCATACGAGACGAACGAGACGTTGTTCAATCTGCGCGAGAAGCCCGAGCATCTGCTGATCATCGGTGGCGGGCCGATCGGGATGGAAATGGCGCAGGCCCATATACGCATGGGGTGCAAGGTTACCGTGATCGAGGGAGATAAAGCGCTTTCAAAGGACGACCCCGAACTTGCCGCCATCGTTTTGCAAACGCTCAAGGACGAAGGCATCGAGATTGCAGAAGGCGCGCAAGCTGCTGAAATCCGCGGGGATGTCGGGGCGATAGAGGTGGAAGCAAAAGACGGGCGCGTTTTCAAAGGCTCGCATCTTCTGGTGGCCGTCGGCCGCAAGGCAAACACGGATCGTCTGGACTTGGAAAAGGCGGGGATCGAACCGATCAAGAACGGGATCAAGGTTGACGATTCCCTGCGCACCACCAACCGCAAGGTCTATGCTATTGGCGACGTCGCAGGCGGGATGCAATTTACCCATGTTGCGGGTTATCACGGCGGCGTCGTGATCCGGTCGCTGATGTTCGCGCTGCCTGCCAAGGCGAAGACGGCGCATATCCCGTGGGCCACCTACACCGACCCAGAACTGTCGCAAGTCGGCCTGACCGAGGCGCAAGCCAAAGAGAAATACGGTGACAAGCTGGAGGTCGTGCGCTTTCACTATAACCACAATGATCGCGCCATCGCGGAGCGTAAAACCAAAGGTTTGATCAAGGTCATGGTGGTCAAGGGGCGCCCCGTGGGCGCAAGCATCGTCGGTTACCAAGCAGGAGAGTTGATCAACCTGTGGGCTTTGGCGCTGGCAAATAACATGAAAATGAGCCAGATTGCGTCTATGGTTGCACCTTACCCTACCATCGGCGAAATCAACAAACGTGCGGCGGGGGCGTATTTCAGCCCGCGTCTGTTCGAAAGCGATTTGGTCAAGACTGTCGTTCGACTGGTGCAGCGGTTCATCCCATAAAGCGCGCGCCTATGCTCAAATCCCTCTCCGGCAGGCTTCTTATTCTGACCACCATCTTTGTGATGCTGGCAGAAGTGTTGATCTTTGTGCCCTCTATCGCCCGGTTTCGCGAAGAATACATGATGAACCGGCTGGAGAGGGCGCAGATCGCGTCGCTGACCCTGCTCGCAAGCGATATGATCGACCCCGAGCTTGAGGCAGAGCTGTTGCGCACCGCGCAGGTGTTTAATGTGGTGCTGCGGCGGGACCGCATACGGCAATTGGCACTGTCCTCCCCGATGTCGCAGACGATCAAAGAAACATACGATCTGCGCGATGCCTCCGCATGGGTGTTGATTCGCGATGCGTTTCATCAGCTGGCCGAAACAGAGCCGGGGGTGATCCGCGTGATCGGTGCCCCGGTGCAGGATGCGGGCCTTCTGATCGAAATCACGATGGAGGCAGGCTCCTTACGGACCGCCATGATCGACTATGGTATTCGCATTCTGGTGCTTTCTGCCGCCATCTCGATGATCACGGCGTTCTTGCTGTTTCTGACCATGCGGGCGTTTTTGCTGAAACCGATCAAGGGTGTGGTCGGGCATATGCAGAACTACGCGCTTGCCCCCGAGGATGCGCGACGAATCATTTCACCTTCTGCTGGTGTGACAGAGGTGCGCGAAGCCGAGGAAGCATTGATGAAGCTTGAAACCGAACTGACCCAAGCCCTGCGCCAGAAAGAGCGTCTGGCGCAGCTGGGGCAGGCGGTGAGCAAGATCAGCCACGATCTGCGTAACATACTGACATCGGCACAGTTGTTTACCGACCGGATCGAAATGTCCGAGGATCCGACGGTCAAACGCATGGCCCCCAAGCTGGTCAGCTCAATCACCCGCGCCGTGCACCTGTGCGAATCCACGCTTGCCTTTGGCCGCGCGGAAGAGCCAAGCCCGACGCTGACAGTCACGCCACTGTTGCGCATCGTTGATGACGTCGTTGATAGCGAGCGGCTGGCGATCAACGGGGCGGATCTGACGTTCACCTGCGACGTGCCGCAAGATTTGCACGTGCGCGCCGATCCGGAGCATTTGTTCAGGGTCTTGGCGAATCTTGTGCGCAACGCCCGACAGGCGATCATCGCCACGGGTAAATCCGGCGAAATCATCGTTGCTGCCAGTGAACAGGCCCGCGACTGGGTGATCCGCGTCAGCGACAACGGCCCCGGCCTTCCCCCCAAGGCGCGGGAGCATCTGTTTACTGCGTTCAAGGGCGGTGCGCGCAAGGGGGGCTCCGGTCTGGGCCTTGCGATCGCGGCAGAGCTGGTGCGCGGTCACGGTGGGACGCTCAAACTGTCAGAGACAAGCGCGTCGGGTACGGTTTTCATTGTGACATTGCCCAAGGGCGACGGGTCTTTCTAATTTGTTTGAAGAAAATTCACGTTAGGCAAAAGAGGGGGTTGCAAACCCCCGCGCCCAGAACTAAACCCCGCCTTAACGGACCGATAGCTCAGCTGGATAGAGTACCTGACTACGAATCAGGGGGTCGGGGGGTCGAATCCTCCTCGGTCCGCCACTTTCAAACATCGTTAGATTTTGAACTTGGCGGCACAACCGTCCACATTATTTCATAATATAATTGATCACCCTGCACGCATGATCGCGCGCTGGGCTGTTTGTGTTTAATCGTTTGATTTTATGGGGGTATGGCCCCTCGGGGCGAGGTAACCCGCGCGGGTGCAAGGGCGCGCGGGTTGTTGGTGTGGGTGCCTCAGGCGGCAGGCTTAGGCGATGGCCTCGTCCCAGCCAGTGTCCTGATCCGCCAGTTTGACACGGGTCGGCAGACCGATGGTGTCGAGCAGGGCGAACAGCGGCTTTGGGTCCAGCTCTTCGACGTTCACCATCGTGCCGGTGTCATAGGTGCCATCGGCAATCAGCATCGCCATCGCCACGGGGGGCACGCCAGCGGTATAGGAAATGCCCTGGCTGCCGACCTCGTTATAGGCGTCCTTGTGGTCGGCGACGTTGTAGACAAACACCTCTACATCCTTGCCGTCCTTGGTGCCTTTGACCAGATCGCCAATGCAGGTCTTGCCAGTATAGTTCGGGGCAAGGGTCGATGGGTCGGGTAGCACGGCTTTGACCACCTTCAGCGGCACGACCTCGAGCCCTTCGGCGGTCACAACGGGTTGTTCAGACAGCAGGCCAAGGTTCTGCAGCACGGTGAAGACATTGATGTAGTGATCACCAAAGCCCATCCAGAAACGCACGTCGGCCTCCGGATAGTTCGCGGCGAGCGAATGCACCTCGTCATGGCCGGACATATAGGCCTTTTGCTTGCCAACGACGGGCAGATCCCATTCGCGGCCGACCTCGAACATCTTGTTCTCTTGCCACGCGCCTTCCTGCCAGCTGTAGACCGTGCCGGTGAATTCGCGGAAGTTGATCTCGGGGTCGAAGTTGGTCGAGAAATACTTGCCGTGATTGCCCGCATTGATGTCGACGATGTCGATGGATTTCACGTCGTCCATGAATTCGTCCACGGCGAAACGGGCGAAGGCGTTCACCATACCGGGATCGAAGCCTGCCCCCAGAATGGCGGTGGTGTTGGCCTTGGCGCAATCCTCGCGGCGTTTCCATTCGTAGTTGCCGTACCACGGGGGTGTTTCGCAGATTTTGGTCGGGTCTTCGTGAATGGCCGTGTCGATATAGGCGACGCCGGTGCGGATGCAGGCTTCGAGCACGGTCATGTTCACGAAGGGCGAGCCGACGTTAATCACAATTTGCACGCCGAGGTCGTTGATCAGCGCCTCAACCGCGTCGCTGTCCATCCCGTCGACCGCATGGGCCTTGAATACGCCGTCCTGTTTCATCGCGCCTTTGGCATGCACGCTTTCAATGATCGCTTCGCATTTTGACACGGTGCGGCTGGCGATATGCAGATCGCCCAACACGTCATTATTTTGCGCGCATTTATGCGCCACGACCTGAGCCACGCCACCGGCGCCGATGATAAGAACGTTACGTTTCATGTATTCAGTACACCTCTTGTAAGGGAAGGGTTAGGAGAGGGCGGATTTGAAATCCTCGTAGTCGAATGACCGGACCGATGTGATCGTTCCATCAAGTTCACGAATGGCGATGCCGGGCATCTTGACGCCGTTGAACCAGTTCTTCTTGACCATAGTATAGCCCGCAGCGTCCTGAAACGAAATGCGGTCACCCGGTTTAAGCGGGGCGTCGAACTTGAACTCGCCAAAGATGTCGCCCGCAAGGCAGGATTTGCCGCAGATCATCCAGTCGTGGTCGCCGGTGTTCGGAGCCACTTTGGCGGGCTCGCGGTAGATCAGCAAATCAAGCATATGCGCCTCGATGGAGCTGTCGACGATGGCAAGGTTCTTGCCGTTGTGCAGCGTGTCGAGCACGGTCGTCTCTAGCGTGGCGGCACCGGTAATCGCGGCTTCGCCCGGTTCGAGGTAGACCTGCACGCCATAGGTATCCGACAGGGTTTTCAGCCGCGCGGCCAGACGGTCCAGCGGGTAGCCGTCGCCGGTGAAATGGATGCCACCACCAAGGCTGATCCAGTCCATCCGGTGGATCGTGTCGCCAAAGCGGTTTTCGATCAGCGTCAGCATGTCAGCGAAGCGGTCAAAATCGTCATTCTCGCAGTTGTTGTGGAACATGAGCCCGTTGATGCGGTCGGCCACGGCGGCGATCTGCGCCGGATCATGTTCGCCCAAACGGCTGAAGGGGCGGGCGGGGTCGGCCAGATCGAATTCCGATGTCGATACACCGGGGTTCACCCGCAGCCCGCGTGTATGCCCTGCCGATGCCGCATCGAAACGGTCCAGCTGGCCGATGGAATTGAAGATGATCTTGTCGCTATTGGCCAGCACCTCGGCGATCTCGTCATCGTCGTAGGCCACTGAATAGGCGTGGGTTTCGCCGCCGAATTTCTCGTACCCCAGTTTGACCTCATAGAGCGAGGAGGACGTGGACCCATCCATATACTGCGCCATGAAGTCAAAGACCGACCATGTGGCAAAGCATTTCAATGCCAGCAAGGATTTCGCGCCGGATGCCTCGCGCAGCCAGGCGATCTTTTCCATGTTGGCCTGAAGGCGGGATTTGTCGATCAGATAATACGGGGTCTTCATGGCAGATCCTTTACAAAACGACGCAGACGTGGTGCGCGTTCCGATTAGGGGATGTTGCCGTTCAACGCAAACTCTGATGTGTCACGAACGGATGTCGCAGTGGCGGGGTGCGGGGGTGCGGCTGGGGCTTAGTTGCTGCGGAAAATACGCGACTCGCCGATCATCTGTTCCAGCGCCGCGATCCTTTCGGCACTCTGGTCGGAGCTGCGCGATTGCACGTCGGCGACCAGCGCTTCGATCAGAAAGTTGATCGCCAGCGTTGAGTCCCAGCTCGACGGCACCTCGACCATGGCGCGGAAACAGTGGCGGGCGTGTTTTTCGATAGGCGACCCCCAGGCATCGGTGAACAGCACGATGGTCGCGCCTTGCTTGACCGCAAGATCGGCGAGCTTTTCCAGCTCTTTTTCGTAGCGGCGGATGTCAAAGACGATCAACACTGAACCCGCGTCCATATCCAGCAAGGATTGCGGCCATGCACTGGGGGAGGAATCGAGCAGGGTGACCTGCGGCCGGATGATCTGCAGGTGGTTGAAAAAGTAATGCGCGTTGGACCGCGTGATCCGCCCGCCCAGCAGATAGAGCCTGTGCGACGGATCGGAAAGCAGCGCCGCAACCTCGTCGAATTCAGCCAGATCAAGCCGTTCAAGCGTGCGATTCACATTGCCCGATACCGCCTGAATAAAGCGCGATACCACGTGGTCGCTGCTGTCACCGGGGGTGTCGAGCTTGGCCAGCGGCTTTTTCATCCGTGCGCCGATTTCGTCGCGGATGGCGTCCTGCATATCCGAGAAACCATCGAACCCCAGCTTGCGCGCCAGCCGGATGATGGTGGGCGATGACACCTCGGCCAGTTCGGCCAGCCGTGTGATGGATTGCAGCCCCGTGAGCAACTGGTCGTCCAGCAGAACAGCCGACAGTTTACGCTCTGCCGCCGTTAGCTCGGTCTGCTTTTCTTTCAGCAGATCGCGGACCAGTGCTTTTTTGTGCAACTCATGTTCCTTTCGGTACAGCGCAGATCAGTGTGAAGCAAAGATTACAGAAAAAATCTTGACAGGCTAGAAAATTCTGTAGTGATTGTGAGGCAACAAGACGATAGGGGCACCGTGACCAATACCGACTGGAATGCCGTAAACATCGTGAACCCGCAGGGACAGGGGGGCTGGCTGTTGGTGTGTGAACACGCCTCGCGCCGGATACCCGATGCGCTGGACGGGTTGGGGCTGTCCCCTGCGGCAAGCTGTTCGCACGCCGCGTGGGACATCGGCGCGCTGAATGTGGCGCACGCGCTGTCAGATGCTCTGGACGCGCCTTTGGTGGCCGGTGACATCTCCCGTCTGGTCTATGATTGCAACCGCCCGCTTGCGGCCCCGGACTGTATTCCGGCGCGCAGCGAGATTTATGACATCCCCGGAAATGCCGCTTTGGACGATGCCGGACGGCAGCAGCGTTTTGATCAGGTGCATACGCCATTTCACGATGCGGTCGCCCGTGTTCGCGAAAGCTGGCAGCCCGCCCAGGCCGCACCGGTGCTGGTCACGATCCACAGCTTTACGCCTGTCTATAACGGGGCGACCCGCGCGGTTGAACTTGGCTTTCTCTACCACGCGCAGCCCGCCGCCGCGCAGGCATTGCTGGCGGCTGAACAGGCGCGGGGGCGCTATGCTTCGGCGCTGAACGAACCCTATGCCGCGACGGACGGCGTGACCTATACGCTTGAAAAACATGGCGAGGCGCAGGCGCTGCCCGCCGTGATGATCGAGATTCGCAATGATCTGATCGATACACCCGAAAAAGCGCGGGCCATGGCGCGGCATCTGGCCGTGAGCCTGACCCAAGCCTTTCCCATCCCCGACAGCGAGGCCGCAGAATGAACGCGATGCGCAGATATATCCGGGTGGTCGACGGCTTTAACTATGGCCTTGGCCGGATCATGATGTACGGGATTTTCGTGCTCATGGGGATCCTGCTGTGGTCGTCCTATAACAAGACATTCGCCTCGCCGCAGATCTGGACGCTGGAAATGGCGCAGTTCGTGATGGTGGGCTACTACATCCTTGGCGGGCCTTATGCTTTGCAGATGGGCGCGAACGTGCGGATGGACCTGTTCTATGCCGAATTGACCCCGCGCAAGAAGGCCTGGACGGACTGTATCACCGTCTTTTTCCTGCTGATCTATCTGGTGATCCTGCTATGGGGCGGTATCGAATCCACGATGTATTCGTTCAAATACGGGGGGGAGCGCAGCCCGACCGCGTGGCGCCCCTATATGTGGCCGGTCAAAGTGACCATGTGCATCGGCATCACCCTGATGCTGCTTCAAGCTGTCTCTGAACTGTTCAAGGACATCCTTTTCCTCAAATCGGCAGAGGAGACCCGCGATGCCCTATGAGTTGATCGCCATCCTGATGTTTTCGACCATGATGCTGATGCTGCTGACCGGACAGCGCGTGTTCGGTGCCATCGGCTTTGTCGCGGTGATTGCGGCGCTGTTTCTTTGGGGGGATCGCGGCGGCTATGACATCGGGTTCTCTGCCGCGATCAAGCTGATGCGTTGGTATCCGCTGCTGACCCTGCCGATGTTCATCTTCATGGGGTACGTGCTGTCGGAAAGTAAAATTGCCGACGATCTATATAAAATGTTTCACGTGTGGATGGGCGGTTTGCGCGGCGGGCTGGCCATCGGGACGATCGGGCTGATGGTGCTGATCTCTGCCATGAACGGCCTGTCGGTGGCGGGCATGGCGATTGGGGCCACGATTGCGCTGCCCGAGCTTTTGAAACGCAATTATGACAAGCTGATGGTGACAGGGGTCATTCAGGCGGGGTCCAGCCTTGGCATCCTTGTGCCGCCGTCGGTCGTGCTGGTGCTCTATGCCATGATCGCGCGGCAACCTGTGGGGCAATTGTGGCTGGCCGGCGCGATTCCGGGGCTGATGATGGCCACGATGTTCATCATCTATATCGCCATCCGCTGCCGCCTGAACCCCGATCTGGGCCCCGCCCTTTCCGCCGAGGAACGCGATGTAGGCTGGCCCGAAAAGCTGCGCTTGCTGCGCGCGGGCCTGCTGCCTGTGGTGATCTTTGCCGTGATGATGGTGCCCTTTGTGAACGGCTGGACCTCGCTTGTCGAAAGCTCTGCCATTGGTGCGATTGCGGCCTTCCTCGCTGCCGTGCTCAAGCGGCGGATGACGCGGGCGGTGTTCGAGACGTCGGTGCGCCAGACCCTTGCGATCACTTGCATGTTCATGTGGATCATCCTCGCCGCGCTGGCCTTTGGTGCGGTGTTCGACGGGCTCGGGGCGGTCAAGGCGATTGAAAACCTGTTTACCGAACAATGGGGCCTGAACCCTTGGGTGATCCTGATCCTGATGCAGCTGTCGTTTCTGGTCATGGGGACGTTTCTGGACGACACGGCGATGCTGGTCATCGTGGCCCCGCTGTACGTGCCGCTGGTGGGGGCGCTCGGGTTCGATCTGGTGTGGTATGGTGTGCTTTATACGATCACCTGCCAGATCGCCTATATGACGCCGCCCTTCGGCTATAACCTGTTCCTGATGCGCGCCATGGCCCCGCCAGAGATCACGATCCGCGATATCTACCGGTCGATCATCCCCTTTGTCGGGGTCATGGTGCTGGCGCTCGCGGTGGTCATGATCTTCCCGCAGATCGCGCTTTGGCTGCCGGACTATGTTTATGGAAAATAAGCATTAACAACCAAGCGGTCAGAGCAACTGGCCCTTTTCATCCCAACCCCAACAAGGAGTATGAGACATGACAACAAGACGTAAATTCCTGAAAGGTGCCGCCGTTGCCGGTCCGGCAACCCTTGCCGCACCATCGATCCTGCACGCCCAAGAGCCGATCCGCTGGCGTTTCCAGACCTATGCGGGGTCTGCACTAGGCGAAGAGGTGACGAAACCGGCCATCGACGCAATCAACGCCGCCGCCCAAGGTGAGCTGGAAATCGAGCTGTTCTACGCCGACCAGATCGTCCCCACAGGCGAGCTTTTCCAAGCGCTGCAACGCGGCACCATCGACGGCGTGCATTCGGACGATGACTCCATGGCGTCGCCCACGCCTGTCCGGTCCTTCGGCGGATATTTCCCGCTGGCGACGAAACACGCGCTCGACGTGCCGGTGCTGTTCAACCAATATGGTCTGGCCGACATCTGGCGCGAGGAATACGCCAAGGTTGGCGTTCATTGGCTGTCTGCGGCGGGACAAGACCCGTGTAACTTCAACACCGTCAAGCCGATCAAATCGCTGGCCGACATGGACGGGCTCAAGCTTTATACCTTCCCGACGGCGGGTCGCTTCCTGTCGCAATTCGGCGTCGTGCCGGTCAACATCCCCTATGAGGACGCTGAAGTCGCGGTGCAGACGGGCGAGCTGGACGGTATGGCGTGGTCGGGCATCACCGAAGACTACACCGTCGGCTGGGCCGATGTGACCAACTACTTCTGCACCAACAACATCTCGGGGGCGTGGATCGGGTCGTTCTTCGTCAACGCAGAGAAATGGGCAGAGCTGCCGGATCACCTCAAGCAGATCGTGAACTCCGCAATCGAGGCAAGCCACACCTATCGCAACCAATGGTACTGGGGCGGCGAGGCGCGCCTGCGTGCATCGGGCGAGAAGCTGGAGCTGACATCCGTACCGCAGGACGAATGGAAAGTGGTCGAGGAAGCGGCAGTGAAATTCTGGGACGAGATGGCGGAAGAAGGCGAAACCGCCGCCAAGATCGTGCAGATTTTCCGCGACTATAACAACGTCATCTCGAAAGCGGGCCCGCCCTATACTTTCGGCTGATCCGGCTTTGACATCATGACCATCGGGGCGGCGCATCTGTGCCGCCCCCTCACATCAAAAGGGACGTTTGCAGATGGGCAACCTTACTTTCGACACGCTCAAGGACCTGGCCGCCAAAGGCGAGGTGGACACGGTGCTGGTGGCACTGGTGGACATGCAGGGCCGCCTGATGGGCAAGCGTTTTCACGTCACGAATTTCATCGATCATTCCCACGCGGAAACCCATTGCTGCAACTATCTGCTGGCAACCGATCTGGTGATGTCCACGCCCGAGGGCTTTGCCTCGACCAGCTGGGAAACCGGCTATGGCGACTATGTGCTGCGCCCCGATCTGTCGACCATGCGCCATGTGCCTTGGCTGGATAAAACCGTCCTGGTGCTTGGCGATGTGCTGGATCACCACACCCACGAACCCGTGTCCCATTCGCCGCGCGCCATGCTGAAAAAGCAAATCGCCCGACTGGACGCGCTTGGCTTTGACGCGATGATGGCGACCGAGCTTGAGTTCTTTCTGTTCGAGGGCGACTACCGCACCTTGCAGAAAGAAAAATACGCCAACCTCGTGCCCCTGAACGGCCACAACGAAGACTACTGCCTGTTCCAGACCACGAAAGAGGAAAGCTTCCTCCAGCCGCTGCGCAACCATCTGGTGGGGGCGGGGATTCCGGTCGAATGCACCAAGGGCGAGGCCGAGGTCGGCCAGCAAGAGCTTAACATCCGCTATGCCGATGCGCTGGCCTGTGCCGATCATCACACGATTTCGAAACAAGCGGTGAAAGAGATCGCCTATCAGCAGGGGTTCTCGGCCTCCTTCCTGCCCAAGTGGTCGGCGGATAAGGTGGGGTCGTCCAGCCACGTGCATATGTCGCTGTGGAAAGACGGCACGCCCGCGTTCTATGACAAGGACGCCAAGCTGGGCATGTCGCAGATGATGCAGCATTTCATGGCCGGTCTGATCGCCTATGCCCCTGATATTACGTATTTCTTCGCGCCCTATATCAACAGCTACAAACGCTTTGCCAAAGGCACCTTTGCGCCTACGAAAACCGTCTGGTCTGTCGATAACCGCACCGCGGGCTTCCGGCTGTGTGGCGATGGCACCAAGGGTATTCGCGTTGAATGTCGCATTGGCGGGTCTGACCTGAACCCCTATCTGGCGCAGGCTGTGTTGCTCGCGGCAGGGCTGAAGGGGATCGAGGAAAAGCTGCCCCTGCAAGAGCCGACGATGGGCGATGTCTACGAAGACGCCAACGTCACCGAAATCCCCCGCACCCTGCGTGCCGCGACCCAAACGCTGCGCAACTCTGCCATGCTGCGCGAGGCCCTTGGCGACGACGTGGTTGACCACTACACCCGCGCAGCCGAATGGGAGCAGGAGGAATACGACAAGGTCGTGACCGACTGGGAAATCAACCGCGGATTTGAGCGAGCATAAGCCATGACAAACACTTTGAAATGTATCTCACCGATTGACGGATCGGTTTACCTTGAACGCCCGGTCCTGTCGCTGGAGGCGGCACGCGATGTCTGCGCCCGCGCCAAGGCAGCACAAGGCGCATGGGCCGCGCGCCCCTTGGCGGAACGTGTCCAACTGGTGCGCGATGCCATTGCCGAGGTGGGCAAAACCACCGATCGTATGGCGCAGGAACTGGCGCATCAGATGGGCCGTCCCGTGCGCTATGGCGGCGAGTTTGGCGGCTTTGCCGAGCGCGGCAACTATATGGCAGACATCGCCGAAAAGGCGCTGGCCCCGACGATTGTCGAAGACAGCGACAAGGCCACCCGCAAGATCACCCGCGAGGCGCGCGGCGTTGTACTGGTCGTGGCCCCGTGGAACTACCCCTATATGACGGCGATCAACACGGTCGCACCAGCGCTGATCGCGGGGAATACCGTGGTGCTGAAACACGCCACCCAAACCCTGCAAGTGGGTGAACGTCTGGCCGAAGCTTTCCACGCCGCAGGCATCCCCGACGATGTCTTCCAGAATGTCTTTCTTGATCACGACACCACCTCGGCGCTGATCGCTGAACGGCAGTTCGGCTTCGTGAACTTCACCGGATCGGTCGGGGGTGGCAAGGCGATGGAGATTGCAGCCGCAGGCACCTTCACCCCCGTCGCGACCGAACTGGGGGGCAAAGACCCCGGCTATGTGCGCGCCGACGCGGATGTGGATGCCGCCGTTGACGGGCTGATGGATGGGGCGATGTTCAACGCGGGGCAGTGCTGCTGCGGGATCGAACGGATTTATGTGCACGAAAGCCTGTATGATGCCTTTGTCGAAAAGGCTGTGGCTTGGGTCAATGCGCTCAAGCTTGGCAACCCGCTTGAGGCGGATACCGATATCGGCCCCATGGCAAACGTCCGTTTCGCCGCCGAGGTCCGCGCCCAGATTTCCGAGGCCGTCGCCGCCGGTGCGACCGCGCTGATCGATACCTTTGAGGCGGATGACGGCGGCGCGTATCTCACGCCGCAGATCCTGACCAACGTCACCCACGACATGCGCGTGATGCGCGACGAAAGCTTTGGCCCTGTCGTGGGCATCATGCCTGTCAAAGACGACGCCGAAGCGATTGCGCTGATGAACGACTGCCAGTTCGGCCTGACCGCCGCGATCTTTACCAAGGATGCGGATGCCGCCGATGCCATCGGCGCGCAGCTGGAAACCGGCACCGTGTTCATGAACCGCTGCGATTACCTTGATCCGGCCCTGTGCTGGACCGGCTGCAAGGACACAGGGCAGGGCGCGGGCCTGTCCGAGCTTGGCTATCAGGCGCTGACGCGCCCCAAATCTTACCACCTGAAAAAGGCTTGATCCTTATGGCACTGCAAAACAACTGGTCCTACCCCACCGCCATCCGCTTTGGCGCGGGCCGTATTTCTGAAATCGGAGAGGCCTGCGTGGCCACGGGGATGAAAAACCCCTTGCTGGTGACGGATAAGGGCCTTGCCTCGATGGAGATCACGACCCGCACGCTGGACCTGCTGGACGGCGCAGGCTTTGGCCGTGCGATGTTCTCGGAAGTGGACGCGAACCCGACCGAACTGAACCTCGAGGCGGGGCTGAAGGTCTACCGCGAGGGCGGGCATGACGGTGTGATCGCCTTTGGCGGTGGCTCTGGTCTTGATCTGGGCAAGATGGTCGCCTTCATGGCGGGACAGTCCCGGCCTGTGTGGGATTACGAAGATGTGGGCGATTGGTGGACGCGCGCCGATGCCGACGCCATCGCGCCGATCATCGCCGTGCCGACCACGGCGGGCACAGGGTCCGAAGTGGGCGCGCGTCGGTGCTGACCAACTCTGAAACCCATGTGAAAAAGATCATTTTCCACCCCAAAGTGCTGCCCAGCATCGTGATCTGCGATCCCGAGCTGACGGTGGGGATGCCCAAACATATCACCGCAGGCACCGGCCTTGATGCCTTTGCCCATTGCGTCGAGGCGTTTAGCAGCCCGCATTACCACCCCATGTCGCAGGGTATCGCGCTGGAGGGCATGCGGCTGGTCATCGACTATCTGCCGCGCGCCTATGCAGACGGCAACGACATCGAAGCGCGCGCGCAGCTTATGTCGGCGGCGGCGATGGGGGCGACGGCGTTCCAGAAGGGTCTGGGCGCGATCCACGCCATGAGCCACCCGATCGGCGCGGTGTTTAACACGCACCACGGGACCACCAACGCGGTCTGCATGCCCGCGGTGCTGGATCTGAACGAGCCTGAAATCCGCGAACGCTTTGACCGCGCGGCGGGGTATCTGGGGATCGACGGCGGCTATGACGGCTTCCGTGCCTTCGTGCAGGAGTTCAACGACAGCTTCGGTATCCCGCGCAAACTGTCGGACATGGGCGTGAGCGCAGACCGGATCGACGATCTGGTCGCGATGGCGCTTGAAGATCCGTCTTGCGGTGGCAACCCTGTGACATTGACCACGGAAAACCTGCGCAAGCTGTTCGAGGCGACAATCTAAACTTCCGCAGAGGGCCCAAAAGAAAACCACCCCCGACGGTCTGCGTCGGAGGTGGTCTGCCGCACCGGGGGACGGGCGGTGGGGCCCGCCGCGTTGGGGAACGCGGCCGGGCAAATCCAGCAGGGAACGAGGTAAGCCCGCTGGAAGACGCTTACGCTTTTTGATCGGCCAATGTGCCGATGGTGACCGTCCGCGTGACCTCTTTGCCCTTGTGCAGGACCATGACCTCGGCTTTGGCTTCCGGATCGGTTTCGGCCACAGCGCGGGTCAGATCGCGCAGTTCCTTGATCTCTGTGTCGTTGAACGACAGGATGATATCACCTTTCTCAAGACCCGCTTTCTTGGCGGGGCTGTCATCGCCGATGGCTTCGATCACCGCCCCTTTCGGCGCGTCCAGCCCCAACACTTGCGCGACCTCTGCCGTCATCGGGCGGATTTGTACGCCAAGCCAGCCGCGGGTGATTTCCCCGTCGTCGGACAGGTCGGCTACGATGTCCTGCACCAGGTCGGATGGTACGGAAAAGCCGATCCCGACAGAGCCGCCATCAGGCGACAGGATCGCGGTGTTCACGCCGATCACCTCGCCCGCGTTATTGAACAGCGGCCCGCCGGAGTTGCCACGGTTGATCGCCGCATCGGTCTGGATAAAGTCATCATAGGGGCCTGCGTTGATATTGCGCGACTTGGCCGAGATGATGCCGGTGGTGACCGTGCCACCCAGACCAAAGGGGTTGCCCATGGCGACCACCTCGTCGCCGACGCGCATGTCATCGGAAGACCCGAACTTCACCGCTGGAAGGTCCACATCCGCTTCGACCTTGAGAACTGCAATATCTGTCAGCACATCGCTGCCGACCACTTTGGCGTCAAAGCTGCGGCCATCGGCCAGCTTGACCTTGACCGTGTCGGCACCGGCGACAACGTGGTTGTTCGTGACGATCATTCCGTCCTTGGACACGATAAAGCCCGATCCAAGCCCGTGCATCGGCTGTGCGCCAGCCGGTCCTTGCGGCATCAGTTGTTCAAAACGTTTGCGCAGTTCCTCTGGCATGCCTTCGGGGAGTTGCACCTGCGCGCTGGCCTGCTCTGCCGTGCCGGTCACCTCGATGAAGACAACAGCGGGTGAGATTTGTTCTACCAGATCGGCATAGCCGCCGGCGGGCACCGCCAGAGCCGCCGACGGGGCAAGCGTCATGGCCGAGGTAGAGGCAAGGGCCGCTGCGAGCACAAAAGGTGCGGCGCGGCGGGGGGAGGAGAAAAGAGATGTCATGCGTGGTTCCTTCGTCTTCAGGGATGACACCCAAATGGCAGCCCATTCTAACAGCGGGTTTTTGCGGGCTATACAAATGTGTAAACTTGTCTCTCGCAGGTGGCAGCACGCCCTATATCAGGTATCGAAGGATCAAAGCCTCAATGGACCATTGTATATGAAACTGCTTGTCGTCGAAGATGATGCCACCACCGGAACCTATATTGCGCGGGGGTTGCGCGAAGAAGGGCATACCGTTGATCTTGTCGCTGAAGGGCGCGAGGGGCTGATACAGGCGACCTCGGGGGCTTACGACGTGCTGATCGTCGACCGGATGCTGCCAGAGATCGACGGGCTGACCCTGGTCAAGACCTTGCGCGGCGCGGGCAACCTGACGCCGGTGCTGTTTCTGACCGCCATGGGCAGCGTCGATGACCGTATCAGCGGATTGAACGCAGGCGGCGACGACTATCTTGTCAAACCTTTCGCCTTTGGCGAGCTTTCGGCGCGTGTCACCGCCCTCGCACGGCGCCCCCAAGCGATGGAGCAGGAAACCGTGCTGCGTGCAGGCGATCTTGAAATGCAACTGATCACCCGCAAGGTGACCCGCGCCGGACAGGAGATCGACCTGCTGCCCCGTGAATTTGCACTGCTTGAGCATCTCCTGCGCCGAAAGGGCAGGGTGCAGACCCGGACCATGTTGCTCGAGGCGGTCTGGGACATCAGCTTTGACCCGATGACCAACGTTGTCGAAACCCACATCAGCCGTTTGCGGGCCAAGGTGGACAAACCCTTTGACCGCGAGCTGATCCAGACCGTGCGCGGTGCCGGCTACCGGATCGACGGATGACCGCGCGTCTGGCGCAGCTTTGGCGGTCCATGCCGGTGCGGTTGGCGCTGCTGCTGGTCTTGCTGTTCTCGACCGTCAGTCTGATGGGGTTGGCGGCCAGCTATGCGGTGACGCAGAATTCGTTTGAAACCGCGATCCGTGCGGATCTTGAGCAGGATATCGCGGGCTTTCGCGCGGCCCCCAATGCCCGCGCCGTGGCCCTGCTGGTGGACGCTGAATCGCGCGACGCCGATCCCAGCCGCGTTGTGCTTAGCTATATAACCCCGTCGGGGCGCATCTATGGCAACGGGGCCATCGCGCGGGATGACGAAGGCTATCATACCGTGTCGCTGGCCGAAGGACGGGCCGAATATGACGGGGTCTACCTGTCGCTGACAACGCCGCTGTATGGCGGGCAGTTGACCGTCGCCCGCAGCCGTGCACAGATCGAAGGGCTGCGCACGGTGTTCCTGAATATCCTGCTGATCAGCCTGCTGCCCACGGTGCTGGTGGCCTTGTCGGGCGGGCTTTATCTGGCGCGGCGCAGCAAGCGGCATGTGGATGTCATCGGGCGCACGCTGGATGACCTGACAACCGGCGATCTTGCCGCGCGGGTGACCGTGTCGCCGGGGTGGGCGGATGATCTGCAACGTATCGGCAGCAAGGTGAACCAGATGGCAGGTGCACAAGAGGCGCAAACCCAGATGTTGCGGCAGGTATCATCGGACATTGCCCATGACCTCAAGACACCGATCCAGCGCGTCGCGGTGCATCTGGACGATCTGGCGCGCAGCCTGCCCGAAGACACGGACGAAGGCACCTTGCTGGCCAAGGCGCAGGAGGAGGTCGCGGGCATCGCTTCGGTCTTTCAATCGCTGCTACAGATCGCTTCGGTCGAGGCAGGGTCGCCCAAGACGCATTTCACGTCTGTCGATCTGAACCAGCTTTGCGAGACCCTCACCGAAGTGTACGAACCCGCCGCCGCGGCCAAGCAGCAGCGGTTGCACAGTGTCGTGCCCGACGCGCAAATCACCGTCTCGGGCGACAAGAACCTGTTGGGGCAGATGATGTCGAACCTGCTGGAAAACGCCATGCGCCACACGCCCGAGGGCAGCGAGATCACCCTGACGCTTTCCCATGCGCAGGGTCAGCCTGTGATCGAGGTGGCTGACAATGGCCCCGGCATCCCCGAAGACGCGCGCGACAAAGTGCTGCGCCGCTTGTATCGATTGGATGCCAGTCGCCACACGCCGGGCAACGGGCTGGGGCTCAGCCTTGTGGAGGGGGTGGTAAAACTGCACGGCGGGCAGATCGCGCTGCTGGACAACGCGCCGGGGCTTCTTGTGCGCATCACCCTATAGCACGCACGTCTTCTGCGGCGATTTGAGCATGTGACTTATGAGGGGTGCAGCGCTATCTAGGGTGTAAGGGCCGAAACCCGTTGTTTTTGGCCATTCACTACGAGGTACGACATGCTTGATGGGTTTTCCGCCGAGGTTCTGGCACGGGTCCAATTCGCCTTTACCGTTTCGTTTCACATTATTTTTCCGGCGTTCTCGATCGGGTTGGCCAGCTTTCTGGCGGTGGTGAATGCGCTTTGGCTATGGACCAAGGACAAAACCTACAGGGTGCTTTTCGACTACTGGAAAAAGATCTTTGCCGTGGCCTTTGGCATGGGCGTCGTGTCGGGCATTGTGATGTCCTATCAATTCGGCACCAACTGGTCGGTCTTCTCTGACAAGGCGGGGCCGGTGGTCGGGCCGCTGATGGCCTATGAGGTGCTGTCGGCCTTCTTCCTAGAGGCCGGCTTTCTGGGCATCATGCTGTTTGGTCTGAAACGGGTCGGGCCGGGGCTGCATATGTTTGCCACAGCGATGGTTGCCTTTGGCACGTTGCTTTCGGCCACTTGGATCCTGTCGGTGAACAGCTGGATGCAGACCCCCGCGGGCTATGGCTTTAACGACGTGGGGCAGTTCATTCCGCTGGATTGGTGGAAGATCGTCTTCAACCCGTCCTTCCCCTACCGTTTGCTGCATATGGTGCTGGCGGCTTATCTGACGACGGCGCTGGTTGTGGGCGCTGTGGGTGCGTGGCACTTGCTGAAGGACAATCAGGGGCCTGCGTCGCGGCGCATGTTCTCTATGGCGATGTGGATGCTGCTGCTGGTCACCCCCTTGCAGATCGCGGCAGGGGATTTCCACGGCATCAACACGCTAGAGCATCAGCCGGCCAAGGTCATGGCGATGGAGGGGCATTTCGACAGCCACCCCGACGGCGCGCCGCTGATCCTGTTCGGCATCCCCAATCAGGCAGAAAAACGGGTCGATTACGCTATCGAGGTGCCGAAACTGTCGTCGCTGATCCTCAAGCATGACCTGAACGCGCCGCTGGCCGGGCTGGACACGATCCCTGACGAGGACGAGCCGCCGGTTGCCATCGTCTTTTTCTCGTTCCGTGTGATGGTGGGGCTTGGTTTTGCCATGCTGGGTTTTGGCCTTTGGGGCGGGATCGCGCGCTGGCGCGGGACGCTGCACAGCTCGCGCTGGTTGCATCGGGCGGCGATCGTCATGGGGCCGATGGGCTTTGTCGCCGTGTTGGCCGGTTGGATCACGACCGAAGTCGGGCGTCAGCCCTTTACCGTCTACGGGCTGCTGCGCACCAGTGACAGCCTTGCTCCGGTCAGCGCGCCTGCGGTTGGTGCATCGTTGATCTCTTTCATCGTGGTCTATTTCTTCGTCTTCGGGGCGGGGGTGTTCTATATCCTCGGGCTGATGCGTAAACGCCCCCATGTGGGCGCGCAGGAAGAGCTCACCGACGGGCCGGTGCGGGCGGCGGGGACGACTCCGGTGGCGCAGGACAAGACCCAAGACATAGCAGCGTCAGAGTAGGAGACAGCAGATGTTTGGATTAGAGCTTTCGTTTATCTGGGCCGGCATCATCGCGCTTGCGGTGCTGATCTATGTCATCCTCGACGGATTCGACCTTGGGGTCGGGTTGTTGTTCCCGCTGTCCAAGGACGAGGGCGAACGCGATGTGATGATGAACTCTGTCGCGCCGATCTGGGACGGCAATGAAACATGGCTGGTTCTGGGCGGCGGCGGTTTGTTCGCCGTCTTCCCGCTGGCCTATGCCACGGTGATGCCCGCGCTTTATATGCCGATCATCCTGATGCTGCTGGGGCTGGTCTTTCGTGGCGTCGCTTTCGAATACCGCTGGCGCACGGTGCGGGGCAAACATCTGTGGGATATCTCGTTCTTCGGGGGCTCGCTGGTGGCCTCCATGTGTCAGGGGATCGCGCTTGGCGCGCTGGTGCAGGGGATCGAGATCGAGAATCGCGCCTATGCCGGCGGCTGGTGGGACTGGCTGACGCCCTTCTCTGTCCTGACTGGTTTCGCGGTGACCGTCGGCTATGCGATGCTGGGCGCGACTTGGCTGAACATGAAGCTCGAGGGCCGTATTCAGGCGCATATGCGGCGGCTGGCTTGGCCTTTCGCCATTGCAACACTGGTGTTCATGGGGCTCGTCAGCCTTTGGACGCCCTTCCTGAATGACGCTTTCTTTGGCCGCTGGTTCGCCTTTCCGACCGCGATTTTCAGCTTTCTGGTGCCTGCCTTGGTGGCCGCGGCCGTCTATGGGCTGTTCCACGGGCTGCAACGCCATTGGGACGTGACGCCGTTCCTCTGCGCGCTGGCGCTGTTCGTGCTGGGCTTTATCGGGATCGGGATCAGCTTCTACCCCTATATCGTGCCTTCCTCGCTGACCATCGTCGAGGCCGCGGCACCTGACAGCAGCCTCAAGTTCGCCTTGGTCGGCACCTTGGTCCTGCTGCCGATCATCCTGTCTTACACGATCTATACCTACTGGGTGTTCCGCGGGAAGATCGACCCCGAAGAGGGTTACCACTGATGCGACGCAACTGGATGACACGCACCGGGTGGTTTGTCCTGATCTGGGTGCTGAGCGTCGCAGCGCTTGGGCTGGTGGCCTATGGGATCCGATTGATGATCATGCCCTGAGGGGGAGCATGGCGGGGCCAGGCATCTGCCGTTGGGTAATTTCACAAGGGCCGGGGCAAGGGGGTTGCAAAGCCGCCATTGCTCTGGCCCTTTTGCGTGAAATAGCAAAAGGATCCCCCGATGCGCGCCATGCAAGTCACCGCCTATGACCAGCCCCTGTCCGAGCAAGAGCTGGAAATGCCCGTCCCCGCCGCTGGCGAAGTGTTGATCAAGGTCGATGCCTGCGGGTTGAACTTTGGTGACCTGCTGATGATCAAGGGCACCTATCAGCAAAAGCCGGATCTGCCCTTCACGCTGGGGATGGAGCTTTCGGGCAGCGTCGCCGCCGTAGGTGAGGGCGTGACCGATCTGGCGGTTGGTCAACGGATCGCAGCCTATAGCGGCCTGCTGGGGCTGGCCGAATATGCCGCCATTCCCGCCAATGTCTGCGTGCCGATCCCCGACGATATGCCGGCCGAGGATGCCGCGGCCTTTCTTGTGGCCTATGGCACCAGTCATGTGGCGCTGGACTACAAGGCGCGGCTGCAACCGGGGGAACGTCTGCTGGTGCTGGGGGCATCAGGCGGGGTCGGGCTGACGGCGGTAGAGCTGGGCAAGCTCATGGGGGCAGAGGTCATCGCCTGCGCCCGTGGTGCGGCCAAGCTCGAGATCTGCCGCGCTGCCGGGGCCGACCATCTGATCGATTCAGAAACCGATGACATCCGCGAGGTGGTGAAATCTTTGGGCGGGGCAGATGTGGTCTATGATCCGATCGGCGGCGACCAGTTCAAGGCAGCGCTGCGGGCCTGCAACCCCGAGGCCCGCATCCTGCCGCTTGGGTTTGCCTCGGGCGAGGTGCCGCAGATCCCTGCCAATATCCTGCTGGTCAAAAACATCGACGTGCTGGGTTTTTTCTGGGGCGGCTACAAGAATTTCAAGCCGCAGGTGCTGACAGACAGCTTCAAGGTGCTGATTGACTGGTATAGCGCGGGCAAGCTGAAACCCCATGTGAGCCACGTGCTGCCGCTGGACCAAGCGAATGAAGCGCTGGATCTGCTGCGCACGCGCAAGGCGACGGGTAAGGTCATCGTACGGGTGAGCTAGGGTCTGCGTTTTATTGGCGATGTGGCGACTGTTGATATCTTTTGCGGCCCTATCGCAATAGTCGGACCCGTGCGTTTGACCTTGGCGTCGCCAATTGATGTGCGCTAGGTTGTCGCAAAGCCATCAACGGAGAGCCCCCATGAAAATGTCAGAGACCCGCCAGATCGCAGCCAGCCCGGCAGAGGTATATGCCGCGCTGCTGGACCCTGACATGCTGATCAAATGCGTCCCCGGCGCGACCGAGGTGACCGGTTCGCCGGAAGAAGGGTTCGAGGCGACCGTGGTGCAGAAGGTCGGCCCCGTCAAAGCCACGTTCAAGGGGCAGGTCACCATGACCGATATGGTGCCCGACCAGTCGATCAAGATCAGCGGCGAAGGCAAAGGCGGTGCTGCGGGCTTTGCCAAGGGCGAGGCGGACGTGACGCTGGCTGCTGTCGATGGCGGGACCGAGCTTTCCTATGACGTCGAGGCCAAGGTCGGCGGCAAGCTTGCGCAGCTTGGCAGCCGGATCATCGACGGGTTTGCCAAAAAGATGGCGGACCAGTTCTTTAACAACCTGCAAGAAACGCTTGAGGGCCCAGCCGAGGATGCGCCGGCGGAAGCGGCAGAGGCAGCGGATGCACCAGCCGAGAAAAAGGGCTGGTTCGGCCGCAGCAAAAGCTGACGGGTAGGGCCTGTTCACTTTGGAATAATCAGTCTAGTTTCCGGCCAACAACACCGGAGACGCCCATGCCTGACATCGTAAAGATCACCGACCTGCGCAAGGCCTATGCAGATGGGTTCGAGGCGCTGAAAGGCGTGTCGCTGAACATCCGAGAGGGCGAAATCCTTGCCCTGCTTGGCCCTAATGGCGCAGGGAAAACAACACTTATTTCAACTATTTGCGGGATCACGACCGGCACGGGCGGTAGCGTCACTGTGGGCGGTTTCGACACGGTAAACGACTACCGTGGTGCGCGGTCGATGATCGGGCTGGTACCGCAAGAGATCAACCTTGAACCCTTTGAAAAAGTCATCAGCACTGTGCGTTTCTCGCGCGGGTTGTTTGGGAAACCCAAGGATGATGCAGCAGTTGAAAAGATCCTGCGGCAGCTATCGCTTTGGGACAAGAAAGACAGCCAGATCCGCGCCTTGTCGGGCGGGATGAAACGTCGTGTCTTGATTGCCAAGGCATTGGCGCACGAGCCCCGCGTCCTGTTCTTGGACGAACCCACCGCCGGCGTCGACGTAGAACTGCGCCGCGATATGTGGAATATCGTCGCGGACCTGAAGGCCAGTGGCGTGACCATCATCCTCACCACCCACTATATCGAGGAAGCCGAGGCGATTGCCGACCGGATCGGTGTGATCGCCCACGGCGAGCTGCTGCTGGTCGAGGATAAAGACACGTTGATGTCACGCATGGGGAAAAAGCAGTTGGTGGTGCAGCTGACCCAACCGATTGACGCGATTCCTGACAGTCTTGTCTCTGATGCGCTGACCCTGTCCGACGACGGGCACGCGTTGATCTATTCCTATGACACGCGGGCAGAGCGGACGGGCATCACCAAGCTCTTGTCCGATGTCGCGGCCGTGGGGCTTGTGCTGTCTGATCTTGAGACGTCGCAAAGCAGTCTTGAGGATATTTTTGTCGATCTGGTCAAGGAGGACGCGGCATGAACTGGATCGCTGTCAAATCCATCTACACGTTTGAAATGGCGCGCTTCTTTCGCACCATCACGCAGAGTCTGATCTCTCCGGTGTTGTCGACATCGCTGTATTTCGTAGTGTTCGGCGCGGCGATCGGCAGCCGCATCCAAGAGGTAGAAGGCATCAGCTATGGCGCGTTCATCGTACCGGGGCTGATCATGCTGAGCGTGATCACGCAATCGATCTCGAACGCGTCCTTTGGCATCTATTTCCCCAAGTTCATCGGCACCGTGTTCGAACTTTTATCCGCGCCAGTTAACTTTATCGAAATTGTCTGTGGCTATGTCGGGGCTGCGGCGACCAAGGCACTGTTTATCGGGGTGATCATCCTGCTCACGGCGTTCTTCTTTGTGGACATCACCATTCAGCATCCGATCTGGATGGTGGCTTTTCTGGTGCTGACCTGCATCAGCTTTTCGCTGATGGGCTTCATCATCGGGATCTGGGCGGGCAACTTTGAACAGTTGCAGCTTGTGCCGCTGTTGATTGTGACGCCCTTGGTCTTCCTTGGGGGATCGTTCTATTCGATCTCTATGCTGCCGCCGGTATGGCAGGTGATCTCTCACTTTAACCCGGTGGTGTATCTGATCTCGGGCTTCCGCTGGGCCTTCTTCGGATCGGCGGATGTGCCGATTGTGACGAGCCTTTTGGCCATCGCGGGCTTTACGGCGCTGTGTCTTGCGGTGATCGGTTGGATTTTCCGTACCGGCTGGCGGATTAGGCAGTAAGTATCGGGTGCCCTCCTTGTTTGCAGGTATGGTGCACTCTACATGGGAAGGTATGAGAAAATACCTTCCCTTTTTGGCCTCCCGTCCGACGGTTTCCGTGGTGCGACTGTCTGGCGTGATCGGGGGCCGCACCCGTGGTGGCCTGAACGACAGCGGCATTGGCCCCGCCATCGACAAGGCATTCAACCGCGGCAAACCCGCGGCTGTGGTTTTGGAAATCAGCAGTCCCGGCGGTAGCCCGGTGCAATCGTCGTTGATCGGCGCGCGCATCCGGCGTCTGGCTGAGGAAAAGAACATCCCCGTCATCGCCTTTGTCGAAGATGTCGCGGCCTCTGGCGGCTATTGGCTGGCCGCGGCTGCGGATGAAATCTATGCCGATCCCAGTTCCGTTCTGGGGTCCATCGGTGTGATTTCGGCGTCTTTTGGTGCGGATGAATTTATCCAACGCCACGGGGTAGAGCGGCGGGTTTATACCGCAGGCCAGTCCAAATCCATGCTCGACCCGTTCCGCCCTGAAAAGCCCGAAGATGTCGCGCGGTTGAAGCAACTGCTGGAGGATATCCACGGGAACTTCATCGATCACGTCACATCACGCCGCGGGAGCAAGCTTTCCTCTGACACTGACCTGTTCACCGGAGAGGTCTGGCTGGCGAAACGCGCCACCGAGCTGGGGCTGATCGACGGCATCGGCCACCTGCGCCCGATGATCAAGCAACGTTTTGGCGACAAGGTGAAGTTCAACCGCTACGGCACCAAAAAGGGGCTGCTGTCCCGATTTGGTGCGCAGATCATCGGCGACGCGGTCGACAGTATTGAAGAGCGCGCGGCCTATGCGCGGTTCGGGCTCTGACGCATGGTCTTTAAGATTGTCTTATTGTTTCTGGTCGCCATGGGCACGCTCGCATGGTTTGGAAAGATGCACTGGTTGGGCGGTAAGCGCCTGAGCCAGAAGAAATGTAATAATTGTGGACGCTATCGCATTGGGAAATCTCCCTGCGGATGCGGGGGTAAACGCGGATGATTATGCCTTGGGTTCTAAGTGTTTTGGGGCTGGTGATTTTGTTGCTGGCCGGGGATGCGTTGGTTAAGGGGGCGGTTAACCTGTCCCTGCGCCTCGGCGTGCCCGCTTTGATCGTCAGCCTGACGACTGTGGCGTTCGGGACGTCTGCGCCGGAATTGCTGGTGTCGATCAAGGCGGTGTTGGACGATTCACCTGGGATCGCATTGGGCAATGTCGTGGGGTCGAACACCGCGAACATCCTGCTGGTCCTCGGGGTGCCCGCCTTGCTGGCGACGATGCACACGTCAGAGTGTAGCACGCGCAAGACGTTCAACATGATGATTGCCGCTTCGGTGTTGTTCATCGGGCTGGCATATCGTGGCGTTTTCGATTTCTGGGCGGGTTTCGTGTTGCTGGGGGCCTTGGCCTATGTGCTGTACGACATGTACCGCGACGGCAAAGAGCATCGCCGCGAATGTAAAAACGCTGCCGCCGCGGACCTGGAAGAGCCCGAAGGGGCCGATCCCGATATGCCGGGCTGGCGCATTGCGGTATTCCTTGTGCTCGGGTTGGTGGGTTTGCCCCTCGGGGCGGGGCTGCTGGTGGATAATGCGTCCATGATCGCGCGCGCCTACGGGGTAAGCGACACGGTCATCGGGCTGACGCTGGTGGCGATCGGAACCTCGATGCCCGAACTCGCCACAACCGTTATGGCAGCGCTGCGCCGTCAGGCTGATGTCGCCTTGGGTAACGTGATCGGGTCCAACCTGTTCAACCTGCTGGGCATTATCGGTATCGCGAGCCTTGTAGGGCCGATCCATGTTGATCCGGAATTCCTGCGGTTCGATCTGTGGGTCATGCTGGGGGCGTCGCTGCTGCTGATCCCCTTTGTGTATCTGGGGCGTGACATCAACCGCATCTGGGGCATCGTTCTATGTGCCGTCTATGCGGGCTATATGGCGGCTGTTCTGATCTAAAAGAGGTGCGGTATGAAACACGCGTTGGTAACCGGAGCCGGAGCCCGCTTGGGGCGTGCGATGGCGCTATATCTCGGGGATCGCGGGTATGACGTTGCGGTGCATTACAACAGCTCGTCCGACGGTGCCGACGAGGTTGTGTCCGAGTTGAAGGCAAAGGGGCGGCAGGCTGTCGCCCTACAAGCCGATCTGCTGGACGAGACCGCGACGCATGATCTGCTGCCACGCGCGGCAGTGGCGCTTGGCGGGCCGATCACCTGCCTTGTAAACAACGCGTCGATTTTTGAATACGACAACATTTCTACCGCGACAGAGGAAAGCTGGAACCGCCATATCGGTAGCAACCTGCGGGCACCTTTCATTCTGACGCAGGCGATGGCCGCGCAAGGCTTGGCTCCGGAGACTGACGCACAGGACGAGCCCGTCGCCGTGGGGCTGATCATCAATATGCTGGACCAGCGTGTGCGCAAGCTCACGCCGGAGTTCATGACATATACCATCGGAAAAATGGGGTTGTGGGCGCTGACCCAGACATCTTCCCAAGCACTGGCGCCGGCGATAAGGGTCAATGCAATCGGTCCTGGGCCGACCCTGAAGGGGGCCAAGCAGACCGACGAACACTTTGCGCGACAGCGGTCCAAGGTGATTCTCGAACGGGGGGCGAATCCCCGCGATATTACCGCTGCATTGGGCTATTTCCTTGATGCGCCGTCGGTTACGGGGCAGTTGATCTGCACTGACGGGGGGCAGCACCTAGGCTGGAAAACCCCCGACGCGCAAGGCCTAGAATAGGCTTTCCACGCAAGTTGTGCACCGCGGTCACATCGGTAACAAAACCGTTACAAAAAGGGGCGTGTTTTCAGTGGGTTGGAAAGTGTTAATAAAAATAACGTCTAAAATCAATGGCTTGCACATATGCCTAAAAATTAGGCAAACACCGGAAGCCCCATTAATACATGGGAAAATCCGCGCTGTTTGAAAGTTATCTGCAAGGTTATCCACAAGAGTCGTGGGTATGTTTAATCTTGTCCTACCGCTAACACTGTTGCAGCCAAAAGGTCCGAACGCTCGAATCAATGTCAGACGCTAACGAAAAACCGAAAACCGGCCATGAGGTGATTCAATCGTACCTGAAAACGATTGATGGCTCTCCTGGTGTGTACCGGATGCTCGATTCGGAAAGCCGTGTCCTTTACGTGGGCAAGGCGCGGAATCTGCGGGCGCGGGTAAGCAACTACGCGCGGCCGTCGGGTCACTCGGGCCGGATCGCGCGGATGATATCAAACACCGCGTCGATGATGTTTCTGACCACGAAGACAGAGACTGAGGCGTTGCTGCTTGAACAGAACCTGATCAAACAGCTCAAGCCGAAATTCAACGTGCTGCTGCGCGATGACAAGAGCTTTCCCAATATTCTGGTAACGGCCACACATGATTATCCGCAGATCAAAAAGCACCGTGGGGCCAAAAAGGAAAAGGGCAATTACTACGGGCCCTTCGCCAGCGCCGGTGCGGTGAACCGCACGCTGAACCAGCTGCAACGGGTGTTCCTGCTGCGCGATTGCTCTGACGCGATGTTCGAAAGCCGCTCGCGCCCCTGTTTGCAGCATCAGATCAAGCGCTGCTCTGCCCCCTGTGTGGGTAAGATCTCGCCCGAGGAATACCGCAAGACGGTGCAGGACGCGGAGAGATTTCTCAACGGTAAGTCCACCGATATTCAGGGCAGGCTGGCGACCGAGATGGCCGAGGCGTCAGAGGCGATGGAGTTTGAACGCGCCGCCGCCCTGCGCGACCGGATCAAGGCGCTGACGCAGGTGCAAACGGCACAGGGGATCAACCCGCAAGGCGTTGCGGAAGCGGACATTATCGCGCTGCACATGGATCAGGGGCAGGCTTGCGTGCAGGTCTTCTTTATCCGCGCCAACCAGAACTGGGGGAACCGTGACTACTATCCCCGTGTGGGCCCCGATGTGGATGCCGCCGAGGTGCTGGAGGCCTTTATCGGCCAGTTCTATGACACCCGCGAACCACCGCGTCAGCTGATCCTGTCGAACGAGATCGAAAGCCCCGATCTGATGGTCGAGGCGCTGTCGGGCAAGCTGGGGCGTAAAGTTGATATTGTGGTCCCCAAACGTGGCGAAAAAGCAGAGCTGGTCGATGGGGCGCTGCGCAACGCGCGCGAATCTCTGGCGCGTAAACTGGCAGAGACAGCGACCCAGACGAACCTTCTTAAAGGTATCGCTGACGCCTTTGATCTGCCTGCACCGCCGCAACGGATCGAGGTCTACGATAACTCCCACATCCAGGGGACGAACGCGGTTGGCGGTATGATTGTCGCCGGCCCCGACGGGATGATGAAAAACCAGTACCGCAAGTTCAACATTCGCGGCGATGACCTGACGCCGGGGGATGACTTTGGCATGATGAAAGAGGTACTGACCCGCCGTTTCAAACGATTGCTCAAGGAAGACCCGGACCGCAAGCTTGGCATGTGGCCCGACCTGTTGTTGATCGACGGTGGTGCAGGGCAGGTGAGTGCTGTGGCATCCATCATGCGCGAATACGGGGTCGAGGATATTCCGATGGTCGGCGTGGCCAAAGGTGTGGATCGTGATGCGGGCAAAGAGGAATTTTACCGCGTCGGCAAGCGCCCGATGGCCTTGCGGCATAATGATCCGGTTTTGTATTTCATCCAGCGTTTGCGCGACGAAGCCCACCGTTTCGCCATCGGCACCCACCGCGCCAAACGTGCCAAGGCCGTGGGGGCGACGCCCCTCGATGACGTGCCCGGCGTCGGTGCCGCCCGCAAACGCGCGCTGCTGGCCCATTTCGGGTCAGCCAAGGCCGTTGGTCGCGCGAACTTGAGCGACTTGAAGGCGGTCGACGGGGTGTCGGTTGCTTTGGCCGAACGGATTTATGCGTTTTTCCATGAACGCGGATAGCCCAAAATTTCAGCCTTCGGGCACGTGGTGGGGGCAGGACGCTCCGCGGGGAGTTTATTTTGCAAAATGAAGGCGATGTCTTGGCACTTTCCCCTGTCGTCTTGCCACTGTAGGGTGACGCTATGAAGTGGAATATCCCCAATATCCTGACGCTCTTGCGTCTTGTCGCGGCCCCGGGTGTGGCTGTGATGTTCTTGTATTTTACGCGTCCCTATGCGGACGCTTTGGCGATGTTCCTGTTCATCGCCGCCGCGGTCACCGATTGGTTTGACGGCTATCTTGCGCGCGCATGGGGGCAGGAAACCAAGCTGGGGACCATGCTTGACCCGATTGCTGACAAGGCGATGGTGGTGATTGCGCTAATGGTGATCGTCGCGTTTTCAAGCTGGTCGCCGTGGCTGGTGCTTCCTGCCACCGTGATCCTGTTTCGCGAAGTCTTTGTTTCGGGCCTGCGGGAGTTTCTGGGGGATGTGTCCGGCACCTTGAAGGTCACGGCGCTGGCCAAGTGGAAGACAACCGCGCAGATGGTCGCGATTGCCGTGTTGTTCGGGCAGGGGCTGTTTGAACATTACTTTGGCATGTCGATTTTCGGCATGGATAACGCTCTGGTCGGTGCCATACTCTCTGGTGAGGAAGAGGACGTTCTAGGGCTCACCTGGAAGTTCCACGGGATGATCTGGGCCGGCCGGATCGGGTTGGTGCTGCTTTGGATTGCGGCGGCGCTGACGGCGATCACCGGCTATGATTATCTACGCAAATCCATGCCCCATCTGGTGGAGCCACGCTGATGAATATCTTGTATTTTGCATGGGTTCGCGAACGTATCGGGCTGCCTCGTGAGAAGGTCGAGACGTCGGCGCGCACTGTTCTGGACCTTGTAGAGGAACTGCGCGCGCGCGAAGAGCGCTATGCTGTCGCCTTTTCCGATCTGTCCGGCCTGCGTGTCGCCGTGGATCAGGAACTTGCCGATTTCGATGCCTCGTTGGAAGGCGTGCGCGAAGTGGCGTTTTTCCCGCCGATGACAGGGGGTTGAGATGAAGATCTCGGTTCAGGAAGCGGGTTTTGATCTGGGGCAGGAAAGCCAGGATTTTGCTGCCGGCCATCGGGATATGGGCGCAATCGTGACCTTCACCGGCATCGTGCGTGATCTGCCCGATGATCCGTTGCAGGCGATGGAGATTGAACACTACCCCGGCATGACCGAATCTGCCTTGACCGAGATGGCCGAAACCGCGATGGCGCGGTTTTCGCTGGGGGATGCGCTGGTCATTCACCGCTTTGGCCGATTGCTGCCGGGCGAGATGATCATGATGGTCGCCACCGCTGCGCGCCACCGCAAGGATGCGTTTGAAGCGGCTGAATTCCTGATGGATTACCTGAAGTCGCGCGCACCCTTCTGGAAGCGCGAGATCACTGCCAACGGCGCGGATTGGGTTGCATCAAAGGCAGAAGACGAAGACGCGCTGGCCCGGTGGTAAGCGGCACGTCGGCCCTTTAGCTGGCCTGTTGGCGATCGATATAGGCGCGCATTTCTTCCGCTTCGTGACGTGCATCGCGTAACCCGTCCATCGCCGCGCGCAGCTCTGCCTCGGTCTGGTTGAGTTGGTTCGTCAGCTCTGCCTCGCGCTGTTGCAGATAGGTGATCGCCTGATCGCGGGTTTCTTCCGCTTCGTGCAATTCCTGGCTCATCCGGTCAAGCTGGGCGACATCGTCGGCCGCCACGCGGGTAAAGCGGTGCAGCAGCCAGTTGGCAAACCATCCAAGGCAGAAGGCGACGAATAGGATAATCGCTGTCGCGATGACAAATTCGGTTCTGCTCATGTTAGTTGCCTTCTTGGGTCTGGTCGGATGGTGTGTCTGTATCGCCTGTATCCGCGCCATTTTCCAGCGCTGTTTCGTCAGAATCTTCTGACGTGCCTTCATTGATCAGCTTAAATTCGATGCGGCGGTTCGCCTCGCGGCCTTCTTCGGTGTCGTTGGAGGCAACGGGCGATTCTTCGCCATAGCCCTTGGCCACGAAGGAGCCGGTGATTACGCGGCGGGCGCGCAGTTCGTTCAGCACCGATTGGGCCCGCGACTGGCTGAGCGCGAGGTTCATTTCCTCGCGGCCCTGGCTGTCGGTATATCCCTGTACCTCAAGTGCTATGTCGCGGCAGTCTTGCAGGATTTCGGCAATTTGATCCATCGTACCAAGCGCCGAGGCGTCAATGGTGGCGCTGCCGGGTTCAAAGTTGATCTTGCCCTTTGCCACAACCTTGCCGATCTCGGCTTCGCATTCCTGCGGGGTGGGCAGGCCCAGAACGGGGTCGAGCTTTTCTTGATAGGCGACTTTGACCTCATAGTCTTTGCCTTCGCCCAGTTTGCCCGCCAACAAGGTTGCTATCTGCGTGCTGGCATCGGGGTTACCGGTGTTGCCCGCGACGCTGACGCTATCGGGGGTTACGATGACCGTGCCGTTGGCGAGCTTGGACAGCGCGTCCAGTGCCGACAGCACGCGCGTCGGCCAATCGGCGGGCAGATCATCGACAATCCGCGCGGCGGTATAGACCTTGTCCGAGCCAAAGCTCGCCTTGGCGTAGCTGTCGGCCAATTCGCGCAGCGCGTCGTCTGTCAGACGGCCGCGCAGTTGTACCTGACCTTCGGGCGAGAGCGTGGCGACGAATTCGGGCGGGCCGGCGTCGGGGTCGACGGTTTGGGGCAGGCGGGCATTCAAAGCAAAGACGTCAGGCAGGGCGTTTTCCAGCTCTCCGACGACGCGGTCAAAGACGGCGCGTTCGGTGCCTTCGGCGGCGATCAGGCTGATATCGGCATCGGCAAAGCTGACGGAGCCGCCACCGATCTTGGACAGCGCGCCGATGGCTTTCTCCACGGCTTCCGACCACCGCGGGCTTGGCACGCCAAGACCCACCGTGCAGCGTGCCGACCCCGGTGCGCCAGCCGCAACGGCCGCCTTGAGGATCCGGGCGCTGGCCTGTTCGGTATCCGCGCTACAGGCGTCAAAGCCGGTGCTGTCTTCCTCGATCTGGAAGCGCAGGGTGAAGGGCGTGATCACCGGGCGCGGCGCGGCGATCTCCAGTGTCACCACCAGCCCGGGAGGGGCCGCACGTTTCAGCTGGTTTTCCAGCCGTGCCTTGGCTTCTGCGCTGTCGGAAATGGCCGTGATCGCCACACGCCCCGCTTCGGCAGAGACTTTGGCACGGGGCAGTTTCTCCATCGCGGAAATGGCGAAACCAAAGGCGTCTTCCCATCCGTCGGGGGCAGGGTAATTCGCTGATTCCAGTAGGTCGGCGACATGATCTTGACCGGCGATGGATTGGAAACGGTCGATGGCCGCATCGCGGTCGGTGGTCGTGGGAATCAGCCCGATGATCGAGACGCCGGAATCATTGCGCAAAATCTCGACCGAGAATTTCGGCGCGGCGATTGCGGCCTGCGCGGTCACATCCATCTGGTCAATCACGCGGGCAGCATCGACGATGGTGCCTGCGGTGCTTAGCGCATTGAACCGTGCGACTTCGTCCGGCGCGGTGCCCGACAGGGTGACCTGCAACCCGTCTGCCTGCACTTCGGCCCATGTCATCTCTTTTGCATCAAGCGCATCACGCACGCCGATCTCGGAGTTCTCCTCGATCAGGGTTACCGAAAAATTCGCAGCCACCAATGACACGGTCGCAGCGGCGGTAAAGGTCATCGCGATGATCAGGAGCGCAGATAGGCGCATAAGCTCGTTTCTGAAACCGTTAACGTTGGAGCCTTTGATACGCCCGAGGGGACAGGGGTGCAATCACGCCAGCAGGGCTGCGGCAAAAAACACCAGCGGGATCATGCCGGTATCGCGGTTCACACGAAACAGGCGCAAAAGCTTGTCGTTGTCGTTGATGTCGATACCACGCAGCTGCCACGCCATATGCCACCCCATTGCCCAAGGACCGCCAAGGGCGATGACCATCGCCAGAAAGGATGCGGAATCGCGCAGGGCAAAGATCACCGCCAGCCCCATCAGGCCCACGGTGGCGATCAGGAAGCGCCGCAGCCAATGGCCGGTATTGTCTCCGAACAGGCGGGCTGTGGATTTGACCCCGATCAGGGCGTCATCTTCCTTGTCCTGATGGGCATAGATCGTGTCATAAAAAAGCGTCCACGCGATGCCCGCGGCATAGAGCACCACCGCAGGCGCGCCGAGGCTGCCGGTATGGGCGGCCCAGGCCAGCAGTGCGCCCCAGTTAAATGCGATGCCAAGGAAAACCTGCGGCCACCACGTGAAACGTTTGGCAAAAGGGTAAACGGCGACGGGCAGCAGGGCCAGCACACCAAGGGCGATGGCAGCCCCGTTGAAGGTCAGCAAAATGCCAAGCGCGATCAGCATCTGTGCGATCATCCATGCCAGCGCGCCTTTGACGCTGACCTGACCCGAGGGGATGGGTCGTGACCGCGTGCGGGCAACCTTGCCATCGATATGCCGGTCGGTGATGTCGTTCCACGTGCACCCCGCGCCGCGCATCAGCCAGGCACCGGCACCGCAGCCGATGAAGATCCACAGGTCAAACCAGCGCGGTTGCTGGTCAAACAGCATCGCCAGCGTCAGCCCCCACCAGCAGGGCAGCAGCAACAGCCACGTGCCAATAGGGCGGTCGGCGCGGCTGAGCCGCAGGTAGGGGCGGGTGAAACGCGGCGCAAAACGGTCGACCCAATTGTCCGCAGGGGCATCGACCACGCGTGTCGCATCATTGCCATCTGGTGTCGGCGAGGTGTCGTACATATATCTGTGCCCATGAACGCGAAAATCAGACTTTATGTAGATCATCCGTTGGGGCAGGGGCAATCCGTTCCTTTGGATAAGGCACAGGCGCATTATCTCTTTGGCGTGATGCGCCAATCGGTGGGCGCGTCGGTTCTTTTGTTTAATGGCATCGATGGCGAATGGCGCGCCGAGGTCGCCGAGGCGGGTAAACGCGGCGGTGTGCTGGCCTGTGCCGAGCAGACGAAACCGCTGCAGATGCCGCCCGACCTGTGGCTGATCTTTGCGCCGATCAAAAAGGCGCGCACGGATTTCATTGTCGAGAAAGCTGCCGAAATGGGTGCGCGGCGCATTGTGCCGGTGCAAAGTGAATTTACCAACGCCGGCCGCGTGCAGCGCGATCGTCTGCAAGCCCACGCGGTCGAGGCAGCGGAGCAATGCGGCGGGACTTTCGTTCCAGAGGTGGCCGATATGGTCCGGCTGGACCGTCTGATCGATCGTTGGGAGCCCGAGCGGTCCTTGATGTTCTGCGACGAGGCGCTGGCGGGCGAGGAAGAGGGGCTCGCATCCGCGCGGCCTGGTCCTTGGGCTATCCTGATTGGACCAGAGGGCGGATTTTCCGACAGTGAACGCGTGCGTTTGCGCGGGTTGGACTGGTCGCGCCCCGTCGCCTTGGGGCCGCGCATCTTGCGGGCGGATACGGCAGCGGTGGCGGCCATGACCCTGTGGCAAAAAACATTGGGAGATTGGGCGTGAGTGCGGTTTCCGGCACGCGCGTCGAAGTGGGGGTTTCACACCCCCACGCCCCCGTGGAGTTTATCTGGCAAAATGAAGCCTGCACTAGGAGAGCACGATGAGTTTTCTGCGACCTGAGGCGAAGGCTGAACTGTGGCGTTGGCGCGAGGTTCTGGGCGGAATCGCGGCCGCTTTGATCGGGCTTTGGCTGGTGGCGGGGCCGGGGTTGCTGTTGGCGATACCGGGCTATGCGCTGATCCTTGCGGGGGTGATCTTTGTCTGGATCGGCGGGCAGCGTGTTCGGTTTCGCAAGACCGGCCTCGGGGCCGGAGCGGTGCAGGTGGATGAGGGGCAGATCGCCTATTTCGGTCCCCTGACCGGCGGCGTCATCGCCCTACGCGAGATGGAGCGTCTGAGCCTTGAGCGCGGGGCCTATCCGGCGCATTGGAAACTGGAACAGCCTGGACAAAATCCCGTGATGATCCCCGTGGATGCCGCGGGGGCGGACGCGCTTTTTGACGCTTTTGCCGCACTTCCGGGGCTGCGTACCGAAAGAATGTTGGCCGAATTGGCCGATGATAAGACCCTGTCCGTCGTGATTTGGGAGCGGCGTTCGATGCGGCCGGCCTCGACCCTGTTGCATTGACACCCCGTCCAAATCGCACCATCCCTTAGACCACAGAAATTGAACTCGGAGCCACCCCACATGTCTATCCCTCAATCCGGCGGCGGCCCGATCGAAAGTTACGACCAGCTGGTCAACTACCTCGCGGACGGGTGCAAGCCCAAGGAAGATTGGCGCATTGGCACCGAGCACGAGAAATTCGGCTACAACAAAGAGACGCTGCTGCCTTTGCCCTATGAGGGCGATTGTTCGATCCGCGCCATGTTGGAAGGGTTGCGCGACGGCCACGGCTGGGATCCTGTGGAAGAGGGCGGCAAGCTGATCGGGTTGGTCAAGGACGGGGCCAATATCTCGCTCGAGCCGGGCGGTCAGTTGGAGCTGTCGGGCGCGCCTGTCGAAACCATCCACGAGACCTGCGACGAGGTGAATACCCATCTGCGCGAAGTGCGCGATGTGGCGGACCGGATCGGCGCGGGGTTCATTGGCTTGGGCGCGGCACCGGAATGGTCCCACGACCAGATGGATCTGATGCCCAAGGGCCGGTACAAGCTGATGAACGAATATATGACCAAGGTCGGCACGATGGGCCGGGTCATGATGCGCCGGACCTGCACGGTGCAGGTGAACCTTGATTTCGGGTCCGAAGCGGACATGGTGCAAAAGCTGCGCGTGGCACTGGCCTTGCAACCTGTCGCGACGGCGCTGTTTGCGAATTCGCCGTTTTTCGAAGGTAAGCCCAACGGCCATAAATCATGGCGCAGCCGCGTGTGGCGTGATCTGGATGCGGCGCGTACGGGCATGTTGCCCTGGGTGTTTGAAGACGGCATGGGTTTTGAACGTTGGGTGGAATATGCGCTCGATGTGCCGATGTATTTTGTCTACCGCGATGGAAAATATATCGATGCCCTGGGGCAATCTTTCCGCGACTTTCTGAAAGGCAAGCTGCCTGCGCTGCCCGGCGAAATGCCGACGCTGAGCGATTGGGCGGACCACCTGACCACCGCCTTCCCCGAGGCGCGGATCAAGAAATTCATCGAAATGCGCGGTGCCGACGGTGGGCCTTGGCGTCGTCTATGTGCCTTGCCCGCGTTCTGGGTCGGGCTGACCTATGACCAACAGGCGCTGGATGGCGCTTGGGATCTGGTTAAAGACTGGGATGCCGAAACGCGCGAGGCGCTGCGGGTCGCGGCCTCTGTCGACGGGTTGCAGGCTAAGGTGGGCGGCGTGCGCATGCATGACATCGCGCGCGAGGCCGTGGCCCTGTCCGAACAAGGGCTGAAAGCACGGGCGCGCAGCGGTGCCGGGGGGATGGTTCCAGACGAGACGCATTTCCTGAACGCGCTGAAGGAGAGCATCGAGACCGGCAAGGTCCCCGCGGATGAGCTGCTGGAGGATTACAACGGCAAGTGGAAGGGCGACCTCAGCCGGATCTACGCCGATTATTCTTACTGATCCTCGATGATCAGCCCGCGGACAAAGGCGATGACCTTGGCCGCGGGCATTTCGCAGGGATAAAGACGTGCTCCGCTGGCGAGCGCATAGAGGTTCAGGCTGATATAGTCCGAGCCGCCCAATTCCTCGGCAACCAGTTTCCAGCTTTTACCTGTGTTGAAGGTGCTTTTTGACCAAACATAGCGGCGGGTTTGATATCTGCCGGTGTGAGTGCCGTCAGGCAGCGCGTGGAACGCGTCCAAAAAGCGCGCGTCTACGGTCGCTGTCACAGGGTCAGTCTTTCTTGGCACCGATCTTGGGTTCGGTGCCCGCGCGGATGCGTTTGATGTTCTCGCGGTGGCGCCAGAACACCAGCAGGGTCAGCAGGATGCCCAGAAATAACGCGCTGCCATAGCCCAGGAAGATCATAAAAAAGGTCGATGCCGCGGCGGATGCCAGCCCCCCGATGGACGAGGTGCGGGTGACGGCCATGGCGATCAGCCACGCCAGACAGCAGGCCAGGCCGACGGGCCATGCAAGGGCCAGCAACACACCAAGGAATGTCGCGACACCCTTGCCGCCCTTGAACCCCAGCCAGACCGGATAGCAATGGCCCAGCATCGCGGCCAATGCGGCAATTTGGGCCGCGTCCTCGCCCGCGAAGAGCCGTGCCAGCAGCACTGCAACGGCCCCTTTGCCCCCATCCAGGATCAACGTCAGTGCCGCCGCTTTTTTGGAACCAGTGCGCAGCACATTGGTGGCACCGATATTGCCCGACCCGATGCTGCGCAGATCGCCCAGATTCATCGCGCGGGTTAGCACCATGCCAAAGGGGACCGACCCGATCAGATAGGCCGCAACGGCCCAGAACAGGAGCACGAATAGGGAAGAGTCGATCAGGGGCATATTTAGGAGGCCTTATAGATGCAGGTGCCGGAAACGTAAGTTTCCAAGACCTTACCTTGCATGTGCATCCCGTCAAAGGGGGTGTTGCGCGATTTCGACCGCAAAACCTCGCGGTTCATCACGAAAGGCGCGCCATCATCAAACAGCACCAGATCGGCGGGGGCACCGACGGACATCCGCCCCCCGGGCAGCCCCAGACGTTTTGCAGGGTTTAACGACAGCGCACGCCACAATGTGGCGATATCGATCATCTCGGAATGGACCAGTCGCAAGGCTGCGGGCAGCAGGGTTTCCAACGCGACGGCCCCCGATGCGGCTTCCTCGAACGGGAGCCGTTTGGATTCCTCGTCCTGCGGGGTGTGCATGGAACAGATGATATCGATCAGACCAGAGGCCACGGCCTCTACCACGGCGATGCGATCCTCTTCGTCGCGCAGGGGGGGCTTGAGCTTGAAGAAGGTGCGGTAGTCGGCCACATCCAGCGCGTTCAGCGTCAGGTGGTGGATGCCGACCCCGGCGGTGATATCCAGACCGTTCTTCTTTGCACGCTCCAGCGCGGGCAGGGCGCGGGCGGTGGTGATCTGGTCGGCGTGGTAGCGGGCACCCGTCATTTCGATCAGGGCGATGTCGCGGTCCAGCCCCATGCGTTCCGCCATGGGCGAGACGGCAGGCAGCCCGCGCAACGACGCGAATTTACCAGAGGTCACCGCCGCCCCCTTGCTCAGGATGGGTTCCTGCGGGTGAGCGATGACAAGCGCGCCAAGGCTACGGGCATAGGTCAGCGCGCGGGAGAACACTTTGGTATCCGTCACCACGCGATCACAATCGGTAAAGCCCACGGCACCGGCATCCATGAGAAACCCGATCTCTGTCATCTCGCGGCCTTCGCGGCCCTTGGTCAGCGCGGCCATGGGCACGACGTTGACCGGCGCGGCCTCGTTCGCACGGCGGGTGACGAATTCAAGCACTTCGGGGCTGTCGATGGTGGGGTCGGTGTCGGGGCGGGTGACCATTGTCGTGACCCCACCCGCAGCCGCTGCCAGCCCGGCAGAGCGGAAGCTTTCCTTGTGTCGCTCCCCGGGTTCACAAACCTTGACGCCCAGATCGACGATACCGGGGGCGAGGTATTTCCCACGGCAATCCACGACCTGCGCATCTCCGGGGATCGGTGCGGTATCGTCCAGTACCGCCGCGATCTTGCCATCCTCGACCCGAAGCGTGCCGCGGGTGACGGTGCCTGCTTCGGGGTCGATCAGCTGCGCGTTGATAAAATGCAGGGTCATGGAGGGGCCTTCGTCGTTAGGAAAACAGGGGTGCCGCGGGGGCGGTCAGAAAGGTCAGGACCCGATCCACACCATCATGCCCGCTACGCCAAAGGCGACAAGCAGGGCAATCATGGCGATACGGCCGGACATCTTGGGATCGGGTTTGGGTTCTTTCACAGCAGCCACCATAGAATAAGACCGATCAGCACGATCACCGCCAAAAGCACGATCATACCGCCGGCGCCGCCCTTGGGCGGGGATTTCGGGGTCATATCCGCGGCACCGGTGTAGGGCTGCGCGGAGTCAGCCTCAAGCGGGGTGACGGACATATCGGGCTGCGCCTCGCCATAGGTGCCGATCATCGTCAGTTCGGGGCCAAGCTCCAGCGTCGCTTCCTGCCCGTCAAAGGCCGAGGAGAACAGCAGCAATACATAGCCGTCCAGCGCATCCAACCGCGCGCGGTCGCGGCTGATCTGTTCACGCGGCACCGCATAGCCATCCCCCAGGTAGGAGGCGAGACCCACGCCGGTCAGATCGGACACGGGGAACAGTTCGGCCGCGCCTTCGGGCATAGGGCGGCCCAGCAGATCAGCAATCAGCGCCTCTTTACTGTCGTTGCGCAGGTCGCGGGCCAATTCGTCAATCGGGCGGTTCACGGCAAACAGGCGGATCTGGCCGATCTCGCCCTTGGGGATTTCGAGTTGTGTCATCGTGTTGCACCTTTGTACGGGGTTACCATCAATGCACCTAATCTGTCGCTGTCTTCGACATATTCAAATCCTAGATGCGCGGCGCGTGCCGGATTGCCCGGCTGTTCATGCCGGATAAAGAAAACCGACGGCGGGCTGGTCGGGCGCAGATCGGGTTTCGTCTCGGCGCTGCGGGGGAAAGCTTTGGCACGGGTGCCGTCGCGGGTCAGTTTGAAAAACAGGGCGCGGTGGTTGGTCAGCGCATAGCGGGTGCGGCGCAGGTCGGTCAGGCGTTTCATTCCGCGCAGCAACGACAGCGCCACCAGCGCGACGATCACCGCCACCACGACCGATTGCGACACGGGCAGGGTGTTGCCCCGCAGCACAAATGCCCCCGCGACCACGGTGCCAATGGCCCCGACAAAGGGGGCGAAGAGCTGAAAGTTGCGCAGCGACAGCTTGGGGCGGGGGCGCCCTGTCCAGAGCAGCTCTTCCTCGGGTTCAAGCAGGTCTTGCCAAAAGCGATCGCTCATGATGCAGCCTCTATCGCTTGGGCAAGGCGGGCCTTGGTCTCTGCCCGGTTCGGCACCAGCGGCAAGGTGATCCGCTGGCCGTCGGGCAGGCCAAGGCTGATCGACCACAAGGACAGTTTCCCGATTGACCGGATGTCGGTCAACGGCAGGACCAGCGGCTCTGCCGTATCGGGGGCGTTGATGTAAAGCGCACGGTTGGTCAGCCGCCAGACGGTATTGCGGTTGCTGAACCAGATCTGGAATTCCTCAAACACCCACATGTAGAACACCGCAATCAGGACCGAGGCCAGCAGCCAGGTGATCGGGTCCAGCCAGATGAGCAAGGGCAGCGTGAACAACATGGTCAGCACCGCCAGCGCCACGCACCGCCAAAAGAACGCCCGCGGCGAGATACGCCAGTGTAGCAGGTCCTGTTCTTCGGGCGGGGCTGCGGTCATGCGGTGGCCTTGCGGCTGTCGATAAGGTTGCGCGCCAGCAGGTCCATCGCGGCCATGCGCACGGCGACGCCCATCTCTACCTGATCCTGAATGACGCTGCGGTTGATGTCATCGGCAAGCGTTCCGTCGATCTCTACCCCGCGGTTCATCGGGCCGGGGTGCATCACGATGGCATCGGGCTTGGCATGGGCCAGTTTTTCGGCGTCCAGCCCATATCTGTGATAATACTCGCGTTCGCTGGGGATAAAGCCGCCATCCATGCGTTCTTTTTGCAAGCGGAGCATCATCACAACATCAACGTCCTTCAGCCCTTCTTCCATGTCATCGAAAACTTCGACACCGAATTCACCGATTTGCGCGGGCATCAGCGTCGGCGGCGCGATAAGGCGGATGCGGTTCTCCATCTTGCCAAGCAGCATGATGTTGGACCGTGCCACGCGACTATGGGCAATGTCGCCGCAGATGGCGATGGACAGGCGATGCAAGCGGCCCTTGGCGCGGCGGATCGTCAGCGCGTCCAGCAGTGCTTGCGTAGGGTGTTCATGCCGCCCGTCGCCCGCATTGAGCACCGCGCAGTTTACCTTCTGTGCCAGCAGATCGACGGCACCCGATTGTGGATGGCGGACCACCAGCAGATCGGGGTGCATGGCGTTCAGCGTCATCGCCGTATCAATCAGGGTTTCGCCCTTTTTGATCGAGGACGCCTGCATCGCCATATTCATCACATCCGCCCCCAACCGCTTGCCCGCGATCTCGAAGCTCGCCTGCGTCCGGGTGGAGTTTTCGAAGAACATATTGATCTGTGTCAGCCCGCTCAGCGCGTCGCTGTGTTTATGGGGCTGGCGGTTCAGATCGGCATAGCTGTCGGCCAGATCAAGCAGGGTGGTGATGTCGTCCTGGGACAGGTGTTCAATGCCCAGAAGATGGCGGTGTGCGAAACTCATGACGGGGGACCCCACGTTATTTTTGGCGTTATAGGCGGCGGCGCAGGGCGGGGCAAGTCGTCGGGCGGGGGCATCCGGCCGTGGGGGCCGCGTTGGATTTAAGACCATTTGGAAGTTGGCATTTTTATTGCCGACACCAGCGCGTAAGTTGGGCGCATGGAATCAGTGGATTATCATCAGGCGCTTGCGCTTTTGCATTGGCAGATCGAACTTGGCGCGACCGAGGCGATTTGCGATGCGCCGGTGAACCGCTACGAGGTGCCCGCCGCGGTCGAGAAGCCGAAGGCCCAAAAGGGCAAGAGCGGACCGGTGCCTTTGGCTGCCCAAGGGCCGGACGTGGTGGCAGAGGCGACACAGGCCGCGGCAGGGGCTGCGACGCTGGATGAATTGCGTGCCGCCATGGCCGCCTTCGAGCATTGTGAGTTGAAACGCGGCGCGCGCAAAATGGTTTTCTCGGACGGGACGCCGGGGGCACGGGTGATGATCGTGGGCGAGGCGCCGGGGCGGGACGAAGACCGCGAGGGCCGGCCCTTTGTCGGGCGGGCCGGCGTGTTGCTGGACAAGATGCTCGCTGCCATCGACATGGGGCGCCATCACCAGACGTCGCCTGTCTATATCACCAATGTCTTGCCCTGGCGGCCGCCGCAGAACCGCGATCCGAAGCCGGATGAAATCGCGATGATGAAGCCATTTCTGGCGCGGCATATCGCTTTGGCCAAGCCCGAGGTATTGGTCATCGTTGGCAATTGGTCCGCGCAGGCGTTGCTGGGCAAACGTGGCATCACCCGCTTGCGCGGTCAGTGGACGCAAGCCGAGGGGTTGCCCGCATTGCCCATGTTCCACCCCGCCTATCTGCTGCGCAGCCCCGAGTTCAAACGCGAGGCCTGGGCCGATTTACTCTCACTGAAGGCGAAATTGACGCATGGTTGATCCCCTCACATTGCTGGCCTTTGTGCCCGCCGCCCTGGCGCTGAACCTGACACCGGGCGCGGATATGATGTTTTGTCTGGGGCAGGGCATGCGCTTTGGTCCGCGCGCCTCGGTTGCGGCCAGTGCGGGGGTCGCCCTTGGCGGTATGGTGCATGTGACCTTGGCGGGGCTCGGCCTTGGTGCGGTGGTGGCGGCCCTGCCGTGGGCCTTTGATGTGATCCGCTGGATCGGGGTTGGCTATCTTTTGTGGCTGGCCGTGCAGACCTGGCGTAGCAGCGGGGCGGCCGCAAATCCCGTGCCTGCGCCGAAATCCGCGTTTCGCAGCGGTTTGATCGTGAACCTGACGAACCCCAAGGTGATCCTTTTCGTGCTGGCCTTTGTCCCGCAGTTCGTCGTGCCAGAAGCGGGGCCGGTTTTGCTGCAGTTTTTGATGCTGGGGTCGGTGCTGTCCCTTGGCGGGTTGATCATCAACGCCTTGGTCGGTGTATTTGCCAGTGGTCTGGGCCGCCGGATGGTCGGGGGCGGGCAGGCGCTGCGCTGGATCAGCAGCGGTATTTTCGTGGCCCTCGCCGCACGCCTTGCAGTATTGGAGCGGACATGAGCCGGATTGACGAGACGATTGATTTTATCCCCGTGCGCATCGCGGTGCTGACGGTATCCGATACCCGCGGTTTGGCCGAAGACAGGTCAGGCGATGTATTGGTCGCGCGCATCGCCGAAGCGGGGCATTTCCTCGCGGCACGCAGCATCATCCGCGATGAGCGCGGCGAGATTGCCGACCAGTTGCGCGACTGGTGTGCCGACCCTGAGATTGACGTGGTGATCAGCACGGGGGGCACAGGGCTGACGGGGCGCGATGTTACAGTCGAGGCACATCGCGATGTCTACGAGAAAGAGATCGATGCCTTTGGAACCGTGTTCACGATCGTATCCATGCAAAAGATCGGTACCTCGGCGGTGCAAAGCCGGGCCACCGCTGGCGTCGCCAAGGGGACGTATCTTTTCGCGCTGCCCGGGTCTCCGGGGGCGTGCAAGGATGCGTGGGACGAGATTTTGATCAAGCAGCTCGACTATCGGCACAAGCCCTGCAACTTCGTTGAGATCATGCCCCGTCTGGATGAACACCAGCGCCGGAAATAGCAGCTGGGGCGATGAATTTAACCCAATTCCTCCGCGCTGCTTTGCGATGCGCGTGATAAGCCGTGCGCGGCTGTCACAACTGTGATTTTGTTCTGCAGGCCTGCGGGGTAAGCTGGCATGAACGAAATAGGATCGGGGCAAGATGCGTTTTCTACGGCAAAGCATGATCGGGTTGTTTCTGGCAGCCGCGACATTGGGGTTTCTGGTGCTTGCGGCGGACCTCATTGGCGGGGCGGTCCAGCAGCGTCTGACCGACACGCCGCCCGAGCGCGCCCCGCGTGAGCGGGTATTCTCGGTCAATGTGGTGCGTGCGCAGTCTGGGACCGAAGTGCCGGTGCTGCAAAGTTTTGGCGCGGTGCAAAGCCGCCGCACGCTAGAGTTGCGTGCGGCCGTGGGCGGGCGCGTGGTCGAGCTGGCACCGGAATTCGAAGAGGGCGGGCAGGTCACGGCGGGTCAGGTTCTGGTGCGCCTTGACCGTTCGGATGCTTTGGCCGAGGTCGCGCGGGCGCAAAGCGCCGTACGCGATGCAGAGGCAGAGGGGCGTGATGCGGACCGCGCGCTGGCTTTGGGACTGGACGAGCTTGCCGCCGCCGAAGAGCAGGCCGCGCTGCGCACCCGCGCGTTTGACCGCCAGCGTGATCTGGGCGAACGCGGTGTCGGCACCGCGACGGCGACAGAAACGGCGGAGCTTGCTGCCTCAAGCGCGCGACAGGCCGTTCTTGCACGTCGACAGGTGGTGACCCAGACAGAAGCGCGCGTGGATAACGCGGTGCGCTTGTTGTCCAACGCTCGAATTGCGTTGGAGGATGCGCAGCGCGCGCTAAAGGAAACCACGATCACCGCGCCGTTCGATGGGGCGCTGAGCGAAACCTCGGTCGTCGAGGGGCGCTTGGTCTCTGCGAACGAGAGGCTGGCAGAGCTGATCGCGCCGGATGATCTTGAGATTTCCTTCCGCATCTCGACCGCGCAATACGCGCGGCTGCTGGATGCGCAGGGCCGGTTGATCAAGGCAGAGATCACCGCGCGCCTTGATGTCGCGGGCGTGGACCTTGAGGCCCGCGGCCAGATCACCCGCGCGGGGGCCGCTGCGGGCGAGGGGGCCAGCGGGCGTCTGATCTTTGCCTCGTTGACGCAGGCACCGGGGTTCAAACCGGGGGATTTCGCGACGGTACATGTGCGTGAACCTGCGCTGGACGATGTGATCCGCCTGCCAAGCTCTGCCCTTGATGCCACGGGAGCGGTCTTGGTGCTGGATGCGGAGAACCGATTGGAAAGCATTCAGGTCTCTGTTCTGCGCCGCGTGGGCGACGACGTGTTGGTCCGTGGTCCGGTCGAAGGTCGCGACGTGGTCGAGGCGCGGTCGCCCCTGCTGGGGGCCGGTATTGCGGTAAAGCCGTTGCGTCCGGGGGCGGACGAGACCGCGCAGGGAGATGTCCCCAGCATGATCGCCCTGACAGAGGAGCGTCGCGCAAAGCTTGTGGCCTTTATCGAGGGAAACAGCCGCATGCCCCAAGAGGCGAAGGCGCGCGTGCTGGCGCAGCTGGCCGAGCCGCAGGTGCCGGCGCGCATGATCGAACGCCTTGAAAGCCGGATGGGAGGCTAGGGAGATGGCGCGCAGCATGTCCGGTCGTGCAGGGGGAATCCTGTCGTATTTCACCCGTCACCGGACGGCCGCCAACCTGCTGCTTGTGGTGCTGCTGGTCTGCGGGGCGGCCGCCGCGCCGAATATGCGGGCGCAGTTCTTTCCCGATGTGATCATCGACAGCGTGTCGGTCACTACCGTTTGGGAGGGGGCGGGGGCCGACGATGTGGACAGCGCCATCGTGCAGGTGCTTGAGCCGGTCTTGCTAGCGGTCGAAGGGGTCGAAAGCTCCACCGCTGCCTCGCGCGAGGGCAGCGGGACCGTCTCGCTTGAGTTCGAGCCCAATTGGGACATGGCCCGCGCCGCGACGGATGTGCAAACGGCGGTGGATTCGGTTACCACACTGCCAGAAGATGCCGAAGATCCGGTGGTCCGGCGTGGTATCTGGCGCGACCGTGTGACCGATGTCGTGATCACCGGCCCGATAAGCGCGGAACAGCTGGGACGTTTCGCGGATGAATTCGTCACGCGGCTGTTCGCGGCGGGTGTAACGCGCAGCACCATTCAGGGGATCGCGGCGCCGCAAACCCTGATCGAGGTGCCGTCGACCAGACTGATCCGCCACGACATCACCATGGCCGAAATCGCCGCCGGAATCGCGGCCGAGGTGGACGCCAACCCCGCCGGTGATGTGACAGGTGCCAATGCGCGCGTGCGCACCGGCACCGCGAAGCGTAGCGCGGATGCCCTGTCTCGCGTCGTGTTGCGCAGCAATGCGGACGGGTCGTCATTGCTGGTCGGGGACGTGGCACGGGTGATCGAGCAGGGCTCCGACCGAGAGGTAGGGTATTTCGTGGGGGATGATCCCGCAATCTCTGTGCGTATTGACCGCTCTGACGGGGGGGATGCCATCGGTATCCAGCATAGCGTCGAAAGCGTCGCGGCGGATATGGCTGTGATGCTGCCCAGAGGCGTGACGATAGAGCTGATCCGCACGCGGGCGGAGGCGATCACCGGGCGGTTGGACCTGCTGATTGATAACGGGCTGATGGGGCTCGCACTGGTGGTGGGGTTGCTGTTCCTCTTTCTTAACGCACGCACGGCCTTCTGGGTGGCCGCGGGCATACCTGCGTCGATGGCCGCGGCGATTGCGCTGATGTATGCGGGAGGGATCACGATCAATATGATCTCTTTGTTCGGGTTGATCATCACGCTTGGCATTGTGGTTGATGATGCGATCGTTGTGGGCGAACACGCGGACTATCGCCACAAAGAGCTGGGCGAGCCCCCCATGCAAGCGGCAGAGAATGCGGCGCGGCGGATGGCGATGCCGGTCTTTGCCGCAACGATGACGACGATCATTGCTTTTTTCGGTCTGCTTGCCGTGGGCGGGCGCTTTGGCAGTCTGATCGGCGATATCCCCCTCACAGTGATTGCCGTGCTTGCCGCGTCACTGGTTGAATGTTTTCTGATCCTACCGAACCATATGGCCCATGCGATGGCAGCAGGGGCCAAGCAACGGTGGTATGACCTGCCCAGCCGAGTGGTCAATCGCGGGTTTCTCTGGGTGCGCGAACGGCTGTTCCGCCCCTTCATGGCGGGGGTGATCCGCGCACGCTATGTGGTGCTTGCCGGCGTGGTCGCTGTGCTGGCCTCGCAGGTGGCGCTGTTCATCCGGGGTGACGTGCAATGGCGGTTCTTCAATGCGCCGGAACGCGGGTCGGTGACGGGTAATTTTGCCATGGCCGAAGGGGCCACCCGCGCCGATACGCTGGCGATGATGCGCGAAATGCAACGCGCGACAGAAGCGCTGGGCGCGCAATACGCCGAGGAATACGGCACCAACCCCATCGACTATGTGATCGCGCAGATCGGGGGCAATGCGGGGCGCGGTCTGGACGGCGCCGACAGCAAGGACGCCGATCTGCTGGGCGGCATCTCGATCGAGCTGATCGACGCCGATCTGCGCCCCTATTCCAGCTTCGCCTTTGTCGCTGAACTGCAAGACGCGGTGGTCAATCATCCCCTTGCCGAAACCGTCAGCTTTCGCGGCTGGCGGTCGGGTCCCGGGGGGGACGCGCTGGATGTGCAGTTCTACGGCGCTGACACGCAGGTGTTGAAAGCCGCATCGCAGGATCTGCAAGATGCCCTCCGGCAATATCCCGAAGTCAGCGCGGTGCAGGATAATCTGGCCTATGACAAGGAAGAGTTGATCCTTGATCTGACGCCGCAGGGCCAGGCGCTTGGGTTCACGATTGATACCTTGGGGCGGGTGCTGCGCCACCGTCTGGGCGGGATCGAGGCGGCGACCTATCCCGACGGCCCACGATCGGCGACAATCCGGGTTGAACTGCCCGAGGGAGAGCTCACCGCGGATTTCCTTGAACGGACGCAGATGCGCACGCCGGACGGGCAATATGTGCCGCTGGCCGATATCGTCAGCGTGGACCGACGCACCGGCTTCAGCACGGTCCGGCGCGAGAATGGCATCCGTCTGATTTCGGTCACGGGCGACATATCAGAGGATGACCCCGCCCGCGCAAGTGAGATCACGACGGCCCTGCGCGAGGATATCCTGCCGCGCATCGCCTCTGAACGGCAGGTGGATTTCCGCATCGGCGGGTTGAGCGAGCAGGAAGGCACGTTTCTGTCGGATGCGCTGACCGGCCTGATCCTTGTGCTGACGGGCATCTACCTTGTTCTCGCTTGGGTTTTTGGCAGTTGGACGCGGCCCATGGTGGTGATGGCGGTGATCCCCTTTGGTCTGGTCGGCACAATCTACGGGCACGCCCTGTGGGAGGTGCCGCTGAGCATGTTCACGGTCGTGGGCCTGTTGGGGATGACAGGGATCATCATCAACGATTCCATTGTTCTGGTGGGTACGATTGACGAATACGGAGCCACCCGCGGGGTGATCCCGTCGATCATTGATGGCGCGGCGGACCGGTTGCGGCCGGTGATGCTGACCACGCTGACAACGGTCCTTGGCATGGCTCCGCTGCTCTATGAGCAAAGCCAGCAGGCGCAGTTCCTGAAGCCCACGGTGATCACGCTGGTCTATGGCTTGGGTTTTGGCATGTTTCTGGTGTTGCTGGTCGTGCCTGCGCTGGTCGCGGCGCAGCATGATATCGGTCGCCAGATCCGAGCGATGCGTCGGGCCATGCGGGCACGGGCAGGGGGGCTGCGCCTTGGCATTCTGGCGCTTTGGGTGCTGGTGGTGCTGTGGGGCGGGGCCACGCTGGGGTGGGTCGCGGTGACGGGCGGCTTGCATCCCGCACTGGTCGAGCTGCTGCCTGAGCTCGGGGCGATGGCCCCGCGCAGCGCGGCGCTGCTGCTGTTCCTGGCCGGGGCGGCTTTGATCGCGCTGGTGGGCTATATCGTCGGCGCGGTGGCGTTGCTGCTGTCGCGTCGCAAACGGGCCATGTGATCAGCCCGCATTGCATCCCACAATATCGACGGCCTGCTTGCTGCCCAATACCGTCATGCGGATGTGCGACCGGTTCAATGCCACGGGGCCGCCGCTGACGTGACCCACGTCCACCCGCGCATGCAGGACGTTGCCCTTGCGGGTGGTATCTGCCTCGCTGACCCAGAGATCTGGGTTGCCGGTTTCGATCACCACCAGCTCTTGCCCGCCCGCGGGCGGG
>Ga0114906_1000091_pt1 | contig 56505 bp, 40 predicted proteins | sample MalvirDeepMed_M9_FD_89687 | JGI IMG/M metagenome (GOLD analysis project Ga0114906, IMG submission 89687) | Marine viral communities from the Global Malaspina Expedition - Malaspina viral metaG DeepMed_M9 | ecosystem: Environmental > Aquatic > Marine > Oceanic | place: Mediterranean Sea...
AGTAAACGCCATATGTACATTAAGCAGGACGTTTCTATCATGGCACTGCAAAATCTACTACTCCCCGACAATCTATGTATAATGCTGGTATATAATTGGATTAGGCATTATACAGGGAAGTAGCATAGCGTAGTGCTTCAGTTGGGAAGTTCGCCCCAACACTTCCTGATAATCTATGGAAGGAGTAGATATGGGAGTAGATGGTGTAGATAATAGTAGACTGACTAGTAATTGGGATCACTCTAAGAACTGGAAGAAAATGAGAGATCGTCAACATGATATTAAAAAGAAAGTAAAAGCAGGTAGGAAGCTGCATAATGTATGGAAACCTACTGATGCATTCAGTGCTGGTAAGGGGAGCAGAGCCAGACCAGTAGACAAAGAGAGATATGATTTGAATTATGACCTAGCTTTTGGTCGAATTACCAAAGAAGAACATACTCAAAGGATGAAAAAACTTGATGATAAACAAATGGGAAACACTTTCGAAAACTGATCAATCGAATAGATTCGCCTTCCAAAGAGTTGCTGAAGAAGATATGTTTCTTACTTCAAGATCCAGATACTGGAAGGAATACCACCGTGCTCCCGATGAAGGAGTACCAGAACAAAAGGTATTAGACCTTACTGTTAAACAACTAACCCCTCTATACCAAGAGTGGATAGATTTAGTATGTGAAAATCCCAAGACACCATCATGGGTGCATCCCCTATTAACATTGGGTGCTCGCAAGATGGCTGATATAACTATAAGAAGTCTTATGAGGCTATGGCTAACGCCTTCCTTGTTTGGCTACAGGTATGCAGACTTAAACAAACCACCTACAGCACAAGCATTGGCTAATCAAATTGCAACTGACACCCTTAACATAATAGGATTCCAAAATGCTAGAGAAGATTTTAAGGACAACTGGAAATCACAATCTAAATTCATAAAGAACTGGACCCCTAAAAGGTGCATAGCATTTACAAAGAAAGTAGGTTCCATACCCAAGATGACACTAAAGCAAAGACAAGACTTTGGTCATCACATGATTAGGATAGCTGAACAAAGCGAAGTAATTATTTCTCATAGAAAGAGAGAGAAAACTAAAACAGGATACAGAAACTACTTATACATAGAACTATCTTCCGATATACTAAAGAACTTACACGAACAGCACTACCTGTTAGAGCTTACCTCTTTACTATACAGACCGATGTTAGTACCACCAGTTGACCATACACTCAACTACTCAGGAGGACACTTGACTCCTGAGATTAGAAAACCTGTAGTACAGAAATATAAATCTACTTTATTCTCTGATGATAAGGTAGAACAGAACTATTCTGAACCCTCACAAAAGGTTTTAGATGGAGTAAATGCTTTACAAAAAACAGAGTGGTCTATTAATAAAGATGTCTACGCTGTAATGGAAAGTTTATTCACTAACAATACCCTACTTGCTAACCTCCCTGCATATAACTTTGAAGAGTTTGTATACAGTGGAGAGTATCCTACTGATGGATCCAAAGAAGAACAAGCAGTATGGTGTCAGCTAAGAGAAGAAACTTGGGGTAATTGGTATAAACAAGAACAAGCAAGGGGAAGAATGCTTGTTCGCATGGAGCTAGTAAAGAAGCTACTCGACTGGGACTTCTTTTACATGCCTTATACTCTAGATTTTAGAGGTAGGGCTTACTCTGTGTGTGAGTTACTATCGCCGCAGAGTTCCGATGTAGATCGTGGGTTATTAATGTTTGCAACACCAATGGAACAAACACCCGAAGGAATGGAATCCCAGAAAGTTTATCTTGCTAACTTATTTGGTAAAGATAAAATATCTCTTAAGGAAAGAGTTGAGTGGGTTGATAATCATTGGGATATATGGAAACGTATAGCTGATGATCCCTACTCAGACTACTTCTGGGTTGATGATGCAAAGAAAAAGAATAAATCTTTCCAAAGGCTTGCAATAATACTAGATATAACTAGGGAAGATGGCATGACCCAAGTACCTTGTCACATAGATGGCAAGTGCAATGGTTCTCAGCACTGGTCTGCACTAATGAGGGACGAAACTATAGCACTGCTATCAAATGTTTTACCTTCAAAGAAACCTCAAGATCTTTATCAGTTTGTTGCAGACATGACAACAGAATATTGTAAGTTACATAAAGACAGTAATGAATACTATCAAGAATTCTTAGACCACTGGGGAGAGATTGATAGGGTGGTCCTCAAGAGACCTACCATGTGTGATTCATATGGTCTTACTTTCTATGGGATACAAAAGTATGCTAGAATGGAAGGACATGTAGATTGGATTAAGAAGGAACGAAGAGGCAGTGCCATCGTTGAACTAGCACGAGCCATACAAGCAGGGCTAAACAGAACTCTAAAGGAACCTAACAAAGGTAAAGAATATTTAAAAAGCATAGCAGTAGAGGCTGCTGAAAACAATAAACAACTAGTATGGACTACCCCCTCAGGATTTAAGGTAGTTCATCTTTATAATATTATAGGATCAAGACGATCCTTGGCAAAACTATTTAATCACAAGGAACTTAAATTTTACTTTAAGTCTAGAGATGTGGACATTAGAGCAGTTAGGCAAGCTATCTCGCCTAACTTTATCCATTCATTGGATGCTGCTCATATGTTCTTAACAATTTATAGGTTGATTGATGAAGGGTTTACTCATCTATCTATGATACACGATTCGTATGGATGCTATGCTCCCCTAATAGGGCGTATGCGAGCTATCATAAGAGAGGAATTCTTAACAATGCATTCGGAAAATTTACTTGAGAACTTCAAGATAGAAATTCAAGAACAGGTCGGCAAAATACTACCCGACCCACCAGAAAGGGGGAGCTTAGATATTAGTCAAGTATGTGATTCTGACTATTTCTTTTCTTAATATGACACACTTATTAATTGAATGTGAACATGATATGGAGGTTAATATAATCTACCTAACAGAACTAGCGAGACACAAAGGAAAAACAAAGATAGAACTTTCTTTTCCTACACGATTTATGATGGCTACTTTTATGGATAATCTATGTGATGAATTAGAACAAGAACATATCTTTAATACTGATATGGATGTGACAGTTTACGTACCACAAGGAGAATAATGAACGAACTTAATGATATACAAAAGAAGCACAAGGCTGGAGAACTAAATGTATACAGTCCTGTTGAAGCTTATACAGAGAAATGGGAACACATAGCAGATAAACAAGGTAACTTTATCAGTGCTATGCCCATACCGGAAACAAGAAAGCGTAAAGATTTACCCTCTATCGCACAACAATGGCGAGAGGACTATCAAAAAGGAGCACGTAATGGCAAGAGTATTATGCATAGGTGATTTACACTTACCTGCAACACATACTAAATATCTCGACTTTATAAGAAAGTTGAAACGTAAATATAAAACAGACACAACTGTTTTCATAGGTGATGTATTAGATCATCACTCGATTTCTTTTCACCAAAAGAATCCAGAGCTACCATCAGCAATAGATGAGCACAAACAGACAGTAAAGGGTATGAAAGCTTGGAAAAAAACTTTCCCCGAAGCTGTCATTTGTATTGGAAACCATGACGAAAGAGTACATAGGCTATCTTCAGCTGCTGGAATACCCTCTATGTATCTAGTAGATTATAGTGATTTATATGATACCCCTAACTGGAAGTGGGACCACTCCTTTATAATAGATAATGTCATGTACATACATGGAACAGGTGCTGGTGGACAACGCCCCGCATACTCTGCCGCTGTAAAGCTAGGACAAAGTATAGTAATGGGGCATGTCCACAGCATTGCTATGTTACAGGTTCTCCAATCCCCTACCCAAAGAATATTTGGTATGAATGTGGGGTGTGGTGTAGACAAGAATCATAGAGCAATGAACTATGCTAAGAATCATCTTAATAAACCAGTAATTAGTGCTGGTATAATAATAGACGGCAAACCTATTCTAGAATTATTAGAATAATTTGTGTAATTTTCAAGTCACCCCCTTGATTTAAGGAAAAGACTTGTTATAATATGTGAGTCATATAACTGTTAAAATAAGGAGACAACAATGATGACTAAAGTAAGCGGTTTTGTTACAGATACACTAGAAGTGGTTTACGGACACCTTCACCGACCTGATGATAAGTTTGGTGCAGACTCTGCAAACCATAGTGTAACAGTACTAGTAGAGGGCGACCTTAAAGCCAAGCTAGATACACTTCTAAAAGAATCTGGAGCAACGAAAATTAATGGGATGAGGAATGATGATGAAGGTCGTACTCTTCTAAAGGTCAAGTCAAAGATCTTTGTGAAGAAGGGTGAACAAACATTCCCATGTCGGGATGCTCTGTCTAATAGAACAGAAGCCACACCATTTGGTGGAGATAAAGTACGCTTGCGTCTTAATCCTGCTGTTCTTGATCGTGATAACTCAATGAGTATTTATCTCAATGGATGTCAGATCATAGAGAAGTCGGCAACAGACTCAGGTGGTTTTCCAGTAGTAGAAGATGGATTCGATGGCTCGGCTTTTAAAATGCCAAAGAGTGAGAACACATCTGAAACTCCTGCGGAGACAGACGAAATCCCATTCTAATGGAATGGACTTTCCCCATAAGCCCAGTAGCTGCAAGTAGACCCCGTGTCTCACGACATGGGGCTTACTTTGCAGGGGCTTATAAGAAGTTTAGGCAGAATATGATTGACCTAGTACCCTTAGTATTGGGTACAGAATTTATTCCTATTAGTACACTACTAAAAGTAGACGTTGAATTATTTGTAACTCAACCAAAGAAAACAAAGCTATATGCACCCCGTGCAGACATAGATAATTTTCTCAAAGCTATTTTTGATTCATTGAATGGATGGCTATGGGAAGATGACACACAGATTTTACAAGTATACGCTTCAAAACAATGGGCTCCTAGGGGAGAAGAAGGATACTTTTCAATTGGAATATCTATATTAGATAATAAAGAAAGGGACAAAAAATATGAAGAGAATAATATTTCTTTTGATGATGCTGGTCTTTAGTGTTGGTTGTGCTACAACAAGGGGATGGTTTGATCCTCCTACTACTATCACTGGTATTAATGCTATAGCAACTACACCGTCAGGTATTACGTGTAGTCCTATGCTTGGGTGGATTGGCGGCATTTGTACGCTATCCGGAATGGCACTGCTCGTGCTCACAGGCGGACGTATGGGCTGGAAACCCATCATTGGGGGCATAATATTTATAGTAATCAACTATGCTTTAGCATTGTATGCTAATTGGATTTTCTTACCGGTTGTTATAGCAACAGGGGCTATCTCTGTTGCATGGGCTGGTAAAATTGTTTGGAAGATCGTCAAAGATGACGACATTAAGATTAAGGAGATCTTAAAATGAATTGGATTGAAGGAACAGTGGGACATGTTTGTTACGTAGCTATGTTCTTCGTAGCAGGTGCTCTTATCGGCAGACCAATGTGGATGTGGACTAAGAAGAGACTGCCGTGGGGTAAATAAATGACATCTAAAGTAATAAACAGGGAGCAATGTCCCGCCTGTGCTAGTCACGGGCGGGATAACTCGCAAGATAACTTAGCGATTTATGATGATGGTCATAAGTATTGCTTTGCTTGTGAATATCGTGAAGGTAAAGTAGGAGTAATAGAAATGAAAATACAGAGTGATACTAATACTAAATTCTATAATGGAAACGCTGTATCAAATAGAGGTATTACCGAGAAGACCATGAGGTTCTTCAATTACGGTACTATCTCCACTAAAGAAGGTAAGAAGGCTGAGATAGCCTCGTTTTATCGTGATGGTAAAATAGTTGCACAGCACTTAAGAGGTCCTAACAAAACCTTTAGATGGACTGGCGACTCATCTCGTCCCACATTGTGGGGACAAAACCTTTGGCGTGGTAAAAACAAACGGTTAATAATTACTGAAGGTGAATACGATTGTATGACAGTCAGTCAATTACTTAATCTAAAGTGGGCAGTAGTTAGCTTACCTAACGGTGCTGCTGGTGCTGTCAAAGCAATTAAAGATAACTTAGAATTTGTTAATGGATATGATGAAGTTGTTCTTATGTTCGATATGGATGAGGCTGGACAAGAAGCTGCAAAATCTGTAGCTGAGTTCCTACCCCCCGAGAAATGTAAGATCGCTTCGCTACCCTATAAGGATGCTAATGAATGCTTGCAGAAGAATGAATCACAAGCAGTTATTAATGCCATATGGGAAGCACAGAGATACAGTCCAGATGAAATTCTACATATCCAGAACATTGAAGCACCCTCAGAATCTGAATGCTCGGTGTTCCCCTTTCCCTTTAACTCATTAACAGAGTTCTTAGTAGGTCAACGATCTGGTGAGATAACTTTATGGGCATCAGGAACAGGGTCAGGAAAATCTACAATCATTCGTGAGCTGATCTATGATCACTTACAAGCTGGTAGATCTATTGGTGCTATTATGTTGGAGGAAGCTCCTTCAGAAACAATAGACGATATGATCTCACTCATGCTTAATAAACCCGTAAGAGTTATTAGGGCACAACGAATGATGAAGGACTTAAGTATTCAACTAGGTTCTAAGGATATATGTGTAGGTGTTATTGATGACTTAACTGATGAGGAGTATGCAGATGCTCGTTCTGAGTTAAATCAAACTAATTTCTATATATATGATCACTTAGGAAATAGTGGACTTAAGAATTTGTGTTCGCGTATGGAGTACATGGCTGTATCATTAGGTGTAGAAGTAATTATTCTAGATCATATAACAGCCGCTGCAACTGGTCTAATGGGCGGAAGCTCTTCATCAGACTATGATGGTGGTTCCTCGGAAAGGCTTCTTATAGATAATATTATGAAGGAATTCCGTGCACTGGTATCAAGAACTGGTGTAAGGATTGATGTAGTATCCCAACTGAAGAAGACTAACAAGGCTTACGAAGAAGGAGATCGCATTACCTTACAAGACCTAAGAGGCTCGGGCTCATTGTCTAGTGTCCCTAATACCGTAATAGGATTAGAGAGAGATAGACAGAATCCTGATCCAATCATAGCAAACACAACAACAGTCAGAGTATTAAAGAATAGACTAACAGGAAGAGCTGGTGTTGCTTCGTGTTTATTCTATGACCATACTACCGGAAGATTGAAAGAACTAGACTGGGCTTTCGATGATAGTGGTAAGATACTGGTTGACTCATGATTGTTGTAACAGGAAGCTGTAGGTCGGGTACTAGCATGATGATGCAGACCCTTAAACTACTAGGGGTGGAAATAGCAGGTCATGCTTTTCACCCCGACTTCCCTGTTGTAGAAGGGAACCCAAAAGGATACTTTGATCTTCCATTCGAAGAACTTATTGGCGGTATTAATACTACAAAGTATAAAGATAAAGCTATTAAGATATTAGGTGAGTGGATACTAGGGATATCTACTGATGATATCACTCATATAATAGTATGTAAACGTAGGGATGGGGGTGCTCAAGACAGAAGCACCAAGAAATTACTCAAAATAGAAAGCGAAATAAAATCTACCTCTTCGACCAGAGAAATTCTTCTAAAGGCTTGTCTTAAATTATCAGATAAAGATCTTAGAGAGAGAAGATTCTTAAACTATCACTACATTGGGGCTTACCTAGATAAGTTCACTGGCTATAGCACGGAAATTTTCTTTGAGGATATGCTTTCAGAGACAGAAGAAACTATAACTAATATTAAAAACTTTCTACATTTAGATTCTGATGTAGATATTAGCAAGGCTGTGGACAACATAGGAATACATGAAATGTCAGGAGAATAAAATGAAACAGCTTGTATTTGATATTGAGACAGACGGTCTCAATGAAATAACATTAAATAACAAGGGGGAAGTAGTTCCAGAAGGAACTAAGATTCATTGTTTGGTTACAATGGATACTGAGACTAAGGAGGTCTTTACTTATGTGGACGATATTGAAAGAGGTATTGATGATCTTCGTTCTGCTGAGCTTATTATTGGTCACAATATCTGCATGTTTGATATACCTTTTATTGAGAGAAATTATGGAAAGGTGCAAACAAAAGCTCACGATACTCTTATCGTATCGAAACTAATGTACCCAGATATCAACAACCATCCTATTGGAAACAATAGTCTTAAGGCTTGGGGTAAATACTTAAGAATACTTAAGGATAATATGGACAACTGGTCTAAATATACAGACGATATGTTAAGATATTGTATACAGGATGTTAAAATAAACCTAGCTATATACAATAAACAGAAAGAATTCAGGGATAAGTATCCAAAGAATATTAAACTTGAGCACATGGTTACTAATATCATAGCAACCCAGATAGATAATGGATTTGGATTTGATTTACAAGCAGCTGAAGAGCTTGAGATGCAGCTCTTAGTAGAAAAGGCAGCCATTGATGATCAGATGAGAAACGTTTTCCTTCCCCTCATAGAGGAAAGATGGTCAGAAAAAACTGGTAAGCGTCTCAAGGACAAAGTTACAATCTTTAATCCGGGATCAAGAAAACAAATATCCGAAAGACTACATGATAAGTATGGATGGAATGCGCCACTAACAGAAAAGGGTAATCCAAAGGTAGATGCTGCTGTACTTAAGAAGCTAGACTATCCCGAAGCCAAGGCTTTAGTAAAGCAATTCGATATTACTAAACTAGAAGGACAAGTATCTGATTGGATAAAGAGAGCATCACACTCTCGTGATAATAGAATACACGGCAATGTTAATGTACAAGGTACCGTAACAGGCAGGATGACAGCTAGCCAACCTAATATGCAGCAAGTCTCAGGAGACAAAAGAGCCCGAGCTTTATTCCAACCAAGGGAGGGCTGGGTTCAGATAGGTATAGATGCTAGTAGTCTAGAGGCTCGTATGCTAGCTAATAGAATGGCTCCATATGATGATCTAGCCTATGGAAACATTATATTAAATGGTGATATCCATGAAGAGAATCGTCTGGCTGCTGGCTTGTCTTGTAGAAACCAATCAAAGACATTCTTCTATGCTTTAATATATGGAGCTGGTAACGAAAAGATAGGTAAGATAATTGGTAAGGGTGCTTATGCAGGAGGTCAGATAAAGAAGAAATTCCTATCTAATATTCCAGCTATTCAGAAAGTACTAGATAATTGTGCCTTCCAAGTAGCAAACAAGGGAACAATAACCTTACTAGATAATCGTGAAGTACCTTGTAGATCTAAGCACGTTGGTCTTAATGTCCAACTACAGGGAGATGGTGCCATTATTATGAAGCTGGCTCTCTGTATCTTAATACAGAGCCTTAAACAATATGATGGTATGTGTGGTTTAATGGCTACTGTACACGATGAGTGGCAGTTCGAAGCTCATCCTGATATAGCTGAAGAGGTAGGTAAGTTAGGATGTAAAGCTATACAAGAAGCTGGCACTAGGCTTGACTGCAAGATAGATCTGGATGGAGAATATTCAATAGGAAAGAACTGGTCCGAATGTCATTGACTACTGTATCTATTGTATTCTATAGTACTCCTAAATCTAGGCGAGGAAAACTTGTTCAGATTTTACAATATAACCCTATCTTTCACTGCGGTCTTATGTTATCATGCCATGATGAATCTTTTGTTATAGCTTCAGATAAAACACATAGAGCTAAGTTCATACCAAATGATCTATACCACAATACTATTGGATTTAAACCATCTCATATAGTTATATTAGGAGAGACTGATTTTAGTAACATACAAAGAACAATGGATTTTATAGCTACACCATACAAGGGAGATACTATGTCCATGGCTTTCTGGTATTACATTGGGAGGTTTCTATTCAAAAGCTATCAACCAAAGTCATGTGCCTTACTGGCGTGTCAGATAGCTAGATTTTGTGGTTTTAAATTGGATGATTTTATTCTGCCGAAGAATCTTTATAACGATCTAAGGGATAAATACACCCACTACACATGGGAAGAATATATAAAGGAATCAGAAAAATGAATATGATTTTAATAGCAGGTCGAGCAAGAGTAGGTAAGACTACATTTGCTAAGCTGATAGCAGAACAGATTTTTAAGATGGGTCAAACACCCATACTATTATCTTTTGCTGATCCCATTAAGGAGGAAGCCAAAAGAAAGGGATACTCTAAAGAACATACTCCTGAAAAACATAGAGAGTTTTGCCAAGAACTAGGAGAACAAAAGCGTTCAGAAGATAGTGATTATTGGATTCGTAAGTTTGATGATAAGGTTAAGAGTGCCCAAACACAAGAACAAAAGGATATACGAGACAAGAAAAAGTACTGGGAAAGAGTTATTATTGCGGATGATTGTCGCTACCTTAACGAAATAGCCTATGGTACACTTTACTCAGCAACTATGTTATTTCTTAGTTCGGGTAAAAGGAAACTTACAACAGGCAACTGGAGAAAACATAAGTCTGAAGAACTAGCCACCTCATTAGAAGCTGGATTAAATCCACTTATAAAATCTTTTAATGGTATTATTTGTAACGATAAAACAATAGAAGAACTTCAAAAAATTATCAAAAATAATATTTCAGTATGGTCAGGAGCTGTTATAGAATGTGAAAAAGAAGAATGTAATTGTCATGTCTGCAAAGGACGGAGAGATGGTACCCTTCCTCCTCTGGAAGAAGTGATTGAAAACTTAATGGATCTATTTACATTAGATGACCTAAAGAATGAAGAAGAAAAGGATAGGGATGACGAAGAAGAAGATACCGACGACAGCGATTCTTGATGGCGACATCATAGCTTACAAGGCAGCCTTCTGGGCAGACACTGAGGGTGTTGATGGCTTGGACTATCGTTTACCTGAGGATATAGAGAAATGGACTCCTGAAGGAATAGATACCATTATCATAGCGTTCTCATGTAATCGTAAAGACAACTTTCGTAGAGATCATTGGGCAGATTATAAGAAGAAGAGAGATAGTTCAGATCGTCCTGATACTTTACAAGAATGTAAAGACTATATGAGCGATAGGTGGGATATAATACTAGAACCTAGGCTAGAAGCTGATGATCTTATTGGTATCTATACCTCATCTGAAGAGATGGTAGGCGTTACTATAGACAAAGACTTAAAAACAATCCCCGGTTTTCATTGGAATCCTGATAAGGATGATGCTATTAGATATCTTACAGAAGAAGAAGCAGATAAGTTCTTATTCATACAATGGATGGCAGGTGATTCAACAGATAGTATTCCTGGCTTATGGCGTATTGGTCCCAAGAGAGCTGATAAGTTTTTAAATAAGTGGGAAAAAGAAACATGGGTACAAATGATATTTGATATGTATGATGACCCAAAATACTATAGAGATTCCATCCCTAACCTAGCTTTAGCTATGGCTAGAAGCGTTAGGATACTTAGGAGTGGAGAATATAACTTTAAAACTAAAGAAATAAACCTATGGATGCCCGATAGTTGGGTATAACGATAATAAGGAGTAAATGAATGGATCAGTTTCAAGAATTTGTAGTAACTAGAAGCTACTGTAAATGGATAGAAGAATTACAAAGGAGAGAAAGTTGGGATGAATGCGTAAACCGTTACTACGACTACTTTGGAGAACGCTTTCCAGAGTTACTAGGCGAGGAATGGGACGCTATACGACAATCGACTATCAAGCGAGAAGTTTTCCCCTCAATGAGAGCCCTCATGACAGCAGGGGCAGCAGCAGAGGTAGACGATACGTGCCTGTACAACTGTTCTTACCTCCCCGTCAATTCAATAAGTAGCTTCTCTGATATTCTATACATTCTGTGCTGTGGCACAGGTGTAGGATTTTCCTGCGAAAGCATAGAAACTAATCAACTACCTATAATACCAGAAATTAATAGGAATGAAAAGATTATTATTGATGTAGATGATTCTAGAAGAGGGTGGGCTGATTCCTTTAATGATCTATTATCAGCTCTATATGGAGGATTCCATCCTACTTGGGATCTATCTCAAATCCGTCCAAAAGGATCACGACTAAAGACATTTGGTGGTAGGGCTTCTGGTCCAGAACCACTTGAACGTTTGTTTAAGTTCGTGATCAAGTTATTTTATAATGCCGAGGGAAGGAAACTTACTCCCCTTGAAGTACACGATATTGTATGTATGATAGGAGAAGTAGTCATAGCTGGCGGCGTAAGACGATCAGCACTGATATCCTTATCTGATTTAGATGATAGAGAAATGGCAAGAGCCAAGACGGGTCCTTGGTGGGAACAGGATGGACACCGTGCACTATCCAATAACTCTGCTGTATACCTATCCAAGCCTTCGCTTGGTAGATTTATGGAAGAGTGGTCTTCGTTATATGATTCCCGTTCAGGAGAGAGGGGAATCTGTAACAGAGAAGCGATGGAAAGAATTGCCAGTATGTCTGGTAGAACTTCTGCTTCGTGGGGTACTAATCCCTGCAGCGAAATCATTCTAAAGCCAAAGCAATTCTGTAATCTGAGTGAAGTTGTTATAAGGTCTTATGATAACTTACCCACATTGCGACATAAGGTGAGATATGCTACTATATTGGGAACTATCCAATCAGCCTGTACTAAGTTTACATATCTAGATCCTGAATGGAAGGCTAACTGTGAAGAGGAGAGGCTACTAGGTGTATCCTTTACTGGTATCTATGACAATACGCTGATGTCTACTTCTAGTGAGGAGCTGAAAGAAGTTCTAACTGAGCTTAAAGAGATAGCAAAAGCAACAAATATTGAGTGGGCTGAGAAACTAGGTATCGAACCTTCTAAGTCTATCACTTGTTGTAAGCCTTCAGGTACTACATCCTGTGTGGCGGGTACTTCTTCTGGTATTCATCCAAGATATTCTCCTTATTATATTAGGAGAGTACGAATAGACACACAGAATCCGCTTTGTACCTTTATGATGGATCAAAATCTACCGCATGAGCCATGCTCTCATGCACCAGAACATACAACCGTGTTCTCATTCCCCATTAGTTCACCAGAAAATTCAGTTACTTATGATAACTATAATCCCCTACAACACCTAGACTTATGGTTAACATACCAACAGTATTGGTGCGAACATAAACCAAGTGTTACTATTAATTATACAGACCTCGATTATATGGTAATAGGACAGTGGGTTTGGAATAACTGGGACTGGGTTTCAGGTATTTCCTTCTTACCACATACAGAGCATATCTATGATCAAGCTCCCTTTGAAGCTATTGATAAAGATGCTTTCATGGGATTAATTAAACAGATGCCTCACTCTATAGATTGGGGCGAATTAAGTAAATACGAACAAGAAGATACAACTATTAGTTCTAAAGCTATGGCATGTGTTGGGGGTTCTTGTGAAGTGTTAGACATTACAGGAGAATAAAATGGAAAATACTTACTTACAGGCTATCTTAACACGAATGAAGATTGGTGGCTTAACAACACCAGCAGACCAATTAATGGTTATGAAATACCTACTTCAGAAAGTAGATGAATTAGAGGAGAGGCTAGATGCAAAACAGGCTACCGTTTCTAGATCCAGCAATAGTAAAACATCTAAGAAAAAAATTACCTCCTCTTGAATACACTAGTGATATGAATAGAGACGAATTTTTAAACCAAGCTATCTTCAGAGCAGGTCAACGTGAAGTTCTCTGTAGACTCGATATGATCATAACAGAACAGGAGAAAAACTAATGCCACCAGGAAATCCGATACATGATGATCTTCAAGCAAGATTAGAAAAGGCGGAACAAAGACTTATAGATTGGGAGAAAAACAGACCGTGGATCGACATTGCTAGAGACGAGGGAATGGAAAGACTTCGCCGACAACTGGTTGATGAGGCTGATAAGAAGTTTGAAAGACTGTTTGGTTATAATATTCATGAAGGTGATCCTGGTCATGATGGTGGTGATCCAGAAGGTGCTACGTGGGGAAGAAATATTACTGCTGGCACTCCCCCGTCTGCTAACGGTAGATTCAAAAGAACTGCAGCTAAGGTTGCTTCTAAGGGGCGTTGGGGAGACTCAACCCTAGCCCACCTTACTCCGGGAGAAGTAGTTCTACCACAAGAGGTAGCTCAAAAACTTCAAGGACAGATTTCTTCTATTATGGGTAAAAATAATATGAGGAAAATTACTGTTGGTGATAGACAATCTATGACTAATCCATATACAGGCTTAGAAGAATTTGGATTCTTTAGTAAAGCTTGGAGAAAGATAAAGAAAAAAGCTAAGAAAGTAGTTAAGAGGGGTAAGAAAGTAGTTAAGAAGGCAGTAAAACCTGCACAGAAATTAATGAAGAAAACTGTACCACGAGAATTTAGAGAGTTATTTCCTAAAGAAGTACGACGTATCAATGCACTAGAAAAGAAAGTTAAGGGTGCTATTCCTAATGAACTTAAAGATCTTTACAAAAAAGTAAACAGTTTCGAAGATTTCAAAAGAACCTTTATTCCCAAGGAATTAAGGCGTATGGATGAATTAGAAAGAACAGTTAAAAAAGCTATTCCTAAAGAGTTTAAGGAAGTTTATAGAAAGATGGAAAAGCAAGTTAAGGATATAATTCCTAACGAACTTAAGGACGTTTACAAAAAGATTAATAGCCTTGATGACCTAAAAAAACTTCCTAAAAGGATGCAAGAAAAGTTTAAAGAAGTTCAGAAAAAAATGAATAGTCTTGATGACTTTCAAAGAACTTTTATTCCTAGAGAGTTTCAGAAAGTCCAATCAAAGATAGAAAGTTCAATCAAAAAAATAATTCCTAACGAACTTAAGGACGTTTACAAAAAGATTAATAGCCTTGATGACCTAAAAAAACTTCCTAAAAGGATGCAAGAAAAGTTTAAAGAAGTTCAGAAAAAAATGAATAGCCTTGATGACTTTCAAAGAACTTTTATTCCTAGAGAGTTTACACAAATGCAAGAGAAATTGACGGGAAAACTTACGGATGTTTATAAAAAGATTAATAGCCTTGAAGATTTCAAAAGAACCTTTATTCCCAAGGAACTAAGGCGCATGGATGAACTAGAGAAAGTAGTCAAGGGTGTTATTCCTAATGAAATTAAGGACCTTTACAAAAAGGTAAATAGTTTAGATGATCTAAAAAAATTACCCGGTAGGGTTGAAGATTCTTTTGCAAAACTAAAAGACAAGATTACCGAGGATATTATACCCGGTGAATTTGAGGATGTATGGAAAAAGGTTAATAGCCTAGATGATATAAAGGATCAACTTGGTTCCAAACTCCAGAAGGTTATTGATATTATCCCCGGCTTAGGTGGAGTAGGTATGCTTGCATCTCGTCGAGATGTTAGAAAAGCTGAAGAGGCTGCTGCTGCTGCAAGAAAAGAACAGATGACTGACTGGGAAAAACAAATGGCAGATATGACTAGTGCTTGGCAGGAATCAAGTTCTAAACTTAAGTCAGATTTAGAGGGTATGATGTTTGCTCAAGAAGAACGTATGAATATACAGACAGCAGAATCTGCAAAACAAATGATGAAATCTAGAGTCGCTGGAATTAGAGCACGGCGAGATCTAAGTCAAGGTAGGCTTGGTGAATCTTTAGCTCTAAGTAAAGTTGGTGGTGAAGCTGGTATGCTTGGAAGTATGGGAGCTACTGGACCACGTATTACTGGACGTAAGGCTAGGGGTACACGAGTAACAGCTGCTGCTATTCCTAACATTTGGGGAAGACCCGCTTAAGGAGGTAATATATGAGCGCACTATTTAAAACACCTAAGATTAATTATGGCGGAGGTATGGCAGCTAATAATGATGAGATGATAAAGATTATGCAAGCGCAAAACGAAAGAAATAACGAATTATTTGCGCAACGCCAAGCTGATATTATGGACATGGATAAAGAAAGACTTGCTATGGAACAGGCACAATCCGTAAATGTGCGACGTGAAGAACAAGAGTTACTATCCCAGGCACAAGCCATGGAAGATGCTGCTCAACAAGAGAGCGAAGCTATGATGTATAACGAAGGAACTGATAGCGATATTGATAATGTTATTACAGGATTCTATGGTAGTCTTTATGAAGGTCAAAGACCAGAGTAATGTCCAAGCTACCAGAGAAAACGATTGCTGATCGTTACAAAAAGCTAGACTCTAAACGAACAGTAAAACTTGAGAGAGCGCGGTATGCCGCATCTCTAACTGTTCCTTCATTACTTCCACCCCTTGGGTGGACAGAAGAGACTCAGTTACCTCAGCCATTTAGTTCTGTAGCAGCCAGAGGTGTAACTTCTATGTCTAGTAGAATGCTCAGTGCTTTACTGCCTCTTAATGATACACCATTCTTCAAGTTTGAACTGAAGAATGGTGTACAACCAGATCCTGAAGTTAGGGCTTATTTAGAATCTTTAAGTTATCAGGTATATAATAAACTAGCATCAAAAAATCTAAGAGATATTCTCTATCAAGTATTACAACACCTGATTGTTGTAGGTGATGTTTTATTAGTAATGGAAGATGACTTCTCTTTTCGTATCTTACGAGTAGATCAGTATGTCTGTAGACGAGATGTTCAAGGTGATATTAAAGAAATTATTCATCTAGAATTCCAAGCAGCAGACAACAAAGAAGCTGTTGATGAATTATTCTCAGGAGATGCAGGTGCTTTAGAACGTAATGGATATAAAACAATATATTGTAGACTAACTTACGATGAGAAGAAAGAGATATGGAATGTACGTAAAGAAGATCTTGAAGGTAATGTAATACAGAGTGGTGAGTATACTACAAACCCTTACATTGTTCTTAGATGGACTGGAGTAGCAGGTGAAAACTATGGACGTTCTCATTGCGAGGATTTAATTGGGGATATTAAAACACTCGAAGCTTTTACCGAGGGATTGATACAGGGTATTGCTGCAGGTTCTACTTTCTGGGTAGGTGTAGACCCCTCTGGTATTACAGAAATAAATGATATTGCTGGTGCTAGAAATGGTGCTATTATAGGAGCAAGGCAACAAGATGTCTTTACTATATCGCCATCAGGTACTATGTCACCCCAGATTAACTCTACTCAAACAGGTGTATCTCAAATGAGGCAGCAGCTTGGTCAAGCTTTCTTAATGGACTCTGCTAGTATGCCTAAGGGTGAACGAGTTACAGCTACGGCTGTTAGAATGATTGGTCAAGAACTTGAACATGTTCTAGGTGGTGCTTTCTCAGCTATTGCGAGAAGCTTAATGCACCCCATCATTAGTCGTAGTATCTTCTTAATGCTTGCTAGTGGTGAGATTGATCCACGTATGTCAGAAGAGTTTACTGAAGATGGGGACTTAACAATAGAAATTGTTACAGGTCTACAGGCTTTATCAAGAGACTCTGATCTACAGAAGCTAATGCAAATGGGAGAGATGGTTCGCAACCTTCCGCCACAAGCCTCAAGTACCTTTAGGTGGGATGAATATGGTCGTGCTCTTATTACTGCCCTTGGTTTCAATGCAGAGAATTGGGTTAAATCCGAAGATATTGTACGCGATGAGCAAATGCAGCAAGCAGAGCATGCTACTGCAATGCAAACACAAGCTCAAAACCAAGCTATGATGAGCCAAATGGTAGGGCAAGGAATGCAACAAGCTGCTATGCAAGACATGGAACAAACTGGTGGAGAAGGCATAGCTGAAGTCTTAGAACAAATTGGTGGACAGGTTTAACATGGCTTATTATATAATCATTAAAACAGAAGCTAGTATAGATATTGGTAAGGGTCATGACCCTGGGGGTGGTCCAGGAGGATATACTCTAACAACTGGTGGTACCGTAGATCCAGGATCAGATGGAGACGCTACTAATACATTTGTTACAGCTCCAGTAGACTTAGTACGAAAGGGAATGAATGGTAAATCAATAGTAGCTTTTGTTAATATATCAGGTGCTACTGCTTCTACTATACGTAGTAAGGCTCTTGAATCGTTAACCTTTGATGGTAATAATACCGCAACCGTTACTATTACAGACTTTACTGAACTCAACGGTGACGGATTGGCAGGAAGCGACAACGTAAACCTAATCGCTACTGATACCACCAACTACAATTTCTATGTGGGGGATCAAAGTTCGGTATCGGGAACGTGGGAAGCCACAGACTCCAACGAGGTTACCGCTACTAATCTGATGAATGTAATCAACACCTCATCGGGTCCATCTGGATCTAGGTTTACTGCTACGGTAGATGGGGCAGTTGTAACTATAACCCAAGCAACAATAGGTGCTGCTGGAGCAACCGTCGTTACTCTAACAGACAGTGGAACTGCTGGTATGACAAAAACAAACTTTATTAGTGGTTATAATTCTGTAGACGGAGGTACTATAACTTTAATAGATGCTGCTGGCACCTCTGCAACATTTACTGGACGTAATGCTACAACTGTTGCATTAACGAATGAGTTTCTTCTAGTAACAAGTGCAGATACTGCAGCCGAAAACTTTCTTGTGGCAGTAAATGCTAATCCTATTCTTATAACAGCATCAAGAATTGGAGCTGTTGTAACACTAAGACAAGATACATATGGAACTTCGGGTAATACTACTATTACTACAAGTACAAATTTTGATGCTACTACTTCAGTCAATGCTACTAGTTTTGCTCTGGGTACTAGTGTAGATATGTTTGTAGAATTCTCACCAGATGGTACTAATTGGACAAAATATTCACATTTAGAAAAGGCAACTACGGGTGTAGAAATAGCAGATGATATAGATACAGAAACAACGGGTTATCTTGTTTATAAAGCAGACCTATCGTATATTAAAGCACCATATGCTCGCTTTGGTCTGAATTCACAGGCAAAAGACTTAGGAGCTTTAGAGTTTAATATAGGTTATTCTTATCCTGTATCGTATATAGAACCCACAGAAAAAGAATTTTGGACAACACAAGGAAATAGTCCTAGTTAGAAAGGAGGCTTTACAATGCCTAAAGTAGGAAAGAAAAAATTCCCTTATACTAAAAAGGGAAAATCAGCCGCTAAAAAGATGGCTAAGAAAACGGGTAAGAAAGTAAAGAAGGCATACTAATGATACATTCTTTCGATTGCCGTAATAGGGGAAATAATCCATGACAACAAAAATAACAATAACTACTGGATGGACTCCTGTAACTGTAGGCGATGGTTCTTATGTCTCTGTAACACAAGGACTTAATGGAACATTGGCATCAGATAGTGTAGCCTATGTAACATCAGCTATTCCATCGACAACAAAACTAAGTGGTAGTAAAGTATTAGTATTTATAAATATAGATGAAGCAGGTGCCGATGTAGTATGTGATATGTTTTTAGAACTGTCACCAGACGGTACTAACTGGTCTGCCCATGAAAATACAGGACAAGATTATATCTCAGTGACTACTGATATTGATCCAGATGCTACTGGTTACAAAGTATACTTAGTAGATCTATCCTTGTTTCGCTCACCCTATTACCGTATTGGTATAAACTCCGCAGGGAATGCCCTTGGTACCGCTATAAGGTTTCAAATGGGCTATTCATATTTAATTTAAGGACTATTATTATGGCAAAAATGACTAGCGCAGCAACAACAGATTTGAATGATGAGGATGATCAGAAATTAGATACACGTTTTGGGACATCTTTAGATGCTATATATGTTGGTGTTGGCGGAGATCTAAAACTAACTCTATCAGGAGATACTGCAGGTGTTATTTTTAAGAATACAATATCAGGTACTATGTACGAACTATCTGCAAAAGTAATCTGGTCTACAGGTACTTCTGCTACAGACATTATACGTCTTGATACTGGTTCTCAATATGCCTAAGTATACAAAGGCTACAGCTTTAGCTAAAGGTACTGTGTATTCACCACCATTCGATGCTTTGTATATAGGATCAGGTAACTATACAGAAACAACAACAGCGGGATCAGTTGCAACTCCCTCGATATGGTATTCAAGTAACGATCAAGGTATTGGTACATATTCTGGTATGTCTTCTTCTCGTTGGGATGATAGAGGAGCCACAGGTGATCATGGTGCTACTACCGGAACTTCATATCAAGCTTCTGGAGGTCCTAATGGGTATAGTTATTACAATTTTGATACTAATACAGATTATATAACCGTTAATGATAGTACTACATTTAACATAGGAACAGGTGAATTCGAAATGATGGCTGTAGTTAAGTTTGTAGATAACGGTAATGTGTATCAACATATAGCAGCAAGAGATAAGTCTGCAAATAACTGGGCTTGGTACAGAGCATCTGATGCAGCTGGTTCTAATCCCGGAAAAATTGTTTTCTCAATAGCTGGAACTGACCCTGTTAGTGCTACAACTCCTGCATATGATACATGGTATATAGTAGGTGTTGCTAGAGATTCTGGTAATAATGTACAGATATATTTGAATGGCAGTACAGATGGTTCTAGTGTATCTAATAGTGCTGATTTAGATTCTGATGATGATGATAACTTAATCATAGGTGGAAGATATACAGGAACTGCGTATAACCAAAGTCTATTGGGGCATATGACAGAATTTATCCTATGGGAATCAGAACTAAGTGATGCTAATAGAGCTAGTATTGTTCAAATATTACAAGATAAATATATAAATGCTCCGCAAGCTAATATAATAAACCTAGATAGAGATGGTACTGCGGGAACATTCAAGCAATTGTCCGTAGGAAAACTATACGAAATAGAATCTACAGGGATCCAAACAGGATCTACAGTAGATCATTCTGCGGAAGATGTAATAGGGCTAAGAGAGTAGATAAGATGCCACCACCAGACGCTTGGGAAACACACAATGAAAATAGTAATGGGTGGACAGAATACAAACGCCTAGTAATAAATGAACTCGAAAGAACTAATAGTAGATTAGATATAATGGATAAAAGATTAGCTAAGATAGAAAAAAATATTGTAGTATTACAAACTAAAGCAGCTATGTGGGCTGCAGGTATTGCAGTAGTAATTTCAGGGGGCGTAGGTCTCCTAACTCAAATCCTTTGACTCTGGGGAACAGAATTATCGTAAGGAGATAAACAAATGGCAGAACAACCAAGTTACCAAGAAGAACAAATATACTCAGCAGAAAACTCAACTACAGATGGCGCAACAGCTACTCCGGATGCAACAGTAGAGCAAATGCAACAGATAGCACAAGATCCTTTATCTAATAGTGAGGATATGCAAGCATTACAAGAGCGTCAAGCTTTTGAAACCTATGTACAGAACTCAGGAGATAAGATTCCTGAAAACTTTAAGGATGCAGGTGCATGGTATGATTCTTTAAAGGAAGCTCAAAAGCAATATACGCAAGGTCAGCAGGAAATAGCAGATCTTAAAAAAGAATACAGTGAAAATAATATACAAAATCCTAACTACAATCCTAATCCTACCGAGCAACCCCCCGTAGAGGACACATCTACAGGACAAGAGGAGCTAAGAATTCCTTCTCCTGCGGAACGGGAAATGGAAGAAGCAACTGATTTACCCCCCTCTGGTATTACAGAAGATGATTGGAATACATGGGGTATGGAAGTAGCAGTTAATGGTGATCTTAGTGAGGAAACTAGAGTAGAAATTAGAGAGAAGAGTGGATTCACTGAGAATATGATTGATGATTTCTTAGATGCTCAGAAAGCTAAGATGCGAGAAGCATATACTGAGTCAGCTTCTATTGTAGGAGGTAGGAAGCAGCTAGATAACCTATTCAAATGGGCAGCAGATAACCTAAGCTACGAAGAACAAGTACAAATTAACTTTGGACTCTCTGGTCCAACTTCTGAGATTACCCTTAGGGGACTAAATGATATGTATACTACGAGTATAGGATCGGCTGCGAAAGGTCGTGAGCCTGGTCCTTTACAAGGGCGAGAGCCTAGTTCTGTAGCACAGACAGGCTACGTAGCCTATCAAACAAAGCGTGAATTCTACGCTGATAGAAATAATCCTAGATTCAAGACAGATAGAACGTTCCGTGCTGCTGTTGAAGAGCGCATGCAACGTACTGATTTTAATAAATTACGTAACTAAAGAAAGCAGACTTTAGTTATAATTTGAAGGTTTTCCTCATAGTAACTTAACCGCAAACACGGAATAAAGGTACTTGGAATTCTGGATACCATAGATAGATACTCCTCGGGAACAATTGATGTCTATGTTATATGTTTTTCTGCTAATATATTAACATAGTTTTTAATTTTTCAAAGGAGAAATATTATGACTTCAGTAGGAAGTCCCTATGGGGACCTACCAGCCACAAGTTTAACCTATCGTGATAGTACATCGGCGGTAACGTCAGGTACTAGTCAAAGCGGTGGTTCAGGTGCTGGTAAATTATGGCTCCCGATTTGGTCGGGAGAAGTTATTCATGCTTATGATGAATACAATATGTTTGAAAACTTGGTAACAAGTAAAACAATAGCAAGTGGGCGTTCAATGCAATTCCCAATCACGGGAACAGTTGATATTCAGGCATCTTGGGCAGCTGGTGAAGAACTAGTAGGTGGAACAGACGCAAAGTCAACCACATTCGCCGTGCATCTTGATGCTCGTCCGATTGCTGCATTCTTCGAAACTGATAACATCGACTTGATGATTACTCAGTGGGAATACCGAGCAGAGTTGGCACGACAAGCAGGTCTAGCACTTGCTAATGCTCGTGATAAACAAATCTGGTCATTCCTTTGTCGAGCTGGCGCAACCAATCAACTTGGTGCAACAACAGATCCTCGTCCTCAAATGGGATTGGATACTGTTATTTACGGTGGCTCAGTTGAAGCAAATTCAGATCACCTAGGTGGTCTGTGGGATGCAGGGGCTGATCTCGAACTTCGTACAAATGCTGCTCTTGAACTACTTCAAGCACTTGAGAAGTTCTTAGTTCACTTGCAAAGCAATAACATTGACGCAGGTCAAGTTTACTGTGCTGTTAATCCTCAAGCGTTCATGGATATCCGTGCGTTAGGTGTAGCCAGAGTAAATACTGAACTTGCGGCTGGTGGTAACCAACTTATGTTCAACGGATCTGCTGTAGGTGGATTCGGTACTGGTTTGGGTGCTCCCCTTACACAGGGAATGGCTAAGCTTCAGGATACCCTTGTTTACATGGGTGTTACCATTGTTAAGAGTAATCACATTATGACAACTGATGAGTCAGGCGAAAGTGCGACAAGTATTGGTGAAGATCGTTACGGTCTTGACTTTGCTGCTGCTAAAGTTGGTGCTGCTATATGGACACCTGAATGTATTGCTTCTCTTAAGTTGCAAGGCGTGAAGGTAGATACTGTAGATGACATTCGTCGTAACACGCAGTTCACTGTTGCTTCAACAATGAACGGTACTGGTGTTCTTCGTCCAGAATGTTGTGCTCTATTTACAGGGTACGATCCTACGGATGCAGATCCAACTCGTACAGAGGTTGCAGCTGCTGGAGTGCTCGATCTTGCTGGCGCAGCTGGACACGGTGAGTACACAGTAGTGTGAGTAATAGTTTATAATTTTATTATTATAATACATCGGGTCCCTTGCCTCTTTGGGGTAAGGGACCTTTTTTTTAAAGGAGGAGGTGATCATGGGAAGTATCTCACGACTAGATGCAGTCAATCAAATGTTATTAGCTGCAGGAGAAAGTTTAGTAGCAGATCTTGAAAATGAGTCAGGTGTAGATACTAAGTTGTCTGAGTTTATCTTAGACCAAACAGCCCAAGACCACCAACTCAGAGGTTTAGCTAGTAATAAGTACGTCAAAAAATATAATCTAGAAACTGCAGGAGATATTATCTTACCAGAAAATACTCTGTCTGGAGAACTGATCTCAAATCACGTAGATACAGATGGCAATATCCAAGTAGGTATTGATCGTCAGAAAAAGATTTTTAATATTACTGATAATACTTATTCTTGGAAGGCAAGCACAGATTATTACATAGAAATTATCTTTGAATTATCTTGGGATGATCTTCCAACACCCGCACAAAGGGGTATTCTTGCTTCTGCTATGAGACAATATCAACTCATAGTACAGGGAGATGATGTAACCGATAGATACCTAGCAGATCTTGAGGCTATCCATAAATCTAGATCAAAGGCTTCAGATATAAATGATGCTCGGGTTTCTATATTCTCTTCGGGAAGTACTGTGATGAACCAAGCACTAAGTCGTCTCAATAGCTCAGCCTATGATCCTAATAGACACCGTTATTGGCGACATAAGGGACTATAAGTTTTGTCTAAATTTATATCGACTACAATCCCCATCAATACTTTATCGGGGGGCGTAGGAAGACAAGCTCAATCTAAGAGAATGCCCTCGGAGGCTGAAAATCTAGATAACATATACTGTACTCTAGAGCGATCTGTAGAAAGACGCAGGGGTATAGAGATGGTTCTGAATACAAATGATTCCATAACCTCCCTAGGTGTTAATAAAGATTCTTTATGGTATCATTGGTTTACAATCAGCCAAAAAGAACGCTTCTTAATTATTCTAGATAGATCTGCTACTGATTCAAGTAGCTTATTATCTATTTATAAGTTACATAATGGACAACTAATAAAGACAGATCCTTCTTTAATCTCCATAGATCCTATTTGTACAGACTATTTACGGTATGGGTTTAATATGGGACAGGATAGTATAAAGTCTGTGGCAATTGGCACAAGTTTACTACTATTAAATACCGAAGTTAAAGCAGGATTTACTTCAGATGGAGTAACAACAACGTTATTTGGACTAGACGGTCTTCCTTCAGCGGAAGAAGATAAACTGGGATTAGAAGTAGATTACCAGACATCCTCTTCTGTAGACCCGCAAGGGATAGCAACTATATGGACACGATATAGTAATTATGTTTCTGGGGATCAGGTTATTGATCCTACTGATACTACAGATGGTGCTATCTATGGTATTTGGCAAGTAGATCAGAATATTGGAGATACGGCAGTAATAGGACCAGAGAATAAATCACCATCCTCTCTTTATAGAGAAGATGTGGACAAAGGAGAGGTAATTGATATTACTTTAGATCCGGCTATTACTCCTACATTGGGAGATACATATTATATAGTAGAGGGTGGTACTCCTCACGGTGATTGGGGTTCCTTTTATCTAGAGGATGACTATAATGAAGCTTCTTCTCCTACTGCGATAACAGATATACAAGCAGGTACACAAATTAGATGTGTTGTTACTTCTGGTACTCCTGCGAATATAAAATGGACTATTAATAAATGGACCAGTGCATTAAACGATGATGGTTCTTATAGAACAACTGAATTTGTTTCGGTTAAGGATAATGTATATCCTGATCCTGACAAACCCCACCTTGGGCAATCTGTAGTTGATCTAACAAAACTTAGATTACCTCCGCATCCGAGTGATATAAAGGATCGGAATAATGCTGAGACTATGCTACGAGAATTATATCCAACTGTCGGAAATTCGGCGGGTAAAGGCAAGGTATTTTTCTTTGCTCAAACTTATGGTACTACTTTACCGGGATATTATAGAGTTAGGAGTGTAGACAAACAGCCATACTTACATAAAGTACGAACTCCAGATAGTATGTCATGCATAGATAAGCGTAGAATGCCTATGCAGTTAGACTATGATCCTTCTACAGAAGAGTGGATCTTAAAAACAGTTGGGTGGGATGTAAGAACTAGTGGTACTGGCGAATCAAATCCAGGTCCTAGTCCCTTTAAGTTTCCTGATGGTTCTGCTAGACAAGCAGAAATAAGTTCCATGTCTTTTTATAGAGATCGCTTATTCATGTCTTCTGGAGATGTAATGTTTACAAGCCGTATGGGAGATTTTGATAACTTCTGGATAGCAGATCCGGGAGAAATAGTTGCATCAGATCCTATTGATCTAAGTGTTAGTGCTAATAAGTATTCACCGATTACTTCGATGATTCCTTTTAATGATTACTTATTTATTAATACTAGTGGAGATACTCAGTTTGAATTGATAGGATCAGAGAACCAGATCACGCCATTCACAGCAGAAATTGCACCTACTACTTTCTATTCTTCTATTGCCACTATTGATCCACAACTTATGGGGAATCAGATATATTTCTTTGATAAGAAAAGATTATATATTTACTTTGGACAAGCTCAAACTAATATTAATCAAGCTGTAGATGTATCTACACACTGTCCTGATTATCTACCAGCAGAAGTAGAAATAGTAACTACCTCTCCAGCACACAACTCAATCTTCTTTACAGATAAAGAATCATCTAATAATATATATGTATATATCAATAGATTTGCAGGAGATCAAGTAGTACAGAATGCATTCTTTAGACATGTATTACACCCAAGTACAGATATTAAAAACCTAATTACTTTTGATAATTACTTATATATAGTCTGTACACTAGGTAGTGAAAACTTATACTTACAACGAATGCCAGTAGATACAACAGATGTTGACTATTCTATTCCTTACCTTGATAATTCAATTATAAGATCTAATGGAATTTATGATGATACTACAGATAATACAAAATATACGCTACCTTACGACTGTGCGGGTATTAATAGAGCTATCATTACGCAAAGTCATGAAGAAGGCGGAAGAGTATTTGATGTTTCTAGTAATGCAACAGGAGCTAATACTACGGTATGTTATATTACAGGGAATACAGCCGAATATCCATTAACCTTTGGAGCATCCTATAAATCTTCTATCGAATTATCTGAACAATTTTTAAGGGATGATAAGAATAATATTGTTAATGGTATACTCAATCTAAGAAGCATGTCTATTAGACATAGTAATACAGGAAGCTATGACTTAAGTATTACACGTAGAAATAAAGCAACTAAGCAGTTCCCATTTACACCGTATGTAACAGGTATAGATGCTGAAATACCCATGTCTCCTATCGAAACAGATGGCGAGTTCTTGGTTAGAATATTTGGTTTAACTAATGAGTTAAAAATTAAAATAGAATCGGAGTATCATACTCCTTTTAATATTACTAATGTTGAATTTAGAGGAAAATTCAATAAGAGAGATAGTTTACTTGAGAGACGTTAAGGAGAATAATAATGGTATACGATAATCAAAGCACCCCTTCCGGAGTGCTATATGCACCAACCGCAGCAGAGTGGTTACCCGATCCACCTTCACAGGATTGGTACGTAGATGTAACCGACTACCTTACATTAGATAGTGGTATATCTGTAGCTGATCAAATTATAGTAGTAAGACAAGCAGATTTTTCGTCTATTACTCCTATAGTTGATGCTGCTGATACATGGAATGCTTGGACAATCCCAGCAACTAACTCTTCTGGTAGTACGATGTATCGTATTGAAGGAAGTAGGGTTATTATGTCAGATACAGCAGCAGATTATACCTTCTATCGAGCAGGTGTAGCAACTGTATTACCTTTATTCTCTCCAACAACAGATACTGTCTATATCCTCAGAAAAACACAAGACATCACAAATTATGTCTCATGGATGTCAGGTTCTCATATTACAGCTGCTCAACTTAATCGAGCCTTTTCTCAACTATTGCATATCTCTCAAGAAAATTCAGTCATAGAAGATAATAAAATCAAACTAGATCCTTTCTTAGGAACTCCTTCAGGTACCTGTCCTCTCGATTCAGCTGGTGTTATTGATGAGGCTTTCTATAATGTCACTACAGAAGAAGGTATAACAGGGGCTGGTACTACTGCTAGTAAACTTACATTAGATCTAGATGGAGACTCTCTTACTAAAGGATCTAGCGGTGTTAAGGCAGATACTCAAGACAGTTTAACGTCTACGTCTACTACAAAACCATTATCAGCAAACCAAGGTAAAGAACTTAAAGCACTAGTTGACGGTGTAGGTGCTGGTATTACTTTTAAGGGTGCTGGTGATATGGTAAGTACGGCAGGAGAAACATTCTATAATAGTTTATACGGCACACCTGCGACAGGAGATACAGTAACACATACAGGCACTGGTACAACCGCCTCTGCATCATGGGGAGGTCTTAATCCCATATCACAGTATGATACGATTAGATATACTGGTGCAGCTTGGATAGTTGTTGATGGTAGTTCATATATTAGAACAGACGGTACTACGGCTCTTCATGCAAGCCAACTAGCGACAACACAATTAACAGCTGACTCTGATACTTCGGTAGCAACTACAGCATTTGTACATGCTGTAACAGATGCAGTTAAGCTTTCGGAATTGGCTGATGTGGATGCTGATGTTGATGACGATACCAGTGACCCAGCAGGACAAATGTTATATTGGGATCATACTGAAGCGTGGAAAAAAGTAGACCTAAACAAAACAGATAACCTTGGTACAGATAAAGTTATTTCAACAGGTGATAGTATAGCTGCATTAGATGATATTGAAAATGATGCTACAACAGGTGCTAGTACTAATGACTTCTTAAAATTTAATGGAACTAGATGGGACGCATCATCCGAAGGTTCTACATCATTTGCTATTATTCCCGGAAATGGTGCAGATGCAGATGGTACTAGTGTTGATTCTACTCATGCGACAGCCGCTGAAGGTAGTGATGATAGTACAGAAATTAATACTGCCCTAGTTTCCACTACATTTGGACATAATGGAAATACAAGTAGCACTACTGTGGCTACTTTAGATCTAAAAGGAGCTAACTATCTATGTAGTCATGTAAGGCATACTCCTGCCTTTGTTCAGGCTGCAGTTAATGCTGCTTCAAATAATAACTATGGTATTGCTAGTACACTAAGATCTGAAAATCTGTTTATCCCGTGCAAGCGAGATATGAAAATAGAGAACGGAACTCTTTCCCTTGGACATTCGTCTACCTCAGCAATGAGACTTTTAGAAGCTTGGAACCTTAAAGAATCTTCGAAGGTAGATGCCCTTACTACTACTACAAGTGCAGTAATAAATGCAGGAGACACGGAAATCCCTGTAGATGATGTCCAAAACTTTCCTCCAGGTAGTCTTATAGAAATAAATGCAGCACCACTATCCTCAGATCAAAGAGACTATTCTTCGGGATATACTTATCCCACGTTTGAGATGAACGTAGTAACAAGGGTTGACTACCAAAAGATATATCTAAAGTATCCATTGTTATATACTTATGATAGAGACGGTATTGAAATAGAAACACTGAGACCTAGCACAGCTGCCGACGATAATCCAGTTCCTACAACGGCTACAGCAAGTCTTGCTTTTGGTGCAGGAGGAAGTGTTACTGCAGATCTTGACAATGCTGAAGATAAAACATTAATTCTAACTACAGCAGATCAAAAAGAGTGGCATTTAAAAGCTGGTTCTGCATATGCAGACGGTGATGGAACCGAAGCTGATCCAATTGTATGGGACCATGATGATAGCGGTACAGATTATGCAGCTAATATAGCACATGCTATAAATAATAACGATGAACTTACTAAATGGATGCTAGCTGCAGCTAGTACTGGTACTCTAACTTTAACACAAAGAAACGGCGCTAGTGCTTCCCATTTAGGAGAGAATGGCAATACAAAGATCAAAGGTTCTTTGGTAGATAATGTTGATGTAAGTGAAAATACAGGTACATTTGTAGTATCTGGCTTCACATATACTCATTTTACGGGAGGGATAACTCCTAAGTGTGAGAACGTTACGTTTGAGAATGTTACTTTTAACAATACAGTAGGCAGAGCTTGGAAACTAGGAACGGATCCAATTGTTGGAATCAATGCTAGTAGCGGTACTCATGGATACTTCAAAGTTACTTTACCAGAGAATCATAATCTTCCAGTAGGACAATTATTTGTTATGCGGATGGATGGAATAGATATTGTAGATAATGCAACTGCAGCATTTACTCCAAGATACCATACAGATATTAATGGTGTCTCATATGGATTTATTCATCCAGCCGATCCTCCAAATGTCATTAGAACTCAGATGGGATTTGGTGATGGTGGTGAATGGGTTGATGGTCTACAAGGAAGAGATGACGGAGCAGGTGGCTGGAATACTCCTGAGTTTTCTTCTGCAGCAGCAGATGGGGGATCTTTAGGTTTTCTTTCTATACAAGAGAATTATGCATGTAGATTCAGATATATGAACGGATTAACATTTAAAAACTGCACATTCAATAATTGGAGTGAGGCAGTACCACTATACTGGTGCAATGATGTAACTTTTGAAAACTGTACGTTTAGAAATGTAGGTAAAAGTAGAAATGTTGTTGCTGATGGTATAGTTGTAACTACCTCTAGAAATATTACTATAAAAGACTGTACTTTTATTGGGTGTAGGAATGCTATTAAGTTTGATTACTACACTGTTGCATCTACTATAAGACAATCTAGTAGTGATATACTAATTTCAGGCTGCAAGTTTAGAGATGTTGGCGCAGCAATAAGGACTGACTCTGATATAATCACTAATATTACGGTTATAGATAATGATATTCAGCTAGGAACAATAAGCCCTACTCTTCACAACTATAGGAACTCTAGTACCTCTGGAACATGGTATGGAATAAAACTATGGGGTGCTAATATACGTGTAGAGGGTAATAGAATATATGGTAAAAAGGTACCCGCAGTAGAGGGTGCCTATAACTCATTAGGAACAGGAACTGCTAAAGACGGGGGTCATGATTATGCATTGGGAGATGTAGTAAACTCTGATTGGGTTGGTAAAGCTCTTCCTATAGTGTACGATGGAATAGATGTGCTAAACCGAGGACAAGGATTTTTAAGTGGGAATAACGTAGTAAATGGACCCATAGTTAGTAATAATACAGTTCGAGATACGTGGCATACTGGTATACAAGTAAGAGAGGGTGGAGGAAGTACTACTACTTCATCTACTGTGCAAGGTACAGATATAAGTAACAATGATGTAAGTACGTGGCATACTGGAATCACGTATAGTGTAATAACTAGTGGTACTGTTACTAAGGTTGAGGGTTTAACTTTTAGTAATAATACAATAGTAAATACACCAAGAACAGCTTACCTTGATAACTATATTGGTTGGGAGCATCCAACGAATGGGAACCTTAGAAATGCAGGGGCTGCTGCAAATGCTGGTATATATGTTTCTCTTTATGGTGGAAGCGGTCCTGCTACTATTACTAATCTGCTTATAAGCGGAAATAATATAAGCTGCTATGATGGAGCTTATAATATGTATAATATTCGTCTTGGTGGAGCTACAGATTATGGTGAAGTAATCCAAAATGCACTTATTACTAATAACATGATATATGGAGGACCATATCCAATGTATCTGGATAATGCAGATCTTGAAACTAATGTTTCTATTTGTAAAAATACCGCTATTATGAATAATGTTTGGCGGCGAGTAGGATCTACTGAACTACATAACAAAACGAGATTCTTGGATGGTATAAATAATATATTTGAGCATAATATAGCTACGCTATAATAGGAGTTAACAGTGAATAAGAAACAACGAATAGAAAGATTACAAAATATTCTTATAGAAAGAATGCTTGAAGATTTAGATGATTCTTCTAAGTGTACACCAGGATTGTATCAAGTAGTTCGTGGCATTATTACGGATAATAGAGATCAACTTGACTCTATACCTAATGAAACCCTGACTATATTAGAGGATAGGTTTAGAGATAGCATACCATTTCGAAAAGAAGCTTCGTGAATATACCTCAAGAAATGCTAGAGGACTTTAGGAACCACCTCTGGGGATGTTTCAAATACTTAGGAATTGGTGAACCTACTCCTGCACAATATGCAATGGCAGATGCTCTTACAAGTGATGATGGAGACATCCAATTACAGGCAGGTCGTGGTTTCGGTAAGTCTGTAATCACAGCTTGTCTCGCATCTTGGTTTCTACTTAAAGATCCTAATACAACAATCATGGTTGTCTCTGCTACAAGTAATAAAGCAGCTGAATTTATTAGCATGACCCGTAAGATTCTAGACCTAGTACCTTATTGCCAGCACCTAAAACCAGGCGATAATACTACAGATAATGCTTTTGGTTTTAATGTAGAGTGCCGTTCAAAGACAGGGCAAGATAAGTCATGCTTTGCTAGAGGTATCTCAAGTCAATTAACAGGAAGCCATGCAGAGTATGTGATAGCAGACGATGTAGAGATCGAAGGTAACTGTGAAACAACAAGTGCAAGAGATAGGCTTCTTAATAAGGTGTCTGAGTTTGAGCAAATTAGAAACGTAGGTGGAAGAGTGATCTTTCTAGGAACCCCTCAGATTAGAGACTCTATCTATAACCAACTAAAGGAAGGATACCCAGTTACAAAGTTTCCTTCTGTAATCCCAGACAAGAGTAATGCAGCAGAATGTGAAGATATCAATAAATGGGTATGGGAAATAGGCGGTGAAGCAGGAGATCCCACACAACCAGAACGATTCCCTTTAGATGTATTACTAGATCGTAAGGCTAAGATTGGTCCCAGGTTATTTGCTCTACACTATAAACTAGATACTTCTCTAGCAGACGCAGAGAAATATCCTCTTCGATTATCAGATTTAATCGTAATAGATGTAAACAAAGACATCTGTCCAGAAAAAATAGTATGGGCTAACTCTATGCCAATGAAGAAAGTTCCCTCCTTTGGGATGGCGGGAGATATGGTATACGAACCCATGTGGATCTCAGATACTTTTACAGATTATCTACAGACCGTGATGTTTATAGACCCCTCAGGTAGGGGTAGAGATGAAACAGGAGTCTGTATCTCATCCTTTGCTAATGGATATATATTCATACATGAATTACTAGGCTACAGCGGTGGCTACGATAAGGCTACGTTGATGCAGATAGCTAAGCTAGCCCGTAGCTACGAGATTAAATCTCTGTATGTAGAGAGTAACTTCGGTGATGCCATGTTCTGCCAACTCTTAGCTCCTGTAGCTGTAGAGGTATGTGGATCATCCTTAGGCATCGAGGAGTATCGTGTAATGGGTCGGAAGGAAGCGAGAATGCTAGACGCTATAGAGCCCGTCATGGCTCAGCACAGGCTGGTCTTTGACAGAAAGGCTATATCAGTCGAAGAGAATCAGAAACAGCTCACACGGCTGTATGATGCCCGAGGAGCATTGGCTAGAGATGACAGGGTAGACGTACTTGCGGCAGCAGTAAAACATTGGTATGATATACTACACCTAGATGTAGATACGGTTATTGCTAAGAATAAGGAAGAAGAAAAAGATAGGATAGTTAAGGAGTGGCTGTCAGATAATAGGGTACTAGGATGTTTTGGGGATAAGGTTTCAGGAGCTATTATAAATAGAGGAATACCTAGTGGTCCTAGAAGTGTATGGGAAGTAAATTCAAGACGATGGTAATGTATAGGAGGATAGAAATATGCCAGCATTATATGTAATGGGAGGTAGTGTCCTCCTTCAAGCTTTCGCAGGAGCTCAACAGGCTAGAGTTAAGGCGATGATAGATCGCGAAAACTGGAGAATGCAAGAGATAACTCGTGCAGAAACTGCTGCCAATGCTGCTTGGTTTGATACTCTTAATCATGCTGAAAGGTGGGCAACCAATAAAGCTATAGCAAGAGAAGCATTATCTGTACGCGAAAAGACTAAGTTCTGGGATAATCTTAGACATCAGAATGCAGCGTCTGAGCTATCAAAAGGTATGAGACAGGCTTATGGCAATCTTAGAGGAGAACTTGTATCTAGAGTAGGAGCAAAATCAGCTACAGCTAGAGCCTTACTTCGTAGTTCTATGCAGAACTACTATAAAGCAAGAGAGAATATGAACGTAAACGAAACACTTAAGGGACGAATGCGAGAACAAGCCTATCAACAAACACTAGCTACAAGAGACTTTGGCTTTACTCCTGCTGCACAGTTTAGACCTGGTGCTTATGTTGGAGCAAGTCCTAGCGATGCTTATAAGATGGCTCTAATACAAGGTATAGCTGGCGGTGTTTCTAGTGTAGCAGGAGCAGCAGCTAAAGCATAAGCCCGATAGTTGGGTTTTACAGGTAGAAAGGGAAACTATATGTCATTAGATTTTTTAAAGAAACCAGAGATAGGTGAGATCGTACAGAAAGAATATAGCGATGCTCAACTAGAGAAAGCTAGAGATTACATCTCGAAGTATGATGGTGATGATCTTTATAGAGATTTCTTAAATGATGTTACTTTTACTATTACAGAAAATAATAGAGAAGAGTATTGGAAAATACTGGGTAAAATATCTCCACTGACACCAGAACAAACAACGACTGCATTGATAAAAGATATTGACCAAACCTTAATAGGTATCTCTGATCCTCTTGAGAAACTTTCGTTTCTTCGGGATGGAAGTACTACGTGGAGTAATGAGGTTAAGGATCACTTTGCTCCTACTCTAGAAGCTTTAGATCAATTTGCTACTGCAGATACAATGCACACAGCAACACTGGGTTACAAAACAAATCTAAAACAACGAGCACTTGAGTTCTTTAAAAAAGAGGATATGTATCTAGATCCTATGGTTCCTAAAACACAGCACCTAGAAGATATAATGACTATCGAACGTAATGATAAGTGGGAATTTATGGGTATAGATGATAATGGTAGGATAGGAATAAACACACCTACAGGTGAGTGGTTATCTGCAATCAATCTAAATGAGGGACTCTCGGATCATCCAGAATTAGAGAGAAGTACTCCTAATAAGAATGAACAATATCATGTTAATATGGAAGGCTCAGATATTATGATGTCTTTTATTAGCCCCGTTGTAGAGCACTCTAGAAAGAAACTAGTAGAGCAACGTAATGAAAGTATTAACGATGCTTTTATTGGACTCCAGAGTGGACTTATTGGAAGAGAAGAAGCAGCAAGAGTAATTGTAAATAAAGCTCAGATAAAAGATGAGCCCTTTTCTGAAGTAATACAAAAAGGTTTCAGGTCTCTAGCATTAGAAAACGAAGTAGCTACAGAAGATATTCTAAAGAAGGGTGGTAAACTTTTGGGAGAAATAGTTGACTTATTTAGTAAGAGAGGAACACTATAATGGCTAAACAAAACAAACCAGTACAAGTAGTAGATCCTACCGTAGAGATAGGTTCTCCTACTTTTGCAGCTACTGATCCACGATTCAGAAGAGCTAACAGAAATGCTCCTGCTCAGATCCATAGAGGAACTGTAGGAGGATTAGATAATACTCTAGCTATAATGGTTACACAAACTTGGAAAGCTATTGGTGGGGCTGTGGAAGATGTGAGTTTGGTTATGTATAAGAAAAAGAAAAAGACGGAGACGAATAAAAGGATGAATGATCAAATACAAAAAACATACGATCATGCAGAGAATGAGAGATTCTGGAAACAAGCTGATGATCTTATGGAAAGAGATGCACTGGGTCTTCAAGATACTGAGATATCTATGGGGAAAGGTGAGTGGCAAGAAACTGTTGATTCTTATTTTGATAGAGGAAGTGCATACCTAGATAGAGCAGAAAAGGGAGCATCCCTAGAAGGATCTCAAGTAGAGAGGTATATAGAAGATGATTGATCCAATCGAAGATACTCCTTCACTAATAAAAGACCCTATTGAAGATACTCCTTCACTAATAAAAGAACCTATAAAAAATAATCCTATACTTGAAAAATTCGGAATAGATTTCTGGAGAGCTAATCCAACAAAGCTAGTTTCTTTTATAGAAACACTTGGACAACAAAACCCTAGAGAAAGTACACCTCAGGATATTTCTCCTCTAGTAGAACTATCTAGTGACGAAGAGATGGTACAAGAAGAAGAAGAGATGGGTATAGCTAATAGACACTTTCTGGAGCTTATTGGTCTAGGAGTAGTTGGAACTGGTCTAGCAGCTGGTCTATATAATACAGAGAAGAATTGGTCACGCAATGCTACTCCCATATTTCTATCCTCCTATGAAACAGTAAGAAACAATATGAATTTGTCTGATGTAGAGTTGGCAAATCGTACAGGTAAGAGTCTGCAGTGGGTAAGAGATACAAAATTTCAAGTTCTAAGGGAGCAGAGATGGCAAGATGACTTTGCTATAAAGCGTGGAGAACTTACTACTTCTGAGGCTCATTTCGAAACTAGAGACAGAATGAGAAAAACAGCAGAAATTGAGACCGCGGCTAGAGATTCAATACAAGAAGCTAAGATAAATTCTGGGGATTATACTAATCGCAAGATAGAAGATATTATGGCAAAACATCAGGTAGATCTAGCCCAGAAACCTATGATGGAAGATATAAGTTTCGACAGGCTTGCAAGAGAAGTCCGAGCCAGTACAAGTAAAAGGGATATTATAGATACTGAAAGATTACGTAGGATGAATGTAAGATTAGACGCAGCCAAAAAACAGTTTGGTAAAGCATCTATGAAAGCTAGATTTGCCCGTCCTGGGGCAGGGGTTCTTGCTATCCTTGATATGGTTCATATATTACGAACCTTTTCAGAAGCTGATCCAAGAGATCTTACAGAGGGCTGGGAAGGACCTTGGTTAAAAGAGTTTATGATAGGAGCTGGAACTATGCTTGCGGGTGGTGAAGAGGGTGTAGAGCTTACTCTAAAGAATATGAAGGCGAAAGATTTAATGTGGTATGTAGGAGCCGTAACGGGAATATCACCAAAAGATAGACTCTTATTTATAAAAGAGATTCCTAAGAGTATAAAAGATGTAGCGGTAGGTATGGTAATTGATCCTTTGGCGTGGGCTGTAGAGCAGATGCCTTCATCAGAGCCTTCACTAGAACCTACATTGGGCGGAATTCATGGACAATCAACCCCAATGGGTACAGGACAACCAACACGGTGGCAATAAGGAGTTATAATGAGTTATACTTATACTAAAGAAGAACTAGAAGATGCAGCAAATCAAGCACGTATGCGTCTACAGACTTTAGATAATAGAGTTGCAAGAGAAGGCGAAGCGGATAACTTAATTAAACTATATGATGGTGGAGTAGGATTGTCTGATAGAGGGCATAATCTAATTTTAGAAAAAGCAGCATCACAGGCTACGGGAGCTGATGCAGATGCGATAAAGGATGTTATTAGTCTTTTTGAGGTTGTGGATATGGGTAATGGTCAACATAGTATGCCTGGAATGGAGGATCCAGAAGTAATGGGTGCTCTAGAAGAAGGCTATCAACAATTAGGAGAAGAAGCACCAAGAGTAATTGAGCCGCCTAATAAAAAGATACCATATCCTGAAGTAACTGAAGAAATGAAAGAAGAATTATTAGATGAGATAGCTAACTATACAGGATTAGAACAGCAGGAAATAAGGAAAACTCATTTGATTTCATCTTTTGATAAAGCAATGGGAGCTGAAGAAAGAGGACATATTGCTTATGAACTAGTGCAAGATTATGGTTGGGATATACAAGACTTCGAAGCTAATGGATTGCCTTATAAAGATTTAGCTCCTGAAATATTCCGTGATATGTCTTCCTTTATTCCTGATCCTAATGTTATGACTGAAGGTGAATTTCCATCTGATTTTCCAGAGGGGATGACAGTAAGTCTTTTACCCGAAGAAGAGGGATTTGATCCAGACATACCCCTAGAAGAACAACTCTCTCGACAAATGGAAAATATAGATGAAGCTGAAGAAGCAGGAGAGATAACAGAAGAAGAGGCAAATGAAGAGAGACTAGAGTTAGAAGAGAGACAAAGGCGATTTGATATAATGAGACGCTTACAAGAAGATCCAATATATAGTCGTGTATCCCAATACTCAGAAGAAGAGAGAAAAAGAAGAATTGTATATCTTGATAATAAAATAAAAGCGTATGAAAATAGAGATATTACAGCTGGTATTACTCGACAGAATGTAATGTGGGCAACAGTTAAAAACTTTAATGAGTGGCATGGTACAGACTATACTTCTCACCAACAGCTAGTCTCTGATTTTATTAATGATAGAATGACTTTAGAACAAGAGAATCATTTTCTTGAGTTTGAACGAGTAGGAAATTCCTTAATAGACCGTAGTAATTCTTCTTCATCTCTTAATAACGATATGATGTCTATTGATGATGCATCTTCTAAAGCTAATTCTGGGTGGACTCATACTACAAACGATAATTACTTTAATAAGATTATAGAGGGAGATCAAATCGCTTATACAGCTGCTCAAAATCCTAACTTTACTGGCATACAAACACAAAGAGACTCATTTAGGGGTGCTTATATTGATTATCTAAGTGGGTTAGAAAATGAGTTAGGACAGGCTGGGATTTCAATGGAAGGTATACCTATTCCAAGATCTTGGGAAGAGTTTGAATCCATACTAGCTTCAGGAAACTATTCTAATTTTTCTAATGCTTACATGGAACGGTTCATTGGTATAACATATGGTGAACATCTAATTCACTGGGAAAGTGGGGGAGAACCTCCTAGAGCATTCCGTAATAAACTACAAATAGCTATGGGTATTATGCAAAGATTAGACGAAGCAGAAGAAGAAGAAGATCCTACTAAACAATCACAGGTTGAGGGTGCCTTTAACTTTTTAATGGGTATTGCAGTAGGAGGTAGAAAGCGAAATGATGAAAATGTACTTGGGGATGTACTTAGAAGAGAGGGAGTATCAGGAGAACTTGCTACGATGTTAGAACTTCTTTTTCCTGTTATGGGTGAAGAATGGGGTCCTGGTCTGTCGCAAGCGAGTGCACGTAGCTATGCAAACTGGATTGATAATCACCAAAAAGAATTCTATTCCTTACTGCTAGGAGTTACTCGTCTTAGTTCTGTTTCAGATATAGACAAAGTACTTCATAGTACTCAATCTAATGCTATACAAGATTTAAACCTATCTATGGCGTGGAAAATAAAGGGAGATTATGATCCACTTGATATTGAGATTCCAAAATTCGGGACTGAGAGACAAGAACGTATAGAAGCTTTAGGAGCAACTTCATTAGATGAGTTTGTAATAACTATGCGATCAATTGGAGCAATAGATCCAAGTCTTACTTGGGAAGAGACACGGGAAGAGTTATTAAGAGGTATAGAAGGGTATCTTAGGTTGCGACTCGAAGATGGAACAACTGAGTCATGGATTCCTAAGAATATAACTGAAGAGGATGCAAAATTATCGTATGCTTTGAGGTTACTAGGTAAAGAAGAAATGGTAAGAAATGCATTTACTAGTGCAACAATAGCAGCAGCTTTATGGAATCAAGAGCGTGGTGGAGGTATGAATATAAATAATATAATGTCCTTGACTGATATCATGCTTCATCATAGGGGTATAACATTTATGCCCGGAGACTGGATTGAGAGTCGCAAAGAACTAGATGTTATTCTTGCGCCTTATACTCCTACTTTTGATGGTACGGGTTGGGTAGGAGGCACTGCAGATAATCCTGATTCAGGAGTAGCAACATTTGATAGATGGAATAAACTGCCGTCATATATGAATAATGGTGCATTACAGATGACTAAGGATAAGATTAGAACTGTCCTAAGAAGAAACTTTCCAGAAAAAGGCACCTTCACTGATACTATGAACCGTGGTGACATAGATAGTATGATTTCTTTTGTCTTAAGAAATGAAATAGATCCAGAGAAAACAATGATAGATTATCATGCTGAGTGTGTTGAGTATCTTAGCCAAACTTGGAAAAGTGGAAATGGAATAGGAAATAAATTCATGATTGAAAAGTTTCAAGATTGGTATAGTCCACAGGCATTAGGAAAAAGAGATCAAGGTCTTTATATGGCTTTTGCACCTGATACAGATCCTATAGATCCTTCGGTTATAGCAGGACATAGAGGTAATCCTAGATTTGTTACTAGTATGAGTTCACGGGTTATAGATGATCCAGGTAACTTCTTTCTAAGGGCAAAAGGAAAAAGAGCACTAGGAAGAACCTGGATAATTAATGATTGGACTCTTGCAGATGAAGATCTAAAGGGAGTAATAGTCCAACCAAAGAAGCGTAAACCATACCCCCATAAATATCTGATACCGGGCTATTAAGGAGCAAATAATTAATGAGTATATACACACATAAGCCTGTAAGGCATCCAGAAGATTGGGTTCGTATAGGACCTGAACCATCTGGAATGCATCCATTAGAACGATGGTCAAACGATGCAGCATCGCGAAGATTAAGATCGGACTGGTTTTCAGAGCTAGAGGTACAAGATGAAGGTGGCTTTACAGAAGATATGGATCCCTATTTAGCAGAACGTATTGATATTGAGACAGGGGAAATGATACTTGCTCCAATGAGTTATCTCCAAGGTTTAGATATGGGTATTCAAAAAGATTATTGGGCTGGTTTTACGTCAAAACATGTAGGTGCCCAACAAGATACAGCATTAAAGATATTTGCGAATAGAGCAGATCTTAAAGGTACTGATCTAGATTGGGCTAGTTTGAGTGAAGAAAAGAAAGAATACATAAATAACTATATGGGATGGGCTGCTGGTATTAATGTATTAAAAAATCCAGCTTTACATATTGAGCCCATGTTCACAAAATGGGGGAGAGCACCTGCTGATCTTTTTCTTGAAGAACCACATCCTGATTATGATGCACTAACTCTATATGAGAAAATGTGGGAAACGCTACCCACATATATGATGCGGATTTCAGAACTAGGCGGTGATAAGGATTGGTTTAAGGGAGCTAGAAATGCAGATGAATGGTTCTATAGAGCAAATACACTAATCCAAGATAATTATATAGTACAGTCTATGTTATGGAGTGATGAAACATCTGGAACTGCTAAGCATCTTTCATCAAATGTATGGAATTTTGTAAAAGCAATAGCAAATGATCCCGATATGGCAGGAGAAACAGCAGCAATCTTAGCCCTTACTGCAGCAACAGGGGGAATAGGTGGTGTTGCAGCAGGGGCAGCAGTAGGTTTTAACCTTAAACGTTGGGCTAATATGGCTAGAATTGCTGTTAGAACATCTAGAGCAAATAAGGTTAGAAGGGTTGGTCGATGGCTTCCTTCTAATCTACCAGCTCATTTACTTGGAGCTACGGGTCAGAAGGGAGTGCAGAATTTTAATCCACTCCGTGCACTATTATGGGCAAATGCAGGTGAAGGACTATTGACAGGTGGTCTAGCTGAAACAAGTAGCCAAATGACTAAAATAGATTATGGAATAATGCAAGAATATGATATTGGAAAGATATGGACAGAAGCCTGGGTAGAAGCTCTTCTGTCGCCTGGAATAAATCCAGCAATTGGTAAGATTACATCAGTAGGTGGAGAAGTTGCTGGATTAGGTACCAGACTAGGTATCTGGGTAGGCAATAAAACTATGCCAAGACGTATAAAACTTCCTTCAAATATACGAGAGGGTATTAAAGTAGCGGCTCATATATTAAAATCTACAGAAACTAGAGCCGATATATTAGAAATTGAACTTACTGCTACAATCGCAACAAGTAGATTGGAAAATTCTTTAAATTTACTTGAAGGTACAGATTTAAATCTTGAAGGAGAAGATATAGTATATTTGTGGAATCTTGTTCTCCCACCAGGACAAGATATGACTCCAGCAATGGTAGATATAATGGGAGAAGTGGTAACAAAGCAACTACAGATACAAGACGATACAGGAAAACCAGTAACCGTTGAGGATACTATAGCTGCAATTGGTGTAGCTCTAGGGACACTAGATCCTACCTCATCAACACAGGTAGAAAGAGTTTTAACTACTGCAAGAAATTATACCACTCTTAAGAATAAGTTAGTAGCAAGGCAAGAAGCAGGTGAATCGACTCTTACTCTTGCGAATATTATTAGTGAAGCTACTACGGAGTCACCAGAGTTACTTGTAAATGATACTAGGGTTATAGATCTAGCAAAAGAAAAGATTGATTGGGAGGAAGCTAGTTTTGAAAATAAGATAGAAGCTCTTGATGCAGCAGGTTTAGAGATATTTGGACCAGCTCAAGAGACAGTAATGGAACAGGTAAAAATAGTAAGAGAAAAGGTAGAAATAGCAGGAACATCATTGGCTGACTGGCATAGTAAACACGGAGATGGTAAACCTGCAATTGTTGCAATAGGCGATCATCGGATAAGTCTTAGAAGTGAACATGATACAACTGTTATTAATGCTCTTAAGGAACTTGATAACGATGTTAAAAATGTAACTCGACCTAGATATAGTGAAGAAACCCTAGAAAGTATTGATGCTATAAAAGAACTTAGGCTAATAGCAAAGGCATTAGATATTAAAGGGAATCAAAGTAAGGCAGCTTTAAGAAAACAAATATTAGAGGCTCAGGGTAATGTAGAAGAATCACTACAAAATATCAAAGAAGTAGTAGAAAATATTGATCCTTCTAAAATACAAGATTCAGCCACACTTGAGATTCTTAATATAGCTAGATCAATTGTGCATATGGATGCTATAGAGAGCGAGTTTATAGGATGGGGAACTGTACCAATTTCAACAATAGAAGATCTTGTAGAGGTAAATACAGAAGAAGGTGTAGAAGTTTTAAAAGCTGCTGATGCAGTAAATCAAGCACTAAAAGATGCAGACTTAGCTAGTAGTAAAGCACATGTTAGCGTCCTAAAAGACGCTGTGGAGGTTAAGGAACAAGGAGATGCACTTAAGAAGGAGATGAGTGAAGAACCCGCTAATCAAATAGAACAAGAACTTAATGAAGATGAGGAGAATGTTAAGCAACTTCTTAATGAGGAAGAATCTACTGAAAAGCGATCAAGCTTCCAAGAGAGTATTGAAAAACTTCAAGGTGCAGCACAGGTAATACAGCTTTCAAATGATGAAACAGTCTATGTAAATAGAAATGATCCAAGTCAACAATTTACTCGTGTTACAGATGTAATTGCTTCTGCTCCAGAAATGACGCAAGCTGTGAAAAATGGTGCTACAGTAGGAACAAATCTCGATACAATTGCTAGAGATGTTCTATCAGGAGATAAAAAGGGTACTCCGTTAAAAGAAACACCAGCTGAACCTGTAGAAAAACTAACAAAAGAACTAAAGAACAAGAAAGAGCTGGTGGAGATGAAGGAGAATCATTCACCAGGCGGTCTAATTGCAAATATAGATTCTGCTCTGAGGCAAGGACTCATAACAGACTTACAAGCGAAGATGTTGCGAACCTGGGCTGAAGATGTATCGAAGGGAAAAAGGACCCTGTTTGATTTTAACATGTATATACAAACTAATATAAATCCCGAGGCGATTATTACAGAATCTCCAATACGTAGATGGTTGTCGGATGCTCATGATTTATCTAAAGCTGGCGTTGAGTTTAATAATAGATTAACTGGGGAAGTAGCTCCTGTATATATAACAGGAGAAGTAAAACCATATGCAGAATATGTCAATGACGATGGTACTCCTTATATTGAGAGCGAAGAAGAGTTTAATAACTATGTTAAACAACTGAATGAATTAAAGAGTGAGATAGAAGGAGCAGGAAAAAGAATCCTGGCTAAGAATATTGTTGTACATAGTGATGAATTAGGTATAGCAGGAACTGTTGATTTGCTGGTTGTAGATGATGCTAATAAGACTGTTGAAATTATAGATATAAAAACCAAAAAGACTCTTGATTATCTTACAAGTACAAAGTTTGGTATGTCAGATAACGAGAAGTGGACCAAGCAACTCTCTCTATATAGAATACTTTTAAAAAATCAATATGGTATAGACGCGAATAAGGTTACTGTTCTTCCTGTACTTGTAGACTACCAGATTAATACACCTCAAAACTTTACACCAATAGCTAATCTACAATCTCCTATATCAATAAATCCCTCCAAAATTGTTACTACTATCACAGGGGATAAAATTAGTTCTACAGTCTCTAAATCTATTCAGAATAAAAAAGAATCAGTAGATACAAGATTAAGTAATCTTGAAAATAAATATGGTATAAGAACGAAAGGAATATTCACTGGGAAGGAAAAAGGTGCTACTACACCAAAGAGAGTAAGTAAACTTAACAAGAAGATACAACAAAAGAGAAATAAGAATATCCATGCAAGTCATAAATTAGCAAAGAAATATGAAAAGAGAGCTAAAGATTTACAGGTTACGACACAGAAATCTAGTACATCAAAAAACCAAGTTGAAGCACAAAACGCTATTGCAACAGTGCGTAATAGAGTAGGTAACTATGTAACAATTCAAGACTTTACCGAATTACGTCAAGTTCAAGACGATAAGAAACAAGCAATAAAAAATGCAGACTTAGTATGGGATAGTTGGTGGAAAGATCCAGATCATACAACCGCAAATCTTGGTACATTACAGGAGTTGATACGTAATACAGGATTAATAAATAGGATTGTTGCTAAGTATGGGAAAGATAGGGCATATACCTTTGACGAACTTGAACCATATTTTAAGAAGTATAAACAGAAACTAACGGATGAACTAGGTAAACTTAGGGTTAGGAATATTATGTTAAGTCATGGGGAAATTAGAAGTCTTAATGAGTTTATTACGAATAGCGATAAAACGCTCGTTACAGATATTGATAGTAGCTATCGTCCTAAACTAAGAATTACCAAAGAAGAACGACTAAAAAAAATAGCTGATGGAGAATTTGATCCTGTAAATATTTCAAACTTAAGTACACTTAGTACTCAACTACGAAAGTATGCCAATAGACTAGACTTTATAGAAAAACGAACGAGTATTATTACTGAGGATAGATTAATTTCATACAGCTTATTAAAAGATTCTCTTCCTTCTAGGATACGATGGCTTAATATTCAAGAAACTTTTGAAGAGGCTGGAAGAGATCCTAATAATAATGTATTTCCTTTTTTAGATATAGAAGATTCTGTTTTTAATATAGATTTGGTTATAACTCAGATTCTACACCTTCTTACTAAAACTACTGAAACTACTAGAGTAGTAATGCAAGATACAGCGAATAGGGTTCTTGCCGATCTTAAAAATCCAATTGATCCTAACTCTGAGTATAGTATCTATAGAGCTCATGGAATAGCTACAATGCTACTGGAAGCCTCATCTAAATTAGATATAGAAGAATTTGGAACAAATAAAAAAATACATGGTAATGGCTTTAAGAAAAAGCGTGGAGATACAATTACATATGTATCAGAACATACATTTTTAGAAGATACTTATGAAGCAGCTATGCAAAGATATAATCAACTTAGTGGTAGGATTCAAGAAAGAATACGACTAGAAATAGGTTTACCAAATCCTGATTCTGCTGGTAATATTCAAGCTGCTGATCTAAATAAAAAACTAAATAGTTACTTTGCTATTAGGAATATGACTATTGCCGATATGGGTAATGGTAATCGCGGCTATAGAACTTCTCAAGATTTAGGTGGAGATATAATTGACAGAGTAGCTGGAATGGTTCCTGGTATTGCTTATAAGCGAGTAAGTAGACGAGCCTTAGAGGACGATACTTTCTCAATCGAAGAACAAGCTAAGTTAGTAAGTACTGAGTTCGAAGAAGTTTCAGGTGAAAGTACTATTTTACTTGTGCCAATTACAGGAGATATGACTTCATTTGCGCCCCGACGTGATCATGAACTACTGCGAGTAATTGAAGATGAGGTAACTAGAAACCGCCAACGCTTTGCTTTAAGTATACCAATAACTGAAGAAATGATAGTAGAGTGGAATAAAGGTAAGTCAACTAGAAAAGCTGCTGAAATAAATTATACTGGAAGATTTCCTCCTACTCGTACTGTTCCTTATATTTCTAATAAAACATTCTTAGCACCTCTATTAACACACTCAGAACATAGAGATGCAATGTATGAAATACTTTTAGATACCCCTATAATCTTAGCTAAATTTATTCATGATGGTGTTCTATCGGGTCAGTCTTATTTAGGACAATATGATCGTGAAACAAAAAGACATAGTACTAAGCTTACTACAGGAAATCCGACAGCTGTTCCATTATCTAACTTAGGGTGGATTATTACATTACTTAGAATTCTTCCAGAGTTGAGGACTAGAGAATTTGATACTGATTTCTTAAGTCTTATGATGAATCAAGGTTTAGAACTTGAAAAAGCTGCTAAGACTCCTTCGGAAGCATTGAGTACATATAATTATGAAGATCAAAAATTCCAAGGTTTACATTTATTTACTTTATTATCTCATACACAAGAAGAACTAATTAAATTTGCTCAAGAATTAGCAGATGAATCTAAATGGGTAGTAGATTTAGAGGATCGCTATATAACATCAGGTACTTTTATTGCACAGGTTGCTCTAAATAGTGACAATAATATGTCAGATACACATTTGGATAAGAATATTCTTAATAAGTTTGTTACTCTATATAATAAGGCTGGCTTAGAATCAGGACGTACAGAAGAAGAATTAGTTACTGATCTAGATAATCTTGAGGATACAAGTAAGTTTGAGGCTATAAGAGACTTCTTTAAGGTTGGACCATTGCGTACATTATACGGCGGAGGTTTACCTGCATGGCGTAATTATTGGCTGTCAGATAAGGGTAGAGCAGTACTAGATGAACTTAATAAAAACTTTGATGCAGATATAACAACAGATGATATGGTAGTTTTTGGAAATACTCTCTTTAAAATATTTGTTTATGAAAATACAAACTTAATGAAATCTTCTATGGGCTTTACTACCAAGAAAGTTAAGGCTGTTCTAGAAAAATATAGAATTACTGGAGTAAGTGAACAGGCTAAACATATTAAAAAAGCTAAGGAACCTGCACATAAATAAGAACTAAAGCGACTTGAGAAAGAACTTTCAAAACGTCTAGGAAAAGAGGAAGAAGTACCTCAGGGTGTAGCAACACAGCTACAAGTATATAATCAAATACTTGCCTCTATACGAGATCATGGTGATAGAAGAGGAAACACTGAAGAATCAGCTAAATATTTTAAGGGTATTGTAGACGAGTATCTTGCTTTTGAAAAAAAGGTAAGAGATGGAACTCCAGACAAAAAAGGTAAAGAATTTTTTACTGAAGACGAATATCAAGAGGCACAGAGAATCGTAGGAGGTGTACATAGTCGTAATATGGCATGGAAAGAGGTGGAATACTTACGAATGCTTAATACAGCACATAAAGTAGCTTCAGGTATAAATGTAGATCATCTAAAAATACAAGAAGAGATCATGGGACTACGTATGTATGAAGAAGATCTAATGAACATGGAGAATCTTGCTCTATACCATACATTCGCACCCTCAGCTAGTTCAGGTAGACCTACACCAGTAGTTGTTGATTTAATGAACATACATGAACATAATACAGATGCATCTAAAGTAGCTACAGAAGACTGGGATGAGCCTTCTTTAGAAGTTTTACGAAAACTAGAAGAAGAAGAAGGGCTGCCGAGAATGGTAGCTATTGCCCAAATGTTAAGAGAACATAAGGCACCCTTTGGTATGTGGAGAATGCAACATAACTCTCTACAGGCTACGAAAAAAGATTTTGGTCCTTTAGATGAGTTTGGTGACTTTATTAATAAGAAAGATAAAGTAGCATGGCGTAAGGCATCAGAACTTGAAGTTGATAAACTAATCATGCGAGACGAAATGCTACATGCTTCAACTTTTGGACCCCTTGATGTTCCTGGGTATGGACAAGATATAGTAATAGGTGATAAGGTTATTGAAATATTCTCAGAAGAGAATGGTCAAGAGATGGTAGATACGATTGTTAAAAGGTGGAGAGAGCGTACTGAACAAGAAGATGCTGCATATCAAAAGTTTATAGATCATATTGATAAACTAGATTTTTTCTCCTTAGATCCCAAAAAGTCTAAAGAAGAAAGAGAAGCCGCAAAGGAATATCTTAGGAGAATAAATAAATGGCATGGTATTGAAATAGATCAACTAACGCACTTAAATTTACCATCAACACAGGGATTAATGAGGCATCTTAGAGAGTATGCAGAAAATCCAACTCGGCGTACAGAAGCTGGAAAAATTCCTCTTGGAATACGTACAGCAAATCCATCAGGTGTAGCAGCATTTCGTCCACTGATTGCTAGAATGCCGTGGGGGAATGTAGGTAATCTAGAATTGCGTAAACAATATTATAAAGAGCAAATCGAGACACTGGAAAATAATATTTCTCCTGCTCTTACTATTGAGGGAAAGATAGCCGAAACGATTGATGACGTATTACCTGAAAATATGAGACAAGATGTTTCATTATATGGTGATAGTAAAATATATTACTTTGAGGTTGGAGAAGATTTTCAGAATATAATGGATCCTCGTAGAGTACCTTCAGAAAAAACAGCACGAATACTAAGAGAAGTTCTAGAACCTTTTGCTCTAGAACTTGGTTTTGATTTAGAGCATATCAAACAGAATGGAGAGGAATATGCTGATCTATATCATTTACATGCAATGGAAGAGCTATTGGGTTATGCACCATCCTCAGTCTCATCTCCAAATGAACAATTTGGGTGGAGTTATATAAATGATCTAATTAGAACTGTTACTAAGGCTGATAGGGGAGAAGAGTTACTTCATAATATACGTTATAGTCGTATGAAATTATCTCAACTAGTTCTTGATATTCATAAAGTTCCTTCATCTGTTATTGATAGAGTAGAGTCTACCCTATCTTTGATGGGACGAGGCACTTCTGTTGGTGCTAAGGCTACAAAAGAAGGCACAACCTATGAAGATGCGTTGAGGGGCGATAAAATGTTTGGAGAGTTGACTCGATTAGGTGATATCTTACAATTTGGTATTACTACAGAAGAAAATGTTGAGTTGATATTCGTAGATAAAGATGGTGTTGCAATACGACATCGGGAATCAGGAATAGTTGATAAAGTAACTAAAGAGCCTTCATTATTTACACAATCATACGATGCCTTATTGCTTTGGTATGCATTATCAGATCAAACGGATTTTGATACATATCTTAAAGAACGAAATAAAGAAATGTGGAAAGTCCTTCAAAGCGGTCTTTATACAGAATTTAGTAATAGGTATTCAATGAGAGAACTTCATGAAGTAGTATCAGATTTTATAGATACAATAGATATAAAAAGTTTATCAAACGAAGTAATTTTACTTAATGCTAAATATGATAGTAAAAGAAAGAAGATTGAGTTTAAGGAACGTAATGAAAGTATTACAGTTTATCGTAACCCTTTAGAAACTGGTCAAGTACAAACGCCACGATTAGGTAAAGGACCTAATGTATATGTACAACTAACACCAGCAGCACTTTTTGCTGCTCTTCAAAATAATAAAAACTTTCACTTTATTGAGGCAGGAGAGCAAGCATATAGACAGGGAGTAGATTTTAACCCTACTAAAGAATCAACACAAAGTGCTCGTTTACAGCAAGACTTAACATTTAATCTAAGAGATGCACGAGTAGCGGCTATTGTATTACAAGAAGCATTAAGTATTCTGGCAGGAGAGAGAAAGGGAGAGTTAGATATATTCGATGAGTCGCGTGAGGTTAAAGGTATAAGAGCTAAATTTATAGATTCTAGAAGTTATCTTAATAAGGGATATGATATAGCTCTTACACCAGGTGGAAAAACTCTTGAACTTCCGTTATGGAAAGTATCCTTTATTCTACCTATTATAAAACTAATGACACGACTAAATCATTATGGTCTAACAGCACTTAATGAAAAAATAGAAGCTTTGGTAGAACCTAATATGGAACAGACTAGGAATATTCTTGGCTTTATGTTACGACATCCAAAGATTACAAAAAATCAGCTAGCTGCTGTACTTCCTGATACTAAGGGTATTGATACAGCTTATTCTCTAGCCAACGATTTATTAAAAGATATAAATAAGACCTTACAATGGAGAGAATTTAGTCCTTCTGTTGCACATCTACATTCTAATAACCATCCACAGGGTAGTTGGCGTTCACAAGCATCCCCTATTGCACTGATAACTAGAGCATGGGTTGAAAACTCTGATGTTATGCGTAAACTTAGTTCAACTGCTGCTCAGAATACAGTTAAACAAGGAGAAGTATTTACCGAACATCTTCTACCACATGTACGAGAACAATGGGCTTCTTTAAGAAAAGATTGGTTAAAGCAACGAGATGAGACAGGTAAACTGATGAACGAAGAACTAGTTAAGTTCTATGATGATCATATAGAAACTCTTACACTACAGGCACTGGTTGATGCAATCAATACATATGATGAGTCTGCACTAATTGATACTGATACCTCTAGTGTACTTATGCAAGCAGATAGTGATAGTAAATATTTACCGCCTCCTAGCCTTACTCCAGCTGAAGTCAAGAAATTTAGTAATGAGAATACTTTATTAAACGAATTTAAGGGTAAAAAAGAAATTATTGCAAACCTTCATAGACTTCTTATTCAAATTCCTAACTTACCAATAACTGCTGAACATCAGAATATCCTAAGAGCTACATTAGGATGGTGGGCAAAGACTCAACCTGGTTTCTTGGATGATCTCAATTTCTCCGTCCAATCTCTAAAAGGACCTCGTATAGCTTTTGCAGAAAAGTGGGGCGAGATGGGAGAGATTCGTGTAACAAGAGAAGATCTATATACTTCAGGAAAACAAGCAGCGAAATTAGCTAACCAACTATTACTAGAAGGGGTATCTAGAGAAAAAATAGAATCAATGCCAGAGTTTACTGATCCTAATTGGGAAAGTAGTGATAAAGTTGTTGAACTAGATATCGAATCTAGCTTAATAGAAGATGGTAGAAAGATAACAGCTATAGTTATATCTGATTCTAAAGATCCAACAAAGTTTACATATAAAGCTGCAGAGACTATAGATGGTTTATCAAAGAAACAGGCAGCTGAAATATTAGAAATACTAGATAAAAAGCAACAGGAGGGTTATAAATTATTTGCACATAATGGACTACACTTTGACCTTCCACTAGTAGGTAAGATCGCAGGTAATGAACAATTAGCTAAACAAATTGCTCTTAGATCATTTGATCCTCTAGCTATCTTGGAAACTAATACTGAAGGAGATCCTAGGTTTAAGTTAGAAGCATTAACCTTGGCGATTCTTGATGAAGGAAAAGAAGGAGAGAAGGGAGGAGCGTGGTCTTACCTACTATGGCTACGGTCTCTTAATTTAAAAATTATTGATGAACATCTAAAAACAGATAAGGGTAAAGATTTACCTTTTGAATGGAAAGAAGAGGCTAATAAAATAGAAGCTGAGGATGCAGCTGAGCTACTACAGACTTATACTGAAAAAGATGGAGCACTTACGCTGGAGTTGGGACAAGCATTTATACGCCGTAAGGGAGAAGAGATTAAAGGGGTTCTTTATAATACAGAGAAAAAGAAAGATTTAGTTGCTAATATTATCCTAGAATCAAAAGCTGCATGGCAGCTTTTAGAGGGTGAATTTGCTTTACCAAGAAGTATCTTAGAAGAGTTTACTTTCTCTACTACACTAGCAGAAGCAGGTAAATTCGATACGGCTGGGTATCATGTAGTAGTTGATGCTGATAAAATAGCTAATAGTGATACTATGTCTGCTGTTGAAATTATCTTCCACGAACTTATGGAGATAGGTCAACTAAAATATATGAGTGAAGATTCTGTATCTTATCTTAATTTAGTGCGAGAGATTCAAAAACCAGAGAATAGAGCACTAATCAAAGAGATGATTATTAAATTAGATGGCGGTAGACCCAATGTTAATACTGCTGCAAAGATCGAATATATATTAGGTCCAGAAGCTTCTTCTAATGAAGCTATTGCTCAACTTGGTGCTTATATGTTAGGTAGCCGTGTCTTAAGTAATACCGATAAAACTTCTGTTGAACTTGATAAGAAGATAGAGAACTCTTCTATGTATGCTTCACTAAAAGATTTTGTGGGTGGTATCATGCAATTTGTTAGTACTCAGTTTAAAAAGATTACTAATATATTTGCTGCATATAGATCATCACATCCTCTTGCATATGATGAACTTATGGTAATGATGGATGAGGTCTTTGGTTTAGATAGTTCTAAGTTACCTTTAAAGGATGTTAGTAATCTTCCCTCTGGTCCTAGGTTTATGCAGGATTTTAAAACATTCCAAAGTAAACCCGCATCAGAGCTTCCTGGTGACGAGAAACCTATTTCAGATGATGAATATTTACAATTAGTCCTTCAAAAAAATGAACTACTTATGAAAATAGATGTAATGAATAAAGGACAGGCTCCAGTCTCCCATAAATTACAGAATGATCTTACAGAGATTTTAGTACAATTAAGAAATCATGGATATCAAACAGAATCTTCTGGTTCCTATAGTACTGACAATGTAGATCGTGGTGGTTATAACGCTTTAGCCATGACGCGAGAAACATTAGTTACAACAAATACACTTCTAGATGAGAATAAAACTAATCTTAGTGTCGGGAATAAAAAGCTTACTGTAATAGCAGCTCGTTCTCTAATTAAAGATTTCGAAAGAGGTGGTAAGAAGGATAGGGATATAATAGGAGCTCTTGCTACACGGGTTCTAGATAATTTAATTAAGCACCTAGATGGAAGATTAGCAGAAGGTATTGGTGGAATGGTTCGTCTGAATGTTCCTAGAGGAATAGTTGATTTAGCTAAAAAAGCAGTAACTGGATGGTCAGGATCAGATAGAACCTGGAATAGTCCATTTTTACTTCTCGAAATATTATCTAATTTTGTAGTAGATGGTGCTACACTAACCAGTGGAAGTGTAAATCCTGATCTAGAAATAGGTACAGTATCTGTAGGGAAGGCTCGTATTAATGCTGCTGATTTTGAAGGGAGTATTAATGAGCAAGTTAATGCTGTTTTGGATGCTATAGACGATAGCGGCTTATATAAAAATTCTTCGAAAGACGAAGAAGCACAGGGTTTACTCGACCTACAATTAGTTATGGCTGCAGTAGCAATAGTTGGTCTCGATCCTGAATCTGTAAAAAGTCTTACTAATAACCGTATAGATTTTGCAGACTATAATAAAAAAACTCAAGAAGAAATATATAAACTAAAGGAAGACTGGCAGTGGATTAATAAAGAATTAATTCCTTTAAGTATGGGTGTAAAACGAGCTGTATTTGCTTCAGATATAGAGCTACTTCCCTATAAGTTAGCCGAAGCAGGTACTCCTAAAACTAATTCTTTACTGATCCCTCTTCAACAAGGAATGAGAAATAGAATTAACGGAAATACTGAAGATATCTGTATGCCTGTTCTATATGCAGCCCAACTATTACCCTCAACATCCCGATTATTATCTTCAGAAAGTATAAGTGATGTTCCATTTATAGATACAGGAGAAAGCTTATTATCAGATCTTAAGCATATTAGGGATAATTATCCAGAATATTACAAGAAGATTCTTAAACAAGCATATAAAGAAGACGTAAGTACAAGAACTCTAGAAACATTTACTAATGAATCTCGAATAGATACAATGCATCCTGAAGTTTTTAGAGCTTGGGTTCGCTATGTTGGCAAACAACTAGAAACATTTAATTCGAGAAGAGGTTCTCCGAAATGGAATGATCTATTAAAAGATCTTCCTGCTACTGAGATAGCTAAGATTAAGAATGCATATAATATGGTTAAAGATAATGAGTTTTCATCGAGTATACAAAAGAATAGACTTAATGCATTATTAAAGACAGACTGGGGATTAGAAGGAGATATATCTACTCCATGGCTAAATAGAAAACTTTTAGGAAAAAATAGAGAATGGAATAATATTGTTAGTTTCCTTGCTTCTCAAATAATAGGAAACATAGGTCACCGTCCATTCTTTGTGCAGGATGATACATGGATTCCTAAAGTATCTGAATTATTGAGTGATGAAAAAGCAGTAAGTGCATTAGAATTAGATCCCGCGAAGCTTGCTAGAGGTATCTCTAGAACAATTGGACATACAGCAACTGAAGTAGCTATGTTTGCTGAAGTTACTGGTACTGATTTAAACTTTAATGAGATGTTAGATTTATTTAGTTATGCTACTGATCCATCACTTAATTTAACTGATGAAAGAGGTAGACTTCTAACTGAAGAAGAAAAAATAGCTATTCATACGTCTGTTGACAAAACTTTAAGACAAAAGTACTATACACTTCGGGGTGTTGTTGATAAGTTAGCTACTGCAGATGATCTTACTGCAGCAGCATTAGCTAAAGATTCTATGTGGGCAATTAAAATAGCATACGGTACTAACCTTGCAACAGCTACAGCTATGGTAGAGGGAACTCTTGCAGCTTTATTTTTAGGTGTGGGACCAACGCCTTTTAGAGCCGTACTATTTCCTATCTTTTCTTATCTTAAGCCATATCTTGGTAATAAAAAGAAACTTCTATCAATATCTAGAAGTATGTATTACATGCACCAGATGAGAACAGGTAGACTTAATGAGCATGAAGATAGTAGTAGTGTACTTAGTGATCTTTCAGATCCAACAGGAGAAAATCTGTATACTCAAACTGGTTTAGAATCTTCTGGTACAGCTTTAACTGGACTATCTACGGATAAAATTGGATCAGCTGGACAACAAAGAAAGACTCTAAATATAATTAGAGGGTGGTTAGGGAAAAGGGGAGAAGGTACTGTTGAACATGCTATGTATGTAGCTGCAGAAATTAAAAGTGGTATAGATATTTTAACTCGTGTAGAACTTGTTGAGCATATGCAGAATACTAAAAATGGATTATCTGCATGGGAAGAGTTAGCAATTTTATTAAAAGAAACAGATATTAAGGCTTTAATTAAAGAAACTGAAACTGCTAAAGGATTAACTACAAGTCAAAATGTTTGGAAAAAGTTAACTAAGCAAGCTAGATGGGGTAAAGACTGGAGATTAGCTCAGTTCTTAGCTCGTAATGGATTGATGACTCCTGAGTCAGTAAAACTTTTAAAAGAAATGGATGCAGGTTCTAGAGAAATGTTTGATCATACAGAAGAATATTTTGATATGTATCTGATGAGACAATGGTTTATGAATATTGATCAAAGCACTTCGAAAAATAAAGAAAGGTTTCATGCTTATTATAAAGTATGGAAAGGGCTGCGGCAAGTTGTTCAAGAGCGCATTAATACGATTATGGTTAATCCTAATGTCTTAGATATGAATACTGCTTCAGAAGGTATTATCCATATGTTATCTCAATATAGATCATATCCCATGCTATTTACTGGTCAAAGAATAATAAGAGATTCTAGTGTCTTATCACCACAACTTTGGTTAATAAAAACACTTGTAAATACTATACTTGATATGACTTATACTACCGTTATAATGATAGCTGGTGGATACAAATGGGAAGATATGAGAGAAGATTTAAGTAGTCCAGGAGGAGTCCTTGAGTTCCTTGGTATGCTTGCATCTAGATTACCGTTCTTTGGTTTTTGGGGCAGTGCACTTTTTGAAGTGATTCAGATATTAAAATATGGAAGAGGAGAGTTCGTATCTCCTATTGGTATGACAGGAGTTATAAAGTTACTAAGAAGTATAACAGGAGCAATCGAAGGTGGTTTTAAACAAGCAATACCTGGCGGCAAGGGATGGGATGACTCTGATTGGAAACAGCTCATTAATTCTATGCGCATGGTTAAAAAGTTAGGAGAAGCTCCTGTACGTATTGCCCTTCATACTGCTACACGAGAAGGACGAACTAGGGGAAGCTTTAAAAGAGGCGGAACAGGGAAAATGTTCTCTACTTATAGTTCTGATTATAGTAAAACACAGAATGCCTTAGTTGTAAAAATGCTAGAAGAATTTGCTCCACATCTATTTGAAGGACCTAACTTTTGGATGGAGGAACAGGCTATACAAGAAGCTGTAGGATACCTTCCTGATATACCACAAGAAGAACCAGAGGCAGGACTTGAGGTACAACCTGAGATGCAACCCGAGGTAGCACCTGAGCCAAGAACCACGGGAGTACCTGAGATTCCCTCAGGAGGCTATATACCAGCTCCTGAAGGCATTTGATATACTGAGGTACCCCTGCGGGGTCTTGTGATAAGAAGCCCACACAAGAGAAGCTAGGGATACTCACGCGGAAATCGACTTAGGGGTCGCGAATTTACTTGGGGGTACAGTATGGAATGCGAAAATGCGTTCCCCCCCGTACCCCTCTTGGGTGCGGCGTTACAGAAAGGAGGCGACCCATGACTATTATGGCGAACCTTTTTGTGTGTGCTCTAGTGCTTATGGCACTAGCAGCCTTCTGGGTCCTAGTATCTGTCTGGTTAGATAGAGACAAGATACGGGATCACCGATCCGAGTTAGTACGAGGAGATGATCCTCGTGCTGATAAGTCTCAGCCTCCTGTTGAAAAGGACAGAGACTTTGAGTGGTATCCTGTAAAGGATGAATGATGGTAGCCCCATCAAGCCTGACGAGGTATGAAACGTAAGACAGGAGGTCCAGATGTTCCATTGGAAAGATCTGGTAGAGACTCTTGGAAAGGCTATGATAGAGGTCCATGCTGATGGCGCAGAGTTGTCTCAAGAACTTGAGGCAACAAAAGATCCAGAAGGTAAAAAGCTTCTCGATCAATACACAGCTGTTCTAAAGGCACTAGATACTTGTCTAGATA
>Ga0114906_1000092_pt1 | contig 56139 bp, 84 predicted proteins | sample MalvirDeepMed_M9_FD_89687 | JGI IMG/M metagenome (GOLD analysis project Ga0114906, IMG submission 89687) | Marine viral communities from the Global Malaspina Expedition - Malaspina viral metaG DeepMed_M9 | ecosystem: Environmental > Aquatic > Marine > Oceanic | place: Mediterranean Sea...
GTCAACGGGGTTGAAAATGAATTATTCGTAGTTTAGAGCCCATGTTATAACGATATTCGACGCATATCCTGATTTTGTGACGAAGTTCGTATTTGATACATGGTATCAATAACGTGTCAATACCCCTAACACAAAATTGGTTAGAAGTCAAGCAATGATGTTAACTAGCACATAGTATACGAGTAAATGATACCTACATAGAATTCATTCAAGGATGGGAACCCATATCAAGAAATAACGATTACAGGTAAGGGACACCAGAAACATTTTTTCGAACAAATTTTATTTTCTAAGAGCTCACTTCTATAATCTTCACCAGACACAGAATCGCTCACAAATTTTCCTTTTTGCCCTAGACTCCCCATTAATATTAAGCATTCAGAATTTCTGTGGAAAGCAACAACTATGGAAAGAGAAAGTGTGTAGAATAAATCTTTGTGGAATTAGCATTTATAAGTTGCGCGAGGACTGCCACGCTAACGCGAAAACGAACCTTTGGTAAACCAAAAGTAATAAAACTACAAGATCAGATATTTAAAAAAGGCGCTATACTATAAAGAGTAATCCTCCACTATCGTCACCCCGGCCCCCACCCCAGATTATGGTACGCCTGTGCTCATTATTTTGTCAATAGAAAGTATTTTGATATCACTATAAATAGCTATAAAGAGAAGACGCGCGTGCGCGTACATTAATAATAGGTCAAAATCTGATTTTTCTTGTGTTATTGACATTTAATGTTATCTGTGTTAATATTGGCTTGAAAAATGCCGTTTTGCGAAATGTTACATGCTATACATGAAGTTGTAGGAATCGATATAGGTAAAGTTGGCAATATAGCTCTATCTACTGGATTCCGAATGACTGTTAAGACTTCTGAAGATGCATATGAGCTCTTTAGGCAGATAATTCAATATAACACCTTAGTTATTGCATTAGAAGATAATAGACACGATAAAAAGAAGATTAAAGGCTTAGATTTAGCAAGTAACCTAATAACTAACTACTGTAAAGCAAGAACGTTCGGTCATATAGATATAATATATGTAGACAAGTTTAAATCTAGTATAATATGTAGTAATTGCAAGTTTGTGGATAGAGAATCTAGAAGAGAACCTTGGTTGTTTGTTTGTACTTATTGTGGGTTTAGAGTTAATGCTGATGTTAATGCAGCTAGAAATCTTAAACATGCTACCGAGGATAAGTTAAGGATGCTAGCATGGGATTAACTATATTAAAAGTAATGTGTCCACAATGTCTTTATGTGAATAAAGTCTTTTCTGGAAATGGCTCTACTAGTAAAAGTATCACATGTGTTGGTTGTGGATTTGAGATGAAGCAGAAAACAATATTATGATAGATAACTACGATAAAGATAAAAAGGAAATTGTTAAAAAAGATAAAAGATATGGAATTTGTGGTGCCACAAAGGTAGGCGGGGATATTTGTACCAGTACAAGTGGTCAAGGTACAGACCATCCTAACGAAGGTCGCTGTAAGTGGCACGAAGATAAGTCTAATAGTTCTCCTGTAAGAATGTATCAAATACCAGCTCTACAAGACAGAATGGAGTTTTATCTTTTAGATAGGAATATATACTCACTAGATAGAGAGATTGCTCTAAATAGAGCTTACCTAGAGTTATTTGATAAACACATAGAACTTTTTGCTAATATAGATACTTCAGTACTTCAAGAAATGGGTATTAGCTTTGATGCTGGAGAATTAACTCGTAATATCACTACTCTAACTAAGACAATTGCTAAGTTAATACAAACCAAGCATGAAATTGAAGTTGGTAGAAAGTATGTTATTGATGTTAAGGTTGTTGCTGCAATAATGCAGACTATTGGAGAGGTAATAGATACTAACGTAATTGATGCAGATACTAGAGAAGCTATTAATCATGGCTTAAATCGTATTTCTCTCCCTGTGGCTACTCAATAATGCTAAATCCTAATTTACTTCAAAATCCTGATATCCTTAATGTTGACCAAAATCAACTAACAGACCTTTTTAAAGTTGTTACAGAAAAGGTAACTGTTGACAGAGAGGTAATAGGTTCTAGGAATAAATTAGAAACTTTCAATGAATATGTATTTGAAGAGAAGAATGCTCTTCATCATATAGAGTTATGCGAAGCTTTAGATACATTTGAGGATGTAGTAGGTATTGTTCCTCGAAACTCTGGTAAGTCATCTATTGCTTCAACACGTTATCCTTCTTACAGACTAGGACAAGATAGAGGTATTAGAGTTATCATTGGTTCTCATACTGCTACGTTAGCATCTTCGTTTAGTAGAAGTATAGAAAACATAATGAAACTGGAAAAGTATCAACTCTTATTTGGTAATATGATTCCAGTTATCTCTACATCTATTAACTCTGAAACAGTGAAATGGAATGAAACAGAGAAGATTGTTAAAGGTAGACCAGAATTTAATAAACTGGGTTATCGTGTTGATGCAAAGGATTGTTCTATCTTTTCTGTTGGTGTTGGCGGTGCTGTTGTTGGGCGTCGTGCTGATATTATCATTCTTGACGATATTATTGACAGAAGTGATGTCAAAACTGATAATCAAATTCTCGACATCAATTACTGGTTCAACGAAGAATTAAAGGGTTCTCGTCATGCCAAAACTCAAATTGTTGTTGTAGGCTCTAGATGGTCAATGAAAGATATCTATATATCAGTTATTGCGAAGATGCTGGATACTGGCGCAGAGTTAACTGGGAATATGGTAGCAGAAGTTTTGGACCAAGTTAAACGTTATAGAGAATTAGAGCAAGAGTTAGAAAAACTATAATGTAGGTGTGGTAATGAATTATTCAGTAGAGAAAGCCACAACTTGGGATCAGATTAAATTAGCTTCTGTTGTTGATAATCGTTGTATTTCAGAAGGTAGAGCTAACTTTCCTAAAGCAGAACAAACATGGGATGTCTTTAGTAAATCAGATGATGTAATATATTTCTTACTTAAAGGAAAAGACTATCATACTAGCTTAATAGGTTATGTTAGACTTTTATGTGTATCTTCAGTAACTGGCCTTCATAGAACATGGATAGCAGACTATATAAGTCCTAGTCTCTATGAGCCTATTATTTTAGCTGCTAGAGAAGTGTCAGGTTCTATATTAGTAAAGACTTTTGGTTGCAATGACGATCTCTTAGTTAAGGATTGGCCTGTTTTCTCTTCAACATTCCCTAAATTAGAGAAATATCCTTATCATCAGACTCCTATAGCTGAATCTACATGGATGGTAGTCAAGAAATGACTGTAATTAATCCTTTTGAGGAACCTCAGCTTCCAAAGATTAAAATTACTCCAATACCCGATGGTGAAAGCCTTTTATGGCAATGTAATGGTTGCCAAGGCCAAAATGAGCTATTAAAGTCTGAAATTAGTGAAAATAAAGCATATATGTGTGGTAACTGTGGAAAAGCTTGGGTTTTAGGTATAATTCCAGATGATATGCGTTATTGGTTAAGAGATGACAAGGTTGAAAATATCGACAAGAGGCCTAAAATCCGTAAATGGTAGAAGAGTCTAAAAGACAGCGCAAAAGTCATGTAGTGATGACTAATACTACAAGGCCTGACTCGATGATTGAGGCACATATCCCTGAATACACTATTGGGGTATGTCAAGGTAAGTCTCCAAGTGGACGTTTGTGTAGGATTTATGGAGAGCTTGGAGATAATCTATGTATAAGTTGTTGGGACAAATCTCTTAAAAGGTTATGGTCAGAGACACAATTAAAAAGAAGAGAGAAACGAAGAAAGAGAGATGCAGATAAAAAGACTACAGAGCAACATGAGTTTATATTTTAGCTTTATATTATAATGCCAGGCAAAGTAATAGTATATAAAGCAATTCAAGATGACGGGGAGAGCTATTGGCCTGAGCAATTTCCTGTCAAGATTCTTAAAGATTGGCAAACTGACTTGGGGCCTGTATCCTTTTCCTCACAATATCAGTCCTCACCTATGGATACCACTGGTAACTACTTGAAGCGTTCATGGCTTAGTTGGTATGATTGGAATAATCGCCCATTAACTTTCGAGAAAATAGTATCCTTTATTGACCCTGCTGCTTCTCTAAAGAATAGTGCTGACTTCTTTTGTATGGCTACAGCAGGTCTTTTTGAGAATAAGATATACCTTTTGAACTTAATTCGTACAAAAGCACCTCTAGAATTACAAGTTCAGTTAATTAAGGATGTATATGCTGTTTGGGCACCAGAAGTTATAGTTATTGAGGTTGGTGGGCCTCAATTATACTTCTATAACCATGTAAAAGAACAATTAATGTTCAATATCCAAGAAACAGACAAAAATTGGCATCGTTCTGATAAAAAGATCAAATTTGAGTCTGCTGGAGCACATTTTAACGCTGGACGTGCTTTATTGCCTGGATATCAGGATGATTTGGGAAAATGGCAGCCAATTGAAGAATTTAACATATTTGTTGAAGAATGGGTCTCTTTTCCAGATGCTCCACATGATGATACGCTAGATGGAGTTGCTGGAGTGTTAACTTCTATTATTTCTACTGTATCTGCTGCAAGTGTCTCTGAACCTGGCTCTAATGAAGAAATTCAACAATTTGTAGAGTCTGTTGCACGTAATTATGAAGATAGAGGATTAACCAAAGAGGAACAAGAAGCTCTAGATAACTATTTCAATGAAAGTGATAATGGTGTAGGTATTATTCGTAGAGATGGTGTTGGTATGGGAATGCATAGAAGGATGATCTTATAATGAATTTTTTTAGAGAATCTGTAGCTAAGGTATTTAACTTAAGAGAGAACCTTCCTTATTCTACATCTGGTCAAGGTAACATTGATGATGTAGAGAATATAGGCTGGACTCCATTAACAGTAGGAGGTAGAGATCTTCCTACATTCCAAATGGATAGAATGCAAGCTATAGCTGTATATCTATATCGCAGAAATGCTATAGCTCACAGAATAATTGAGGTAATGAAGGCCTTCGTTGTAGGGGAAGGTATAATCGTAAAGGCTATAGACCCTGAAGTAGATAGGGTATTACAGAGATTTTGGAAGGATAGAAGGAATAACTGGAGAAAATATTTACGTGAAAGGGTTATATCACTTAGTTTATATGGAGAAGCACTTTATCCTGCCTATGTTAACGATGTTAATGGTGCAGTTCAATTAGGAGCTTCTCATCCAAGTATTATTCACGAACTTCATCCTAATATTAGAAATGTATTTGAAGTTGAACAAATCATTACTAAAGAAGGGAAAGATGTTAGTGGAAAGTCTGTACCTAAACAAGTGTTTCAGGCTATTAAAGTAAATACAGAGATATTTCTACCAGATGGAGAAACTTCTAACCCCAATTTCATGAAGTATTGGGGAGATATGTTCTTTTTTGGAATTAATAAGTCTCATGATGCTTTACGTGGCTTATCTGACCTTTATCCAATTGCTGACTGGATTGATATATATGACCAGTTTGTCTTTAATCGTGCTACAAGACAAGGTTATATGTCTCAATTCCTTTGGGATATTGAAGTACAAGGTGCTGGTAAAGCTGAACTAGATAAAAAGATGGCTGACTTAATTATTCAAGAGCAAAAACAGCGTTCTGGAAGGTTTTACGTTCATAACGAAAAAGAGCAACGCAAACCTATGTCTCCTGACTTACAAGCTGATGATGCTACTCAAGATGCCACTACTTTCATGCACATGATTTGGGGTGGAAGTGGATTATCCTCGCAAGCATTTGGTGACCCAGGTGGTGGAAGGCAAGCAGGTGGCGATGTTAATGAGTGGGTATTTAAGACACTTGCAGATAGACAGTATGTGTGGCGTGACATTCTATTAGAGATTTTCGATTTTGTCTTAGACCAAGCAGAGATACACGGAAACAAGACTATAGAAGGCAAAGACAGAACTATTGAAATATTCATGCCAAAGATTTCCATGCGGGACTTACAGAGATTAACACAATCACTTAGAAATCTTGGTGGTTTCATTAATCAAGCCTCTCGTGCAGAAAACATGTTGGTGTTAGAACAAAAGGATAAAGATAGATTAAAGTCGGTGCTGCATACTTTGTTAGACCATATTGACCAATCTTCTGGAATTGAACTTTTACAAGATGTAGAAACTAGAAATACTCCATCAGAACAAGATGTAGAGAGCTTGCGTCAATCTACAAATGGACACAAGGTTACTAGTGAAGGAGAACCATCTGAGCACTTAATGCCTTACGAGTTAGTTACTACAAAGGAGTAAAGAATGTCGAGTAGACCAACTATCTTCGAGCAGATTGCAGAAATGAGAGCTACAGAAGAAGCTCGTAACTTAGCAGCAATAGAAGAAAGAAAAGCAGTTAGATATGAATTAAGTCAACTTACATCTAATGTTAACGAAGTAAAAGTAGACATGTCAGGTATGAGATCTGATGTATCTAATATTAACAAGAATATGGCAGACTTCAAAACTGATGTTAAAGATGGATTTATGTCCTTATCTAGTAGTATGGATGGACATTTTAACGGAAAGACAAAAAATAGAGGGGCTGTTAAAAAAGGGGCATTAGGAGTTGGTATTCCTAGTGGGATTATAGCTGTACTCTATGGTTTGTATGAATTTGGAAAGTTAGTTTAATTATGGACTGGAGTATCTTAAATGACTGTAACAGTTAACTTTACTGGAAGATCAGTAGGAGTTCATGCTAAACAGTTTTTTAGTCAAACTCCAGATGAAAAAGTCCAGTATGTTCTTAATATTGGTAATTTTTCTACTAGTATAAGTGGTACTCCTGTTATTTTAAAGGTAGTAGATATAGAAGCTATTGACACTGATGTAAGTGGTTCGGTAATAGGAACTCAAGCAGTTTCAACAAGTGGCACTGCAATCACTTTACCTACTTTGCAATCATTAACTATTGGTAAATCTTATCGTGTCCATGTGACTCATGTGGATGGTGGAAATACAATAGAGACATACGAGACTAATTTCACTGTAAGATGTAAGTACTAAGTGGCTGGTATAAAAGTTAAGATTAAATCCAATAATGGAACTTTAGATTTCTACTTCAATAGTGGAGATCAATCTTTGATTATTACTAAGTATAAATCAAAGTCTAAATATAAGGATAATAAAGATGATATATCATTAGGTTCTACAGAGAGTAGAAATGAACTATTTTCTAACTTATCAGAGTTATCTAATGTTTTACTTAGATTAAATTTTAATTCAATTGAAATTGAGAGGGAGTAAATGCAGCAATTCTATGATGTCCCTATCACTGAAGTAGAAAATTGGACTATACAACCTCATGCTAATCCTGTTGAAAAGAAACGTAACTCAGAAAAGTTCTCTGAATATTGGCATATTCGTCCTGATTCAGTTTTTGTAGCTGCAATTGGAACTTCATGGCAACCACAAAGTTGGAACAGGGTAGTAGATATGGTCATGTGGTCTAACTTTAAAGGTTACAATGTTTGGTTACAAGAGGTGGAAGAAGATCATATTAACTTTCCTATGGCAATGACTCAAATTATGCGTGACAGTGCTATAGTAATGGGGAGAGATGCAGGATTCCACAAGATATGCTTAATAGATAATGATATATTACCAGCAAAGGACACATTAATTAAGCTATTAGAGCATCCATTTCCTTGTGTATCTCCATATCTTTGGGACCAAGGTGAAGATCATGCTTTAGGGATTCCTCGTTTTGAGAGAGGCCAAGGTTTGCAACCTATGCGTTGGGTTGGCGCATCTTTTATGCTTTTTGATTCTAAAGTATTTAACTGTCCTGATATTAGATTTAAAGGTTTATACCAAGAGGGTCAATTTGGACAACTTTTAAGACATTACGGACATCAATTCTGGATAGATACTGATTTAGAGGTTCAAACAGTAACTCCTCCAGGTAGAATGGCTCAATATGACTTTGATACGCGTACCAATATGCTAAAAGAAAGATATGATAAAAAAGAGGTGCCAAATAGAAAGGCTATAGATAAAGATAGTCCTTGGGTTAAAGAAGGAATATATTGCCCATTTTTGTTTGGTAAAGAAGATCAATTAGAATATTTTAAACATTTAGAGACTAGTACAAGTATTCCTAAATTACTAACTATGGGAGTGAAATAATGGCTTCAGCTAAGAAAGTTTTTGCTGGTTCTAATATTGTAGAAATTAGAGAGGAAAAAGCTCTGGCAGCGGCTGGAAACTATGATGATGAAGATGTTTTGTCAGAGCATGTTACTACAGGTACAGCATGGAACTTTGATGAAATATTAAGCATAAATGGTGGTATTGGTGAAATTGTAAAAGCAGATATATCTATAGAGACTACAGACCTTATTCCTGCATTAACTCTTCATCTATTTAATATTACACCTACAGGTAATCAAGATGATAACGTAGCCAATGATAATCCTAATGCAGCAGATAAAGAGGAATATCAAGGTAATATCTTGTTTCCTGCAATGGATAATAATGGCGGGATATCTTATGCACAAGTGATATTTGAGACACCATTAATTTTTGGCTTAGCGAGTGGTGATGACAGTTTATTTGGTACACTTGTAACCAATACAGCATTTACAAATGAAGCTGCTGACATGAAATGTCTAATCAAATTATTGGTAAGAGAGAAAATTGACACCTAAAATCAGATACAAAATAGGTGTTGACATTAGTGGTATATATATTTATACTTAATTGTTGTATCTTGTAAATTCCAAAGAATACTTTTAAGGATACCTTATGGTGTTAGCAGAAAAAACATTTTTAGAGATTTTAGAAGAACATTGTACTTATTGTCCTGAAAGTTTATTTGCTGTTGCTCAAGCTCTTTTATCTGTTGAAAGTGATTTAGATTATGTTTTAAAGTATGAGCTAGAATATGCACTTTCCAGATATATTATTGCAGCTGCTAAAGATGATCCAGAAGGATTGGGTTCAATTCTAAGTAAGTCCCCATTAACTGGAGACTCTTCTAATAGCAATGCTAGTGTACAAGAAGCTGCTACTGCATTATATGAAAAAGTTTTATCTCTAAATGTCTCTGATGATATTAAAGACAAAGCTAAATCATTAGTTGAGGCGGATGAAGCTTTCAAACAAATAAACAAAGATAAAAAGAAAGACAATACAAAGTCTAAGAAAGAAGATAAAGACTCAAACCCTAGCAAGATGAAAGAAGCATTGTTGATGGAAAGAGCAATGATGAAAGTTGCTCAACCACCCACTGATCTTGAAGGCCAAGAGGAAATCATTACAGAAGCTAAGGTTATGAAGCTTGCTTCTGATAATGAAGATGGCTCAGTATGGAATGTAAGGATGATTGTCTCTGGACATACACAATCAGGAAGGTATTTTCCAGATAGTGTACTCCAAGAAGCAATGCCTCTATTTGAGGGTACTCGTTCTTACGTTAACCATCCAGCCGAAGATTATAATGGTGGAGATAGGCCAATAAATTCTTTAGTAGGGTGGTACGAGAATGTCACACTTAAGGAGGGTGATGGACTTTACGCTGATTGGCATATCCTAACTAATTCTGGAGTGCCTTGGTTAAAGCCACTTCTGCTAGAACTTTCAGATGAAGGTAAACTAGACTTAATTGGACTATCACTATTAGGTTTAGGTAAAAACTCCTTTAAAAAGGTAGATGGTAAAACAGTTAAATATAGTGAAGGAATAAGTTATGTTAGGTCTGTTGACCTTGTAGATATTCCTGGTGCTGGTGGAAAGGTTATTGAAAATCTAAAGGAATCAGATGATAATAAAGTTAGGAGCGAACTAATGGAAATAGAAGGACTGACTATTGAGGAGCTTAAAGAAGCTAATCCTACATTGTACGAGGAGATTCTGAAACTAAATGCACCTGCTGAGAAGGTGGAAGATCCTCCTGAAAAAGTAGAAATGATTAATAACTCTAATCCTAATCGATATGAGGAACTAGAGGAAAAGATCCGTCGGTTAGATATTAGGGAGAGTAATAGTATTCTTTCTGAAGTGCTACGCGAGTCTAATCTTCCTCAGCCTATGAAGGATGCTGTTGTCAAGCAGTATGGAGATACTGTATTTAAGCAAGCTGATCTTGATGCTACTGTAGAAATGTATCGAGAGTCTGCTTCGATGGTTGCTGGATATAACTCTGGTGGTCGACTAGCGCAACCTGAAAATAGTTTCGTTCTTCCTGCTACTCATCAAATCATTGATAGTGATGAGAGAATGCAGGCTGCAATGGACGTATTGTTTGGTCTGGAAGTAGATGAGAAATTCTCTGATGTGCCACGGTTGCATGGTATCAGAGAAGCATATGTTGCTGTAACTGATGATTGGGAGTTCAATTGGGGTTCTGTTCCTCTAGATCAGAGAATTCGTGAAGGTGCTGGTAGTACACCTACTGCTTCCAAGATTACTGGTGGTTCTACTGTAACCTTTGCTAATGTTCTAGGTACTTCTATGAACAGGCGCTTGATTAAACAATATCAGCGTCAGAATATGTGGTGGGAGCCATTTACTACCATTATCAGTCTAAATGACTTGAAACAGCAAGATAGAAACCGTCTGGAGTCTCTTGGTGCTTTGAGTGAACGTACTACTGCTGGTGCAGAGTATGCAGAACTGACTTGGGCTGAATTCCAGCATACCTACACACCTACTGAGTATGGTAATCTACTTACTGTTGCTCAAAGGGCTATTGTAGACGATGACCTTGGTGCTTTGACTCGTACCTCTGATGAAATGGGTCGTTCTGCTGGTATTACTCTTAATGAGTATGTAGATAACCTGTTTACTCAAAATTCTGGTGATGGCCCTGTTTTCATTGATGTTGACCAAGCTGGTAACACTGAATCAGCTTCAGAAAATGTTTTCCAAGGTAGTGGTACTGCTGAGCATAACAACCGTATCACTTCTGCCTTGAATAGAACATCATTTAATGATGCTGCTAACAGAATCCGTACCATGCGTGATAAATCTTCAAAGCGTATTGGTTTGGAAGAACGATTCCTTTTGGTTCCTGTTGAACTACGTGAAGTAGCACTCCAATTGCAGCGTTCATCTTCTGTACCTGACTCTGCTAACAATGCTGTTAATATTTTTTCTGGAACCTTCCAGACTATTGTTGTACCTCAGTTTACTGATGTTAATAACTGGTATTTGATGTCTAGTCCTGAACAGGTAGAAATGATAGAGATGGGTTTCTTGAATGGACGTAGAGACCCTGAATTGTTCGTTCAAAGTGACCCAACAGCAGGTATGCACTTCACTCATGATGTGATAGCGTACAAGATTCGCCACCGTTATGGTGGAGGCTGGATTGACTATCGTGGCTCGGTTGCTTCTATAGTATAAGTCTAACTGAATGGGTGTAGGAGTAATGCTTGCTTGAGCGCCGTTATTCCTACACCTTATTTTAAGGAGGAGAAGTATGGCAACTCCAGTTGGTGAAATGCAACATGAGAATGAAGGTATGGAGGATGAATATCATGCTCAAGTTGTTTTAGTTATTGATTCAGAAGAAGGCAAAAGAGAATACCGTTATCAGAACTATGACCTTGCTGGTAACATGACAAAGAGAGTAGGATACTCTAGCGGAATAAAGATATGGAATAGTGGTAGTACAGGGCAAGGTGATACGATGGGAACCTTGACTTTTAAAGAAAAGACTACCTTGACTAAATATCTACTAGCAAATGAAATTACGCATGATAATTTCAAGGAGGTTGAGTAAAAATGAGTCTGACTAACTTTCCAAATGGCATTTCTGTTTTAGGAATGCCAATGATAGGCAACGGCCCTATATTTTCTACAGGTGATTTCTACTTTGTAGACTCTGTAAATGGGTCTGATACAAATGATGGCAAGGATAAAGATCGTGCCTTGGCCACACTTGATGTTGCAGTTGGTAAGTGTACTGCTAATCAAGGTGACCATATTATTGTAATGCCAAATCATGCTGAGACTCTAGCTAGTGCTGGTGCTCTTGACTTAGATGTAGCTGGTATTACAGTTATTGGTATGGGTCGTGGTGAGCAAAGACCAACTGTTACTCTTGCTACACTTACAGCTGCTGATATTGACATTGATGCGGCTGACATTACTATAAAGAATATACTATTTACTTCTACTATTGACAGTTTAACTGCCTTATTTGATATTAACTCTACTGACTTTACATTAGAAGATGTTGAATTTAGAGAAGATGGCTCTGCTCAGTGTTTGATCTTTGCTGATGTAGATGGTGGTACTGCAAATGCTTGTGACCGTGCTACTTTTAGACGTGTCACGATTAACATGCAAACTGCTGGAGCAAATAGTGGTATTAAACTAACTGAAGTACAAGATCAAGTATTAATTGACGATTGCCATATCTATGGTGACTTTTCTGATGCTGGAATCCATAATCCTTCTGGCAAAGTTTGTACTAATCTTACCCTTAAAGACAATTTTGTAAGAAATCTCCAAACTGGAGATCATGCTGTCGAGCTAGTTTCAGCTTGTACTGGCCAGGCAGTAGGTAACAGGCTTGTTGGAGATACACTAGGTACAATTTTTGACCCAGGCTCTTTATTCTGTGTAGACAATGAGGAAACTGATGCAATTGACCAAGCTTCTGTTCATTCACCAAGAACTCCTGCCTCCGGTAATGGCCCTGCTGCTAATAAAGATGTATATGATGCTATAGGCTTTGATGGTACTGCTGTTGTAGCGGCTTCTGCTGGTATGTTAAGGACTATGCAGGGCACTACATTTATTATAAAGAAAGCATTAACTTCATCTGCTATTACTACAGGTGGAGTGGATGTAACTGGGACTTCTTCAGTTGGAGAGATCCTTATTGAAGACTTTGTAATGCAATGTGATGGTACTGGACTTGCTGCTGGCACACTGTTTACGATGGAAGTAGACAATGCTGCTGGTTCTGAGACCTTCTGTGAAGATAGTGTGAGCACAATGGGTTCTACTATTGTCATGGACAAAAAGACAGCAGACAAGGGTAGGAGCGTAGTAATGGAATCTGGCAAGAAAGTAACAGCTAAATGTACATCATCTAGTTGTACTGGTGCAGGAGTAGTTAACGTCTATCTCCTGTGCCGACGGTTGGCTGACAACGCTACTTTGGCTGCTGCATAAAGTGGAGGTTTTCCTCTACAAACTCGAAGGGTGTGATGCTTGTGATAAGGCAAGAGAATTGCTAGAATCACAAGGTCACACCATTAGAGAAATAATGATTGACAATCCATTATTAATGATTGGTGTCCAATTACTTTTCAAAGATAGTAGAGTTCATGCTCCAGTAGTGGTTATTCCTGATGTCGGTATGTACATCTTAAATACTGAAGGAACTCAACTATTTAGAATTGCTAATTTAAAACCAGAGATTAATGAGTCTGAAGTAATAGAGGTTCCGGTATAATTAAATGATACAAGATGTTAAACTTGTAGATGTAAATGGTAATCCACTAGTAAGTTTAACTGGAGAAGTATAAAATGCACAGAAATCATTTTCTGGCCTATAATCCATCTAAATGACCTAGAACACAGGAAATCCGGGTTATGGGCCTAGAAATGTCTGAAAAAACGTTTTTACGGGTTCTGGCAAACCATTCAATCCCCCAGGCAGGTTAAATTGGCCTTACTAGAAGCATATATAGAAAGTGTTAGGGTTATGGTTAGAGAAGCTAATTCTCCTAACTATGATTCTGGTGTTAATGTATATGAAGATTTCGTTCGTAGAGCACTTCGTAAGTATTCTATAGATAAGCCATTAATTAAGTCTGCTTCTATAACTGGTACTAGTAGTGAATACTTTATAGTAAATACTACTAATCTACCTGATTTCGTAGAGTATTGGAGTTCCATTGAATCTATAGAAGCCAAGGCACCTACAGTTGCAAGCAATGAAGACCCAAGATACATACAGAGGGATGAATGGGAATATTATAGAAACTCAACTGCTTTATATGTTCACTTTATAGGTTACTGTCCTTCATCTAGTGATACTATATCGGTAACTTATACAGTACCACACACCATTAATAATCTTGATAGCGAAACTGCTGATAGTGTACCAAGTATAGACTCTGAGGCTGTAGTATTATGGGCTTCTAACTTAGCTTGTATGATGCTGGCCTCTAGATTTGCTGGTACATCTGACCCTACATTAAGAGCAGATGTAGTTAATTATAAAACCAAGTCTTCAGACTATATGAGAGTAGCTAAAGAATATCGTGATGCATATATGGAGTGGATATCTGACCCTATTAAAGGTGCTAGTATCGTAAGAGATATAGACTTTGGTTTTGGTTTTGCTGATAATCAACCATTTCTAACTCATCGTTCATTTAACAATAGATAATGTCTCGTAAGCTAATACAGGCAGAAATCAAGACCATACTTGAAACTGTAACAGATATTGGTCAAGTACATGCTAGCATTCGATGGACAAAGTATGAAGATAAATTTATACAAAACTTTATTGTTGGTATAGAAGACCAAGCAGAGATTCGTACCTGGATGATTTACAGAGTTGAAGGCGGAATGGCATATGGGCCAAATAACGGAGGATTAGGTACTTCATATCCTGTAACAACACATCAGTCACTTGAAAGATATGACTTTAGAATAGAGGGTTGGGCTTCTTTTACAGATGATGATACAGACAGTAGATTTCAAGATTTAATAGATGCTGTACTAGATAAATTAGAAGCTAACATCTCTTTAAATAACACAGCAAATATGCATGGGCCAGTTAATTATAGTATAGACCATCAATTCTTTGGAGATTACTTTGTACATCATGTAATCTTCAATATGTATGTCTTAGAAACATTTGGTATCACACCATCATAAGGATTAACTATGAGATTATATACACTACAAGGAGAACATCTAACTGTAGATTGCCAGGAGCATGGTCAACATATTATCGCTACTGGATATATTGATTGTGACACTAAAGAAGGTAAGCATTTACTAGATAATTTCTCAGATAGAATTGGAAAAGAACCTAGATTTTTAAACTTTCATGTTTATCCAAAAACTGGTATGCCTGGAGAGTCAATAACAGTCCCAGTAACTGAAGAACCAGTGGAGATAGGTAATCCTTTAGAGGAGGTTAATTAATGGCTGGCACAGATGTTGTTCACTCACATAGACAAGTAGTTCAAGTAGGTGGGCCTCAAACTAATAATTCAATTCATAGCGAGGCTACTGCTAGTCACCTAATACCTGTAACTGCTTTTACTGCTGAAGAGTTAGTTACTCCACTCCTTGATAATGGTCGGCGTGGGCCTCATGCGGCAGACTTTAGGCAACCTGCTGGAGTTAAATTAGTTAATATTACAATTGAAGGAGCTGTCCAATCAGACCCAGGTGTTGCACTTGGGTTTGGAGTGGGTTTATTTCTAAGAAATATATTTGGTGGAGTAGATGTTGCTACTTCATTAACTAACGACTTATGGAATCATGACTTTCAACTGCCTGCTAACCCCGCTATAGAGTATCTTACAATTGAAACAGATAATCAAGTAGCAGCAGGCAATCGAACTTTTGTAGGTTGTAGAGTCCAGGAACTAGTATTTGCTTGGAATGCTGGAGAAGGTATATTAACTTATACTGCTACTTTAACTGGTGCAGATGTTAATATCGGTGCTGTGGCAGATTTGAGTGCTCAAGCAGCAACTATTGAGAGTGCTTTAGAAGGTTGGCTTCCAGAAGTAGCCTTTGATGCTGCCTACAATCCTGGCACAATTGAGTTCTCTAAGTTAATCAGTGCTGAGTGGACTTTATCAAGACCAGTAGGAGTTTTATATACTGGGCAAAATACTCAAACTGCTGAACAAATTATGCTTGGCCCATTATCTTGTACAGTAGCTATGGTAATGGACTTTGATAATACTGTAGAACTAGTAAAGTACAGAGCAGCTTCTGAGGTTAAAATAACAAATGCTTTCGTTAGAAATAGAAGTAGTAATAATTCTACAATAAGACGCTTTATTATTGGTAATAGTACATTTTCTTTGATTGACAGCCCTGTTACAGTAGATATAACGGGTGAACATGCTACTATTGCTTTAGGTGCTAGAGCGTTATATAACACAGATGCTTCTGTAATAGTAACAGATGCTTCTATAACAGGTGATGCTAGTATGAGTCTTAATGCTGGCCCAGTACATGTTAGACTTACTGATTTGAAAACAGCAACTTACACAAGTACTGGTTAAAAGACAATCCCCTAATTTTTTGGGGAGGCAGTTTCTTTGGCGAGGTTACTGCTTCCCCTTAATTTTAAAGCTACTAGTGACAGTTGGCACACTAAATTTTAAAGGAAGAGATATGGATGAACCAAAAATAGAAAGGCAGAAAAACCCTGCTGACAAGTCCTTAACTTTTGAAAATCAGATTGTAGCTGAAAGGTACTTTTCTCATGACTTGAATAGTACATCACACTTTAGTCCTGGCTCTGTCTTAATAGCTACAGTTGGTACTGACTTTACTGGTGAATCTAAAGAAAAGATAATAGCAATGAAGGATTATACTAGAGAAGCTGGTTATGTAGCTCAATATGTAGAGTTCCAAGTATATCATAATACTTTTCCGCAGGCTTCTCATGCGGCAACTCGTAATGCTATTAAAAACGAAGCAAGAATAGGTGGAGTGCAATTTGTATGTATGTTAGATACTGATGTGCTTCCACAAGAAGATATGCTTGCTAAATTACTGGCACATAATGTTTCAATTATTACTCCATATGTTATAGACCCTGCTATTAACTTACAATTAGGAGGTCCAACTAGAGAAATAAACTCAGGTCTATTTGAACAAAGGTGGATACCTCAGTGTTTTCTTTTGTGCAAGACTGCTATATTTAATAATCCAGAGATTCATTTTAGCAGTGATGAAGCTGAAGATGGTTTTGCTCATAGAACAACTCTATATGGCTTAACTCAACAGATTGATACTTCTCAAGTATTAACTTTAGCTAGTCCTCCTGGTAGACCAGACTCTGTAAAATGGGATACTAGAATGGAAAGATTAAAGGAAAGATATGATAGAGAGCCTACACGAAATTGGGTATCTCAAGAAGAATATGACGAAGCTTTATCTAATGATACATATATAGCAGTCTTAGGTGAATCAGAAGATAATAAAATTCTACAACAGCAACAAGTCTCAGAATTTGATGTTACTAAAGTAGCTAAAGAGGATGTGAATGACGGATTATAATAAAGATACTGTTTATCATAAAATGTTAATGGCTAGTAAGGAAGGAGAGGACGGTGTTGACATTATACAAAACCATAATGGAGATTGCTTAAAGAGAATTACATTTAGTAATGATTTAGAGAAAGACAGATACTTTGAACAAGATCATTATAGCTGGCCTCATGCAAGTCCTGGTTCTGTTTATATAGTAGCAGTTGGAAATCGTTGGAAGAGAGATGAAAAAAAAGGAATCGACTGTGAACAATTAGTTAAAGATATGTGTATCTATACTCAAAAGAGAGGATACAAAGTATCATTTGAAGAGTTTCCAGTTTGGTTTGGTGCTTTCCCAAATCCATCGGTAGCATCTGCTCGTGAACATGGAGCAATGAACGCTATTAAAAGTGGTCTACAATTTACATTCTTTATTGATAATGATGCTATGCCTGAACCTAATCTTTTAGTGGATCTTATAGAATTTAACGTACCTATGATAACTCCAATGGTTATGGATAGTAAAAGTGGAGAAATGTTAGGTGGGCCTTTTAGAGAAAAAAACTCTGGAGTATATAATCAGAAGTGGGCTTCTATGTCTGCATTATTGATTAAAACTTCTTTATTGCAATTGCCAGGAGTTAAGTTTGTTGATTCGGATACAGAAGGTATATTCTATGAAAGATTTGCCATATGGGAGCATACTGTACATATAGATACAAGTTCTATTTTACACACTTTAACTCCTCCTACACGTCCAGATAGTATGTCGTATGAAGCTAGAGTAGCAATGAATAAAGAAAGATATAGTCACATCTTTGAGAAACGTGTTCCAATGGATGCAATAGCACAAGAACTATTTGATGAAAAGGAAGAGATAGGTGAAGACCAAGTTAAAACTATTAAGATGTAAATGTTATCTCAATCAGAAATAGTTGACTTACTTAATGGGGATGGATATGATTTAGGGATAAGAACTTTACGATACTGGAGGTCAGTTGGTCTACTTCCAAAATTACAACAAGAAGGCATTCATTATGGTTACGATTTAGAAATTATAAATGATATAAAGGAATTATGTAATAAGTTTAGTAGGTTAATAGGAGATATTATATTCATATATACAATAGAAGGAAACTCTTTTAATGTATATAGATATATAGTAGAGAAACCTAAAGAATATAACGGAAAGTACAGATTGACATTCTATACAAATAAGGGTATAATAATCACAAGGAGAGAAAATTTAGATGAGCTACTCAGATGACCAAACTTTTACATTAGAACAAGTTGGTGCTCCAGATTTGTGGGTAACTTATAGTCGTCCTGGCCTCTTGCCTTACAAAGAAGGTCAAGCATTTATGAGGAAACATAAGTTATTTAATACAAAAGTCATGGCATTAGGTGAAACTGCAACTATGGCTGATGCCTTAAGTAAAGGTGAAGCTGAGTTTGAATGGATTCTTCAATTAATTACAGGTTGGAACTTGGTTTACCATTCTAAACATGAAAAATCTGGAGAACCTTTACCTATACCGTCTGCTGAAGAAGGCATATGGATGGAAATTCCAGGTTACTATATGACTTATATAGTAGCAACAATTCAAAAAGACCCAACTGGCTCTGATTTTTTATCTCAAGGGGTAGCGAGCTTGACCAATACTTTATCGCAGTCGTCAACGGAAGAAAACCAAATCCAGGAAGATTCAGTTGGGTAGGACAAGAGTATTGGGATATCTTTATAGCGGAACAGTTTAATACCACTCCTTGGGATGTAAGAGAGAATATTAGATATTGGGATATTGATAGATTAAGTGCTATGAATGAATCTCGAAACAAAGCATCTAAAATGAAAGATGCACTATCTGATATTAAGTCACAACTATAATGCCTGTTCAATTTACATATAACTTTGAGGATTTAGTAAAACTAAATAGTGGTTTGAGAAGTCTCTTAAACTCAATTCCATCTGCTAAATCTTTGTTATTAAGAAGTATAATGACTAGGTATCGTAATGTTATTCAGAGTGAAATATTAACACAAAATATCAGATATACTGGAACTTATGAACAGAGTGTTAAGATAGAGCAAGGTGGCTCTGATGATGACCCTACTATGTCATTAGTTTTAGACCCAACTGGCCCACAAGCTGCTAGACTTCCGATATATTGGAAAGTTCTAGAGTTTGGTGCTGCACCAAGTCCAAATGTTTTATCTGCTCCAATAGTTGAATGGGCTAATGTTAAGCTTGGAGCTGGTGCAGATGGGTTTAGGATAGCAAATAGCATACGCACTCGTGGTATAAACCCACATCCTATATTAAGTAGCATATTTGTATTAACTCCTCCAGATGGTGAAGTTGCAGGCTTAACATCATTAGCTGAGGCTATTTCAGAAGAAGAGTCTCAAAAGATAATGGATAACTTGGTTAACATTTATACTAATCCAAGAACAGGTCAGATATCTGCTCGTGGGCCTGGTGGAAGATTCATTTCTTTAAAGTAGGTTAATTATGGCTTTTGGCTTATTTAGAATGATGTTTAGTGCAGGTGGTAATGCTGTACCTGTGCTTGAAGAAATGAATACTGCTTCAAGTAAGTTAATTCAAACTTCTTCTCAGTTAGCTCCTTCGCTTAACCGTGTTGGCACTGGAATGAATAGTTTGGTTAATGCAGCTTCTAGAATATCTCAGTTTAGAGGATTTGAATCTTCTATAGAGCAAATTAATGCTCAGGCTTCCTTTTTACAACGCACTATTTTAGAAGCAGCTTCCGCTCTGAAAACTCTTGGAACAGATGTTACAGGCTTAACAGAAGCAACTGTGCAGTTAACTTCTGAACAAGGTATACTATTGAACTTAGGTTTGAATCTTACTGAAGCAAACAAGTCTACTGCTAAGGCATTCTTTGATGTGGCAGAATCTATTAGGTCAGTAGGAGCAACTGGTCAAATTACATCTGCTAGATTATCATCTTTATCTCAAACATTACAACTGTTTTCTCAAAATACTGGAAGTGCAGCTTCTGCACAAATATCGGATTTATCAAATAGATTAATACAAGCTTCTGCCCAAATGAAAACAGCTGAAGGTGATGCGAGGAGACTTAGTAATTCTAATTTAAGTCTGTCTGATTCCCAACGTTTAGCTCATAATGAAACACAAAAACTAGCTGATTCTTTAACTAGATTTAGCATTATAGGTGGTGCTTCTAGCGGAACAATCCTTAAAATGGCAAATCAATTAGATACTTTGTCTCAAAGTGTCCATCCGAAATTTAGTACCAGTTTAAAAATTACATCTGGTGAACTTATTTCCTTTTCTAATCAATTGCGGATTACAGAGCAAGAGGCTCGAAAAGCTGGAGCCCCCGCAGGTGGCTTTCAAATGATGACAGATGTGAGTGATGGTGCCGCTACTCGTATGCGTCAGCTGTCATCTGCTTCTCAAGGTGCAATGATAGCAATGTCTCTCTTACAGAGAAATGTTACTGGGTTAGCTTTTAGCTTAATCTTTCTACAATTCTCTGGATTCTTAAAGCTGTCACTTGCTGTAGCTGGAGCTTTAGCAGCTGTAGGTGCAATAGGAATTGGCTTCAAGGGATTAATAGCTGAAGGTTTAAGATTGCAATCACTTTCAGATAAATTCTTTATCTTGACTGGTTCTACAGAAGCTTCAGGTTTAGCTCTTGATGCTGCTAGAGTTTTAGTAGAGAAATATGGTTTGAAAATTAATGATCTTACTAAATTTGAATTAGCTGCTTTGATAGAAAAGACAGGGCCATTAAATGAAGAGTTTGATACGTTTGGTAAATTGCTAGCATTAGCAGATGTAGGGTTAGTGAAAGGAGTTAAAAGCTCAGATGAATTAATAGACAAGTTTATTAGTTTACTTGACGAAGGAAAGACTCTTGACCAAATACTTAATGAATTAGGTTTTTCTGCTGAAGAGCTAGATGAACAGTTTGAAAGGTTTGATAAAAGTGAACTTGGTATCAAGAAAAGGCAAATGAATGAGTTAAACAATGCATTTAGAGAAGTAATAAGTGGGCCTGCTGCAAGTGCTGGAAATTGGTGGCAAGGTTTCCAATCAGCATGGATGAAATTAGCTATCGGATTTGTATCACTTGCTGAAGGTGATTGGAAGAAAGGTTTAACAAATATACTTCAAGGTACCGGGGCAATACTTGATGATTTATTCATGGCACCTACTAGAATAATGCGCAAAATTGCATTTAATATGTTTCTTAAGCCTTTTATAGAACCTGGAAAGAAAGTTATTGAACTTGTAAAAAATACATTTACAGAGACAATACCGGATCTTTTTGTAAGTGCTATGAGTAAATCAGGTGAAATACTATCAAATGCATGGAGTGCAATGGTTGATGATATAGTAGGTTTTACAAGGTTAGTTCATGCAGCTATTAAAAAGTTATTTGAAGTTACATTAGTAAGGTTATTTAACTTTGCAACCAATAGATTAGGCGGTATTCTCCAAGGTGGATGGAATTTAATGGTTGATGGTATAGTAGGTTTTACTAAGAAGGTTGGTACTGTTTTACTTGAATTTATTGTTGGGAGGTGGAGGGATAGCTTTAATGGATTAGTAAATGTAGCTAAGATGATACTTCCTGACATGTTTAGCTTTGGAGTTCAAATTGTTCAAGGTCTATGGAATGGTGTTAGTGGAAGATGGGGAGATTTTGTCAGATGGTTAACTAGTCAAATTGATATCATACCAGGAGTAATAAAGAATTTCTTTGGTCTTAATTCTCCTTCTAAATTAATGATGGGATTAGGTCAGAATATTACTGAAGGACTTATGATTGGTATGAATAAAGGTTTCACTGGTTCAAGTAGAACCTCTAATAGTATAAGTATTAATGTCAACGTGAGTGGAGGTTTCTCTAACGACCCACAAGTTGCTGGTAGGACAGCAGCAGGAGCTATCTTGAAAGGAATTACTAGGGGTGGAACATTTTCTGGAGCGCCGTTAGTTGCGTAGGAAAACGTTTTTGTGGACGTTTGATACCATGACCGATGGTATCTACCTAAACCTGGGTTGAACCCTATTAAACGGCCTAGAAAAACCATTTTTGGCGGTTCCTAACTAAACATGCAACGGATGTGAAATGGCATTAACATTAACAATAGGAGTACCGGCTACATCCCAGGGAGCTAATAGCCCTGCTTCTTATCTTCCCTATGTTGACTTTTCTACTATTGTAATTCAAAATAGTGTACAGATAGCTGCTGATACTATGGAGTTTACTCTAGTAATTGTAAACCAAGATATAGAAGAACCAGAACCTGGAAATGAAGTAATATTTAAAGATGGATCTACTATAGAATTTGGAGGTGTTTTAACTTCTATTGAAAGGAGATTTGGCGTTGAGAGAAATGTTGTTGAAATACTTTGTACTTGTCAAGACTATGTATATTTTTTAAATCGTAGATTGGTTAATGAGTTTTACGCTTCACAAGCTGCTGGACAAACAGTTAAAGATATCCTCACAGATTTACATGGTAAAAGTGATTCTGATATACATTATTCATTCTTTAAAGATAATGTTGAAAATGTGACTGATGGAGCTATCTTAGCAGCTTTCACATTTGATAAAATAGTACCATCTCAAGCATTTGACATGATAGCTCAATCTACTGGTATGCAATGGTGGATTGATTTTGATAAGAAAGTATATTTTAAAATATTAAATACTTCACAAGCTACACATTTAAATTTACTAACTTTAGATTTAAATAATGATATTACTGAATATTTTGATTGGAAAGAGCTAGAAAGCATTGATGGTGTAGCATCAGAAATAATCTTAAGAGATATAAAACTTCAATCTACTGAATCTGAGACAAATAAGTTTTTAGGTTCTCAGGGTCTTGATCATTTAAGTGAAACTAATAAGATATTCATGCTGCCACGTACTCCATATGGATTTTTAGGTGTTACAAGTGTTTCTAAAGATACTGGAGGAGGAGATGTAAATCAAACATTTAAATATGAAGATGTAGATGGTCAAACTGCTGATGGGACAGGTGGAGCAACAGATGTATTTATATATGTTAAAGACCAAGGATCGTATGTAAGATTTGCATCTGCCAATGCTGTGGCTGATACTGATATAATTAAAGTAACTTATAAATATGTAATAACAGATGATTTAGAAGGTCCTGACTTTGCAGCAGTTGATGAATTAGCACGTCGTACAGGAGGAGATGGAAAACATCAGTTTATGTATTCTCAAACTTCTGGAATGAGATTTAAAAATTTAGATGATGCTGAACATGTTATTCAATTATTAAGAGCAAAAAAGTCTACAATATTAAGGCGTGGCTCATTTTCATCATGGACTAAAGGCTGGCAAGCTGGACAAGTGTTTCAACGCAAATGGGATTCGCACAAACTTCAGTCAGAGTCTATGTTTGTAATCTCTGTGACTAAAATAGTTTTGACTCCAGATACTAGTAATAACTTATCAGACACAATTATTCAAAGCAATATAGTATATTCTAACTTACCTTATGGAATAGCTTTTTAATATGCCTGGAGAAGATGAAATAGAACTTGCAAGGTTGCTAGGTATTCTTTATACTGAGGTGTTTCAAAGAACCGTTAAAGAAGAAAACAAGCCTCTTTCTAAATCATCTCATAAGCAGGATAGAATGACATTAAAAGAAGATTTCTTTACTGTATTAACTACTGCTACTAATAAGACTTTATGGGGACAATCTGGAGTTTCACATCACTTAGCATTAGATAATATACAAGGAGTTTGGAGCGAAGGAGGTAGTTGGGGTTAAATATGAAGATGAATCCTAATAGCAAATTAATGCTTCCGGGTTCTCGTGGTGCAATTAAAGAATCAATGGAACCTAAAGGGTATGTACGTTGGCTTTTAACTGATATAGAAACTGGTGAGCTTAAAAATTCTGGTGGACAAGAGAATATATTAGTTAACAAAACCAGAGAGGAACTAGCTTCAGCTATTACTGGTGGTTCTGTTACTTTTCCTGGATTTATAGGAGTTGGTACAGGTACTACTACTCCTGCTGCTGATGATACTGATCTTGAAACAGTATCTCAGTATAACGGTTCTAATGATGCTAAAGCAGTTGACTCTAAGTCTATTCGATCTCTATATACTGCTAGGTTTGTTGTTCAATTTGCTACTACTGAAGCTAATGCTACAATAAGAGAACTAGCTTTACTTTCAGCTGCTGATTCAGGTAATTTATGGGCAAGGGTAGCAGTTAATATTACTAAAACTTCCTCAGAGCGATTAACAATATATTGGTATATAATATTTGATAGGAGTCTTGACGTGGCTATTAAATCTGGAGCAAGTATTGCTGCCACTGGAACATTCTTTAATAGCACTCCTGTAACATTAACGTTTTCAAGTGCTGTTACAATAGTAATGTTAACTAATAATACAGGAACACAAATATTTTTTAAAATTAATGAGGCATTAGATGGTGCTGATCCTCCAGCTGACTATGATGGTAGGTTAGCAGATGGAGAAAAATTAGAGCTACTTAATGAGGAAATATCTATAACTACAATCAGTGTATGGGGTACTGCTCTTGGTACTGCTGCTGCTCCTGTAAATACCATTGGTTGTGTAGGATGGTAAGTATGACTGATAAAGATGATGGTTTTCTAGAGATAACTATAGAAGAAATGGTAGAACTTATTCGGCAAGGAGAATCTGTAGAAGTTTTATATGAAGAGTGTCCCTTTCCTAAGCCTAATATAATTACTTTGATATGTAAAGATAGTTATTGTAGAGATATAAGAGAATTAAAGCCAATTCTTTCTGCACATTCTTCTACGCAAATACTAATTAGGTCACATGATAAAGACAATGTGATTACTGCATGGAAAGAATTCTTTGTTCATTCTGCAAATATATATATGACTTTTAAGGTAAGTCACAACTCTAATCAAATTACTGTTGAACAGAAAACTGATGAATCTCAGAAATATGAATCAAGTATAGCAGGGAAGGCAATTAATGGGTAGTTCAGATGTGAGTGCTTTAGAAGTTCTAAAATGTACAAGGTGCTCTAAACCTTCTAATCCTCCCTATAAAACCTGTGATTATCACAGGAAACAACAAACTAGTTATTCCAATTGATAACAATGGGTCAAAACATAGAGATAATGATAATAAAGCTTGGAAGATATATAGATGGTTGTTTAATAATAATTTTCCTAATGGTTATCAAGTAATGTGTTGGACTTGTAATATGGCACGTTATCAAAATAAAGGAGTATGTCCTCACAAATCTGGTGTTCATGTTATTATTACTGGAATGGGAGTGAAAGAAGAAATATATCATGGGGAGTAGTGATGTCTCTGCTGGGGACACGATCCTTGCCTCACAACAAAATGATCTTCGTGATGATATAATTCAACAGTTTACTGCTGCTGATGAAGTATTCGTATCTACAGGGAATGATGCTGGTACAGTAAGGACAGCTATTACTCAAGCATTAGCTACTGCTGGTACTTCAACAGTAATAGCAGGATGGACTCCATTAAGAGTTAAACAAGCTATAGATGCTCTTGGAGTCCCTAACAGTATTGATTTCTTAGTAGGAACTGCAACTGGAAACCTATCTTCTGAGATTGTTGCAGGTACAGCACCTGCTGGAGAGCTTGGTGGTACGTGGGCCTCACCAACTGTGGACGGAACCCACTCAGGTTCTGCTCACCACGCTGATGCTCATACCGTTGCTAGTCACAGCGACACCACCGGTACCGGGGCAGAACTTAACACTCTGACTGATGGCTCCAACACATCCTTACATACCCACACCCATACCGTACTTTCACACTCAGATGGGGCTGACGCATGTAAGATTGCTACTGGGTCCTACACCGGAGATGGTTCTACTTCACAGGCAATTACTGGCGTTGGGTTCACTGTCAAGTTCCTTTGGGTATGGCCTAGGGGTACTGCTGAGACCCCCAATATCAACACGTTCGTGACCACTGACACGATAGTTGATGACAATGCATCTGGTCAGTCCTACCGTTGGGGTGGAGGCACCCAGTTCGCTTTCCATGCTCTGATAGCTCTGGGGTCCGATGGGTTCACCGTTGATGATGCAGGGGTAGACGCTGCTCCCAACAAGAATACCGAAGTCTACAACTACCTGGCTATCGGAATCGAGGTTTAAGAGGAGTAAGCAAATGTCAGTTAGCTATGTTTATTATGACCCATCTACAAAGCAAATTGAAGCGTATTTCGAGAGTGCTAAACTTTCTATAAATGCTAATTGTGAAGCAAAGGGTCTTGTTCGTGCTATAGTGCCACCAGGATTTATATGGTCATCACAAGCTGAACGAGATAATAAAATAGAAACCTTTGGTGCTAATGGTGATATTAAAACAGTATCAGTTAGCATAAATGTTGTTCAAGTTGCAGCTAAAGCACCAACGCGCCTTGAAAATTTGCAATGTAAGATAGATGATGATACAGCTACTTTATCTGATGTTAAAGAATACCTTCGATTACGTCCATAACTGGGTAGTGTTCCACGCCTAGACCTACGAAAAAAACGTTTCTAACGCTGTTTCCTGACATAAATAGGCCCGGCTGACCTATGGTTAATCGGGCCAGGTTTGACCCCAGTAAAAACGATTTGGTGACGTTAGACTTTGACTTGTAATTCTATATCTCGTATGAATTGCTGAATGCGTCTTAATACTTGTTTATAACGATCCTCTTGTATTTCTCCTTCTATAAACCTACTCATTTGGTACTCCTAATTGAAAGTGTTTAAATCCCATTTCAATACACTCTTCATGATTAAGCATACCGTATGGGTCTATTATGATACCACCTTTCATATGTTCCGTAAGATTTTCTAAACTTAGTTCAGAGTATTGTTTGTCTGCTGTTAAGATACATAGTATATCTGCATTGTGTGAAGCCTCTTCTGGTGAGTTACAAGAATGACAAGGTTGCCATGTTACAATATTATAAGGGTCATAAGTTTTAATCTTAATTCCAGTAAGAGTTTTTAGATAACCTAAAGTATGTAATGCTTGAGAATTCTTCATTGAATTAGTATTAGGCTTATAAGTTAGCCCCCATATGGCAACTGTTAAATTCTGTCCATATAAATGGATTAAGTTATTAACCCAATCTTTTCTATATAATAAATCAAACTCTATATGTTCAGATAACTTTTCAATGGTATACATGTCTCTTTCTAAATGTCCACCAGATATTCCTAATCCTGGATTAATATAAGAACCTATTCTACTATCATTTTCTATAATAGATTTTACTTCTCTCCAATCTGATTTTACTTTTTCACAAACCTCTGCTAAAACGTTTGTAGTAGATACTTGTGCAGCTAAATATATATTTGTGGCTATCTTTGCCATTTCGGCAGATTCGTAAGATACTTTTCTAATCATTTGTGTTTCATATGTTTCGAAGTTACTTAGATACTCTTTGTATACAACTGGCAAAGGTTCATTTTTATCTTCACATCCTACTGTAACTTGTATTGGATTACAAGATAACTCCATAGCATTACCAACTACTAAGAACTCTGGTTGATAGAATATAGGATTATGGTATTGACCCAATAAACTACGAGTAAATCCTGGATATACTTGACTTGATATAACTATAACAGTTTCATGTGATATATGATTAGTAATTAAATCTAAGTATGAAAATATAAGGTCATAATTACTTTCATTTTGTTCATTTGTAGGTGTATCTATTGTAATAAATATTAACTTACATTCTTTAAGTATCTCAGGATGTATAGTCCAATCAATACTGTATTTTACTTCCTCGTATAGATTTTCTAAGTCTGGTTCATAAAACGGAAAACGCTTATTTTGTAAGTCATTTATTAAACTTTCATTAGAATCGTATCCCCAAACTGAGTGTCCTTTAAAAGCTGTCGTGATAGCAGATACTATACCTAAGTGATTAAGTCCGACAAATCCTATAGTTCCTATATCCATACTTAAACCTCGTTAAATATATTGTTAATCCAAATATCAGTCTCTATATTAGTTCCACCAGTCTTACATAGTTCTTTAAAGTGTTCATACTGTAGTGTTAAAGTTGGGTCTGGAGAATCTAAAAAGTAATACTGTTCCTCTGGTACTCCACTTGGGAATATCCTCTTTCTAGTAGTTAAATGACTCCATCCCCATTTTAGTAATCCATTAACATGAGCACTTCCTAGTTCTCCTGTAACATCTATAGTGAAAGTATTCTTCCAATAGCAATATGTTGACTCTATAGAAATATGTGGAAGTCCTTCTGAATGTAATATAACATGGTCAAATGCCTTGTTTTCTAACATACCTGCAACTATATAAGGAAAAGTTATATCCTTTCTATCAAATAGATAGTTTACAAGGTCAAATTGATGAGAGCTAATTTCTTCTAATACACCTCTGCTTCGATCTCTCCATGGAGAGTTTTTTACGTTTATAGCTGTTCCATTACCAAGGAATATCCTTACAAGGTATATCTCTCCTAGAATACCATTATCTATTAACTCTTTTAATTTTATTACAAGAGGCTCAAATCTATAACAATAAGCTGTTTGTAAAGCTACTTCGTTTTTAATCTGTAATTGACGTAATATCTCTAACTCTACTGCCGTACCTATTAATGGTTTTTCAACCATTACATGCTTTTTATTAGATAAAAGATATTTTATAATTTCTTGTTTTTCTTGGTTAGGGGTACAGACTATAGCAGCATCATAGTGGTCTAATGAAGCATCTTTTATACTATCTAAAGCTAGTGGGTATATTGGGTCTACTATTCCTACTAAATCATTATCTATTATATCTCTATGCTTTTTACCTTGATTACCTAGTCCAACTATAATTGTTCTCATTAATTACCTCCTACAATAAATGATTTACTTTTACCTTTCTTAATATTACTTAAGTCTTTATGTATTTCGTATAATATTATTAATGGAAAGAAAGTTAACATTATTATAAAAAGAAATGGCATTCTCATAAACTTTGTTCAATCCTTTCTAACTTTTTAATAACATCTTCTGGCTTAACTGGATTATTTCCTTCTGTCTCACAAGCTATAGCAGCAGCCATAGAACCTAATATAGATGCTATAACTTGAGCACTAGGACTTAATGTCAGAGCTAATGTACTATAAGCTAGTAACGCATCACCTGCTCCTATAGAATCCACTACATTGTCAGCAAATGTATCTAGACTAAAGAATGAACCAGATGCATCATTAGGGTATCTATAAGTCAAAGTTCCTTTACTACCAAGCTTTAGTATTAATGTTTTACATTGAGCTTGCTTAAATAATTCTAATGCTAAAGGTCTTATTACTGAATCTTGATCCGCCAATGCAAACCGTGCTTCTCTTTCATTAGGTGTAATTAAATCAAACCCTTTGAATTCTAGAATGTTACCCCATCTACTAGCTACTTGACTGTCAGCTACTCTTAAACCATGCTCTGGTAGACAATCTATTAATTTAGGGATAGTATCTCTATTGAATATGCCATGTCTAAAGTCACTAAATATATAAGCGTCTGGTTTTGTCCAACTTAAAGATTCACTAAACCTGTCTATGATTCTTTGAGATATAGGACGATTATCAACTTTGTCTACTTTAAGTAATCTATACCCATTAGTTATATATACTTGTTTTTGTGTGGTCACTCTATCTCTATCTATAGAGCATTGAAAACCTATTCCATTACCACATATCTCTCCTGTCACCCAAGAACCTAAATCATCATCACCTGTAACTGTAGAGAACTTAACATCTGCACCAGCAGCTTTGAGATGTTTAGCTACTATTGCTGCACCACCAATAAAGTTCTCTTCATGTTCATGTGCAACACTTATATTAGGATTCTTACTCATACCACTAGATATAAGATTGCAGTAAATATAAGTATCTACTATGGTATCACCAAGTACATGTACTCTTAAGTCTGTAAAATCTTTAATACAATACTTTAAGTCATCAAAACTTATACTATTAGACTCCATTAGTACATGTAGCTTTTCAACTGACAAGTTCGGTGGATTTTTATTAATAATATTAGATGAAGAGTATACTACATCACCAGGAGTATAAATCATCTCACCATTATATGATTCAATAGCTGCTCTTTCTATTTGATTTAATACATTATTATCATCTGAGTACTCATATCCTTTAGCAAAATAATCTGGTTGTAGAGTAATAATGTTTTCTTCAGGTGTAGGAGACTCATCTGTAATTACATAGTCTACCACTTCAAGTGCTGCTAAGTTCATTGCTCTAAGTTCTGATGGAACAAAAGGTCTATAGTCTGCTTTAGTAATAAATGCATCACCAGTTAAACTTACTATTAATATATCTGCTTTATTCTTAGCATACATTAAATGACGTATATGTCCAGGATGTACTAAGTCAAAAGTACCATGACACATTATTACTTTTCTAACTCTAGGTCGTCCACCTATTATTTCCTTTAATTCTTCTATTGTCTTAATCTTACGTTTGTAGTCATTAGTCATGCTCTTGACAACCTATATGTAGGCATTCTGGACAAGTGGGAATATCTTCTATAACGATATCAGTTGGAACCAATAAACCTCTTCCTTTTTCTCGAGCATTCCTTTGTTCTAATAGAAGAATACCCTCTCTGAATATGTTTAATAATATTACATCTTCTTCACATCCTTTCTGATTTTGTAGGTATTTAATTCTGTTTATTAAAGCTCTTAAAACTTCCTGTATGGTGGTTCCTGGATAAGAATTAAGATTTCCTGGATACTTTTCTGGTGGGTTATTACGTTTTACAAATACTAGAAAGTTTGATGGGTCATTTAAGTAACCATCTAACATATCTACCTTATACATATGTCCTGGGTCTATAACTTTCATATTAATCGCACTTATTCCAACCACAAGATTGACATTCTACACATCCCTGAGAATGAATAAGCTTTCCCCCGCAATTATAACAAGGAGTTGCATCTAACTTGAATCCCGGTATAAATTGTGCTTTCTCACCATTCCCAGTGTACCTGATAGTTTTTATTAGTTTATTTTCTATATGATCATGTAGTACTTTTGATATAGCGTCTGGTAATGACATTATATGAAAGCCATTATCCCATATAGGACAACAAGTTATATTTCTAAGTTGTTCTACTACTTCCATAGGGTCTACCTTAGAACGTAAGCAAAGAGATATAAGTTTTGTTATTGCTTCTGTATTGGCACTATCACATCCTCCTGCTGTTCCTCCATTGCAAAATACCTCTATAGGAGTTCCATTTAATTTATTAACGGTAACATATACTTTACCATGACCAGTAAGTATTTTATCTGTAACTCCCTCTACAGATTGAGGTCTTTCTATTGGGTGTATAACTGTTTCATTATTAGTAAAGAGATTATTAATCCTTGAATCTAAAGTAGCACCCTCGTCATGTCCCATTTTTCGAGCAGCTTGTTCTGATAGATTTAATACTTGTACGTCTTTGCTACCATCACGATATATAGTAGCACCTTTACATTTAGATTTCCAAGCTAGTATATATGCTTTAGATATATCTTCTACTGTTGCATCATTAGGCAGGTTAATAGTCTTGCTAATGCCATTACTAATATGTGTTTGCCAAGCTGCTTGATGTTCAATATGCCATTTAGGAGAAATCTCTAAGGCGGTCTTGAATAAATCTTGATCTTGAAGATCTTTTAATTCTATTCTAGGCATTTGATTTTGCATATATTCTATAACTGCTTGTGGAACTTCAATGATAGTAGATTGAGCTTCACCTTGGCTCCATAAAGCTTTACGTTCTGTATATAGACTATGATATGGTTCAATACCACTAGAGCACCCCGCTAGTATATTAAGTGTTCCAGTAGGAGCAACTGTAGTTACACAAGAATTTCTAGTTTTCAGACTGAAGTGTTTTCCTTGTTCAATTTCTAGTTTTGAAAGTGATGTGCCTCTACCAATTCTTGAGTTGGCCCACTCTGGAAACTCTCCTTTTTCTTCTGCTAAATCATGTGAAGCTACCCATGCTTCTTTAGTTAGAAATTCAGACACCTGTATGGCTAAGTCAATAGCTGCTGCTGATTCATAAGGTATTTCCAATTTAACTAACATATCATGCCATCCCATAACTCCAAGACCAATACGTCTAGTCTTTTGATTCATTTCCTGGAGTTGCGGTACATCTTCTGGAAAGGTATTTACATCAATTACATCATCTAAGAATCTAACTGCTAGATGAATTGTTTCTCTAAGTTCATTCCAAGCTATTCCATTATTGTTTATCTTCTCTTCATGTATAGGTAATACAAACTTTCCTAAGTTTATAGAACCTAAATTACATGAATTATAATTCTCTAGAGGTTGCTCCCCACATGGATTAGGAGATTGTATCAATCCAAGTTGAGGATTAGGCTCTGTCTCTCTAATTCTATCTATAAAGAATAACCCTGGGTCTCCAGTTTTCCAAGCTGACTCACATATCTCTTCCCATATTGCCGAAACATCTACTAAATACTTACTTCCTTCATTGTCTACTATAGAAGCTCCTTGAGTAAGACTTTCCATAAACCAATCAGGCATCTGTATAGAAATATTAAAGTTAGCTAACATATCAGATGGAAGTTTACACTCATCTTTGCAATGAATAAACTCTAAAATATCTGGATGGTCAATAGGAAGGATAGCCATATGGGCTCCTTCTCTAAATGCACCTTGGGTTATCCACTTAGATGATTCAGATAGAATCTTCATTACTGCTATAGGACCAAGAGCTTTGCCATGTGTAGTTCCTATTGGAGAACCTTTAGCACGTATGTCTCCAAAGTATGCACCAATACCTGCTCCATACTTTTCTGTTAATGCCCAATCTTTAACTGTCTGATAAATAGACTCCATAGTATCTTCTGGTGAGATTACATTACAACCTTGTAGGCCACCTTTCTTAGCTTTAGAACCAGCATTCTTTATAGTAGGAGAGTTAGGAAAGAACTTCTTTGGAACTATTAGTTCGTTATAAAATCTTTCAGTCCAAGTTCTTATATTCTCTGCTCTTTGCTCAGTTTGATTTAAAAAGCTTCCTGTCTTATTAAAATTATAAGATACTTCTGCACTAGCCACATATTCGCACATATCCCACATTCTTTCTTCAGCAGTCTCACCTTCAGAAAGAAATCTAAGTTCTAGAACTTTCCTAGCATTATCTGAAAAATCTATCTTAGTTAGTTCAGTTGTCATAATTCTCCATTATTTCTTTATAATCTTTAACTAAATGGTCTTTTGAGTCATAAAATACTACTATACCTGTAGGTTGCCATCCCCACATACTTTCACATTAAGGACATACTAAATATGCTTTCATGCAGTCTAAAGGTTTATTTCCTGTAATAAAAAATAAGAAGTCACATACACATTTATATTCCCAAATAAGATTTGAAGTTTCTATATTACCTATTTCTTTTGTTTTCATTTATCTATCTAAGAATAATCTAAATTTGTTTGCTATGTCCTTTCCTATACTTGGCACATCTGCTAATTCTTCCCTAGTCTTAATAAACGCAGATAATAGTATACCTCCAGATGCTTCCATTAATGATGTTGCTCTCTTTTGCCCAAACTGTAATCCTGGCATTTGAGCAAGCCAATGAATCTTATCATTCAATCTCATTTCTTCTTCGTCTAATGTGAACTCAAATGAAGTATCAACTGGTCTTGGTCTAATCTTTAGTGACTGATGTTCTTCTCTCTGAAACACTTCATTGTTCCATAACCTTAGTAGCTCTGCTGTAGCATTTAAAGAAGCAGACGGAACCCAAATAGCTCCATTAGCTATACATGCTATCATTATAGTATTCACAACTAGAGTATAAGGCCAGTTACGTCTTATACCTCCTGGCAAAGAAATCTTTCCTCTGTGGTCCATTCCCATCCAATCTTCAGATAGGAATATTTTAATGTCAGTGTTGCAATCTTTTAATTCTTCTGCTATATGTGATGCTACATCTAGCTTATTAGATACTATGTCATTAATCCTACCTCTAGCAATTCCAACTGTATAACCTTGCTTTGAATAAATCTTGTAGTCTGGATATATCATATCGTTCTTAACTATAGATATATCACTTAACTTAGTCTTTAATAGTGAAGGCTCACTGCCCGAGATATCCATTAAAGGATTCATTATATCAAATGTAACTCCTTCAAGTCATTTTCAGTATAGAGATATACTTCATCACAAACCATACATTTAGACATGCAAGGTTTGTCGCCAGCTAGTATTTGCATAGTAACTAAACTTTTGCAATTCTTACATCTAGCTTCTTCCATGCACCATTTTATTCTGGCATTGTCTTGTGTTAAATCACTAGATTTGCCTTGATGAAATACACTTGGAACTTCACTCATATTAATAAATCTCCTTGGATGAAATCTTAAAAACCAATTAAACATTTAATATTTTCATAGCTTCTATGATTTGTGGTCTATCCTCCTCTTTTATTGTTGAACATCCTCTATATAGGCAATGAGAACAATAAATATAACCTCTTAAAGTTCTATGCCAGCAATTCAAAGCTGCACATTTTCTTTCTAATATACTTCTTGCTTTAGAATCTGTCATAGGTTTATCCAAACATCTTTTTCTATGTTCTTCAATTTTCCAATAATCTGATATACTGTTACACAATACTATTTCTCTACATATAGTACATTTCCAATCACAAATTAAAGGACTATTATCTTCTAAGTATGATGTTATCCAGTGATATGCTTTAACTGGTTCCATTTCTACCTACTATATGTGGCAAGAATCCCTTATAATCCTGTACCCATTGTATCTTGTTAAAGTTAGGGTCATTAATACCAATCATTTCTAAGATCTCTGGGAATGTTATATTTGTACAATCATGCTCCATTCTAAATCTAGTCTTAGCTTCTGAGTTATACTGACTAAAGACTGTTTTAACGGTTTGGTTAACACCTCCACCTTCTTTTGTCATTATCCCATGCAATGAGAATTGTGTAGATAACAAGTGAGCAGTTTTACCATCTAATGCTAATGATGTTATTTGTTTTCTATCCTCCTTCTTTTTATCCATATCTAATGGATGGTCTTTAAATCCCATAATACAAGTTACTATTATATGTTTCTTTATAGCATGAATATGGTCATTAATTATTCTACATCTTTTATTTAACCTCTGATAGTCTTGTATCTCCATAGTTTCTGTATCTATTCTTGGTCTTTTTCTTTGAGCACTTAGTGATGCTCCTACTGGAAGAACAGTATCAATTTCTATATCTTGTAACCTATTATATGCATCTAAAGCAACTACATCATATTGTTCTGCTTCTCTGCTAGTTGCAGCAAATCTTAGAACATCTATTAATTCTTTCTCGCTAGGAGACTGTATTCTATCTACTTCTGCTCCCATAGCCACAATGGTATCGTCTCCATCCGGGTCATATTCGATAAGCAGGACATTGTTATAAGGTAATGTCCACTCATCATTTATAAATACTCTACGTGATGCTGTACCAATAATAGTTGTTTTACCTTGTCCACCAAGTGCTGATAAAAGTAGCCTAGCAAATTTTGGTCTTTCTCCAGTTGATTGAATTTTGTGCTTAGATTTTAATTCGTCTGATAGTGGTGTTATTACTCTACTAGGTTTGAAAATCTTTTTCTCGGTTGTCATTACTCTTCCCAGTCAAATACTTCTATGTCCTCATAATACAAATCGAGTAGCTGATGGAAGTCTTCTCCTTTTCTATATGCCATACTGACATCTAAATCTTCACATCGTGTACAGTCGAATTGAATCTCTCTTTGTTGCATTAAATGAGGAGCTTGACGCAATATATAATACTCTTGTGCAGAATCTATATAAGACTCTAATGCATAATCTATTTCATAATCAGTAAATCCAAACCACCTTCTAAAGATTGTATTGGGTGATGATATGTCTTTATTGATACCATTAACCATTACTCCTTTAAATCTATCACCATATTTCCACCTTCCCCAAATAGAATAATCTAGTAGTTGCTCATCAATAGCAAATTGATTCATGAAGTCATCGTATTTTTGCCTAGTAGTCTTATGGTCTACTAAATATATACCGTCTGGAGTATCAATTATTAAATCAATCTTTCCTGCTAGTACAGTAAATGTTTCTTTTGGTATATCTCTAGAGTCACATAGTATTCTGCCTTCTTGTGTTATGCACAAAAAGAAAGAATGTTCTGTCTGAATAACTTTAAATGTTTCTGCGTCTTTAGTCTGAGAGTAATATCTATCTAATATGGTTGCTCCTGATTTAGTCCATACCTCTATCTCATTATTGAGTACCATATCATCAGACTCGGTTATCATTCTAAGCTTGAATTGTTTTAATACACTTTCAAATGGTTCTGTTCTGTTAGTTGAGTAATATAAACGCAAAGCATCATGTATAGATTCTCCAAATATAAAGTCAACATTATTACGAGGTTTACGTTTACGCAACTCATAATGAACCCAGTGCTTGAACTTACATCTATTCCAAGCTTGTTTACGATGATGACTTTGAACTAAAATATCATCCATTTATTTTTTGATCTCTATAATAGTTTCATTAGGAAAATCTTTTACTGCATCTTCATAATTATTGTATATAGGCATTATTGCATTATCATTATATATATTTTCATATCTTATTATTGCAACCTCAGAAACATGAGGTGCAAAGTTATGTTTTAATACTTCTATACTACATGGGAATAACTTATTAACTAACCACACTTATGGGCCTCTATCTGGATAAGATACTACAGAAGTTAACATTTAAAATACTCTATCTGTACCAAGTTTAGGTAACATATCTTCAGGTTTCCAATTATGAATATATTCTCTTTGAACATAAGCTCCTGAATAGGTAATACCTATTCCTTTAATTTCTAAAAATGATATTTGTCCTACTCTCATATGAGGTTTCAATATATAGTGGTTATCAGAGTTATTCTTTATTTCTAATGTCCACCTATTAACATATCCTATATCTCCAAAACCAGCAGAAGGACATACATCTATAAAGAGTCTACCAAATGTACTACGAGCTTTAAGTAACATAGCATGTTTACGAGAACCAATAAATTCTTGAGTGTGAGTTAAGATACACATACCAGGCTCTAATACTAATGTATTTTCGCTACTAACGAAAATTGGATCTTGCCATACATAGTATACACTTTCTTCTAAGTCTAAATTGATTGGGGAGTTATAAACATTAGGTAGAGCGAACCAGTTACCTAATGTAATATCATATGAGTTAGGATTAAGTTGTCTAGGAAAAAATGGGAGTATTTCTATTTCACCTTTGCTAAGAGCTTTTTCTATTCCTTTTGATCCTAGCATAACTGAGAGCCTGCATGTAACGCCCGTACAGGCGATTTCCTGGATTTGCGGTCTAGGATACCTGGGAACATATTTAACCCCCTAAAACAACGTTAGAAACGTTTTATGACCTATCCCTAGCTAATCTAGGGGTGGTTCGTAATAGACTCCATCATTTTGAATTACTAGAGCATATATATCAGAGCGCATACCATTTGAATCATGCATTATTCTATCATGTGTCCTATTCCATGCTGCTGATCTTACTTCTATGCATTTAGTTGTTCAGGAGTAATAATATCTTTAAGTGTATTTTGTATAGATTCTGTAGTAGTCTGATTAATCTTCATAACATCATCACACTTTGCTGAAATCTCTCTTTCATTCTATCAGCATACTGCTGATTTTCATCTGGAGGTAATTCATATCCTACTGCTCTAACACCTAATTTCTTTGCTGCCATAAGGGTACTTCCACTACCAGAGTATGGGTCTAGTATAATTGGTTTGTCTTTACCCTCGCACAACACTTGTAATATATCTTGTAGTAAGGCTTCTGGCTTTTGTATAGGATGCCATCGTTCTTTATTTGAACCACGTTGATACCTAAAAGCATTAGAACGCCGCTTGCTATGCATTCTATAACGTCCCTTGGTAGCATATATTATCCATTCGAAGACTTCTATGAGTGCTCCATCAAGATCTCCTGTGCCGCCTGCGCTGTCGCTCTTGTCCCAGTGCCATACTTGTTTAAGATTAAACTTAGCTTCCTCAACATATCCTTGCCAATCACCATATACATCCCATCTAGTAAAAAGAACTAAAGCTCCTGGATCTTTAAGAACCCGATATGCCTCTGTTAAGAATTCAGGAACCCAAGAAAGATTATCATCATCTGCCATATTTGAAAAGAGAGGAGTAGCAACACGGGTATGGCTTTGATACTTGACACCATATGGTGGGTCACATAAGATAACATCAATAGTTTTACTTTCTATCTCTGGCATAGAATGGTCTGTTCTAGTATATAGAGTTATTAAATCATCTTTAAAGTGTTGTTTGTTCATTTCTTCTCATAGTAGTCTGACCTTTCTTTGTCTTGTAAAATCTCTATTACTGCTGATAATTCTTCATCAAAGTATATCCTACGAAAGAAACCAATTAGTATTACATGTGGATATGATGGTAAGTCCTCTAGTCTTCTTCCTTCAATAATGTTCTTGATATGGATTCTTATTACTTCTACGTCTGCTAAAACAGAATTTTCCATTTAAGCTCCGGGCCACAAGCCTCGCCTACATAGTCTAGCTATTACTCCATATACAGAGGTATCACCCCAACTATCTTCTATTGATTCGTTTGCGGGTGTTCTTTTCTCTCCCCATATTAAGTTCTTTACTCTGGCTATCTTATCACTAACTCTTACTAGAACACCTTGCTCTCCAAAACCTGCTATGTTACCTGGGCCATAATCATGTTGTTTCTTATCAAAGGTTTTGATATCCTCTAACACTATATAAATATACTCTTTAGATAATTGACCTTCAGTCAACTTTAATACTTCATATAGTTGTTCAACTACTGTATTCTTAGTATTCATACCATATACACCATTTACAATATTCGTCCTTGCTTTTTATTTCTTGAATAATTATTTCTCTTTCAGATACACCAACATAATTGGAACTCATATTTTCTAGCATATCTATTATATCTGAGTAAGTTGTTACAAATATATCCCATCCTGGCTCTATTTTTATTTCAGTGTATCTTTGTTTATCAAAGAGTTGTTGTAAATCTATACCAACTGAATTTCCACCAATGTATCTATGATAGTGAGGTAAATCTCCTCTTGTTGCATGTATATAGTATGAACTACTCATTTAATGTGTCCAACCAATTTATCACTGATGATTGAGTGGGCACAACTGTTACTTGTTCTAAATAGTCATATATACATTTAGGCCCAGAGTACGAGACTACACATAAGTTATACCCTTTTGCTATAGCATAACCAAACTCTATATCCTTTCCACCATTTCCTAAATCATTGTCCTTTAATATTACAAAAGTATTTGCTCTATCTAGGTCATATATATCATCTAATGCTGCTTGTTTATAGTCTTTTAATGGTGGAACATTATGCCATCGAGATACTACCTCTATTCCATGAGATTCTATAAACTTTGAGTGACCTTTAGCTAAATCTTTTAGAGGATAAGGTGCTGCTATAAATACTTTCAATTCATCCATTATCTGTGTCCCTCACTTGAACTAAACATATGGTCTGGTCTACACTCATTACAGATAATAACTTCACAATGCTTGCATTCTGATACTTCTCTTGTTATTCCACAATGAAAGCATTCTCCTACTCCACATGTTTGTGTAAAGTCATCAGTTTCTGGTAGCGTTTCAGCTATCTCCTTCATATCTAAACCTTCACATTTTCTGTTTTGAACCAAAGATATCCATCTACTAATTCTGGCGTGTAGTCCTTAAAAAGGAAAGGCCAGCGTAGTTGAGCTATCTGACCTATCTTATCAAATACAAATCTAATTTCTTCTTCTGACTCAGGATGTGTACGCTGTTCTAATACTGTACGTAAACTTCTTATATTACATGAATATCCTATCTTAGTAGCCATACCTATTGGTAAGAATCTACGAGCAGCAGATGTATATTTCTTTTTAAGAGACATAGATAAGGTATTAAAGTGTTCTATATAATCTTCGTTAGTTTTTCCTAACCATTCTTTACCAGATTGAAATAGTTCTTCTTTTGAAGCAAGTATTAATGCTTCTTTATACGTTGATTCACTAAACATAAAGTGTCTTTCAAAAAGTTCCTCATATTCCCTGAACATTTCACCTTGAAAACATTTAGGAATCCAATAACCTAAATCATTAGCTCTAACAAATCTAAGAGACTCCTGGCTCTTTGCTGTACCTGCTCAATGCCTAACTACTTCATGTGTAAAGACACGGGATGCATCTAGTATTTGAAAGTTAAGAAAGGCATGTTCTAATACAGAGCCATGTTTTACTTTGATAATGTTATCAATGTAGTCTTCATTAGTTTTACGTACTCTATTAATGTTATCATTCATTTCAGTTCCAAAGCTTAAATAACATCCTCTACCTTCTATCTCTATAAGTTCTGATACATCATCTGTAGCATCAGACTCCCATTCTGGAACTCCTAGCGATTCTAGATAAGCCTTTAGCTCATCACGATTAATCTTAGTTTCACCAATGCAAAAGACTTTAGGTTTGGTTTGGTGTGGCATCAAAACCCCTTACTTGATTTGTAATATCCTTATCCCATCCACACTGAATACATTTTAAGTAATACATTCTACCAATATCATTATTTATAGATTCCTCTATGAATAAATCACCAGTCTTGCAATGTGGACACTCTTTTAAAAATACTTGTAGTTCCATGACCATGACTAACCCTTGCGTTTAAGAATCACATCCTTAATTTCACCTGGTTGAGTAGCACGTTCTATTATTTCCTTGACCTCACCTCCATATTTTAAATATCCTTTTCCTATTCTCATATCATATTTCTCTTCCACTATTATGGTTTCTTCATGTTCTGGAGAGTAAAATGCTTCGATATCAGATTTATCTAATAACTCTAATATTGGTCTGAGAGTATTATAGTCCCAAGATGTATTATCCTTTTTAGCTGTGCATTCTATTTCAGGATGTGGAAAAGTAGTAGCCTTGTCATCTCTCATACGCCTTAATAGTTGAAATTTTAAAAACTTTAATTCTTCATAAAATGCGTTTGCTTTATCTTGTAAAGATATTCCTTCCTCTATCATATCTTTATTTTTTAAGGAAGCTATTTCTGCCTTACGTTCATCGCTAATCATTTATTCCTCTTTTATATCGTGCATAGCACACAAAGCTAGTTCTCTAGCCATTGCTATTACTTGTATTGCTTCTTTGTATATCTTGTTAGGGTCATGTTCATGAGCTTTAACTTCATCCCATAGTTCATCTACTTCCTCTAGTAAAACTACATATCCTTCGTGATAGCTATGAAAACCTCCATTAAGTATTATAGCTCTTTCCATTTCTAATGACACATCTTTATCTACTTCTTCTTTATACTTATTAATATGATTTATTCTGGCGTAATTATTTTCGTTAATTCTTAGAATTTTCTCCTATATTTAATATGTGGGCCTAAGTATTAATCGAGACTTATGATTAAGGTGGACACTCTTGACACCACCCACATTATTACCTGAGGAGTTGAGTCCTCTATAATAGCCACCTCCTTTAATTAAACTTTTGCGTACTTACCGTCGACTTCGGTCATAAAGCCTTGAGCAATGAGATCATCTTGGAGTGTTCCTGATTGGAAGGCGTTAACCATCTCTTCTGGTATTCCCTCTTCAGCACGCAATGCTGTTAGTGCTGTCCTCATAGTTTTTCCATCGACTGTTTGCAATAAAAGGTCATATTGAGATTGTGCTTCTTCACTTGTTTCAGGCTCAGATTCAGTAGCACCATTACTAGAAGTTGGAGGATTGAGATTAACTGATACTGCTCCACCATTCATTGCCTCTTCATAAGTTTGACCTTCTACATACAAGGCTTCTGACCTCCACCAAGACTTTTCATACTGAGTTCCTGCACTTTCTACCATTTCTCTAATCCAATGCTTAACACCAAGAAAGTCCTCTGGATTCTTCCCTTTCAACCCTACCTTAGCAAAACTATCAACTTGCTTCTTTAGTGTGGACCTTCTCATTTGACCTTCTGCTGGAAAGTTATGAGTAGATTGATACAGATATTTTTGTCCAGAAGCTCCTGTAGTGTCTATATCAAGTCTATCCCATTGTAGCTGCCAAGCTCTACGAATTCCAGTACTTCCATCATCCCTATTAGTAAAAGTAATATCCTTATACTCGCTACCAACACATTCTGCTGGCATAAGAGACTCTAGTTCAGCCTGAGCGTTAAGTTCACCAATATCTAAACTAAGATTGTCCATTACCATGTTATGCACTCTCCATTTGTTTTATTTGTTTCAATAAATCTAATCGTTGTCCTAAACTTTCAATTGATTCAGGCTCTGGTAATGCTATATGTTCATCCTTTGGGTCAACCCATTGCCTCTCACTAGATGACTTATCTTCTCTTGAATATCCATTTTGGTCGCTATGCCATACTGTTGCTCCTTGTTCAATAGTTACTTGTTCCATATAATCTAACTCGGTATCTCTGAAAGATGTTACACCTGAAAACATAGCTAATACTGTGCTTTTTTCTCCTTTTTCATAAATTCTTAAAGTACCTGTATTTTTACCACTGTTTCCGTACTTATCTCCTGGACTCCAAGGACTAAATGTTATTTTAGAATCCTTTGAAACTTTAATCTTGAAGGTTTTTTCACCAAATACTGTTAATTCTCTAAGTTCTTCTTCGGACATTATTCCTCTACTTAATTCTAGTTACTTCAGCTAGTCCAGATTCGATATGTCTAATTTTCCACTCACCTTCTCCTTTCCTTTTTAACTGAAATGCATAATGTGAAAGAGTACATCTTTGTCCCCAACCTTCACAATAAAACTTCTTGTGGTCTAGATTGACAGTAGTTCCTACCTGTATTTCTCTCAATGTATCCCTGAAATAAAATGCCTTGGTTGATTCTCTAGCTGGTTTGCTTGCACCTCGTTCTTCTTTATTTACCTGGTATGTATCAATACTTCCTCCTATTATTTTTTGGCCTAGAGTCGAACTCGCTAAATGGAATTAATTTGGATTCATCCATAATCCATAAAGCATCTAGGAAATATGTCATGTTATCAAATACTGTCCTCCATCTATTAATTAAGTTCATCAAAGATGAGTCCAAAATATAAGTGATACCTTCATCATCCTCTGCTCTCATTGCTCTACCATATGCTTGAATCATAGTTACTATAGCATTAGTAGCATACCATTGAGGGTCTACATCCATACGAGCTTTTACTTGAGGATTACCTAGTGACTCATAAGGAATCTTAGCAATAACTTGAAATCTACATAAATCATAAGGCAAATCCACACCTTCGGTAAAGGAGGGAGAAACCAACACACTATTGTCTTTATCATTTTTGAACTTCTCTAACACATCAGACCGTTCATTAGAATCTTTGTGTGTTCTAAATCGTTTTGTATTCTTAGAATTATTCATTAAATGAGTAGCAATCTTATAGTTAACAGTATGTATCATTCCTTTTTGGTCTGGAAATTTGTTAAGGATAGCATCAATAGCATTAGTAAGTTTCTTTAGCTCCATACCTGGGTCTGCTGCTGAACGAGCTAAATTAGCAACAGGTATCCATATAGCTGGCCTTTGGGTTGGAGAGAAACTAGATGGGACATTGAGATACTCATAATCTGTTATGTTAAATGACTCAATAATAGAACGTGGTAGTGTTGCTGACATTAAGACAATCTTTTTAGCATGTCTGAAAATATACTTTTCCATGTACTCGCCTACCAAAGTAGGCTTGATAACAATATTGTTCTCTTCTGTCTCAATAATCCATGTATCATTTACTAGATTAATATACTTAGTAATATTTCTATGAGCTGTCTGTAATCTAATACCTCTAAGGGCTAATATTTCATTTGTGTTATTTTCCTCTAGTTCCTCTAATACTTCTTGTAGTTCTCGTTTTATTAATGGTTCAGCACTCTCTGCCCATGCTGACAGTGTATCAAGTGAAATCTTATCAGGTAGAGGTATACCCTCTTCGAAATAACGTGCCTTATTTAATCTAACTTCGATGAAGTTCATCATTGCCCCTTCAAGTTTCTGAGCTTCATCTATAAATAAAACATCTACATCCGAAAATTGTCCTGAGAAATTTACCTCATAAAGAAAATAATGTATGTTCATTGATGATAGTTTTGCGTCTACTCCGTCTCTCTTTTGATCGTAGTAGTCACATCCACCACCCTTGTACATACATTTAATTCCCGCTACACAAGGGGCCACGTCTGCTGTTTTTTCAGGTATTATAGTACAGGCAAAATTTCCACGTCCTTTAACTGTCTTTAGTCCTACTGGAAAGAAATCTCTAACATATTGATCTCCAAGTTGCTTGGTCTGTGTAACTGCTATTCCTCTGCCATCTCCCATTATCATATCACCAATGGCTGTAGCAGATTTACCATAACCTGGAGGAGCTTGCAGTCCTATTATTTGTTTATCACTGTTTACTACTTGTTGTATTACTGTTAATTGATTAGGACGCCACTCTGGATATAACCCAGGAACAATTACTCTTAATTTATCCTCAATTTCTTCTAGTGTATATTTCTTTCTGATCTTTGATGTTTCATCATATACTATTTCTGTATCTGATTTAATGTCAAAATTGTCTACTTGTTCTGTTGTCATTGTACTCCCTGAAAACTGTAGGAAAACTGTCTATCCATTGTACCATATAACTCCTACAGTGTCAATGAATTTATAGTTATATCACATATTTAGAAGCTTCCGCATCGTCATAGAACATTTTAACAGTTTCCAAAGAATATTCCGTTAAGTCTTTCCCTATTAAATACATGTTACTAAGTATAGTATTGGTAACTGTAATGATGTGACAACCAACCTCATCTGCCTGATATATATTTAAAAGTTCTCTAGGACTAGCCCATATTAGTTCTGCATTAGAGTTATTAGTCTCTAGTATTTCTACACATCTCTTCATTATAGGCATAGGGTCTATACCAGTATTAGCTATACGTCCTGCAAAGACTGAAATGTAACAAGGTACATCTACATTAGTAAATCCTATAATATCTTTAACTTGGTCTGTAGTCATTATAGCAGTTACGTTAACCTTGATACCTTCTGCACTTAATCTATGGACTACATACTCTGTAGAATCTCCAAATGTATCAGTAATTGGTATTTTTACATATACATTATCTCCTAACTGAGCAAGTATTCGAGCTTGTCTTTCCATTTCAGTCCAATCATTTGCAAATACTTCAAGACTGATTGGTTTATCCTTGATGAGACGAGTTAATATGCGAGCAAAGTCCATATAGTTTGGGACACCTGCCGCTCTCATTAAAGAGGGATTAGTAGTAAAGCCTTTTATAATGTCATCTTGGTCTAGTGTTATAAAGTCTTCTAGTACAGCACCATCTGCAAATATCTTAATGTTCATAATGTCTCTCCATACAAAAATCTTTTCCACAAAATGGACAAGGCGATTGTTTTTCTATACTCTCCCATTTACCTTTATTAACCATTAACTTAGGATGAAATACTATAGCATGTAAAAGTATGATTTGGAATGACTCTGTATATGCTGTTACTAAATCCTCATTAAATGTTGGAATTACTATTACTCTATCACCTTGACGTTTTGTCTCACCTCCATCACGTCCTACAATTCCAAGTATCAAAGGGTGTTTATCAGTATTAAAAGCATTACATATAGGAACACTTACTTTATTAAGTAAATCACCACCTCCTACAGAGAAAACAAATATTCCATCCTTCCAATTTATCTTACTAACACGTAACCACTCTTCAAAGATAGTATCCCATCCTTCATCGTTAGTACGAGCAGTCAACTCTGCTACATTGTCTGTAGGAGCATAAGCTTCTATATTACATATCTTTCTAAAGTCATTAACAGCATGTGACGCATTAGCTGCTCCACCTCCTACTCCTATACAAAATAATCTTCCTTCTCTGTTTCGAAGGTTAACCAAGCTATCTACCATCATTTCTAATTCATTATGAGAAATAGATAAAGCAAGATTAGAAATATCTGTTAAGTATTGATGTATAAAATCATATTTTGGGTCACGTTCAGTCATTAGAATAGCTCCATTTGTTTTGTAGGTTGTACTACTTTTAGTTTAGGTAGTTCCATTATCCTTGGTATTAACTTAAAGTCCTCTCTTATTGGTTCTTCAAATCTAATATTACGAAGAGCAGCAGCAGGATGCATGATAGGAAGAATGTACCTCCCGTTTAACTCTTTCACTTGACCTCTAACGTCTGTCATATTACTAAACTTTAAGAATTTAGATGTTGAGTATCTACCTAGAGTGACGATTAACTTAGGGTCAACTAACTCTATTTGTCTATCTAAATATTTACTGCATTCTAATATCTCATCCACTTGAGGATCTCTATCACCTGGCGCTCTACATTTAATCATATTTGCTAGAAATACTTCTGCTCTGGTCAGTCCTATTGAAGATAGCAATCTCATTAAGAATCTTCCAGATGGGCCACTAAAAGGTTCTCCTTCTCTATCTTCGTTATAACCTGGTCCCTCTCCTATAAACATTATATCTGCTGGTACAGGGCCAGAGCCTGGAACAGTATTATTTCTAACCTTATAGAGTTTGCAATCCGTACAATTCTTAATAAGTAAGTTAAGATCTATTAATTTCTGTCTCTCTTGTCCTTCCATTAATACCCCAGAGAATTTGCATGTCAGTCGATTTACGGCCTAATTTTGGGTTAGGTGACGGTTGATACCTGAAACCAGGTTTGACCCCCTAGAATCGCCCTAGAAAACGTTTTTTGGCACCTACTAGGTTAGTTTGCCAGTTCGGTAGGCAATCCCTACAGCGTGGGCACGATTGTTTGCTCCTAATTTTTCGAATATGTCAGACATGAGACGTTTAACAGTTGAGTTATGACAAAACAATATTCTGCTTAAATCTTTTCCTTCATATCCTTCAGAAACAAGAGTTAGTAACTTGATATGTTCTTTAGTTAACTCAGAACTACGTATTGATGGCATATCACACAAACTTCATCCAACCAATTCCATACATAACCCACAGTGCTACTCCACTTCCAGAAAAGAGATGTAGTATAATATCATAAAGCATAAGCTCTACCTTCTCCAGCATCTATAGGAACCATACATCCACTCATCATTGATGCATCCTCGGAACATAGTAAGGATAACATAGGGAGGAGTTCGTCGGTTTGCCCCATACTATTCCTTGGAAGCCTTTCGATGATGAAATCATTATATACTTCTGGATTTGATTCTGCAAGTCTAGCCATTGAATTTCCTGGGGAGATAAAACCACCTGGAAGAATTCCGGTACAGATGACATTGTGATGTGCTAACTCTCTTCCTAAACTTCTAACATAACCTGCCAGTGCTGATTTAACTGTATTATATCCTACAGAACCTACTCCTTCACTTGAAGCTATAGAACCTACATGCACTATATTTCCTGACTTTTGTGCAATCATATCAGGGACTATATGGTTATTAATTCTTGCAGCAACTCCTATATTTAAGTTAAAGAGATCCATTAGTTGAATATTATTTAAGAGATAATCTTTGTATCCTAGTCCACCTCCTAAGCAATGTAATACTACATCTGTATCTCCAAACCATGTTTGTACAGCAGTCATAGCTCTAAAAAAGTCTTCTTCAATTGTTAAATCAGCAGAGATACTTATATGTAATGAAGGAGTTTCACATTTCATTCTAACATCATAAAGTTTATCTTCAGATCGAGCTATTAATGCTAATTTAGCTCCTTGCTTAGCAAATTCTACAGCGGCAACAGCTCCTAGACCTCTAGAAGCTCCTGTTATTAAGATGTTCTTATCTTTTAGCTTATTATTCATGTAGTTCTGACAATCTATCATACTCTTCAATAAGATTAAGTGTTTTAGCTGTATTAAACCAGTAGTCTCCTGTATAACCTACATGCTCTAATACTTCCCTCCAATCATCCTTTGATAGTATAGTAGTACCTAATAGAGTCCACTGTCTAAATAATCTTTTCTCTTCCTCTGTTTCAAATGCACCTAATGTTATAAAGCTCTTACCCTTTCCTGTTCGTTGTATTTCCTTTAGTAAATTGATAGCATCTGGTAGACTTAGAGAGTATACTGGCCCAATGGCTATTATAAAGTCAAACACATGATCTATAGATGGGATTTCTCTAAAAGAATCTTGTTTACGGATAGCATGATAAGCTTCATCAATAGTATGGTCAAAAGCATAGTCAGATACTTCTATACCATTTAAGTATAAAGTATCATTTCTGTTGTGAAGTTCATACAACAAAAATCCTTTATCACTTCCAACATGTAATATATTATCATAATTCTCTATATTATATTCTTTAATGATTCTTCCTGCTACTGGATTCCATCTTCCATCATACTCATATCCTCCATATCCATTGTTTCTATCTCCATCATAGAATTCTCCTTCACGTTCTGAAGCAATAATTCTATTCTTAATTGTTCTAGTAGTAGGGCTAACTATTCGAGGTTCTGTAGATTGTGGGAGGTCTTGTAGTAGATTAAATTCTCTCATATTATCTCCTGTACTAGTTCTTCTGTCTTTATCATTACACTATCCCATATCTTCCAAGACTCTTCATCACTTAATCCTGGTGTATCAGGTATATTCCAGTGGATTAACTTATCTGTAAAAGAATGATCTTGTCCATATAAATAACTGGGCCAAAGTTGTTTCTCACATATCATTATTACTTTATCAGCATGTCTACATAAATCTATACTTAATTGCAATTTAAGTTTTTCAGATATATCTATATGAAGTTTTTCTTTGCAATAGTCTATTGAACGATGATAAGGTGAATCCTCTACTTTAAAACTAATTTCATTGTTTTGATAACTTAGTTGGTCAACTCCTATACCAGCAGAGCATGTTGTAAATCCATATACATGGTTAGTAAGTTGTTTAAAGTATTCCTCTGCTACTTGGCTTCTACCTATGTTAGCATAGCATACAAATAAAATTTTCATTAAAAATTTCTTCCAGCAAAATTCATTTCAGTAATTACTTGTTTCATCCACTGACCTAAGTATTTATAATGTGGAGAAGTAATTATTCTATCATCCTTAGTAACTGGATCATTACCCCATACTCCTCCTGCATTTATAATATCATCTTTTATACTATAATAACCTGATATCACTTTATTTCTAACTAGTCCAGCAGAGATTAAAAGTTGTGCCCCATGACATATACTTGCTATAATTCCGCCTTGGGCATGGAATTCCGCAATAAAATTTATGATTTCAAGGTCTTGTCTCATATATTCCATTGCCTTAGCTCCACCAGGCAAGACAAGTAAATCATAATAAGATCTTATATCTAATTCATCAACATTTGGTATATCACAAGTCACAGGTATCTTAGTTCCATAATATCCAAGTACTTCTTGCCCACCTCTGACAGCTACATCTACCGTATATCCTTCTTCTTGTAGTCGATAGTATGGATATATAAACTCGTGATCTTGTACCTGGGCTCCAGTTACTATGATTGCGCTAGTCATTTTATACCTCCATTTATATTAAGTGGCAGATTGCTTTATGACAAGGTTTGCAAAACCATACTTTCATTAACGGGCAATATATTATATTAATGTTAGATAAGCAATTACTACATTCCATTCGCTATTTCCAGATTTTGTTTAACTTCTTCAGGGTCTAGAAAGGGCCACGCATCTTCTATTGAAGTAGGATTAAAGCTGCCATCTTCATTTCTTCTGTTAATAGCCATTGGCATCTGTCTTTGATCAGGGTCTACTAGCAGTTGACACAATATTGGTCCTCTTTCATCAATAACTGCTTTTGTAATTTCTTTTAATCCTATATGGTCTCCTAGTATCAGATGTTTAAACCCATAAGCAGAAGCAATTTGTCCAAAACTAGGAAATGAAAGCCCGGAACTTTCATTAACACCCATTAATCTACCTTCAAATCCAAGTTCATATGTTTGCTTAAGTGTAGTATAACCTTCATTGTTAAATACGAATAACTTAATAGGTAGTTGATGATGATTAATAGTAGCCATTTCCTGTATCGTCATTTGAAGTCCACCATCACCTGCTATACATATAACTCTACCTCTAATCTTATTATGTGGTGCCTTACTAATAGCTAAACAAGAAGGACAACTTCCAGAGGCTGCACCATCACTATCATGTGGACAAGGTTTTTCACTAGCAAAAGCTGCTCCAATTGCTGCTGGTAATCCCCATCCCATAGAAGCAAGGCCACAATTAGTTATTAATCTTTGCCCTTCTTTATTTCTAAAGGCTTGATGAGTACACTGAAAAGCAAATCCCATGTCAGTTACTATAACATCATCTGGCTCTAATAAGTCTGATAGTACATCTATAAAGTGATATGTATTGACAAATGACTTTTGTTCTCTCTGTTCATCTGTTATTGCTGGATATTTAAGTTTCCATTCTTGGCATTGATTAATCCAATCTGACCACTCATAGTAACTCCAGACTGTTGCTGTTTTTTCACACATTTGTATGTCTAATTCTATCAAGAAGTCTTTAGCGTCAGCATTAATCTTAATATCAATAGGAACAGTATCTTTGTCTAGTTCTGCTTGATCAATATCTACCATAACTATTTTAGCATTACGAGCATAGTCCTTGGCATTATACCCAGTTTGTGCTAGAGATAGACGTGTTCCTATAGCAATATAAACATCAGAGGTTTGTACTGCAAAGTTTGCTCCTCTTTGGGCAAAAGTACCTGGTCTACCTATATTAAGAACATGGTCAAAGCTAAATAAATCGTTACCATTTCTTGCTGTTAAGAAAGGCACGTTATGGTATTCAACTAAATTCTTAAAGTATTCCTCTGCCTCTGCAAAGCGTATACCTTGTCCAATATGAAAGATAGGACGTTTAGATGTTTTTAAAAGCTCTACTACCCTTGATACTTGTTCTGATAGAGCTTTATGTACATTCGCTTCATCGGACGGATATGTTAAAAGTCCTAACCATTTATCTAATGCTTCTGGATTGATGTTAGCATTCTGTATGTTAGCAGGAATATCAAGCCATACAGGGCCATTTCTTCCATGAGTTGCTAAATAGAGAGCTTTCTCTAAATGATATCTTATTTTTAATGGATCTTTAATTTGCACTGCATACTTAGTAATAGGTTTGACTATATCAATGATATTAATTTCTTGTATACCTAATGTTCTTAATCCTGGATGCTCGTTAATTGTCTGATTTAGAAAAACTTGCCCACTAATCGTGAGATGCGGGATGTTATCAGTCCAAGCACCAGCACAACCAGTGATAGAGTTAGTACCACCAGGGCCAGAGGTAACCATAACAACTCCCAAGCTATTCTTAATACGAGCATATCCTTCTGCTGCCATTGACGCTGCTTGTTCATGGTGCATTGCTACATATTTTATTTTCTTTGACTGTCCAAGTGCATCGTTTAGAAATACTGAGCCTCCTCCACATACTGTAAAGATATGTTCTACTCCGTACTCTTCAAGGAATTGGATTACATAGTCTGCTAATCTCATTAAATATCCTCTCTTAAATCAACCATTGCCAAGTACAACTCGCGTTCTGTGCCCATTCATTAGTACCTTTCATTATGAACTCAAATGTATCATAGAGTGCAAATGTTCCCCACTTTAAACATATCAGAAATATCATTATTCTTTTAGAACACTATAAATCATGTGACATATCTCGTCAATTGCACAACACTGCTCATCTGAATGATTTTCTTTTAACCATGATATAACTATATCAGTTGTAAATATTTCTTTAAGTTGATCCTCATTTAGATTTAAAGGATTACCTCCATAGTCTTCATCGCATATTCCTATTGCACCATCAATATCATTTTGGGTTATATTTCCATCAAAAGCCTGATAATTTAATTGTAATAATATCTTAGACTCTCCCATATTTATCCTTGAATCTAATTAAGTCGTTCTTGTTATTAGGACTCTCTATCTCCATAACCACTGCTGGAGCCAAACATGCTGTAGTTTGATGAAATGCTCCTTTGTCTATTAATACCTGATCTCCTTTATATAAAAAATGATAAGTTAAAGCATCATTACATACTACTCTTGTTTCTGTACTTAGAACATGTAATAACGTAAACTTATTAGGATGGCAATGAAATGAAGTTGATTGACCTTCTTTAATGTTTAAAATCCATATTGATAAACTATTACTGGAGTAAATTTCGTACTCATAACCCCAAGGCTTTTCTATCTTCTCACCTAAGTAGTTATGGTTATCATTAATGAGGGAAAGTTTATCAATTTCAGTTAAATGTAAAGATTCTAATATTTTCTTGTCTTGTTCTCTTCTATCAAAATAATATATCATATTAAGTCTCTAGCTGAGAATGACCAAGTAAAACCTTCAGATTGAGGACTGTCTTTAATAATCTCCTTTCTAATTTCGATATGGTATTTATCTAAGTCCATTCCATCTTCATATGGATATTCTTTTATGATTAAATTGTGTGATTCATATTCTCTATGTTCCTTGTTTTTACGAAAATCAAAATTGATATAAATTATAATATTCTGATTCTCTTTGTCAAATGTATATTGTATATGTCCTAAAAGAACAGAATCTTCGAGTTTAGCAAAGACACGTCTACCAAATAGCTTTCTAGAAAAGAAAGATAGAGATGGATGGTCATATTTTCCCTCCTTTATATCTTGTGTTATATCAATTAACATAACTTTAAGACTTAATCAATATCTTGATTTTGTGGATGGCATCTACACTTACAATCAATTTGAATAGTATCTATGCAAAAATAAAGACATTCTAAACAACATTCTACTTCATTACTTTGCATGGCTTTAATTTCTATTAAAATCATTTTACTCTCCTTCTATGCTATCTGATACTAATGGAGCCAAGTCTATCATTATCATTTCTTCTAATGACTTACCTTGGTCTGCTACTAACTCTGATAGAAGTATTGTTGCCATATACTTCATGCCATCCATAAAACCTACATGCTTGCGTAATGCTTCTTCCTTTTTAGATGGGCGCATCCAATATGATGCTAATGCTTCATGTGACTCTAGTATCCAATCTTTAATTGCCCTGGTTGATGGAAGGAAATCATCATCGAATAAAGTATATATGCCATCCTTTATTCTTTCTTTCTTAGCCTCTGGTATAGCAAAGGTAGCTTCAAGATCCATTCTTCCTTGTCTAACTCTTTTGTGTTGACCTCTGCTACTTTGTTGTCTTTGGCTCATAATGAGGTAATACCTCTGGGATATATAGCTTAGTGGGAGCAGCAGTAGCTCTAGGTGGGAAAGGATTACCTTGATGGTCTACTAACTCATCACTAGCATTACTATACATAGATAAGAACCATCGACCATCTTTCTTAGTCCAATCTGGTTCTACATCTAAATCACAGGGAGCAACACCATGATAAACACTTGCATAACAAAATAGTATATCTCCTACATCTATTTGATCTTCAATATTTATTACTTCATCTGAGCCATTAATTAAGTAGAATCCTCCATCTTGATAGTGAACACCTCTTTTTGACATATAGCCTGAAAAAATAAGACGCTGATGTTGATGAGCATCTACATGGGGTTCTAGGTAGCCTATCTGTGGAGGATATCTTACTACTTGAATACGGTCTACTACTCCATCCTTTGGTGTATTATCCTCGTATTCATTGTACTGTAACCCCATTAGAGATTTGAGTACACGCCAACGCGCATTAATATCAGGGAAGATACTAAATGGATCTTCATTCCAATGATAAAAATAACATGAATGCTTACAAGAACCTATACTATATTTCTTACTAAGTTCTGGTGTTATTCTTCTATGAAAGTCTGGCGTACCTTCCAGCATTTTATGGAATGACTCTTCATTAATTGTACAATAGTCATGTACATCACTAATCAAGTCAGTCATAAATTCTCTAGGAAAAGCATCTTTAATTAAATAAGCATCACCTTTATAAAGATTATTTATTATATTATGTGCCATCCCATTCAATATTTCTGCTTTGATCCAATACCAAGGCATGATATGTAAACGATTAAAGCGATGAGGAATTTCTTTTGTATCTTCCAATTCTTTCCAAAGTTGTTCGTACATATAAAAGGAGGGTAGGCAAGCAGATTACTCTACTTCCTACCCTCATTCCTCCTAAAATTTGGTTATGACTTTGGACTTACTACAACATTATGTCCTTGAGCTTGCAGATACCTAACAATGGCATCGTAGTTCTGACTCTTTTCCTTCATATCAGGATGTAGAGTGTCACGAGCATTCTTTGCTGAAGGATAATCTTGCTCATCAACGTTGATTGCTCGTCCACCACGATTACCTCCGGAGCCTTCAGCACGAGGGGCAGCTACTGGCATAGAGAACTTGCCTTCGCTTAGATTCAATCTAAGCATGAAGTCACCTTCTACCTTTCCAATTGCCTCTCGAAGAACATCATCCATTTCAGAGTTCAGGAATTCAGCAACAGCTGTTGAGACAAGCTTTTTCTGAGGAGTGGGACGACCAGGCTTAGTAGCCTTGACAATTGGCTTTACCTCAGCCATTAGCTTAGATAGGCTAGCTGCATACTCTGCAAGTTCACCCGGAGTCTGAAAGGTTTTATCTCCAATGGTTTGTGGAAATGTAGTATTTACCTCTGGTTGTTCTTTAGTCTCTGTAGCTTCTGTAGTCATATCTTCTCCTTTATCTTCTAATGTTGCTACGTTAGTTTCTGGTTGTTTTGGTCTACTACGTGGTCTAGACATAGAATTTAACCTCCCGAAATTATTAACCACTAGGGTTAGTTTATCATAGTTTTATACCTTGTCAAGCGTTTATGTCCCTATATCAACCCTAATTATTGGGCAATTTCTCGATTGGTTTCTGCTACAAAATGCGTGTGCCGATGTCCAGTTTCTGTTACCTCAGCAATGCTATCTGTTACGAATTTCGCAACATCTTTAATTTCCTCTCCTGGTTGAAGTCCTAAACCTTCAACTTCCATACTTAGGTCATCATTGATTGTGATTTTTATTTCTCTAGGCATTACTTCTCCGTAGTTGCTATAACATATTCTTTGAAAGCTTCTTCAGATAATGTTAGAACTGTTTTGTGTAGTCTATCCTCTGCTGGACTCTTCATTATATGAGTTCCAAGATTAGGTATTTGGTCTCCTACTTTTGCATATGATACTTCAAAGTGAGCAGACATATTACCGCTTCCTTAGTTTAAATTCAAACTTACCTTCATGAATTAACCTGTCTACTTCTTTATTATGTTTTTTATTCCTCTTTATCTGCTTCCTGTGTATCTTTTCTGATTGATTCCTGTTCGCCATCAAATTTCTCCACCAAATTTTTAATTTCAAGTATCTCGTCAATTAACTGGTCAATGAAGTACTTAGTAACTTCATCAGTCATTCTGACTACGTTAATTAATTCTGCCCTAAGTTCTTCTAATCTAACTTCTACGTTTCTTGTTTTGCAGACGCATTCTTCAGGTGGAAACTTTCCACATACATATCCTTTACAATCTATAGTCTGCTCCATTTTCTTATCCTTTCTGGTATATGTTGTTCACAATACCAATTCTTTTCTCTTAAATATTTACCTTCCCTTTTACATTGTCTTTTAGGCCATGATTTATTTAAACTCCTACAACGTATCATAA
>Ga0114906_1000093_pt1 | contig 55961 bp, 63 predicted proteins | sample MalvirDeepMed_M9_FD_89687 | JGI IMG/M metagenome (GOLD analysis project Ga0114906, IMG submission 89687) | Marine viral communities from the Global Malaspina Expedition - Malaspina viral metaG DeepMed_M9 | ecosystem: Environmental > Aquatic > Marine > Oceanic | place: Mediterranean Sea...
GGAAGCCGACGCGCACAAGCAGCCATGCAGAAAGTCGCCGCCGTGGACGCTGAACGGTACTCGCTGAGTAATGCCATCAGTAAGTCAGTAAGAGCAGCGCGATACATCCGTGCGGCTGTCGGTGGTGACCCGTGGATCTTCAGCCGTGAAACCGTTGAGGGGTGGCGCAGTAAAGCCATCGCCAAGGGGTTCAAGGGCATCATCATGTACACCCACTTCGCGAATGAGAAGGCCCGTCATCTCAAGGGATTGGCGCTGGCCTCTGTTCATTCTCTCGAAGAAGCAGACGACCGCATCCGGGAGGGGTGGCGTGTTGCAATGGTCGCACCTGTCAAGGTACCCGGCTCGAAGCGCTCGACGCTGAACCCCATAGCTGAATGGCAAGGTGAAAAGTTCATCACGCCCGACGGTGTAGAGGGGCGCGTCTGTCCGGCCCAAGTCAAGCGAGGTGTCAACTGCAACACCTGCGGACTATGTGACCCCGCCCGAGATGCAGATTCACTCATCGTTTTTCTCCAGCACTAAGGAACAACATGTCAAAGAGACGAAACTGGAAGGGCACAAAGAAGCGCCCACGAACCGAGGCACAACACAAGGCGCAACGAGAATGGGAAGCTTTGTCGCCCGAAGAAAAACGTGCAGCGCAACGAGAACAGTTCCTTGAATGGCTGGAAATGTTTCAAGGAGAAGAACCGATTCTACATCTGAACGGGAAACCCCAACCCCACAACCCAATGAGCCAAGAGGAAGCGGACCTGCACTTGGCATTGTTCGACAAGGAAATCGAACCGACAAGAGACATACAAGTTCAGCTTGCCCAACTGGAACTCCTTCGACAACCCGACTCCGGGAAACACCACTTCAAACTTTGGAAGCTGATGTTCCCTGAGTTCTTCGCACGAGGATGAGCATGGTATATACATTCCACACCGACCCCGGCCACGGCTGGCTCGAGGTACCCACCAGCCAACTGGTTGACCTCGGCATCGAACACAACATCTCCACGTATTCTTACGTACAAAACGAAACCGCGTACCTCGAAGAGGATTGCGACGCTGGAGTATTCGTTGATGCGTACAAAAAGAAACATGGTTCGCAGCCTGAGTACGCAGAAAAGTACTCCGAACATACTTTCATTCGAAACCTCTCACCCTTTAGGAGCACATGATGCACCCCAGTCACCAACTCCACTTGGAGCCGGTTCACACCATTCAACTTTCAACTGGGCTCGCTCATATGGTCGGGCACATCATCAAAGATGCGACCGACCGACGAACTCCGCGAGGACTTACGCGGGAACAGACCGAGATACTCGAGCAGTTGACTGCCGTACTATTGGCGATGGAAGAGGAGGAATAAACATGCTCCACCTAATCCTCGACAACATCGAAGCGTACGTGAACGCACGCATCGACCTCTACTCATTCCTCCAGGAGAACAAGACAGTAGGCGACGACTACGACTGGACGGAACGCAACGACCTGAATCAAGTCGTTCAACGCAGGCTCGATGGACTGATGTCAATCGTCAAGATGCACATCAACGAACAAACCAAAGGAAGGTGAGTGATGGGTGAGCGGACATACGGGCACACGATGCTCGTCACACGGACTATCGAAATCAACGTCCACTTGGGCGTCACGCCTTCCGAGAATGGAGTCGAAATCGTAGGTACATTTGATGCCGAAACCTCCGAGCCAATCCAACTCACCCACGAGGAAACCCAAATAATCTACGACACGGCACTCACCGACTTCCAAGAGACAATCGAATCCCTTGCCCAGGAACAAACTTTCGACCGCTGGAAACATGAACGTAAATATGGAGGTGAATGATGGAACAACCAGTTGAAGTAACCCATTGCAACGACGACCAAGGCAATCTCATGTACGCCGTCTACGTCTGCGAGGTCACCGGTGCTGCCGATGTCGGCATCTACGGTGAGCCGGGAGACGGTATAATGTTCCGCTCCCCTGAGTTTGCTGACGTTGACGAGGCTATGGACTGGGCGCACGAGCAGGCATCGTCCCTTCGCGCCCAGTTGCAAGGGAAAACTTCCCGTGGCCCACACGGCAAACTCGCAACCGCCGACCTTGCTGCCCGCAGTAAAGCCCGGAGATTGGAACTGCTGTATGAGGAGTACGAGGAGGGGCTCGACGAGTGAGCCACCAGACAAATCGAATAGCCGAGTAACCTGGCCTGGCCACGTTGCTCGGCTATTCTTCTGAGACCAACCCGGAGAGGGCAGTGGCGGGGCGCGAGGCCCCCAGCTTTGAAGGAGGCAGTACCGGAGGACAGCGGTCCTGGCGGTAGGCCATCGGCGCCGGGGAGAGGACAGCGGTACCGGCGATATGCCGGGGTTGACTCCACCGCACCTGCACGGTTACGCTACCCGTGACCATCTGGTCAGTCCGAAAGCACATCTGGGGCTATGCCCTTGCGCCCATCCGGTTTTTTGTTCACTTTCCTGCCGGGTGGGCGCTTTATTTCAGATCCTTGGCCTCACCGTGGGTCTCATCCGACCCATGTGCCCCAGCGAGGCGCTCGAGACGCTCAGACAGGTGCTGGATCTCCTCCCGGAGGCCCTCCAACGTGTCTGACGGCTGTTCTGGGGCGCAACCTGCCCCATGCACCATCGTTTTCTTCGCCTGAAGGAAATCTGGCCCCGAAAAGTCGGGCATTTCGTCACCGGCGGCCTCTCGGCGGGCGATAATCAGCATCTTCGGCTCGGATCCGTGCATGTAGCACCTCGTTTCCAGCACCTTACCCTATTTTGCCGGTCAAGTCGCGCCCTTGACGGCAGATCCAGCCACGATTCGGGCCAATCGCTCGTCAAAATCGACGTCAACCGTGATTCCGACAGCGGTACTGGCCGATTCAGTGGCAGGAGCGATGCCACACCTGTCCAAAATCGCTTCTGACGCCTTCACTCGGTCCTTCGGCTGCGCCCCAACGTCAGTTGCGACCTCAATCAGAGCACTCAAAGCCGATTCAGCCGCCTCCTCGAGCCCCTGGCCCAGCACTTTCTTCCGTCGGTCGGCCCCAGCGGCGATTGCTGCGGCCAAATCAGGCTCCTTCGACCAGGACCAGACCGTCGAGGAGCGTACACCCAAGCGGCGGGCGGTGGATTGCACCGTGTACCCGGCTTCAAGAAGCTGAGCGGCGATAGCTTTCATCTCAGGTTCGTCATTGAACCTGGCTTGCTCGGCCAGCATGGCAGCTACCTCTTGCTCGCCTACTGGAACCACAGATGTGGGCACTAAATGTAGGGGTTGATTCGCAGGAGCAGCTTCCACGTTGGGAGGCGGCGGCAGTTCAGTCGTCGAGTCATTATCCATGTACGCATCCTACCCGATCCAGCCCCGAACCACCAGCCGTAACGACCCCCCTCGATTTTGCAACTACATTGTAACGACCCCCGTCGTTGCAGCATATCCAAGGGACAAAGCCCACAATATACAAGTGTAACTACATATCTACATATCATTTATATAGGGCACTCTCGTGAGGGTACCTCATAACTTACATTCCAACAGCCAAAGTAAACGGAGCAGCCCCACATATATGTGTACCCTCAACCATGTAGATAGGTCGTTGCACCAGCCATTACCCAGGTTCAACCTGACCTTTCGCGTAACGACTCCTACATGTAGGTCGTTGCAGCATATGCCAGGTTCAAACTGGTGTATCGAGTAAAGCCCAAAATCACCCAACTGCACAGACTTTCTAAACCCTATACACATTCTCGGTGTAGGTCCTATCTCTGAGAGCGGAGCAGACTTTGCAATGCTCGAGAGCCCCTGGCGGGGCGAGGCGCAGGCGTGCTGGCGAGACAAGAGCGCAGGCTGACAAGCAGCGAGCGTGGGGAGAGACGCGGGCGCAGAGGCGGGGCGAATGGCAACGAGGAGAGCACAAGCATTGTCACCGTTCAAACTGGTGTATGCAGTTTATTGACCCAACGCCCTTGCACAACTCATACCGCTGCGGTATGCTTGTAGTGAGGGCAACCTCAAAGGAGAGTGAACCTGATGAATGACAACGACAACAACAACATCTACATCGTGGCCCGTGAGTGGTTGCTGCCCGACAACGGCACCCAAGTCAACGTGCTTGGCGTCTACACCGACCGAGGTGTGGCCGAGGACGAAGCATCGAAGGCTGCTCGACTCGGTGGCCAGGACATGGACCGAGGGTACATCATACTCACCAGGTACGAACTGAACCCCAAACACATCCGCACGGTGAACGACGCAGGCCACCGCCTGGACCTGATGTTGGGAGGTGAATGATGTTTCAAGTAGGCGACCGCGTAATCATCAACCACGACAAACCTGACGAGTGCCGAGGCACAATCACCCACCGAACCTGGGAGAACGCAAGCTACGTGCGCTTGGATTGGCCTCGCAAGTTGCGACCTTCGCACCGCCATTATCCTGTAAACAGTGACGGACAAGAGGTCATCACCCGACACGAGAACCTGACCCGTGAGGTATGCAGCGAGCACGGCGAACCGTTCGACGACAACCCAGGCAAGGACATCTGCAAGACCTGCGAGGATTGGATCGTGACTGAAGGAGGTGAATGATGAAGATCAAGATCATCGAAAGTGACGAGTGCGACCAGTGCAACCGAGAGGTGTGCGAAGCGTATGAGTGCCAAGGTTGCGGTGACATTTACCGCGACTGTGACGGCGAGTGCTTGAACGATTGTGGGGAGGTGTCCTAATGAACAACCTGATGACCAACGACCAGTGCCAGGAGCAAGCCCAATCCATCCTCGACAACAACGACCACGAGTCCATGCAAACGGTTGCCAAGCGCATCGTTGAGACATGGAGCAAGGAAGAACTGGCGGCCTACGCTGTCGCCGCTCGGATGGATGAGTACCGTGACGGTGACCTGTCAGCGATTGAAAACACATTGATGAGTGACCTATGGGAACTCGAAGGAGGTGCATGATGAGTTTGATCCCTGATGGAACACTCGTCGAGGTGTTGACCACACTACGGCTAAAGCCCGTATACGAGCACCAGGTCTGGGGTTCTTGCAACCCGCACACACTGTGGCCCGGAACCTACCTTGTGAAACATGCCGCAGCCCACCCACGCACAGACCTGGGAACATACCGTTTCTATGCGACCGAGGGCTCCAAGCCCGTCCCTGACTGGCCTCTTCATCGCTGCATTGTCCATCACTATGCAGCGCCGATTGACTCCCGACTGAAAGATAACCAAATCACACTCGACGGAGGTGCATGATGACACTCAAAGCAACACGCAGAAAGAAGGGGCCTTCAGTCTCCTGTGACAACGCCGACACGTGCGGGGCAACCAGCATCTACGGTTTTGATGTTGTCGACACCAAGACAAATACCCGCCGGATTCTCTGTGCGGACTGTGCATCCGAAGCAACCGAAGGAGGTGCATGATGTACCGATGCCCAGAATGTAAAGGAACCGACGTCCACGTGGCCGTGTGGATCGACGCCAACACGAAGGAGCCAGTGCGCGACGATGCCCCGGTAGACCCGTGGTGCAACGACTGTGAGGCTCACGTTGGGCGACTGGAGATCGTGGAAGAGAAACCCGCCATCAACGTGGGCACTGAGGATGACCCGCTCTGGTGGTCCGAGGGACTGTGCGAGGACTGCATGGGTGAGGACGGAACCAATCGCTGCTCATGTGGATGCCTTGCCTGTGCTGACTGCATGACTGAGCACGCCAATGAGGCAAGGAACGAGGGAAGCTGTCAACTCGGCATACGCCCCGAGATCCTGGCCAGCCCGGAAGCCATGAAGCGACGAGAAGCACACGCCAAGGGAGGTGACCAGTGAACCAGCCCTACCAATGCCCAGACGAACAGGAAGCACAGGCCCAGGCCAAGTGTCGAGACACGGCGCTGCGTAATGGCTTCACCACAGAGCAAGCCGACACCTGTGATGACGGGGCCGTGGGTTGCCACGACTGCCCATGGGCCAAGGGAGGTGAGTGATGGGCCGACGTAGACCACCACTTACGAGCAGGGTCGTGCGAGGGCTGTTGGATGTCATCATCCACGCCGAGGTTCAATGCGGTGATCAGGAGGATGACGTAATGTACGACAAGGCCGAAACAGCCGATATGCGGCGGGCCATCGAGTATCTGAGTGACCTTAGACGATGGCACAGCCAGAAGCGCAAGGGAGGTGAGTGATGATTTGCATGACTGACTCACCCCTCGACCCGAGAACCATCGCAGAGGCAGAGAAGTGGGCCAGCTACACCATCGCTCGCCAGCACTTCAATCGGTACATCAGGCTACTTTACTTGACCTGTCGCGTGTGCGGTAAAGAACAAGGGCCCGTCTGGACAGACTACAAGTCCGTCAAGAAGCTGGGTGTCGACGGGAAGTGCTGGACATGCAGGAGGCTAACTCCCAAGAGCAAAGTCTGACGCCTCTCTGTCAAGGCAGTAGCAGCGGGTCGGAGCCCCGTCGATTCGGATGACTCGACTGCGGTTTCGGCCCGCGCCTCTGTTCAGCCATCCACGTTCTGACCAACGAGTCAGAATCTCCTCTGGGTCGTGACCAATCTCACGGACCACTTCCCTGAATGTCATCGTGGCGATGGCGATGTAGTCCCAATCGTCACCACCTCCCCAGCTACCAGCCCAACCCTTCATGGGTGTACGTGGGTTGCCTTGAAAGTCGATCTCTGCTCGGCCCCAGAAGCGTGTCTGATGAGTCGCACACCAGGAGAGCAGGTCTTGCATGGCGGCAAGCGGTCGGTCGGCGTCCAGGCCCGCCATCTCTTGTGACTCCATGAGGTAGCCGAACGGGTCCACATCGGGCTGCGGGACACCCAGGCTGTGTACGATGGCCGCAGCAACCTCGAGCACGGCCAGGTGACCTGCATGGCGACGAGCCACGGCTGTTGTGGCGATGGCTGCGTACTTGTCCCTGGCCTGCTGGAACACGGCACGAATGTCATCGTGACGCTCTTGATTGCTGACGAGGTACTGTGCGATGCGTCGGCCCAGGTGCCCGTAGTTGTCGGCCAGTGTGACCTGCACTTCCTCACTGACCCTCGAGCCGATGTCCACATCGCTACCCAACGGTTTGCCTTTCAAGGTGAGCACTCGAGCCCGCGTACCTGCATCCTGAGAGAACGATGTAGCTGCACCCTCACCGCTGCTGATAAGAACGGAACGCCAAGACTCGGTGTGCCGCGTGCCCTCGACCGAACCACGACCACGACCTTGACCCTGGCAGAAGTCATAGATGACGTCACGCACGATGCGAGGGTGGCGTGCTCGCTTGGTCTCGTCGAGGATGAGCGGGAGGTTGTGGAGGAAGCCAGCCGTGCGTTCAATCCAAACCTTGGTTGCATCCCAGGAGTACATGGCAGTCGGGTAGGACTCAGACGGTCGACCCCAAACCGAAGCAGCGAATCGAAGCGCAGTTGTCTTTCCACCTGACGTTTCACCTGAGAAATCCACCACGAACCCAGGGACCCGGAGGATATCGAGCAGCGGTGCTGCCGCGCCAGCGTACAAGGCGATGTACATGTAAGGGAATGATGAGACAAGCCCCACCGCACCAGCCCACTCGTCCCAGGTTCCAGCCGGGATCCACCCAGACGACATCGTCTCGAGACCGCTCGGCGGGGTCAGCGCAAAGTTGGAACTTGCCTCATCATTCGTAGAGTAGAATACGTCAGGCAACAGGAACCCGCCGTCCGGTTGCCAGCCCATGCGAGAAGCCGAGCGCACAGCAGGGAAGCGGTGGTTGTTCTCGGCCTCGAAGTCAGAGAGGTAGGCGACCATCTGACCTGCGGTGTTGGAACTGACGGGTGCCTCGAGGTTGGTGAGAGCCACTACACGGGACGCATCCAGGATGGTTCGCCGCTCGATCACACGGGAGCACCAACCACTTGGACCACGCCAGATGACCTGACGCTTGGCCTCGCCTGAATGCACATCGACCGTGCGACCTGCGATGAAGATGGGAGCCGACGCAATCCGGGTGCGGTTCAACTGGCCGTCCATGGTGGCGTTGAGTCGGTACACCCCAAAGACGTCGAGGTCGTAGCCACGGGGCATACACAGGGACTCGAGCGTGTGTGTCTGGACCACAGACGGAGGCGGTGCTCCGGTGTTGAGAAGCTGGGCGAGTGTCTGGGGTTGGCCCAGTTGCTCTTCCAGTTGGTCGATTAGACTCTCGGAGTCTCGTCGGCTGCGCTCCTCTGCCAGTCGCCGAACGGCTGACCGAAGAGTGCGGGCTCGTTGGACCTGACCAGGTATGGTTTCGAGGATGGAGAATGACGGGCTCAATGCAGCCTCATCTTGTCTCCAACCATCTGCCAATGCTGCCATCACATCAGGGTCGTGTAAGTCCGCCCATGCTGCTCGTTGCTCGTCTCTTCCACCTGCCTGTACCGCCGAGAGAAGTTGGGCAAGAATATCCGCCGCCACTTCACTTGCTGGTTGACTGGGCTCAGCCTGTTCTGCGCTGCGAGGTTCTTCTACCGTCGCCGAGCCGTCAGCTTCCATTGTTCACCACCTGTAAAATCAAAGTCCCTGTAAGGGTGTCAATCCGAAATAGCACGCACACGGGAATACACCGCCCGTGTCTTGCACGGACGATGAAAACCCAAAGCCTGAACCACTCTCCTGGGGGGATGATGGGGCAGACATACCAACTCTATCGGGCGCCCCCCAACCGTGTCAAACCGGGAAGCACTACATCCTGTTATACTCACATTGAGGTCACCTGGAGGAACCATGCCGAAAGCCAAGAAAGCACCTACGAAGAAGGCTGCGCCCAAGAAGGCTGCATCCAAGAAAGCTGCACCCAAAAAGACAGCCGCCAAGAAAGCTGTGGCTCCCCCCGCACCGAAGAAAGTCCATCGTCGCATCGACCTATTGTCCGACGGAGGTCAGGTGGCACTGACCTTCACCGACGACGCTGCGTTCGATGCTGCATTGGCGACGATCAAGGCGGCTCCTTCGGGCGGTGATGGTAGTCGTACACCACCACCACTCTGTGTGGTGACGGCTAACAACCGTGACTTCTCTTTCAGGACAGTCATGAGGTACTCGGTACACGAGGGCTAATCCTTAGGAGACCACCCCTTCTCGAGGTCCTCCATCGGGAGTTCAACAGTCAGGAATACCTTCTTGCAGTTGGGACATTGGCGGCGTCGACACACCCAGTCTTGGGTATACCAAGAAACGAGGTTTCGAATCCATCGTTGGCCCTTGAAGCCGCTTGAGGTGTTGCTGGGTCGCGAGTCAACAACCTTGGTTCTATGGTCGCAGGTCACGCACCGCATGACGCCTCCCTACGCTTTGGGCGCAGGGGGCATCGGCAGTACGTTGCCGCCACGAACAATGTCGTAGGTTCCGTTCTCATTGACGCACACAACATCAGGCGACAGTCCATCACGGATGATGGCTGCAACGGTATCTCGAGACATCATATCGACATGACACGGGTCGAAGCCCATCTCCTCCAGCATCAGCGTACTGCGTGAGGTGACGCGCAACCCACCAGACGCATGGTTCTTGCTGGTCTGGGTAGGTTCTTCTTTCTCCTCGACCTCATCGACTTCGTACTCTTCGTCAGGCTCGCACCAGTCGGCACTCACTGTATCCATATCAAGGATGGTCCAACCCTTGGGCGGGCGTCCTGTGGGTCGAATAGTGCTCGCCATGATGACCTGACCTTCGAACTTGGAGAAGCCTTTCATGACAGCAGACAAAGTCTTGCCGTCCCATGCGCGGTCCTCCGGGATGAGTACTGCGGGCTCGTTGTCGGGTAGACTCTCGGACACAGCCATTGAGATAGCGCACACAACCGAGGCCCACTCAGCACCAGAGAGAGCCGAGTGGAGCCTCCCGTCACGCATGACTCCCATACGGAACACCTCTCGGTCTCCGTCCAGTAGTTCGATGTTGAAATCCCAATGCTTCGGTAGGTACTTCTGTACCCGCTGGCTGAAGTCCTTGGCCTGTTCTGCGAGTAGTCGACCTACCGCAGTCTCACCACACTTCTTCAAGTCCTTGTACGTGTTGGCCTCTGCGTGCATGCTGAACATGCGGTCGCGTGCGTTGGCAAGATTCTCCCACTGTGACTGGATAGTTTCAGCCGCCGTCAATGCCGCCGTTGCTGCTTCGAGGCGAGACTGAGCATCGGCGACGGAGATAGTCGTGGCGTCTCCATCGATGACAGGTACCTGTTTCAACCGCTCCACCTCGTTTCGGAACTGAGCCACATGCCGCTCAGCGGATTCGAGGTTTGACTTCCACTTGTCGAGAGCCATCAATGTCTGACTTGACTGTGCCTGCCATTGGTTCTCCTGCTCCTGGTAGAACGCTTGGCAGTTTTTCAAGTGGTCCAGACCTACTTGACTACTACATACAGGGCATGCGTCCAAGCTGTGTTTGACAGCGACATCGACAATCTGGATGGCATGGCCGACGTTCTCCCCTTTCTGCGGAAGAGACGTCTCGGTTTCTTGAAGAGACCGTTCAGCCTGGAGCCGGTGGTTCTCCCATTGGTTGTATCCATTCGCAGCCTCGGCGATGGCATCGCTACGAGCCTCAGCGGTCATACCTGCACCGGCAGCGTTGACAGCGACATCAAGTACCTTTCTGGCCTCGACCACGGCGATACGTATTCGAGCAAGGTCATCCTCAGAGGGTCGGTCCTCGACCGTGTCACCCATACTTTCCAGGATGATTTGGGCACCCTTGGCTTCCTTGGATGCTTCTCGCTGACGCTTACTTGAGTAAGCCACAATCTCCAGTAGGGTCTCGACGGGCGTGTTGCCGTGACTCTTGTGGTCAGCGATGTCTCGGTACTTGGCGTGTAGTTCTGCTGGTAGGTGAGCCAGCACATCTTCAAGTTGGATGTCGCCTCCGGCCCAGGAGAGAAAGGCTTTGCGGGCGTTCGCTGTCGAGCCTGCCAAGGCTTCACTCACCATACGATGTACCAGCGCAGACTTACCTGGCCCTTTGTGTTGTGGTCGCTTGACCTTGCCCGCCTCACGCTGGACGTTGAACAGCGCGTGTTCTTCGTCAGACAGAACCGCGGATACCCCGAGTTCATCTGCGGGAGCCAGGGTCATGAGCAGCGCAGCGTCGGATACGGCACGTCGACCGAAGATGTCATCGGCTGACCCGGCAAGAGCCAACTCGACAGATTGAATGACGCTGCTCTTGTGGCTGGTATTCGTCCCGACCAGCAACGTGTGCTGTCCGAGTTCGACACTCCAGGCATCGCCACATGGACGCGGAGACTTGAGATTACTGTAAATGCTTTTGACAAAGGGTCGCATTGATCCTCCAAGGGGGGTTGTGCTTTGGGTTCTTGGTAAGCCTATCGAATCCGTACCGCAGCGTCAAGAACTAAAGTCCAACCGTGCCCACGCAACCCAGTTGTCATCGGGTAGTTGCGTCACTTCAGACACTTTACGGAAAGTCTGTGACGCGGGGCACCATGCGTAGACGTGCTTCGATTCGCGTAGGAATCCTTGTAGGATCTGGGCGGTGGCTTTACCCACTGACGGTGCAGCGTCAACAGCATCTGCCGGAACGATGACACCGTGGAATAGGGGAGCCCCGGTATAGTCTTTGCCGCAGGGTACATCACGGCACCAAGCCTTCCATCCACCGAGGGCCGCTGACCGTGTGGCGTAGTCGTCTCGACCTGGCACGACCTTTGCCTTCCAGCCTGACTGGCTCAGTGATTCTTCCAGTTGGGTACACCAGTAGTTGATGTCATTGTCATCGTCTCTCTTCGAATGGGCGAGAAACCATTGTGCCTTGTTCATTGTTCACCTCCTTAGACATCTTTCAAGCTACGACCTACATCGGCCTCAGCAGTCATGGTCACGCTCCATCCAGGGAGTTTGACCGTCATACATTCTTCTACTGTGCGCCGGGCTTCTTCAAGCGCAGCGGGTAGGGGCTCCCCTCTTGTAGGCTTCCAGTCCGGTGGAAGTCCAGGGGGCATCGGTATCTCAACCGCAATGGAGTCATGGCATTGATGAATCATGCCTGTACCTTCACCTGCGTAGTTGAACGGGAAGGCTTCCATGACGGCGTGCTCTGCCAGTCGCATGATAGATGACTCAGCCGCGAGGATGGGGAAGTTGACCACTTCGTTCTTCTTCCCATCCGAGAGCGGTCCTGACCGCCGGAGCATGACAGGCTCCATCATGTAGCCCTGGTGCCCATAGCAACGCATCATGTGCTTCCACGCTGTCTCCCATTCAGGTTCGGCCTCCAACCACTTGTTGTGGAAGTGACGCACCTCTCGGGTCTCGAACTTGAGGTAGGGCATCCGACCATCATCGGTCTCTGTGCTGGTCAGCACCTGCCAAACTGTGGTGGGGTCCGCCCAATAGATAGATGCGTACCTGAATGTTTTCATCACATCACGCATGGCCTTGGCTTCACCGCCCGGTGGCTTTCGATTCAGGCTGAATCCATCTGGCCCCCAGCCACCAGCGTTCTTGAAGTCGTTGCCGAACACATCGTAGGCCAGCAGGTTGTGTGGGTCCTTGCCTGTGTCGAAGCACTCGAGCAATCGAGGGATGCCCCAGAAGCATGCGGTGATGCGAAGGTGCGCTTGGTCAAGGTCAGCACCGACCAGGATGCGTCCAGGTGGTGCAGAGAAGATGGACTTGAGTCTGCCTTGTCCTTTGCGATTGCCGATGTTCTGGAGGTTGGGGCCGCTGCTACTGAGTCGACCTACGCTGGTGACATGAGCGTTCCAGGTAGAGCGTACCCGACCGTCGTTGTGCACCAAGCCCTTGTCGGGGTCAGAGTCTCGTCGCCGGAGAGGAATCAGCACGGTACCCAGAATCTTGTTCTTCTCTCTGCGATACAAACGCAGTTCCTTGATGAAAGCTTCCTGCAACGAACCGAGTCGACCGCTGGCCAAGTGACCGCGTAGGACTGCGTCTCCGGTTCCTGGAGCCCCGGTCTCGGTGTAGAAATCCCGGGCCTCCATGGTGGCTGGGATGCCAAGCTGCCATCGGTCATACAACAAGCTACGAATCTGGTCTGCGCTGCCTGGGTTCAAGTCATTGATAGAATCTGCATCCAGGCCCTTCAGCCCTACATCTTGGGCCAAACTCTGAAGGTTCTTGTACCTCGCTTTCACTGAGCGTCCGTACTCAAACTCGAGTTCGCCGCGAAGTCTTTGGTCTACCCAGACACCTGTCTTGTGCATCCCAACACACATCTCTTGGGTGGCATGGTCAACTTCGTTGAGGTTCCATGGCCGCTCGACAGGCCAACCTTTCGGCTTCAGTTCGTTTCGCAGAGAGCGGAATGCACCTGCCGAGGTTGACGCGTCAATGAGTGGTGAAACGATGCGTGCATTCACCGTGGAGTCGATGATGTTGTACCGGAGAAGTTCGGTATCGTCTTGGCTACCTGTGCTGATCTTGGTGCCCTTCTCTGTCGTCTCCCACCGCTCGACGTCTGTAAGGATGGAGCCGATGGTTTTCAACCCCTTGGGCAGGTCAGGTGCGCGGAAGCGTGCATGGAACAGTGTGTCTACCAGTGGCGCAGGTGTGACACCCAGACGCGACTCAATCACCATGCGGTCGTAGTACCCGGCGTTGTGCCCCACCCAGACGCGACCATCGGTGAAGGCGTTGCGGAGGATGTCGAGGATGCGCTGCTCCTGATCCGGTGGGTACAGGCGCGTGATGCCGTCGGTCGAGAGGAGGCCCACTCCCACGGCGCGGGCGTTCTGGCTGACAAGCCCCCGTGCGACGCTGCCTTTCTGGTCCAGGTCGGGGATGGCGATGGCAATGGTGCGTAGCTTGCACTCGAGCGGTTCGATGCCATCCGTCTCGACGTCGTATGCCCAGAAGGGTGCCTGCTGTGCAAGCCATTCTTCCAGTTGCTCTGGTGTTGGGTTGATGAGTGAGTCTGGTTGAGTCCATCGAAGTGTGTCGTCGAACCAGCGGAACGCCTTGGAGATGTCGGAGTGCAGCACATGCCGCCAGCTTGGCGCACGTAGGATGAAAGCAGGGTGCAATGTGGGTAGCAGCTTGCGGGTACCGTTCTCGGGCACCCAGTCCCAGTCGTCATCGACGTACATAGGACCACCTCGGGTCTTTTGGATGCTGCTTACTTGACCCGTCAAGGCTGATGTGGGTGTCTTACCCAAGGTGATAATCTTGCGGTACCTGGATGCGACGTCCAGTAGTCTTGGTCGGCAGCATGCCGCGGGGTGTGGGTATGGGTCCTCGCCTCGTTTGATCCTCTTCTTGTTGAGTCTGTCGAGGGACTTCTCCATTCGACGCCACGCACCGGACGCTTGGCCAGGGGGCTTGCATGAGATGACATTGTCAAGGTCTACGCTGATGCGCCTCTTGCCGGAGAACACCAAGGCGTTGTTCCACTCGGTACCTGAGCGACCAACGAGGGGTCGACCATGCTGGACTTCGTCTGGTCCAGGAGACTCCGCGATGGCGAGGACATCGGCTCCATGGTGGAACTCTCCTCCCACAGGCTTCCACTCGTCTTTGCGTAGCGGCCCGTCTGGCCCAAGTGGACAGACATTGCACTGAGCACCGCAGCTTTGTGGATCGAAGTAGGGCATCACTTTCCTGTGTGTCCGAGACTGGAGCGAGGAAGCAGGGGGGGGATTTGAACCCCCGACCTCCGGGTTATGAGCCCAGCGAGCTACCAACTGCTCTACCCTGACTTATTCTCGCTCCTCGCTAATGAGTTGAGACATCTATGCGACCACCCACATGCCTCCCTGCTGGGTCTTCGGGGCCTGGAGGCCCTTGGTCTATACGAACGGCTCAGCTAACAATGTTCTGAGCCGCGCTGGCCGGTGGGGGCAGGGCCACACCAGCCGAGGGGATGGGTGCGCCGTTCGTGGGAGCGGCAGACGGAACCGGAGATGCGCTGACCGCAGGTGCAACGTTTGCATCAGCGGGCTTGGCATCAGCAGCCTTGAGAGCATCGAACTGCTGCTTGGTGAGCCAGGTCTTGATCTCGCTGTACGAGCCCTGGACACCCTTCTGACCGGGAAGGAACTCGACGTACGCCTTGCGACCACCGTTCTGTGTTCCGAGGAACCAGTTGTCGTTGATCTCGGCAGCGTTCTCGATGTCTTCCTTGCTGTATCCCAGCGACTCAAGCACGGTGCGGATAGCAGCCATGCGACCTCGGACTTGCTTCTCGGTAAGACCTGGAAGCTGTTGGCCGTTGTCGTCGAAGGGAAGGCTGAAGAAGGTAAACATCTTGAAGCCGTTGTCGAACTGAACGTGGAAGCGACGGGTACCGGGCTTGTCATTGGCACCTGTCTCGATGTCGACAATGGTTACGTCGTAGTAACCAGCGTCAGGGATGGAAGAGCCCAAAGAACTGATGCCTTGGAAAGCGCTGCCGGGAATCTTGATAGCCATGATTGGCTCCATGGTTTGGTGTTGAATGGACGCAAGGTCCGATGGACTTGACGGCAATCCGTCAAGAGACTGGTGGTGGCGGCGGGAGAGCAGGCGAGTTGCCTGTTGTCTCTTCAGCCTCCGAGAAGTCAAAGAGTGATTGGCTGGACTGTTGCGCCAACACGCCGCGGGCAATGCCGTCTTGGCATGCCCAACGAAGATGCAATGGATTGTCAGTCCGACCTGACACCGCCGCGTGGATCGCATCCTGCACGGTGGTACCTGAAATCATAGCCTGCGCGACAATCTCTGCAACCTCATCTTGCCACTCGAGACCTTGAAGGCGGCTCAACTTGTAGTTGCTCTCGCTGGCTCTCATGATCTCTCTCAGGTTGCCGGGAGTCTTCTCCGAGCACACACCTGTCCGGTCTCCCGTGACCCATTCAGGGTCGGTCGGGTCGCAGTAGTAGATGCTTGGAAACCACGGGTCGGGGTAGTTGGGGTCGACCATGGCACGCACGTTGATGTCGCACCATGCCGGTAGTGTCTCGACCTGGTTGCGCGAGGGCACATCGGGGCCGCCTGGACAGAACCGACCGTCTGCGTTGGTACCTGGCATGCGCTCGTGGAATGTCATCAGGAGATGGACACCCAGATGGCGAGACAAATGGGCAATCTGGAGTAGGTGCTGGTTCAACTGCTGGTACTGATAGAAGCGGTCTTTCTTTCCGCTCCTACCTGTGGGCGCTTCTTCGGCCCACTCCAGCATTGACCGCTGACAGAGATGGCTCGTGTCGTCGATGACAACCGCACCGTACTGCAAAGCACTTCCTGTCTTGGCCATGGCACTCAGCAACGCGACCAGGTCAGGCAAGTTCTTTGGTGAGTCAGGGTGCACCGAGGGGGTGAACCCAAGTTCGTTCTGCGCGACCAAGGTGACCGCCGAGGGTACACCAAGGAACAGGGCAGTAGGGAACGTCGCCAGCGCATCGCTGGTCTTTTTTTGCTTCGGCTTGCCGAACACCGTCGCCATGACGGTAGGCAGCCCATTATTTTCGGTCATCATATTCTCCAGGATTGAAGTTGGCTTTGGGGTTTTAGAGTCTAACGTAGGTTGATGGCTGCGACCGGTCAGTTTGTGACCGCCTCTCCGTAAAAGCACATCTTGATTGCCGCGCATGCGCCGTAGCGGCCCACACAGGTAGTCTCGTGTTGCACCTTGGGCCAGTCCCAGTAGTTGGGCAGTTCAAGGTCCAGTCGAGCAAGGGTATGCTCGGCCCGCCAGAGCATATCGGCGAAGTGACGGTCTCGATGCGGAGTCGCAGGAACCATGGGCCGCGCCACGCGCCAAGGCTCTTGGGTCTGGATGAGATTCAACGCCACACCACCGAAGTGCTTCCCATACAACTGCTTGCCCATGATTCTGAAGGCGGCGAAGCCCCCATCGATGGCGTAGCCGTCCACTGAGCGGTTGGGCTCGACCTTGGCCTGGTGTTTGTGGTCCCAGACGAAGATTCGACCCGCTCGGTCCTTCGTGACCATGTCCAGACGGCGCGTGAGCACGATAGCTGAACCCGAGTCGGGATGACCGGGGCAGTTGAGTGGGGTCAACGTGATGATGTCGTCATCCCACGCTCTGACCGAGGCAACTTGGCGATTGAAGTGTTGTTCCTCTGGATGTACAACCCATAGACCCCAAACACCGCTCTTCTCTCCCAGCACAGCGGTGATAGGGTATTCGACTGCAACCACGCTACCAGGAGCCTCAGGGTGCTTGGCCATGTACCGACGAAACGTCTCAGTCATCCGATCAAGGTGCTTATGCCCACCATTGGCGTCGCACCACTGATGTACGGCTTCTTCCGGTGGCAGAAAGACGCTCGGGTCGTTGTGCCATGCCTCATCAACCCAAACACCTTCTGCGGTACGCGCCCCCCAGATGGCATGCTGATGTGCTTGGAGCACATGGCCCATGCTGCCGCGGGTGAGGGCATCGGCGGGGATTAGCTGCTTGTCGAGCCGGTTCTGGTACGCGAAAAGCTGCGGACACCGGAAGAACGAACCAATCCGTGACCAACCACGCGATGAGCGACCTGCATCAATGAGAAGCTGACTCATACCTCACCTCCCAACTTCGTCACCATGGTCTGCAACTTCTCCTTGTAGCGCTCTTCGAAGTCTGCCTCCATCATCTGCAAGTGCAGCGCTTGTAAGCGCTCCTCTTGTTCACGCGCCTCTTTGATTTGTTGTTTCTTTTGTTGGCGGCTCTCAGACACTTTCTTGTTCTGCGCCCACTTCTTTTTTCCCATGAGTTTCTTACGGCACGCAGCACAAAGATGCTTTCCTTGGTAACCCCGGAAGCCCTCTGCCTGACCACTGGCCATAAGCGCGGAGAATGACTTGTGTCGGAGCAGTTTTGACTTGGCGCAGGTGTCGCACTCATACCGAACCTCGATCATGCTACCTCCAGCTTGCTGATGATGCTGTTCACGAGGGATTCACTGTCTTCCATGCCCAGAAGCTTCTCTCCGAGGCCATCCAACTCGTCTGCCTTGAGGAACGACTCGATTGGGCCGAACTTATCCACAAGAATCTCAACAACGCGTTCGTCGTACGTCCCGCTGGCCACGACAACCTTCAATAGGGTGGCACTACCGCCCAATCGGTCGAATCTGCCCTTCCACTGGACGAAATCACCGGGCTTCCAGGGGAGCATGGCGAAAATGGCGAGGTCCGCGGTCTGCATACCGTCAACACCAGTGCCAACGCTTTGTCCTGTCGCGATTAGACAGCAGGGACCTGTCGATTCCCTGAAAGCGTCGACCATTGTGTCCCTTTCGGATTCAGGGACACCACCATGCGCCATCCAAACCGGGACCTCACCTAAAGCTTCATCACCACGACTCAATGCCCGAAGAAGATCGTGCTCCCACAACTCTGTTTCCCTTCTACGGGCGGTGAAGATGACAACTTTTCCCCCTCCCTTGAGTCCTTCAATCGCTTCACTCACTACATACCGTCGTTTGCGGCTACATGCCTCTGCAAGTCGGGCCTCGACCACTCGCTCTCGTGCCAGCGGGTCGGTTCGGGTCTCCCGGATGAGTCCACGGAGCGCCTGACCGAAGGTCTTGTCGTCATCCCACCGCTCTGCACGGTTCAACTCAGACGCACTCAGGTACACGACCTGTACTCGGGTGTCTGGGAGGGCTGCATGTGACTCACTGTACGGAACCTCGTGCACCAGGAAGCTGCATCGTGCTTTCAACTCGTCCAGGTGGCTGGCCCCTGTGTCATCGAGGCCACCGTACTGCCCCGGGCGGGCGGCACAATACCGATGGGCGAAGTTGGAGTAGCTGTGGCTGAACCCTCCGGGCGCCAGCAGGTCCAGTTGCGACCACAAACGCCGCGGCCTGCCGTCATCGAGGGGGGTTGCTGTGAGCCCTACCCGCAGCCGCACGCTCGAGAGCCGACTGAGGTCCATGACCGCCACGGCGCGGTTCTCCCTATTGATGCGGGAGTCAGCCCGATTGCTTGCAGCCGTACGCCGACGCTCGAAGGTCACGCTGCCGTCGGCCTCTTGAATAGCCTTCCACCGCTTGCGGCTTCCGTGTGTATGGATTTCATCGAGAATAAGGACGGTAGGTTGGATGCGTCGTGCGATGTCGAGGTTGTCGGCTAAAGCTTCCGCCCCCATGACAATCACAGGGCGACGGTATTCGCTACGACATTCTCGAAGGTAGTCGTCCAGGCTTTGGTCGCGCTTTCGTTGGCCCGATGAGGGTCGAACGCGGAAGGGTTTGAGGTTGGTGTATTCCTGTATCTGGCTCCACCAGACATGACGGGCCTTGGCTGGACATACGACCAGGATGGGGCCTGTTTGGCTGAGGGCTGCCATGATGGCCCCAAGTGTCTTGCCTGCACCACAGGACCAGACGTTCATTGTCCATGGGCGCGTGCGTGCCCACTCGATGCCCATGAACTGATAGGGGGTTGCAAGGTCGACAACGTGTTCTCTGAGTTCCCCTGCTGCCGTCAAGTTCTCAGCGAGGTTTCTTCCTCTGCACTCGAGCCTTTCTCTTTCGGCGGGATCGTTCGACCATCCAGTGATACCCTCGATGCCCGTGGCCGAGAAGGTATATGGCAGTGAGTAATAGGCGAGCATGCCCTCGACGAGCCAAGCGGCGTGCAGCGGTGCGTAAATCTCGCATGATGTCATCCCCTCGATTTGCTCCGACAACGCATTTTTGAGGCGCATGCGTCGACTCGAGTGGTTCCTACCATACACCATGGCTCCAGGAACTTGGCCTTCAAGACCCTGAAGCAGTTCGAACTGCGTACAAGGATCAACTCGATAGGTGATATGAGGTTGATTGTGCATGAGCCGACTCTATGTCAGCCGTGACAGGGTGTCAAGGAATAAAGTTGACGCACCCCGTTCATCGCGCTACCGTTGTGGTGTAGCACGGAGAGACCATGGATATAAGCGCCTTTTCTCGATTCATGAGACACGCACGTGAAGTGAGGCGATGGACGCTCGCTGATTTGGCTCGAGCCTCTGGCTTGAGTCAGTCAGAGGTCAGTCGCATCGAGTCAGGGGATAGGTTGCCGACGATGCGTCATGTCAAAGGGCTGTCCGAGGCTTTCTCGTCGGCGCCCAAGGAAAGTGTAAGCGAGCCGACTCGATATGAAAGCTGGGTTGCCCAGCTTGTGGACCTGGGTGAGCGTGCCCGAATCGACGCCAGAAGTGGTCCCGGTCGGTGGAAGCGACGCTGATTAGAACTCGGGTTCGTCAATCAATGTGTACGTGAAGCTGTTGCCCCACTTTGTGCGTGCTGTGTGGCAAATGCTCATGAACTCAGAGAAGTCCTCTTCATTGGCGAAGACCTGACACCCAGCAGACCACTTGTCTACCTGGGTAGAGTGCGCTCCAGCCTTATGAATGTTGATGCCGTAGAAGCCCTCAGTGATGCTGTCACTTGACAGGTCAACGACGTCATCTTTGTTATCGTCCCTGTACGTCCGTACCTTGCCGTTTCGTTGGCAAAGCGCATCGTACTTTCCACGGTGCAAATCAATCTTGTAGACACCCCTGTACTGCCCCGGAACAAGGATTGCGGTACCGTCCACGTTGCCGGGGTTCTCAAGCCAGTACTTTCCGGGCTCTGTTGTGCATGCCCAAGTGTGCGTCATCCAACCCATGGGGTCCTTGAAAGCAACGCACATACGGTCATCGAAGCTGTTGGGCTTATGATCTTTGCTTCTTATTCCGATGATATTGACGTTGTAATCACCCTTCTCAAACACAGCGAGCCCGAGTGACGCTACATAGTCAAGAAGAACGGGCCTCATCAGTCACAGTCTGCGTTGGTCGCTTGGCAAATCTTGGCTTGATTGATTGCCTGTTGCTGCTGAATCTCCACCATCTTGCCCATCAAATCTTCCATCTTGTCGAGGCGCGTTTCAACACCTTCAATCTTCAGGTCGATGACTTCCTGCTTGCCCGACTTGGACTCGAGTTGTCCGACACGTTCTTGAAGTTCTTGAGTGTCTTCAGCCGTTGCCTCAAAACCTGCAACGGTAACTCCCGCCGCAAAAATCACGGTAATGGCGGGAATGGCCCAGTCTTTGTAAGTCATTTCGTACCCCCGGAGCCATATTGATAAGCAGCCCCAAGCCCCACGGCAACTACTCCGACTGTAACCAGTGTCTCTATTCTACCAAACCAGCGCTGCGTTGTCGGTCTTTCCATGAAGGGCGGTGGCTTAGAAGCCTCCTCTAACCTGGCTTTATACCAATCACGTTCTCGTTCCAAATCTGATGTGTCGATTTGGTAGCGTGTCGCAACAAGCGTCGCCCATTCCTCTGTGGCAAGGAGGTCTGCGTAGTCGGAAAGAGGGACAGCCACAGCAGAGCATACAGCCGAGTTGACAGATACAGCGAGGGCACTGGGGAGGGGCTGTCCCTCTGTGATGCCGTAAGACTTTTTGCATTGACCGTCGACAACCTTAGGGGGTGCGGGTCTTTCGGGTAGTTCTGATCCCCACGCAAATGCTGTCAATAGAAGTAGTATCATCGTCGTCGTCGCGTATTCCCTCGAGACGCCAAATCGTCTGCGGGAGAGTCACCTTTGAGGTCCTTATTGATGGCATCGAGGTTTTTTTGGAACTCCTCCTGAGCCACGGTACGTGCGACATTTGCGGCCTGGTTCTTTGGGGCCGCTGTTGCTTTGTCTTTCTTGTCCTGCCGCTTGATACCGAAGAATGTGAGCAGCAAGCCGAAGATAACAGACACCAGGATTGCAGTTGAGTCATCCATATCGACCTATGAAGCAACGAGTTTCACGACGACCGCGTTGGTTGGTGACGAGATGTTTTGCTTGGCGTTGTTGACCGTGCACCACATGCTCAACCCAGCGCTATATGCCTGCCCTTCGGGCATTGCGTATGACATCTTGGCGCCAGGGGGCGCCATGAATACCCAAGTTGGTACACCATTTGTCGCGTGACTCGGGGTGGCACTTGAGGCGTCTCTGATCCTGACATACGCCGACTGACTTGGATTTGCTCTATTGTCGACGTCAACCAAGTACAGCGTCCCAGACGAGTTGCCTGTAACGTTGTTCTCCGAAGACGAGTCCGCCCTAAAATCAACGACAAGAACGCCTGCCAGTGCGGTGATTGTTGTGGTCTTGGTAACTGCCATGATTCCTCAACTACACACCAATGAGACATCAACGTTGCCGGCGAAACTCGTGGTGTCGTCTTCGCCGCTATACTTGCTGACCCAGAAGTTCAACTCGTCAAATGTAAACCCGGTAGGTATCTGCAACGTCTTGATACCAGACGCTACTCCCTTGAATACGACCTGCGAGTTGACGGACTCTTCCCCGTCAAGGATATGCACAGACACAGGGTCTGATGAGTTGGTTGAGTTGACGATGACTGCGTGCAAGGTTCCAGCGCCATTGGCTACATTCGATTGGGTGCCCGTCGCACTAATCGCCGTGCACTCGATGACCTTGTAGTCAACAGCTTCTTGAAACCCTGTACTCTTCAGTGTCGCCACAACCTACCTACTTCTTGCCAATCGCGGCCAATGCCTTTTCGGCAGAATCACCCGCAATGTAAGCAAGGCCCAAGTAAAGCCATTGCTCAGAGTTGAGCAGTCCTGCGGCCAAGAGTCCCGTACCAAGGCACAAGACAGCGAGACGACGCCACGACATTCGTTTTTGAGAGCAGAAAAGCGCTTCGATTAGTTTCTTCATGATGATTCAGGTGCCTCCGAGAATCTTTACTGTAACGGTTCCACCGGACGGTGCCGTTTGTGTGTCTGTACTATCAGTGGTCGAGGTAGCGATGAAGCTGATACCCGTAGAGAAGCTTTGCCCTTCAGGGAAGAGATACGTCACCGTGGCGTTCGCTGGCGCATAGAACCGCCAGGTAGGTGGGTTTGACGTATTGTACTGGGCGATGTCTTGCACCTTGAGGTACGTAGCTGCGTTGATATTGCTGTTATCCAACTCTACGTAGTAGAACTTGTTGGCCAGAGTTGTACCGCTAAACACGGTTTCTTCCGCGCTAACATTGGCATCCACATCGATGACCAGTGTTTCGGCCAACCGTTTGGGTACATTTGCTGTTGTTACTGCCATGCGGTTCTCCTACGATGTGACCATGGTAAGCGTGACGGAGGCTGAGTTGCCGGAAGTGGTTTGGGCTGTGCCATTGTCATCGGCAGAATCAACCATCCAAACACTGAGTGCTGTATATGCGACCCCTGCGGGCATATGTAGCTTTAGTTCAGTGTCTTGGGCAAGATACAAGACAAGGTCGGGCTCGGTGGTCCCGACAACAACTTCACCTGTCGTGAACTTGAACTTGACGTAGTAGTTGTTGTTGATGCCTGTCAACGCGTTCAATGTGACGTAGTATAGCGTCCCTGATTCCTGTGTGACGTCGACAATCGCTGCGCCGGTCAAGGAAGAGTCAGAGACGAGTTTATACCTTAGAACGGATGAGTCAAAGTTGGCAGTTTTGAGATTGCTACTCATGGTGGGTCCTTATAGATGAGAAACGAAGTTACTCGGGCCTCTTGCTTTCAAGCCATTGTACAAAAACGAGGGCGTCAGCGGCAGAAGCCTTGATCTCATCCCACATGGTCGTCGGTAGTGTTGCTGAGAACCTAACAACATCCCAACTCGTCACGACTTTATCAGCATCTACCTCTGAAATAGTCGATTCTTGGGCACCTGCCCGTGCTTCTTGCTCATTGTTGAGATCGTCTTGTGTCATCCTGTAAACCTCGCCCATCCAGATGGGTCGCTATTGACCATATACCAAAGTCGGCACTTCACAACTGCCGGATCAAAGCTTCCATTTGATGCGGTATAGCTGCCTGCGAACGCAAACAGGTAGATAGGACCATCTGTGTCGATGGAAGCTGCATCAGTCGCCTGATACTGCCTGAGTGTTCCGTCAGTAGTGCTTGAAGGTTTGAACTTCGCGTAACTGTTTCCAGAAGTATCGAAGTTTGTGGCATGAATCCAGTTGGTATCCTCTTCTTTGTAAGTTCCAAGACCAGGCCCGATGTGGTAATCGGTGACAAGAAGCGGCTTTTGCCCAGCCACAGTATGAACAACTGACCCGCCAGCACCCGAAAACCTAATCGCCCTGAACGTGGGTGTGTCAGTAATGACATTCAACCCACTTCCAAAACACTTGTTGTCGGATGTATTGATTGTCTCAGAACCAGTGCCCCCAGGCGCAAGCGTTGCAATGCCAAGGCCAAATGATGGTGTATGCTTGGTGCTCCCACTTGTCTGAACATCACCCGTAACACTGATAAACTCAACCATTGTCATCAGCGTGAACGCGCTGGAGAAGTTGACAGGCACGCCGTACATGTCGGTCAGTGGGGTAGATTGACACCAGATACCCATGTCGGCGGGGGGCGTAACCGCGCTGGTTGAGTCGGTTAGGGTGAACGTTGTGTGCCCATCGACAACACTGGTTCCTGTTGTTTCGGTAGCGCCGTCTACTTGATTGTTGGGATCTTCATGTACGATATTCGAATCGTTTGTATTGAACCGACGCCAACCATGGTAATGGGGGTAGTTTTTGCCCGTCGTTGTTTGACTGAAATCACCTGGGCGACTGGATCTATACGGCACCGCTACCTCCCCACGCTGGGGCAGCGGACACAAGGTAGTGAACCTTGAAGGTGACTACTGCGGGCGTTTCGGAGCCGTCAGACGCTGTCTTGTCGGTTACTGCCACAAAAATCTTGACCGAATTGGGGGCGGTAAATGTTCCTTGATTTGCGTTCAAACTGAGGTTGTCGAAGGCATCTCCATCCCATGGCGCACCCGATCTATGGGCGTCAAACGGGTCTGACCCGCCAACAGGCTGCAATGCGACAAATGAGCCATGGCAGTTTCCATCTGCATCAAGATCGGGACCACAGGTAAACTTCATTGATATTATCGGGTGGTTATCGTGGCCCGTCGTGTGATCCTCTGTGCGCTGCCCGGCCCCTGATGCGACACGGCTTACAACGATGGCGTCAGCATCTACGGCAATATCTTCGGACCCCGTGCAGTTGAGCCTGTACCCAATCGCCATGAAGGAGGCACCACCGGCGTCAAAGTCTGAAAACTGCTGGGCTATCCCGCAGACAATCATGGGTTGATTTTTATTCGAGGCCGTTCCAGAGTAACCCCCAGAGATGCTGACCAGTTCAAGTACCATCCTGAGTGTAAACGGCGTCCCATAGTTGACCTCTTCACCGAAAGCATCTCGCAGCGGCTTGAATGCTACACAGCCATCAATGGCCACAGTGCTTCCACCATCGTGTCCGTCTGCGAATGTAACTACCGTGGCACCTGTCGTTTCAACGATTGAGCCGTCTCCTGAAGGTGACGCGGCCCTGAGCCCATCGTCACCCACAACCTGATTCAGCGGATCTTCGATGACGCATTGATCATCTGTCATCATGAACTGTTGCCAGCCCAGATTGACGCGCCGAGCCGTACCCACAGAATAATGGGCAAAGTCTCCAGGTACTCGACTGGTATGACTCATGAAACATCCAGTCGATTGACGTATCCAAAGACGTTGACCTTATTTGCAACTGATGCAAACCCCTTGACCAACAACCCATTTTGCAGCGGAAGTCCAGGTACAACCAACACGGTTTCGTCAGGCTGAATGACCATCTTGATGTTGTCGTCAACATCGACACCACCAAACTCAATGGTCAACGTCACCGCGGCTGTATTGGTATTACATGCCCAGACCCAGATTTCGTCAATGTCGGTGGTGCCTGAAACAGCGGTGTGAATCAGGTACCCGGCGTCCGAGTTGCCTGATGTGGATGTATCCGTCAGCTTGATACCCGTTCCCTGGGTTGAGCCGCTAAGAAGTACTTTGCTGATCGTTGACATTGTTGTTCCTATCGTCCAAACACTTGTTGGTGAAGAATGTGATCAAGGTCGTTGGCGTCGGCCCCACCGCCACCGCCGCCGATGGTGGAGTGGTCAGCCGACACATCCATGAACTGAAGAAGATACCAGTTGGTGCCATCAAAGCACCACTGAGTAACGTCACCGTTTGCAGTCACGATGTCGGCGCTACCACCTTTCAGGTTAGTGCCGGTAACGTCGTATGTGATGGCTGCGGTAGAGATGACCGTGATGATTTGACCGGAAATCCCATCGTCAAACATCGTGATGGTCTCAGTAGACGCATGGTGCTTGAACAAGTTTCCAGTCGCAACAGAGGGGGTACCATCTCCATCAGCAAAGGTGACGAAGGTATTGCCCGGCCCACTCGATGCCATCGCACTGAGGGCGATAACCGGCCCCGTGAACGTGGCTGATTTGTCATCGCTGATAGTCAGCGCTGTCGCAAGGCTGTTTAGGGTGCTACCCGAACTCCCAGCATTGGCTGTCTGGAATACAATATCTCCACCGGCTCCAGTGCCTTTGCCCTGTCCAGCCTGGATGGTGAGGCTTCCACCAGCGATGTTGTTGGTCGTGCCTGCCGTCGTGGCCCCAGAAGTGATCGTCAGGTTCTTTCCTGCGGTATCGTGGGCCGTGGCTGCAACAGACGCCGTGGCGTTTTGTCCGTTGCCATACGTGATGTCACCACCACTCACAGTAACGTCACCCGCGAACGTCGCTGCCTGCGCTTCACTAATGGTCAACGCAGTCTGCAACCCTGAGTCGTTGTTCGTTTTGAGGATCAACTGACCCTTCTCATCATCCGACGACCCAACGTGACTGACTTCAATCTGACCAAGCGCGTTGTTGCCATGGTCCTCAAAGATCACCTTTGACTCGCAGCCGCCAGCAGTGTTCTCAGAGGTATCGTTCTTCAGTGTGACGTAGGGTGCATTACTTTCAACCTGAAGCTGTGTTCCTGGAGCGGTCGTACCCAAACCAACGCGGTTGTTGGTTTCATCAACAGAGATTGTTCCGCTGTCTACATCGAGATCCGTGACAACAAGACTGCCGCCACTGTCGTCGAATAGGCTACCGACAATACGCCCCATTACGACCTCCAGTTGAGTCGAATGTTCTCAGCGACACACGCAGCACTTGCCTTCGCGCAGACGTAAATGGTGCCGCTATTGGCGTTGGTCGTCGTGGTATCGAAGTGATAATCTTTACTGATTGTAAAGGACACAGCACCCGTAGTCGACGCGGCAGCACTCAGTGTCACCGCTTGGGTTGCGCCAGAAAGAATGTCTGAAGTAATCGGAACCAGACCTGCCGAGTCACGTGCGATGAAGATGGTAAGTGTATCAGCGGCAGCAATTGCACTCAGTTCGAACTCGATTGACTCGAGAAAACAATCATCGGGTACAACGCTGGCCTTCTTATTCGACGCAAGATTTGTAAGCGCGATTACGGCGTATGAAGTGCCGATGGCTTCTTGTAGTGCGGAACACGAATAGCCATATTTCGTAAACTGCTGAATCATGGGAGCGGCTCCTGGCGGGGTGGTGCGGCTATTGTAACACCAAAGGGTGCGTTACCAGTAACCTGCATGTTTAGTGTGTGGTACTTTAGACTCACTTGCCTTTTAGCTTCTTCTTTACTCGTTGCGCTCCAGGCTCATCTGCGGCCTCGTAAAGTGCCGCTGCCGTGGTGCGTTTGGGTATGGTTTCTCGTTGGTCAAGCCCTGTAATGACCCGGCACAGCCTGAGTAGTTCTCCCTGGAGAGCCGCGGCTTCTTCCACAGGTGACTTCTCAATCTTGAGCATGATGTCGTTGATCTCTCCAAGAGGACTGTTGGCAAAAATCAACTGGTGGACACCCGGCATCATGTAGTGGTTCTGTTTGGTTCCGACCGGGATGCCTTCTTGTGGTACCGGCTCCCAGGCTTCTCCTCCTTCGGGCACGATCAAGAAGGGATCCTTCCGTGAGTCGACGGAAAGAATGTCAAGTCCGACTCGTTCAGCAAGTGACACCAAGCCCGATGCGATTTTCTTCGGGTGTGCTGCTTGGTTGACACCAAAGCTGGTGAGTATATCGCCCATGATGGGGGCGCGAGCGGGGTTGAGTACCTCATTCAATGGCGTGTATGGACTAACGATGTCGAAGCCATCGTCGGCGTCAGAGAAGAACTCTGGTCCCATGTTCTTGACCTCGTAGGCCATAAGAACCATTGTGGCCGTGAGGTTGGCCATGTGCTTGAAAGCGGCATCGTACACCGGCTCTGGCATGAACAACGTGGTGTACGGCACGTCGGGGTTGTCTTGCCGAAACAGGTCAATCCACTCCTTTGTCGTACGACGAAGAACCTTGGTAGGGTTCCCCGGTTCCGGGAGTTCCGCCCAGTCTTCAGGTACGTATGGAATATCAACGCCGGGTCGATCACGCAGGAATGTGGGCCGCCCGGATACTCGTGGTCGGGGGATGTAGTAGGTTGACATGTCCGCGAGACGAAATGTGCCTGGAGCCAACTGCAAGAACTCTTTCCGTCGATCTATATCGTCCGCCCGTGCCTCAATCAGTTGACCGCGGGTCCACAGGAACGTAGCCCCCGAAAGCCATAGCTTGACGTCTTGGCGTACATCAGGCGGTACGTTCTCAAGCCCGTCATACTTGTCTGCCAGAGCGTTCTTGAAGAGGTCGTAGTCGTTCTTCAAGTCGGGGGGCAATGCCTCAGTTCGGATGCCGAAGTCATCCACCATGCGGTCGTAAATAATGTGACTGATATACTCGGTGCCCTTGGTGTACGCACGACGCATGACACCCAGGCGGTAGGCTCCCCAGGGACTGAACACGGCATCCAGGACCTGGCGGTTGGCGTTCTTCTGGAAGGCCCAGAACGGGAAGAAGATGTTGATGAGGAAGTTTCGGTCCCACTTCGACATGCTTCCTGCGTAGTCGTACAGTGCTTTGATGGTAATCTTGGCTGCCGTTCTTGGCTCGATACCCATCTCCATCAACGTGACCATGCAGCCTATGCGCTCGCGTTCGGCCCAAGCCTCGGCGATGTCCTCGGAGATTTTTCCGATGTCTCTCAGAAGTTCTTTCCCCTTTGCCGTTAGATCACCCTTTCGTTGGGCCTCGCTCAAGAACATGTCACCGACTTTACGGATCTTGATACCAAGCTGCTTGGTGTCGAACGACGCGAAGATACCGGCCTCGAGAGCAATCTGACGGATCTTCGTCCGAGCGTAGGGACGGCCCCCGAGAATGACGAAGCCACCCGCACCTTCCAGAATCGGGTTCACCTCGATGTGCCATTTCGATGCACGAGTCAGTGTGCCCATCAACTTGGCTGACTTGTCGCCCGCTTCTTGGAGGACCCGACGTACAGCCTCTGGTGCCCCCTCTGCACCGGCCTTCTGTGCCGTAAGCAATACAGCCTGACCCAAAGGATTAGACAAGACGTTTTGCCAGATCATTCGGCTGGTGTGCACCATGGCAGCACGGAACCCCGCCTCGAGGGCCAACTGGTTGAACGTGTCAAAGGTGTTCATCCAGAAGTACCGTGACTTCAGTACGAAGTGACCCCGCACCATACGCGTCTTGATGTATCGGTAAGTCCACGCGAAGCTAAGCTGACTATTGGTCGCGGCTGCCTTGGTACCTGATCCAAGCTGCTCGATGAGGTCACCCTTGAAGATGCCCGCAGAGATTTCAGGGTCCAACGCTTGTGACAGTGCGAGGCTCAAACGGTTCCGTGCGGCTTTGGGCACGTACATCTTGACGCCGTACAAGTCCATACCTTCCACGTAGTTGGGACTAAATCCCATGACCTGGAAGGCTTGCTTGACCTGGACCACCTGTTCTGGGCTGATGGCTTCGCCGCTAATCCATTTCTTGTAGGCGGTTGCGGTACCTTCGTCGACAGCAATACCCAGCTTGACCCACTCGTGTTTGGCTGCATCAGCCATTCCATGTCCGGCAACAAGCACAGCGGTTCGATTGGCTACTCGCTCATCAGGGAACAAGCCCGTGACGTCTCGGTAGAGGCGCTCAAAGGTTTCGGCTGATTTGCCTTCACGGACCCACAGTTTCTTGTCTCGTGTGGTGACACCACTGTAATACATGAGGGTTTCCAGCAATCCCGCAGCTTCATCTTTGTCCAACTCAGCCGTGGTCTTGACCGGCTGCGCGACCATTTTGGGTTCGATTCTTCGGGTCTTGCTGAGTTCAGCGGATTCGAAGACATCTCGCACGAACCGACTGGACATCGGCCCACGAATCACGTCGTCAAGGATACCCTCGAGTTTGGCCACATCCTCAGCGTCCATCTCTGCGACGACATCAGCGACTTTTTCGCGTATTCGAATCTTTTCGATATAAGGTACAAGGATTGCCAAGTCTTCTTCTGCGATAGAAGTGAAGTACTTGTTGGCGTTCTTGAGGACCGAGCCCACAGAATCGTGGCCCGCACTCATCGCGGAGCGTCCACCAAACTTGAACTGGATTGACGGGTCACCTGACAGGTACTTGATCAAGTTTTGCGAGTCGCCTTCGGCGATCAAGGTAACGGTGTCACCAATAGCCTGCTGGGTACGACGCGCACCGGCCATGATACGGTCGCGGATTTCAGGGGGTAGATGCCGCATGTCATCGAACGCGTCACCGCCAATGTAGATGTTGCGGGCAAACTGCATGACGCCACCAGCCTTCGACCCTTTGATGTACTGGTCGACAATCTCTGACGGCGTCAGTTCTGTGATAGCTTCTGAGCGGCTTTTGATTGCAAGCTTCGGTGCCGCATGAGTCTCAAACCGCTTCGCGTTCTCGAGGCCCAACTGAATGTCAGCCAACTCATTGATCGTCAAGACTTTCTTGCCCTTCTTGGGACCAATCCATCCAGCCATTTGCACGGCGACGGGAAGTTCAATGACCGCATCTTGAAACCGGCCTTCTGAGTGCGCCTTGTTTGCTTCGTCCAGTTGCTTGATAAGATCATCCCGAGACACAGGCTTACCCAGCCGATGAGTTTCACGGACCAGTTCATCGACAATGTTGACCTTGAGTCCCTTCTTGACTGGTCCCAGGATCTCGTCTTTCACGACCTTGACGATGTTGGGCATCCCTACACGCTCAGGCGCCTCTGTCTGCAACAGGTCATCAAGTGTCCGCCGAAGGTCAGCACTAATGGCCAACGCGGCTCCATCAGTTTCTGCTCCTTTGAGTGCTGAGTATGTCTCAGCCACCCAATCCTTGACTTGGTCAAACGCGCCGATGACTTCCGGCTTATCGGCTCGGCCTGATGCGACATACTCCTGGAATGCCCGGGCAAACACGGCCTCTGCTTTCTCGATGGTTGCTGGGTCGTCGGCCACGAAGTGTGCGCCCTTGGCTGTGACCGCCACCCCCTTGGTCGCCAGCCACGCCACAAGGGATGACATCTGCCGCTCGCTGAGGTCTCTTCGTGAGATACGACCGATGGCTCGGACGAAGTCCTCCACAGTCGCGCTGTCATCCATGGCACGAATGATGGCCTGACCGTTCTCCAACATCTGAACGACCAGCGCATCCGCGTCTGTTCCTGCTCTCAACGTAGCTGTCGGATCAAACTTGGCCAGGTCCTCTGCGGACATGACGTATCGAATGGCTCTCGCACCCTCATCAAGAGAGACTGGCTCCACCACCAATGGTACACCTCTCTGGATCAAGCGCTCATACACTCCGGTAGCATCCAAGCTGGGGCCGATGTCACTGGCGAACCTAAGTCCCTGCTCTTTGGCGTGCTGCATCGCTTGTAGGTACAAATCGGTACCAAGACCTTGACCGCGAAGCGCCTCCGGCAACTCAACCGAATGGATTGCCAACGTCCCATCTTCAATCTTGAACACGAGACCGCCACCTTCGCCTGTATCGCGGATGGCCTTACTGGAAATCTCAACGAGACCCTCATCCAGTGGCTTGAACTGAACTTCCTTGGCGGCCCGTTCGATACCTGCGAAGCGTTCTTGGTAGTAGTCGCCTACGGTTCGGTCGGTTTTCTTGGCAAACTTCTTGGCTTCCTTGTCGATCAGACGAACGATCTTGGTTGCTGCGTCTCCCTTGAGCGCGGGGTAAGCAGCTTCAATCTCGTCTCGGAAACTCAGCGCCTCCGCGGAAAGGCTCCCTCGACCAATCTCTTTGTATTTCTCTGTGACTGCCACCAAGATGGGATCGGTCTTGCTCCCGATTTGCTGGCCCACCTGTTCACGGACAAATGCCATTGAGGCCGCACGCGACTCGCTGTTGGCACGGACGGCGCGTATCCCACCCACAATGGCTCGCTGGATGTCACCCTCATCCATCTTCCTTGCAGCGACCATACCGGCCTCAGCGGCGTCAGAGATGGCCTTCGTGAACGCCTCTGCCATGTCGTCGATGGCCTCGCTTTTCTTGCCCGCATCATCGAACGGTAGATTCTGCATCAGTCGTTTGATTTCCGTGGTCCACTCGCCGGGGCTATTGCGGAGAAGCAGAACGCTGTCGTAGCCCCACAAGTAATGGTACAGGTCAATAATGGACTGAGCATCATCGGGGTCAAGGTCAGTCTTGAAACGTGAAACCCTTGCCTTGCTCAGCACGTCATCCAGCTTGCCGATGAATGGTTGGACTGCGTTGATGTAGGTCGGGGCGACGAAGGCTTCTGCCACGGCACCATCTTTTAGAATCCTGATGGCATCTTTCAGTCCTTCAAGCTGTTGGCTTGTGTTGAAGAACTCTGGGTAGGGAACAAACTGGGTCGTAGATTCCCCGCGGAAGTCGAGCCGTCTCACTGACGGGTGGATGTTCTCGCCCCGGAACCCGAACCCACCAGGAATGTTGCTGGCGACCCGTTTGCCTTCGGTCAATGTTGCTTCAGGGACTTCCTTGGCGATGCGCCGAGCAATGTCACCATCAAGTGTGTCAACGGTGTCCATCACCCCACCGGCAACGCGGCGAGCGGCGCTTTGCGCTCTCTCGGACGCCTTGAAGTCTCCCTGCGCCTGTTCGATGATCTCAATGGCTTCATCAAAGTTACCTGAAGCCACAGCCTCTTGTGCGCGAACCAAGGCGTCTTCTCCGCGGGCCAACCCTCTGGCACCGTCACCCAGACTCTCGATGAGTTCTGGGGCAACCTTCCGAAACGAAACAATCTCTTTGGTCGCCTTAGCAATCTTGTTGGTGGCTCTCGTGACACCGGCAGCACCCATAAGCAAGTCAGGAGTGAGGATTGCGATAGCCAACCCGGCTGAGCCCAAAGCGATTGCGGCGGTATCACTGGTTCGTGCGGCCTCTGTGGACAAGAGCGCCTTCATTGCATCCCGACGCTGCTCGATTCCCTCGAGAGAGCCGATGCTGATGGCATCCATGATGCTCTCGCCTTCAGGACCCTTGAGCGCTCGTTCGATTGCTCCCGTCCCTGCGGCCTGAGCGACGTCCAACATCTCCGCGATGTGTATGTATGGGCTTGTTGCCCGGAACACAGGAATGCCTTCCTTGTCCACGCCCAAGAGTTCTACCCGAACCTTGCTACCCTTTTCCCTCGCCTGCTCAAGCCAACCCGCGTCTTCACTGATATTCGACAAGGTGCCTGTGGGGTCAACCTCACTCCAGGAAAGGAACATCGGAGGAACGAACTTGTTGACTGTTCGATACAGGGCAAACTCCCGTATGGCTTTTTGCCTCATTCGATTGAACACTTCCTCTTCATTCGCCGCGTCACCTTCCCGAGCCATGATCTTCTGCGTGTCATACGAGGCAACCTTGTCCACAGACTCAGCGAACTTTTCCTCTGCGAACACATCACGCATTAGGCCCACAGTCGAGCCTGTTCCAGCGGCCTCCACGAGAATCCCGTCGATCATCCTGGCCCGCTCGGGGTCCTGGGCCTTGTCGGGATTACTCAGTATCTCTGCTTGGTACTCAAGCGGCACGTACCCAGCTTGGCCGGGTTGCGCGACCATGTTTTCAGCGACACCCTCTTCAGTGTCTTCGTAAATCATGCGCCACTGCTTCTTCGTAGGCTTCTGAAGTTCGCCCAGGATGCGTTTCTGCTCTGCCTTTGTGACGTCTTTCTCGCCCTTGGCGACACGCTTTAGACCTTCAAGATGAATCGTCGTCCCACGCTTCCTGGCTTTGCGCTCCTCGGGCTTCATCGTCGCAATAAAGTTGTTCGCCTTGTAGTGCCCCATGACCTCTCGGACGGGCTGTCCCTGCTGCGCTACCCGGTTGAACATGTCTTGAAGACTAAACCCCTGTCCCTCGGCAACCTTGCGATATTCCTCGGCGGACATACCAGTCCACGATTTGTTCTCCTCGAGTACCGTGTCCAGGTCGAAGATAGGCGTACCTGCCGCAATCTTCTTCTGCGTGTCTTCAGGAGAGAACTTTATCTCCATGTCACGTCGAGCCGCAAAGTCCAACGCAAGACGATTGAGGTTCAAGTCTCGGTTTGCCTGCTTGAACTCCTCCGCCTCGAGTTCCTCGATGACAGGGACGGCTGGTTCTTGTGGTGGAGTCTCAGCCACTTAGCCCCCTATCGGAAGAGAAGACAAATCGGCTTCGACCTCTGCGGAACGTGTTTCGGCCTCGGCACGATTCCTCGGTAGTGTAACTCTCTTGATCCGCATCAGTTGGCTCAGTTCCGCCTCGATCTGTTCCTTCTCATCCAGGAACGATTGAAGGGCTGCTTGCTTCTTCGCGTAGGCATGGCGGTCAGGATTACGCATCGCTTCCATAGCGGCGATTTCTTGGAGTAGTTGTGGGACGACTTGCCCCATTCGCTGCAAAGCAAACCTACGCTTCGCGGTTTCTGCCGCCAACTTATCTTCGACGACTCGGCCTCGGGGAGCAAACATCTCACCGCCCCGCTGGTACGAAGTTTTCTGCCTCACAATCGTGCGCCAAGCATCCAACGCGTCTTTGTCTGAGGAGTACCCCATCTGCCGTGCTCGGCGACTTTCTCCCGCAGGAAGTTTTCCCTGCTCTGCGTAGTGGTCTTCAAGACCTTTGACGTAGCCCTCATCAATCCAGTCAGGAAGGTTGACCGCAAACGACGTAGCTTGCCCAGCCAAACTCTCAGGATCAAGTACGCCCCCAAGCTGACCAAGGCCGGATACCGACTTGAGCGACTTCGCGAGGTCCTCACGTCTTCTTGTTGAGGTAAAGACTTCTTCCTCAGGTGCCTTTCCTTCAGCCCTTGCCTCTGCCGTCGGGTACGTCTTCAACGTTTCCGATGTCTTGCCGTACAAACCCGTCATCGGCGAGAGATACTCAGCAGCACCAGGATACTGCCGCTCCATTGTCTTCTCGCCTGTCTCGTACTCCCGAGCCTTCTCTTCGAATCGACGACCTGTGCGCTCCGGGTAGACTGGGCCACGCTGCTCATCGAACTCTTTCGCTTCGACCTCAACCTCTTCAGCAGGAGCCTCAGGCTCACCCAAAGCCTCGAAATCTTTCTGTGCCTGGGCCAACTGACGCCTCTTGTCACGAAGCTGGCTCGTCAAGTCTTCTTGTTCAACCTGATCGCCAATGTCTTCTGAGGGAGCAGCACGACGCACAAGGATGTCGTCTCCGGCATCAATGCGACTCTCGAGCGCCTCGATGTCACGGGTGAGGTCACTGGCCGCATCCATCAGCGCGTCCCTACGCCCCGCCACAGACACGGGGGGTGGTTCCGGGGCGTCCACAGGTTCGGGAATCACCGGCTCTGGAGTCACAGGTTCTGGAGTCACCACAGGTTCTGGAGCGTCAGGTACCTCCGCAGGTTCCGGTTTGGGCTCTGGTGAAGGGACCGGCTCTGGGGCCGCCTCCACAGGTGGGTCCTTTGGTGGTTCTCTCCTCGCCTGTTGATCAACGGCACCAACTACTTTCCCCGCGGGTGCCGGAGTACCAACCAGGATTGCCGTGCCTTTTTTTAGTCGTCCCATCTTACCTACTTCTTCTTGCTGCGACGCATCGTTAGCGCATCGACCAAAGAGTTGAAGTTTCTCTGCTCAAAGGAAAGACCAGAATCCTTGTCACCCTTCTTGGTGGGGTACATTGTCTGCTGCATCGATTTCATGGTCCCGCCCAAGTTGCCGCGCATCGTGTCGGCTTTTGCCTGACGAGCAGCCTGCTTAGACGTACGATCAGTCTTGCGGGTAGCCTTCCTCTGCACACGAGCGCCTCGACTAAGCCCAACGGACTTAGTACCCTTCTTCTTATCAAACTGGATGTCGGCGGCGGGATGTTTATTGGCCATTTTAGTACGATGCCCTCGGCCCTGGCGGGGCGATGTCTTCTCTTCGTTTGTTCTCGCCGGTTTCCTCGTCTGTCTTTGGCGGCTTTGGTAGCCCACCTTGACCCGGCACGTTGGAGTCAGCTACTTTTGCGTCATCGGCGGCGGGGTCCAACCCTTCAACAGCTTTCTGAGCCTTCTTTAGCTGCCGCTTAGCCCCCATCTTCGCCAGGATTGTCTCAATCTGACCAAGGCCCTTCATGCCAACATTCATATCATCGGCTGGTTGAGTGTGAACTGGTGACCTTCCACGAGCCGCTTCATCAAGCCCCGCAATCTGGGATTCCTTGTCCGAGTACTCCTGTCTTTTGCGCTCACGTGCCGCTTCGTCGGGAGGGGAAACGGGCTCACCTGCGTCTGCCTGTGCTTGTTCCGCCCGCATAGTATTCAGTTCACCATACAACTGACTCAACTCATTCAGCCGCTTCCTCCGCGTCCTATCCGGCGTCAATGTGAAACTTGAGTCCAAGTCCACGTCAACATCGGCGGTTACATCATCATCAGCCTCAACCTGTATAGGCTTCGTGCGATATGGTGTCCCAGACGGCCCACGCACTTCATCGAGTTTGGCCTGCAACTCTGCCCATGCGGCGTCGCTCGCATCAGGGTCGTCGTATAGATGTTTGAGGCGATTCGAAACATCAAGCCGGACGGCTTCCAACTCCTCTTCCTTCTGACGCACTGTCCGCGTATCCATAGGAATGTCAGTTGGGACGTCACCCGCAGAAGGCGGTGGTCTTTGAGTCGCCACCGTCGAATCTACTTTCTTCTTTGGCTTGTCCTCGACCTCTTCTTCGGCAACTACCTCTTCTTCCTCTTCCTCTGGAGGCTCTTCGATAGGTGGTTGATCCTGATCACCCGTCACTCGGGGGAGAGCCGCGACAGGTGCGTACTCATCACCTGGGCCCCCAACGACGATCTCGGGTAGATCCTCCTTATCGACGAACACCTCTTCTTGCTCAGCGACTTGTGCCGCTTCGAACGCGTCTGTCTGGGCCTCGATGTCTTCAAGTTCTCCAGGGTCCGTGTCAATCGTGGCGTACCGTATTCCACCGATGTCTGTTTCTTCTGTATCAACACCCGTGAGAATACCAGGACTCTCATCGGTGACTTGGTACCCCAGCGTGTCAGGAGTAATGGAAGTCTTCAAAGCCAACTGAGCCGCGTCAAACAGGCCCTCTTCACCCGGCTCCTCACTCCACGTAGCTTCCGGTAGGCGACCATCTACGATGTCCTCACTGGTCAGCAACCGGATCGAACCGTCTTCTTGCTCAACACCAATGCCCGCACGCTCAGCAGGGTCGTCAGGAACACTGGCCAGAAGTTCCTGAACCTTGGCTTCGTCCTTCACGGGAACCAAGAAGAGCCCGTCTTGGTCTTCGCCGATCTGAAACACGTCGCCTTCAGGGCTCAAGAGGAAGCCACGAGAATCAGGATCGTCTACGACCGAGTAGGTACGTTCCCTGAACGCTGCATCGAGGGCGTCTGTGACTTCCCGCTGAGGGACGTACTCGCCATCCCTGGTGACGTAGGCCCCCTCTTCCGTACGAGCGAAGTCAACGTGCTGCTCGATGTCGCCACTTTCCATGGCCCCAAGTAGGGCGCGAGAATACTCACCACTCTCGACACCTTTGCGGTGGATACGACGAGACCGTACATCCAGGCGACTCGGATTCGGTGCCGGACTCTTCAAGATGACAACACGGTCTGTCTCTTCGGGAGTAACAAGTTGTACCCCATCGGCTGACACAACACGGATGACACCATACGGATCTGCCGCGTGTCGACGGAGCCTATGTCCTGTGAACTGCGTACCGTCCTTGAGTTCGACATTGACGATCTCGCCTGTGCGGATGCCCTTCAGACCGTAGTTGCCTGGAGTACGTAGGGATTGCTTCTCCCATAGTTCAAGAGCCGCGACATCATCGCCACCCGCAACATATCGAGCATAATCTGGGGTGCCATCTTCCTTCATCGGAACACGACCAATCGCATCGAAGCCATGGTCAGCCGCCCAAGCAAGCCACTCAGGATCGGCAATCGCTTTGGACCGGCCCAGGATCTTCTCTTCCTTCTCTTCGCCCGTCAACTTTGCAACCATGTCCAACGCGGCTTGGTATGCCTGACTGTGACTCAGGGCCAGGTTGACTTCTTCCTGCGCAGATTCGATGTCGCCGATGCCGTTCTCGACTTCCCATGCCTTCTGATACACATGCGCGGCAGACTTCGCCGCCTCGATGTGCGTCGCTGCTGCGGCGTCGCCCTCTGCGGTGTTCTTGTTGAGTTCCGCTGCCGCAGCCTGCATAGCTTCATCGTGAAACTTGATCTGCGACTCTTTCTCTTCAAGGTAAGCATTCAGTCGAGGTACCTGGGTGACATATGCCTCGGCAAACTCACCGATTGTAGCCAGTTTCTGCTTTCCTTGGATGCCCGCGTTTATCAACCGTTCTTTGGTCGTGTCCCACTCAAGCGTGCCATCGTCATTGAACACGAAGATAGAGTTCTTGCCTGCGCCCTTGACACCACCACCACCCACTTGTTCGTTGACAGCTTCAGCAAGTTGCCGGAACGCTGAGGGGAATCGAGGATCGTATTTGTCGATGGGAGACTTTGCCCCACCTTTACCGAGGCCCATCTCGTTGAACGCGGAAAATGCAGCGATGATAGGGTTGCCGCCTGTTTCGCCCGCCTTTTTTATGTTGAGTTTGCCCTGAGTAACGACCTTGTCGTAGGTGGCGTTGTACTTCTCCAGGAACCGACCACGCACGCTGATCAGTGCTTTCCACCTCTCCGTCTCTGCTTTCAGTACTTCTCGAGCGTTCTTGGCTGATGTCTCTGCTGTGGCTGACTGGTAAGAGAGATACGCTTTCTGTGCCGCAACCTGTGCCCGAAGTGCGCCCAAGTCCCGTCGAGCGTGCATGTCCTCTTTGTTCTTTTCCAGACGCTCCATGATGCTGATAGCTATTCCCAGAAACTTCATCTGGTTGGAGTCATCGAGATCAGTCTCTGTCGCGGTCGTGGTCGAACGGCGATCTCCTCGACCCCGCCTGAGGGCTTCTACCAACGCTGTTTGATCGATTGCCATTTATGATCCTACGGGTACGGGTGTCGCGGCGGGAGGTGCTCGGCCCGCGACTTTGTCGCCTGTCGCATCCACGTCAGGTGCTGCGGGCTTGTCGAATGCGCCTGCCTGGGCAAGACCCGTGAGTGTCTGTGCTCCTGCTTGACCGAAGCCTGCGGCTGTTTGCCCCGCAGTCGTAGCCTGACCCATCTCCCGTGCCTGCCGTTGTTGTGCCGAACTCCTGACAGTCGCACGATCCATGGCTTCACGTTGAATCGCATCAGCACTGGATTCCCCCTCTGCCTGCATACGGGCCGTCGCGGCTACATCTTGGGCACCTTCGCTAAGCGCTTCAGTGTGCTTCCTGGCGGCTCCAGCACCAAAGGGACCGCCCGTTGCCGCCGCACGAGTAACATCCGCAGCCGCGGCCTTGGTCTGTGCTTGGTACCCACGGTGTGCCTCCTCGACCTTCTGACGCTTGCGGGCCCTCGAATGACCATACTGGCCCTTCCGCAACCGACGATCAGCCTTGCGATCCTCTCTTCGCTGGGCTCTGCCCTCAGGGCTTTTGTCATAGCGCTTACGGGCACGTTTCTCCGCGATACCTTTGGCTATCGGGGCAACTGCACTTGAAAGTAGCGCACCACTTGCGATGATGGTTGCCGATACAGGATCAAAGACACTAAACAGAACAGAGCCGTCCGGCGATTCACCGAACAGCCAACACACGATGAATGAGGCAATCAGGGATACAGTTTGTAGAGGGCTCAGTCGCGGGAACAGCAAAGACATCGACGGCCTCCGGTTAGAGTATATCGTGTGGTTACAAAAGAGCCAGCACTCGAGCGTTGCGTACACCCAGTGAAAGCTTACCAGTCAGGTTGAAATAACCTCTACCTCGAAACTGGCTGCTTCGACGCTCACTTCCAATACTCTGTACATATACCGCGGCACCAGGGGCTGCTTGCATTGCGCATTGAACAGAAATCTCGTGGTAGCCCTTGGCCAGTGCCGCGCCGTGGTGCATGTCGAAGTGAACCGCACTGTGGGCTTCGCTAAACACGTACTTGGGATTCCCGCCAGGATAAGGCGGGGCGCCGGATTTTGAAGCATACTCACCGTCGTAGCTATCCAATCCAGGACCAACCATGTCGTTGACTGATTCGTGTCCCGGTGACACTGGATGAAACATGTTCTGCCCCAACCACCTTACTGTGCCATCAATCGCTGAGCCGTTCAAAACACAACGGATCGCAATAGGAGTGTTGATTCGGATAAAGTTACTTTCCGCGTCTTGGTACACACCCCGCCAACAGTTGAAGCTTGTAAACAGGCTCCACTGCATAATCGCGAATGTCGCATCGTAGGCTTGATACCACCGCAACGAAGTGCCTGGGAGCGTGAACCATTCAAAGTTGTCCTCGTACGCAGAGTCACTATGGGCCACCCCACTTGCGTAGATTGACGAGGTACTCGTCATTGAGCCGCTACGGGAAATAACCGCCTGCTCAGGCATGATGTGGTAGTCAGATACAACGAAAGTGCTTTTCAAGTTGTCCGTCGTGAGCCGCCCATTCGCTGTTGACATCAAACCTTCAGTCGGTGACGCAGGGTCCAACGGTCGATGAATCGACTCGGTGTATGCGTCAAATGGATCACTGTATGCTGATGTGTTGAGTAGCTGTTGGCCTGTTGACGGTAGTGGAGGCAAAGTAATGATGGGCATTAGTTACCTCACAAAGCAACGTTCAATGCAGTCAGTTTGGAGTTGCCGTAGTCAATGTCCAAACCGTCAATGATATGACGACCATACACCGGAGACATCCACTGGTACCAGACATCTCCGCGGTCTACACCGGCAGAATCACGATAAGGTCGCTCACTTGGCGCCGAGTAAAGTTCATTGTCCCAATCAGATGAGAAGGTCGATGACGCGAATACTGCAACTTCGGTAATCAACTTGGTGTCGTTGATGTGAGCAAACAAAGGAATATTGACCCCTGTATTGTTCGATGTAGTATTGCTCCCTCTTCGATCTCTGGCGAGTGAAGGAGTTTCCGAAAAGGTTGGAGGTGCGCTACTTGCACCCAGACCATCTGACGAAAAGATACTCAAGCCGCGTGCGTTTTCAACAACGTAATCTCGCGTACGATTCGCCCAGTTGAACGAGTTGACTATTGCAGGAGCGAACTCAGAAGCGATTGTCCAGCCCGTCGTTGGGTCAGAGCCTACCCGGTAACCAATCGCAAAAAGTGCAAAGTAGTCTAAGTACTTATGATGTTGAAGAAATGACCTAAACGCTTGTGTTTGGTGGCGGCCTCCTGCGCCCATATCGGTGGTTTGACTTGCCGCGTAGTTTCCTCGCTCACTTCGAAGAGGGTGAATACCTCTAAGTTCAATGTCGGCGAACAAAAACAACTCGTTCACACTGGCAGTAACGGTCAACTCACTTCCCGTAGGTGCGATCTGAAGAGCCGTGGCTCCCTCAACCAACTTGTACCACCCAGCACCTGTGGCGTCTGTGTACGGGGTTCCCCACCCCGACATAGACCCAGAAACGACCCGGTCAATATACGAGGTGTTCTTGAATCCGGGAAACCGGGCTCGTGTTCTTTCTGTGGATGCGTATCTCCCCGTGTTTTGCAGGGAAAAACTTGGGGTAATCGCAACAGACTGGGCATAGTTGACCTTACTTGGTAGGTGTGTGTTTGGAAGTACACCCCGATAAAGGTCTTGAGGCTCAATCGCATTGACCCTGTCTTGGAGACTAACTCGCGCCTCTCCCAAGGTCTCTTCCTTGACCTTGTCTTCTGTTTGGTACGTAGGCGTCACCAAGGGTACCGCAACATCGTGTTGCCTGGTTGCCTGCATAGGCAAGTCAAGGCAGACAAGGCGGCGCGAGAACACACCGACAAAGTCTCCCACCTCAAACTTCTTCCGCTTACGTTGAAGCCGCCTGACTACGATTTCAACTGTGTGGTCGCCGGGCTCAAGCGGCACAACGGCGCCGATACGTACAGGCATGACTTCAGGGCCACAGGCAACAGCGCGACTGGAACGGATCTTTTGGCCGGGACGACACTGATTCGTGTCCCGGTAACTCATCTTGATGCCGTGGCTACGTTGACCGAATGTGAACGAGTCGTCACCAGAAGACATTACAGGACTGTCATTTACCTTGAGGCCATGAACAGACTCTTCAAACGAAAGCGCCTTGCCTGTAATACTTTCATCGACAATCTTACCGTCAATACGAAGCGCAAACTGTATCAACGCCGGATAGAATCCCTTGGAGATATGGTGCATACCACCAAGGTTTGGGCGTTCCCTTTCGTGTTTTGGTATAGGCTCATTCAACGGGAATGAATACGGATAGCTACGCTCAGCCAGGCTACTCGCAGTGTAGTCATTTGGGTAAGACTCCCACTCATCATCTGGCCCAAACGCGTTGAGTACGTTTCTTTCGTATTTGGGTAGGTACGCGTTGAACCCCGCAGTCGGCCCACCCCACCCAGTCGTTGCGCCACTAACGTCAAACTCAGGAGGCGCTGTGGCCGCTTTTAGTGGTGTAATCCAAGGAGGCTTGAACTCGTAGAAACCCTGCCAGATATACTGGGTATACGCACAAATCCAAACACGAGATCGACTCGTGGTGAACGTCGCCTGCATCGGCCCGCTAAGATCCGCGTTTTTGACTGCGGCCCACTCACCCGTATTCGGGACAACAAACGGTTTGCCGTCAGAAGCAGTACCCGCATACGTATCACGGAGTGTTGCTCCGTCAGGCTTTACAAAGTTCGGCGGGTGCCGGTGTGTATTAGGTGAAATACCGCCAGGCGTTCGATCTATCTTGTAAAAACACTCGACAGCTACGCTTTTCGTGTTGTGGTACGCATATTGACCTACTCGGGGCGTTGTTGCCGTAGGAGTATGCGTAAGCGTCGCCTTCAAGTGAGCCGCATCAAAGTTGTGGCGATCAAGGCTGCCATCCAAGAGTTCCTGGACAGGCCGAGTATCGTCGTTCATCTCACGCGGATCAAGGATGTCCCGAGTGCGCAAGAACCTTTTGGGAAAGATAAATGGCATAGGTCTACTTATCCTGGCGACGAGGTACACGGCCCAAGGGTGCCCCCTTGGTTGCAATACTGGTATCAAACGCAAACGCGGCAATACGGATTCTACCAAGTTCGTATTTTAGATGACTCTTTGCTGCCGCACGAAACTCAGTAAGTCCTTTTGCCTTGTCTCGATACAGTTCCTCCCAGATCACAAGATCACGGCCCTTCTCCTCTTTGCTACTGGGAACCTTCGGGGCAGGACTACCTACAAGTTCAATCTCAAACGCCCATGAGTTTGCGTTGTGAATGTCTACGGGAACCTGACGCCAAAAGAGGCGCGGGTTGTGTACTCGAGAAGGGCCTACACGAGCATTACCCGCGGTGTCTGCGACCATACCCGAATCATCATCTGGACCTACAAGCAACACGTCATCCATCTCTTGGATAGGCTTCCACGACCCATTCTTGAACAGGCGTATCGTTGCTTTGCCGTTCCAGGCATCCAGCATGCCCAGATACAAGGTACGTACATTGGTCGGCACCAAGCCGTTCTCCGCGGCGACAATCCACGCTGACCGATAGCGAATCCGTCTGGGTGGCCCAAACCAGTCTGTGGTCTGCCGGTCCAAGACAAACACCCTGGACAGGTCAAGACCTTTCTCGCCGCTGAACGCAGCCGCACCAGACACAGTTGCTGTCTCACGCTCTCGTGGGTCAGAACCAATCGCATAGGTGTATCGACGCCAGTCGGTCATCGAGCACATGTCAGCGATATGAATCCCCAGGGTCTGACGTCGCCAATACTTGCCGTCGTAACAAAACATGAGTTTGTTCTCGGCTTCCCCCGCAGCGGCCAAAACACAGCGATATTCGCCTGTTTCAGTATTGATGGTCGCAACGGCCAAATGGATACGAGAGAAGTTGACATCGTTCTTTAGAACCTTGTCAATCGGGGAACTGATACGAACGATGTCGCCCAGAGCCCGCATCCCGTAGAAACCTTCCTGACTCAACCACACCAAAGTTCCGTCAGGACGAGCCTGGATTGACCTTGGAGCCACACACCCAATACCTCGGGTAAGCGGTTGCGGAGTCAAAAAGTCGTCTCCAATGACGTACACAGCGGACTCAGTGAACGCCAACAACGATCCATTATGCGACGCAAGCGCCGTAATCTCAGCCCCCTGCGTATCAGGGTAGATGTAGTCATCCTTGAGAAACGTACCGGCAAACCCCGGCTCAGATCGACGCACGATACCAGGGTCTCCAGGCACGTTACCGACAATCAATCGACCCTGATGGGCACAAGCGACCCGGAACACAGGCACAGATTCAATCTCGTCCCACTCCGTGCCCAGGTCACTATCAGACGCGTTGTCGTCGTAGACAAACTGGCCCGACCCAGGGACACGAGTAAGAAACCGAGGTGTCGGGTCTTTGTGTAGTGTGTCGGCTGTGCGGTAGATTCGTGTCGCTACTGTGTGCTCAGGCGCGTCACCGCTGGCCTTCAGCAAGAACCTACGGGTCAAATCATCTATCTCAACACCTTGAGCGGGCTCTGTGTCCGAAAACAAGTATTTTGTCAGCTTGTTGTCGGTGTTGTACTCACCAACCAACGAACCTCGCTTGAATGGGCCGAGGTTTATTTGTTTTCCCTTGGCGGTTTCAACCCTCACTGACGTGGAAACATACGGATCTGCCTGGTTTGACCCAATCGATGCTGGCTCACTGGCCGGTGAAAACTCAGACACGTTGCCAAAGACATCTTCGTACTGAAAGTAGTAATACCACTGACCTTTCAGAAGAGACCCCTCTCGCCCCCGAAACAAATCGCCCGGAGTGCCAATACGGCCCGGCCATGAATACCCCATCGCGTTTGGGTAGTATTGAGGAATCTCGTCGAAATCAGGTTGGGTAGGACCCATCACCATAGGCGTTGACGCGGGCTTGGCAAATCCCAACTCCGTAGCACTACCATCGTATGAAATAGTCTGTGCTCGGTCGACGCCATTCGTCCAGATGATGCGGTCATTGATAACTACATACTGGTCTGGGTATGAAGGATTGTCTGTGCTGCTGAGCCCCGTCAAAATCACTTCATCGGCGTCTGACTGGTTACCCGTAAATCGATATATCCGTGACCCAAATCGGTATAGAAGCGTATTCGCTGAACCATTCATGAGACGCGCAAAAAAGATGCTGTGGGGCCGCTCAGTTTTCCAACCGAAATCAGTGATCCCAGAAGCAACCGTCGTAGACGACGTCACATCAGCAGCACCAAATCCCGCCGTATCTGACGTAAACGCCTGCCTCTTGATACGAAGAATCGCCGGACCATTGACGCTCTTCAAGTCGTCATCAATAGTTCTTTCGAGGTTCTCGACAAACCACGCAAGGGCCACAGGAGAGTAAGTCCTGCGGCCCTCACCAGGCGGGATAACGATTGTGCTTGTGGTCTGTTGAGCGGGTCCTGACACCAAAGAGCCTCAAGTCAAAGAATGATCTCGTAGTTTTTCTGCTTCCAAGACTCAGACAGCTTGGAGAAAATCGATGGGGCGCCCTTGAGAGCCGGCACTGACTTTAGTACCCGAGACCGCCAAGACATGTACTTCTCTCCATCCCAGGGGGAAGGAACAACAAATACTGCGCTCTCCGCGATCTTCTCTGCCTCGACAGGATCTTCAAGTTCAACTTCCTTGGAATCATCGCGCAGCATCTCTTGCGGCGGAATCCAAACCACAGCTTCCTTGTCATACACCCAACCAACAGGCATCCAGTCGTGAACTGTGCGATGCTCAACGTTCCCGTTGACGTGCTCGACACCGTTCTTCGTCATGAGCGTAGCCGACCAGTTTTCTGAATCAGGCTCTGCGCTCATGATGCTGACGATTAGGGCTTCTTCGTATTGACCGACCAATGTTCTACGAAAAACACGGTCACCTACACTTGCGCGAGGAAGGGCCGTAAGAGTGGAGTAATACTTGATTGCCTTTGTCATGTAACACCTCTTTGTTGTTCTCCCCGAAGGGACCAACTAAGTTACTCGCCGGAACTGAATGTACCGTAGCGGTTACGAGCACGATAACCCGTAAGAGGTACAGGTTCGACTACACCTCCGGTATTTGCGTAGCGCTGCCTGAACCCACGAACCAACTCTTGATACCGAGACAAGTGCGCGGCAGCACTCAGTTGGTCGTTTCCGTCATCGAGGCTCACGTAGTACAAAGCCAGTTCAATCAAGGATGGAATGGCGTCTCGTTGAATCGGTGCAGTGTCTTGGTCGTCAATGTACTTGCGGGGCAAACGCAGAACCCGAAAGTCCAACTCATATCGTGCATCCTGGTGAGGATATACCTTCCACGCGTAATATCCCGTGCTGTGCTTCAACGGTCGATAGTAGTCATACAACTGACGCCCATTCCATACAATCCGGGCACCCGTAATCGCACGAGCCGTCGTTGTAACCGATGTCGGAATCGTCGTACCCGCAGCAGACAACGTACTTACATGGTCAAAGGTCGGCTCAGTCTCGCACAACAAGTAGTATCGAAGATTCGTTTCAACCGCGTTGAAGTCACCAACACCTGACCCCTGTTTAGCCACATGAGCCACATAGTACCGGATACGAAGACCTGAACGACCGTACCGAGCAAGTGATGTAGACCCACCAAACCCGAGCATCTCGTCGATATTCGTGGTTGAAACGACCAACGCGCCGTCCTGACCCTCGGTAACTGTCTGTTTGATCGTAGTTGCCGGAGAAGGCGCACTCTCCCATACAGGGTCATGAATACCTGAATACTGATTCACGCCCGTGGCCAAACCCGACCCCGCTTCATAGGCCCAAGTCAGCTTATACGAACTGTCTTGGTTGGTGTCGCCTCCAGGGGTAACCATGGGAGACTGCTGCCATTCTTCGTCTCGGCGACCCCACACATACGTGTAACGAATCGACCATGTACCTGAACGTAGTGTATTGGATGCAAGCCAATGAAACTTGCTGTCAATAGTCGCCGCGGGGTCTCTCTTGACCTGCTGAACTGTCGGTGCTTCTGTCGGAGACGGAATCTGAAAGTGTCGACCACGCCAGCATCGATAGGGTCGGCCCTTAGAGTTGCCTTGGAAATCCAACATGTCTTGACGAGAAGCGCCACCTGTATCGATCTTCCACACTTGCTGACGAGAGGCTTCGTAGATGCGAGCAGGCTCGAGTACCTCCATGACATCGTCCAACAAGAAGAACTCAGGTTGGTGAATACGGAAGCTGAGAGCCGCGCTGTTTGCTGTGATGTCAGGCATCGGACGGTCGATAGATACAATGTAATGAACCGTCGGGGCTCCCTCGTTGTTGTCGTCCGTCTTAGTGAACCACTCAAGGCATTGACGTCGATGAACCTGGTCCGATGCGTCCGTGACCTCGATGTGCATGGTCCCGTCCCACTCACCCGTCACCGTGGGCCGCCATGTCGTGGCACTACTTGAATCAGCGATGGACAAGCCCGCTGTGTCAACGAAGTACAGCAGGCGCTTGTCGCTGCTATACGTAGCCACCTTGGCCGCAACAGAGGAGTCACCCCCGTCGACATCAGGGTACAGCACAATGTGCTGCTCATCAGGCACCAAAGCTTCGGGCACTTCGCCAGAGAGGCGGTCCAGAGCAAGGTTCAATGCGTCTCGAATGCGGTTGTTGAGGGTCTCTCCAGTAGAGTCCCAGGACCGCAAAGAGAATAGCCGCGAACGAAGAGCAGCGAGAGATACGTCCACAGTTCAACCTCCAAAGATGAGGGGCCGAGGCTACATGAGCCCCGGCCCCCAGTGTATCACGCAGCGATAAACTACGGGACGACTACGCCAGATCGATGTAGCACTGGGCGTAGTTCGTCAGAGTACCTGAAACCGCCTCAAGTGCGTGTCCGATACTACCTGCTACACCCGCAGTTGTGTCAACCGAGCCTTCAGTACCCGAACTACCATCAGAGTCGATAGCTTCCCCGATAGCAAGTCCCGCCGAGGCGAGAATGACACAAGTTCCCTGCTGGAGAATCCAGCCATAAGAAGCTTCCGCGATTGCGTTGTCCGCGACTCCAGCCAGCAAATAGCGATCCTTCGCGTCCTCGTCACACGGCTCAACACTGAAGGGTGTTGTGTACGTGTTGGAGTCCCACTCACAAAGCGCACCTGCCGCAACAGCCTCTGCCGCACGAACGAAGATCCAACGACGCGTGCCCGAAAGGCTCGCGAAGTTTGTCGTCGAACTAACACCAGAGTTTCCAACAACGGTACCGTTGATAGTGACCGCAGGTAGATCGTCTGGGTGCTGATAAGCAACAGTACCCAGGGGGTACTGCTCGGTAGTGTACGTAGCGGAGAAAGTAAGCCCGCCGAGTTCGTCTGTCTTGAACTGATTTCCAGCCATGATGTACCCCCTTAGACCGCGCCGCCGGAAACACAACCCTGCGCCACTACCTTGGTGCTGATCATGTTACCCTGCATTGCAAAGATTGCTGTCACGACATCCTGGTCACCCACACGCTCCTTGAACTCCGTGATGTTCGGAGCCTCGAGCATCGGGAACTCGATGAAGTCAGTGTTCAGCAGGTAGGTGACGCCATCAAGGGCCACTCCGCTGAACGCCGTGGTGTCCGTGCGATCCAGGTCGATGGAAGAGGTGACAGACGCCAGCCCAAGGTTCAAACCCAAGGTGTTGGTCTTGTCAATCTTGTCATCAACGAGTGTCACTCGGACGTTGTCACGCCGACTGTCTTCGAAGTTGGTGTAGGTATCATCATCCATGATGACGATGTCAGGACCCTTGCCCGGTCCACCTGCGTAGTGCGAGCACTGACGGTAGGTCTTCCGAAGCTGGGTGATGCCATCGGCAGTCCAGGACGAGATGTCGTTGTATTGGTTGAAGTGGAAGTAGCTGCTGCTCTTGGCCACGTTCTGAACCGTGTCGGTCTGGGAAGCAGGAGCAACGAAGTCAAGAAGACCGTTGGTCACGCCGGTACCAATACCCGAGGAGAACTGACCGTTCAAGGGCAGCAAACCATAGAGTTCAGAAGAGGTGAATGCAAGACCACGACTAACACCAGTAAGTAGATACTTGTTGATGTCTGCCTTGGCAGCTTCCATCGAGGTCTGTGGATATTCCTCGATGAGTCGAATGACAGCCAACTTTCCGCTGTTCTGGTTGAGTTCCCGCTTGGGGATGTTGATAGCCATCACCATCCGGTGGGGCTCAACCTCGTACTTACGGATTTGTTGACGTCGAGTCATGTTCAGTAGTTCGTCACCGACGTAGACACCAACACCACGAGCAGGAGCGCCACCGGAGAAGGAACGTTCAATCTTCGTTCCACCTTCCATGGGCATACGAGCCTTGGAGTTGAGTGCTTCGAACAGTTCGTTGCTACGAACAAAAGAGTTTACCAGAGGCCCGCGGAGATCCGCGAACGTGGTATTCAGTAGTTCAGTACTGATAGCCATTTTGTGCTCACAAAAAAGGGTTCAAGAAAGACACTGGTCTCGCCTGCCCGAAGCGTATGCAGCCGAACCCTAAAGGCTTACCGGCACGCCGAGTGGGTGCTTCTTCCTATATACAGCATGGAGTTTAGCACTGCAAGTCAGATACTTTCACAATGTCAACCTTTATTCATCCCCTTCAAGGTTTTCGCCAACAGAACTCGCCGCAACGTTTTCCGATCCGACTTGCTCAGCTTCTTGTCGCCCTCACCCTTTTTCCGTAGACGAGTCTCGATCTCCGTCAGTTTACCCTCAGGGATCTTCTCACCTTCTTTCACGCCAAGTTGTTTGCGTAAGGCCCCAGGCTTCTTGATCGCACCTTGAATCCAGTTCTCCGTCATTACAGTCTCCGCTTCGGCACCCGACTATCAACATGATACCATTGTGGCTATGGCAAGAAACACAGCGAAGCAAAACCCGAAGGGCAAGAACACAGCCGTCGGTGGGGCAGAGTTCGCCACAGCACCCGGAATACACGAAGGCAAGGTGCGTGCGCTGTTTGCCACACCAGACGCCTTCGTGTCCATGTGCCAAATCGTCCGAGAAGACGAGTCAACAGGCTACATGGAGCCCACCCATACACAGAAAAAGCTGCTCGAGGCATACGACAGCAATCGCTGGCTCATGGTCAACAAGTTCCGTCAGGCCAAAATCACGACTGTGTCTGTCATGCTCTTGCTCCGAGACTGCATGTACTTGAGCGGCGTCAAGGGTCTGCTCATCGCAGAAAGACAAGACACCGCAGAAGACATCTTCGAACGCATCTTGTTTGCTTACAACAGATTGCCTGACGACGTCCGCATGCCACTGACACCAGGCAAAAAAGCTGGCGCAACACAAATGCAATTCATCCACGGCGGCGGCATCAAGGTTCTAACAGCAGGGGGTCGCTCACCAGCCATTGGTCGCTCAATCGACCGGTTGGTTATCACAGAGTTTGGTGAAGCCCAGTGGCAGCGCAAAGCAGCCATCAACATCTTCCCCACAGTCAATAAGCGGCCCAATGCCAAGGTCATTCTGGAGTCAACACCTGGACGAGCAGGTAGTCACCACGAACAAATGTGGCGCTTGGCAATGGAAGGCAAAAGCCGCTTCCAGCCCCTGTTCCTCGAGTGGTGGGAAGACACAAGCTGCCGCGAAGGTGCTGAAGGGTTTACGCCCACATCCGCAGAACTGGAATACCTGAATCGCCATGAAGGCATGGTCGCAAACAACCTTGCGTTCCGTCGACGAGCATTGAACACTGAGTTCGTCGGAGACCCTCGCCTCTTCTCATGCAAGTACCCCTCCGACCCCTATGATGGATGGCTCGGTACCACCAACCCTGTGATGCCCGCAGAAGTGCTCAAACCCTGGCTCGAAAAAGCCAAGAGCGACCCCGACGTAGGGGCATTCGCCTGCAACGAACTTGAGTCACCGCAGCCAGGCCACCAATACCTCATCACAGCAGACCCCGCGGGATTCGGAAGCACAGGTGACAAATCAGCCTTGACTGTCTGGGATGCCACAGAATGGAGAGAAGTCGCGTTCTGGGAAGACCGAGAGTTGCCTGACCGATTTGCTCAACGGCTCGTCTCAGTTCAGAAGCGATACCTGGGGGCGCTCATCGCAGTCGAATCCAACGCGACAGCCTGCATCGCCATCCTGAAAGACCAAGGTACACGAAACCTCCTGTGGACCGACCAAAACCACCCAGGTTGGTACGCCACCAACAAGAGATTGCAGGAGTCAGAGGCACGACTTGTACAGATGCTGCGACAAGGCGACCTCATCATCCGAAGTCGAGGAATGCTCCACCAGTTGCTGAACTACGACGGAAGCCGCAAGAAGCGCGTCCGCGGAGAAGACGGAACAATCCATCACTTTGACCGAGCACGTACCGCCGTTATGGCCGCAGACGTCCTTTCCAGACGACACTTTGCTCAGCCCGCAGCCGAAGTAAAATCGGATTACCTTCCTGGACAAGTTACAATCAGACAACTCGACCGGTTTCGGGACAAAAAGGTTCGTGAAGCCACTTCACCATTCAAACCCGCTTCAAGCGCTTGGAAGTAACCATGGCAGATGACCTCAACAAGAAAATGGATCAGAGCACGAAGGAGGCCCGCGCCGATGACTCCGAGTTCACAAGTACCGTTCAACTCGGCGGGACGAAACTCGAGGGAGAAGATCTCAAGAGGTTCCAGAAACTGCGCGCGGACAATCCGCTGATGAAAGGTATGTACAACGAAGACGGCACCCCCAAAGAATAGGTAGTCACTATGTCATCAAAGCTATCAAAGCTGATCGACAGGCATCTGAACTACTACAAACGTTCAGAGAAGAAGAACTTCGATAAAGCCCGCAGGTTTTATCGAGGTAGCTTCTTCACCTCAAGTGATAGCGACCTGACCAACGCACAGACACAATCGTACCTCTGTTCCAAGAACATGATTTACGCGATTGCTGACACAGCAGTCAGTGCGCTTCTCGGACCCAACCCATCAGTCGGTGCAGTTGCCCGCAACCCAAACTCGCAAGATGCCGCCACATCGGTCACAGGTCTGATCGAATACGTGTTTGAAACCAACAGGTTCAGACGAAAGGCAGCCACCGCTCTCATCGACTCCGTCCTCTGCAAGCGTGGTATCTTCAAGACCGGATGGGATGCAAAGAAAGACATCCCAGTTATCCGCTCAGTCAACCCATCCAGTGTCTTCTTCGACCTGACTGTACGTGACACAGATGACATTCGGTACTGGATTGAAGCCACTGTCATCTCGTTCGATGAGTTCAAGCAGCGAGTCAAGTCAGGGCAATACAAGGCAGATTTGGTCAAGGATGTCACGCCCGACCGATACCCGAAGTGGCTGCTCGACCCCAACCAACAAGGGGCCACAGACACCGTACGGGATGCGTTCCAATGGGTAACCATCTACGAGTACTACGACCGCGAACGCGGCATCATGCAGCACTATATCAAACAAGCTGATGCCGTCGTGTTCGAAGACAAGATCGACTACATCCCATACAGCATGTTCTCGCTGAACCAGTCAGGCATCGATTGTCTCGGACTAAGCGAGGTCCAGCTTGTACTGAACCAGCAAGACACCATCAACGACTTGCTGACGCACATGAAGCAGATCACCTACCTGATGATCCCGCGAATCATGTACGACTCAGGACGCATCACCGAAGAAGACCTCAACAAGGCGGTCGAAGCCTCAGCCGGATCGTTCATCGGAATCAACCCGTCCAACAGCGAGGCGCTCAGAACATTGGCGACACTGTTCTACGAGATGCCCATGCCGGACAACCCCGAAGGCGTCAAAGAGTTCGTCGCTCGGCAAGAGGATGACGCCGCCTTCATTAGTGCGCTGGCCGAAGCCGCCCGAGGCCAGGTAGTCGGTGCGCGAACCGCGACCGAAATGGCCATCATCGATGCTCAGCTACGTACCCGATTGGCTACTCGAGAAGGTCACCTCAACGATGCCCTGGAAGATGTAGCCAAGAAAGCGTTCTATCTCTGCAAGAAGTACATGCGTGAAACCCGCATGGTCCGAATCGCCGGTAACCGGAAGTGGGCAGAACTCAGTCATGGAGACCTCGTAGACGTCGAAGTCGACTTCAAGATGGTCAGCTACAACCCCATTCGCCGCAACCCCGGCATGATGGCTGAAACACTCATCCAAATGCTGCCCTACCTCGCAGAAAACCCGAACGTTGATCTACGACGACTCACAGAAGAGATTCTGACAAACCTGGGGCTACCCGGGCGAATCATGATCCCCGAAGAAGAGTTGATCGCACAGCAACAGGCAGCGGCGCAGCAGGCGCAAGCGGCAGAGGCGCAGCGGAGCCTCGGAGGGGCGGCAGCAGGTAGACCTGCGATGGAAGCGCAACAAATGGCGCAGATACAAGAAGTGATGGCGCAACTGCCACCGGAAGAGGCGGCGGCGCTCGCAGACCAGGTGGCAGGCGGGGCCGGAGGCGCGGCACCAGAAGAAGCGATGCCTGCGGGCGGTGGTGCCCCCATCCGTAGTGGTGAGGCGTAGGCCATGTCGCTGTCAAAACGAGACCGCCTGCGTAAAGCAGCGCTGCTCAAAAAACATCGGTTGAAGGGCGCAAACCAATCAAAGCGAACGCCGGACCACCCAACCAAGAGTCACGTCGTCTTGGCACAAGACGGTAGTCAACTGAAGCTGATTCGCTTCGGGGAGCAGGGAGCCAAGACCGCAGGTGACCCGAAAAAGGGTGAGTCGAATCGTATGAAGAAGAAGCGTGCCAGCTTCAAATCCCGTCATGGCAAGAACATCAAAAAAGGTAAGATGAGCGCGGCCTACTGGGCCGACAAGGTGAAGTGGTAATGGCGAGCGAATACGACGGCAAGATGCTGGAGTTGAGAAAGTCGGTCCCTCAAGCCGGTGACGAGCCCAATGCTTTGCGAGAAGAATACAAGGGATTCTTGTCGCCAGCAGGCATGAGCCCTGATCAAGAGGCTGCCTGGAAGGGCTCGATTGATGAGAGTTTTACTTCTCAGGTTCCTGAGGCTCCGGGTGCTTTGGCTACAAAAGCATTCGGAGAGCCGGGAGGGATGGTCCCACCAACAGCCGGGGATCCGGCGCGTGATCCTGAGTTGGTCTTGGATGCGGCTGAACTTACAACTGCTTTTTCTTCTATTGCTGATCCGACATTAGCCAGTGACGCTGTGTATGCTGGTATTAGAACGCTTCGCGGTGACCCTGCGGGAGCGGCTTTGACGATGGCTTTGGCTGGCGGCGGGTTGGGTGCGGGTGCTTATGCCCATAAGTCAGGGCTATTTCGGCCCGTGTTGGAGAAGATGTATCGAAGTCGCGGTTTACGTCCTGACGAAGCAAAGGCATTGACGGGTAAAGTCCTTCAGGAAGCTGCAACTGCCCGTTCGGTTAGCAAGAGCATGGAAGGCTTGACACGGCCTGGGTACTCATATTTTACTCATTCAGTTGGTGGCGGCCACCAAGCCCGCCGCATACACCGGGCTGGTGGTGTTCACGATGTTTCCAAGAGCGTTGGTGAGCATGGGATCATGTTTCGTCAAAGGGAGGGGGGGAGTGTGGTTCCATTTATGCATGCGATTGGCGATGGCGGTGTTTCATCAGGAAAGGATTTGGGAGCACGCTTGATTGAAATGGCGACCGCCAAGAGCGGTGGCCGTGGTACCAATTACTGGATTGGGCGTGCGCCAGTGACATTTATTGTCGAACTTCCGACAAAGGCTCGTTCGGTTCCTGGGCTTCACTATGAAACCATTTTGTCTGCTTCGAAGGGATTGAGCGAGGCAGCACAGACGGTATCCAAGGGTCTTTCTGGGGAAGGAAGAAAAGCGACGACATATGGTAGGGTACTCAATCGCACGATTCCACCGGAACATATCAAGGGTGTTTTGGTGAATGGGAAGATCATTAGTTTTGATGAATACATGGGTTTACTGAAGCCAGCGCGAGAAGGTAAGTGGCGCTGGAAGACGGAGTAAAGATGGCACTCAAAGGCATCCTGTTCCCACCATCAGTTGGCGAGGGATAGACCGTGGCAAATGAGTACGACGACAAAGTGTTGGCTCTCCGAAAGTCGACCCCTCAAGCAGTCGCCAACTATCGAGTCACAGCGTCACACATGAAAGACCCCGCGACTGGAGACCCCTACGCCATCATCGAGTCAGAGTATGACTACGGTGTGCCTGGAGGCGCCCGAGGGACACGAAAGATCCAGATCGGAGATGAGTTGCCCGAAGGCTCCGTCACCAACATCACCACCGAAGGCATCACAGTCATCCCACCAGAAGAAGGGGATGAGTTCGTGCTGCCTATCGGTCACGGGACAACACCCAAACCAGGCAAGAAAACCCACACGACACCACCCCTCTATGACGCCAGCTTCTCGCGCATCAGGGAGATACTGGATCAACTGAGAATGAGGGAGACGTGGGAGAAAGAGAGAGAGGACTCTGGAGGAGAAGACCCCGAAGTACCACCGGAAGTGCTCAGCGACGAAGCCCTGGCCCGCGAAGCAATACTGCTGGGAACGGTAGGTTCAAATGCGGCGCTGTTCACACCTGACCTCCTCGCAGCAGAAGCCGAATCTTACGAGGCCGAAGATGAGCCCCCCAGCTACCTTGGCCGAAGAGAGCGGATAGGAAAAACCCTCGAAGAGTCTGATGCCCCCGGCACCTTCGA